>Ga0105048_10014456_pt1 | contig 12297 bp, 19 predicted proteins | sample MAT05_FD_78382 | JGI IMG/M metagenome (GOLD analysis project Ga0105048, IMG submission 78382) | Freshwater microbial communities from Lake Fryxell liftoff mats and glacier meltwater in Antarctica - MAT-05 | ecosystem: Environmental > Aquatic > Freshwater > Ice > Liftoff microbial mat | place... | reverse complement strand
TGCTGGATGGCTCGGCGCGCCTGCACACCGCGGTGCTGGCCGCCTGGCCCGACGCATTGATCCAGCGCTGCGTCGTGCATAAGGAGCGCAACCTGTATGGCTACTCGCGCGGTCTCCCGCCGGGGCCCCACGACCAATCAAATCTCACGCTGGACCGCCACCGCCTTACTCCAGGTCGAACTTGGCTTCAATCGCATCAAAGGCCACGGCCAAATCCCCTGGCTTCTCCAAGCCCTCGCCCTGCCGTCGCTCACTTCCGGAGGTGGAGGGGCGAGCCCCTCCACACCTCCCCGAGCTTTATAGCCCTTGCCCCCATCCCCGATCTCTGAAGTTCAAAAAAAACCGCCTCTCATCCTTAAACTTTTAACGGCCAATGGGATACCCCCGGATAGAGTCCATCAGGTCTTGGCCTCAGCACCACCGCTTGCAGGAATGAGTTCTTTTTGGACTTCGGACTGCTTAGATTTGGTTCCCGCCGTCCGATTCCGGTCCTTAATTCTCTTATGACCTTGGTCGTCGGCCTTGACGAACTCAATAAGCGCCATCTCGGCTGCGTCGCCTTGAGCACGAGGACCGAGTTTGTATATTCTAGTATAGCCTCCGGCACGGTTGGAAAAATCTTTATATTTTTCATTAAACAGCAGAGTGATCGCGGTTTCATCTCGCACGTCGGCCAAAGCCAAACGTCTCAGATGGATCGCGTCCTTCCGAGCCGTTTTCAAAGAAGCCTTCTTGGCTTTCGTTATTACCTTTTCAATGAAGGGGCGAAGAGCCTTGGCCTTGGCAAGAGTGGTTTGAATCCGCCCGTGGGTGATAAGCGACGCTGCCATATTCGACATCATCGCCTTACGATGGGGCGCGGTTACGCCTAAAGAGGCGTGGTGTTTATTGTGACGCATAGTATTTGGTTTTGGGCGGCTCCCGATCGGCTACCCGGGCCACAGCGTTGGAGGCAACGGACGGCGCGAGAGCCAAAATGGATCAGCCTGAATGGATCAGGCCTCTTTTTTGGTTTCCAACAGACGCTCGTCGAATTTCATTCCTAGCGAAAGACCGAGGGCCTCAAGCTTGTCCTTGATCTCATTGAGAGATTTTTTGCCAAAGTTCCGATACTTGAGCATCTCTTGCTCGGTCTTCATCGCGAGTTCGCCCACGGTGGTAATGTTCGCATTGTTGAGGCAGTTGGCCGCGCGGACCGACAACTCGATCTCGTTGACCGACATATTGAGCAGTTTGCGAAGCTTGTTTTGCTCTTCGCTCACTTCCGACTGTTGGTTCTCAAACTCGTAGGCCTCCTCGCTGACGCGGTCGAAAACATCGAGATGGTGTTTGAGAATCGACGCCGATTGTTTCAACGCATCGTCAGGCGTGATGCGCCCATCGGTCCATACCTCGAGAATCAGCTTATCGTAATCGGTAATTTGCCCGACACGGGTGGCTTCGACCGAATACTTCACCAAGCGAACAGGTGAGAACAAAGAGTCGATCGGAATGACTCCGATGGCTTGCTCCTCTTTCTTGTTCTGTTCACCGGGATAGTATCCGCGCCCCGTCTTGATCTCGATTTCCGCCTCAAACGCTCGTTTTGAATCGAGCGTGCAAATGACCTGCTCGGGATTGACAATCAAAATGTTCGAGTCGGCCTGAATGTCCGCAGCCGTGACGGGCCCGACCTTGTTGGCCTTGATCGACAAGTTGGTTACATCCCGTTTATGGGAAACGATCAGAACTTTTTTCAGGTTGAGAACGATGTCAGTTACGTCTTCGACAACTCCATCGATAGATTGAAATTCATGGCTAACGCCATCGATTTTGATCGATGATATCGCCGCGCCTTCGATAGAGCTGAGGAGGACCCTCCGCAACGAGTTTCCGACGGTGTGGCCATAGCCGGCCTCAAAAGGCTCGGCAATGAACTTTGCGTAGGTAGGCGTGGCGCCTTCCTCGATCTTCGTTAGCTTGTTGGGAAGTTCGAACTTTCCGAGGCGTTTGGGCATGATATTGAACTCTTACAGGTTAAATTGAAGGTAATCTTTTCGTTGTGACTGCTTAGAAACGGGAATAAAACTCTACTATCAGTTGCTCGTTGATTGTCTGATCCATTTCATCGCGCTTCGGTAGTCGAATCACATTCGCCTTGAATACTTCAGGATTGAGCGCGAGCCACCCCGGAACATTGCGAATGCGGTTCTCCTCAAGATTCCTCGTGGCGAATTGACGTGAGGCCGGAGCGTTCTTGACCTCGATCTCGTCGCCGGCTTTCACGCTATAGCTAGCGATGTCAAGTTTACGTCCGTTAACGCGGACATGCCCATGATTCACAAACTGCCGGGCCGCTGCCCGACTTTTTGCAAGGCCAAGCAAGTAAACAACGCTGTCGAGACGGGTCTCTAAGAGTTGCATGAACCGCTCGCCGGTGACTCCGCGCTCGCGCTTCGCGATTTCGAAGGTCCGACGGAATTGACGTTCAAGAAGGCCATAGACATAGCGCAGTTTCTGCTTCTCTCCCAAGCCGACAGAATACTCGGAGACTTTACGCCGAGATTTCGGGCCATGCTGGCCAGGAGGATAGTTTCTCCGTTCGAGCGCCTTGCCGGAGCCGAGAAGATGCACACCAAAGCGACGGCTGATGCGAGTTGTAGGACCTGTATAACGAGCCATGTTCGAAAAGATTAGAGGTTATGGACAGTTGAAAAAACAAAAATCAAACGCGACGGCGCTTACGAGGACGGCATCCATTATGCGGAATCGGAGTAACATCGATGATTGACGTGATCTCCAACCCGATTGCTTGAAGTGCTCGGACCGCGCTGTCCCTACCCAAACCAGGGCCAGAGATGCGAATCACTACATCCTTAAGACCGTGAGACATGGCATTACGGGCCGCATCCTGAGCCACGATTTGGGCGGCATAAGCCGTGGATTTACGCGAACCCCTGAAATTGCATTTTCCGGCACTGGACCAAGCGATGACGGACCCTTTGTGATCTGTGATCGAAACAATCGTGTTGTTAAACGAGGCGAGCACATTTGCCACCCCGGATGTGACATTCTTCGACCCCTTTGCCTTCCTTACCTTAATGGAGCCAATTTCCTCCTTGAGAAGCTCTTCCGCAGTAGGCTGGCGAGCAACGCCGCCAACTAACTCAACAGGTTTGGTTTCCTGCTGTGATGCAGGCTTAGAGCCTCCCACCGCCGGAGCCGGGTCCGGGCCTTCCGAAGCTTTTTGCAGCTTTGGGATCTTGGAAGCCGTCGCTCCTCCCGAAGAGGCAGGAGACTTCGCGGGTTTATCTTTCTTGGATTGGGACTTTTCTTCGGCCATATAAATAGATGTTAAACTTCCTTAGCTTTTGTCACTCCGACCGTCTTGCGCGGCCCCTTGCGCGTTCGCGCATTCGTGCTCGTTCGCTGACCGCGAACAGGGAGACTTCGACGATGGCGAATTCCCCTGTAGCAATTGATCGCCTGAAGGCGCTTCAAGTTTGCAGTATGATCTCGGCGAAGGTCGCCTTCGACTACCCATTTGCGGTCGGTGATCACGTGAAGAATCTTATTAAGGTGTTCTTCAGTAAGGTCTTGAGCGCGCATATCGGGATCGATTCCGACTTCCTTAACGATAAGATCAGCCCGCTGCGGACCGATTCCGTAAATGTAACGGAGGGAATACGCGACCTTCTTTTTTGCGGGTATTTCAACGCCGAGTAGTCGAGGCATGGTTATATATGTGGTTAAATGTTAGATTGAAAATTTTATAGTGAAATTATACTGCACTTGGAACGGTCAGGATCTCTGGACCTTTTTCTGTCGTCAGCACCGTATGCTCGAAATGGGCCGAAGGCGACCCGTCTAGGGTAACGTGGGTCCAGCCATCAGGTAAAGTCTTGGTCCTAAACCCGCCCATATTTACCATCGGCTCTATAGCGAATGTCATACCAGGCCGGATCTTCGCTCCGGTGCCAAATCGGCCAAAATTAGGGATTTCGGGCGGCTCATGCATAGCAAGCCCGACTCCATGGCCGACCATATCCCGAACTAGACTGAATCCGTTTTTCTCGCAGTGAAACTGGATCGCGTGGGAAATGTCACCGATTCTATTTCCGACAACGGCAGAACGAATTCCTAGATCGAGAGCTTCCGAGGATACTCGAAGTAATTTTGCGACAGTTTCAGAAACCGCACCAACGGGAACAGTAAATGCATTATCTCCGATATAGCCTTCCCGGGAGACAACGACATCTATCGAGACGATATCTCCTTCCTGGAGAACTCGCCGGAATGACGGAATGCCGTGGACCACTTCTTCATTGATAGATATGCATGTATTTGCGGGATAAAGACGTGACCCGCTGCGATATCCAAAACAGGCGCTGCGAACACCCAACCGCTCCATCTGCTCTCGTGCTGCTTCCTCCAAGTCTTGGGTGGTTACTCCAGGTTGGACCATTCTTTTGAGTTGATCCAAAACAATCGCCGCTACGGCGCAAACTTCGCGCATCTTAACAATTCCAGCCTTATCCTTAATAGGGATCATAATGCTGTTCGTCCTCAAATTCTTGCGCCACCAGCCTTGATTTCAAGACCACCAAGCCAAACGGCACAAGCTAGGTCAAGTGGGGCCAACAGATCCGGATTTGAATCACGAGATATCTGGAGATCACACCTCATTAAAGCTGGGAGCATCGTAGCCGGGTTCAAAATCGAATAAAAGCCCGCATCAGGTATACGCGCATCGCAGCGACCTAACCATGTTGGAGGCAGGCTGCTTGACATTCCCTCGAAATCAACGAGGTATCGCGAAATCTCCCTCCAGATTCTACGGAAGGGAGAGACGTGCTCAAAGTGCAAAGAACATTCCACAAAAAATGCAAATTTTCAGTTTCAAACTGCAATCGCTGCGGAGAAAGTATTCCGATAAACTTATTATTCGTCAGTCTTCCGGAAGATCGATCAATACGACCGCAACGGCTAAGTAAAGAATTTATTTCGAAAAATGACGGAATGCCGCAATCGATACCCCTAAGAAAAGTAGACCCAGCATCGGAAGAGCTAGCTTCAAGATCGCATCGGAACTCAGCGCATCTCCTGTCATTCCTTGCGGATTGGCACTCCTCGCCCTAATCCGTCCTTTCTTTAGAAATCCGTCATAATGTCTTTGGAGAAGGAACGTTTCGATTTGCCTCATAGTGTCAAGAATCACTCCTACTGTGATCAACATGCCGGTTCCACCGAAGAAAATCGCGATTCTTTGCGGGACATTGAGTTCAAAAAGCAGGAGATCCGGCATTACTGCGATTATCGTCAAGAAAATCGAGCCCGCTAATGTCAGCCGCGTCATTATGAAATCAAGGAACTGGGCGGTTGGCTCGCCCGGACGCACGCCAGGAATGTAACCGCCATATTTCTTAAGGTCATCGGCAATTTGGATAGGCTTAAACATGACGGAAACCCAGAAATAACTGAAAAACATGATCAATACCGTATCGATCAGATAATAGCTCCAATGCCCCCTAAGGAGATTTTGGGAAATCTCGCTTAAGAATTTAATATTAAAAGCAGCACCCAGTTGAGAAAAAATTTGTTGAGGGAACAAAAGAATCGCGCTCGCGAAGATCACCGGCATCACGCCCGAATAATTCACTTTCAGGGGCAGGAAGGAGCTTTGGCCACCCATCACCTTATTGCCGACCACGCGTTTAGCATACTGCACCGGTATCTTCCGCTGGCCCTGAACAACCATGATGACCCCCATGGTAACCACCACAAACAGAACCAACATCACTGCGGCTTGCGGGAGACCAAGGCTTTGACCCGTGCCCACCGGACGGAAAAACATATCGTAAGTTGCGACGGCCGCATTCGGAATGTCGGCAAGAATACCCACGGTAATAAGAAGAGATACGCCGTTTCCGATTCCCCGCTGGGTGATTTGTTCACCCAACCACATCAAAAGCATTGTCCCGGCTGTCATGAAAACAACCGATGTAACAAGAAACCCGAGTTTTCCGACCACTACGATCGGGCCATACACGTTTTCATCGTATCCAGGGAATAGGCGACCTGGTTGCTCAAGAGCCCAAATCAAAAGGGTTCCTTGGATAAGACAAATCATCACAGTCGCATAACGCATATATTGCGTCAGTTTTTGGCGACCAACATCTCCCTCTTGTTGGAGCCTGCTAAGGGCTGGCACGACCGCCGTCATCAACTGGAAAATGATGGAGGCGCTGATATACGGCATGATACCCAGCGCAAAGACCGCGCCTTTAACGAGAGCGCCGCCGGTGAACATGTTATAAAGCCCAACCAAAGCTCCACCCGTGCCGCCAGCTTGTTCAGCAAAGAACTTTTGCAGAGGGGCAGGATCGATCCCCGGTAGGGGAATGTGGGCACCGACACGTGCAACGAACAACAGCGAGAGCGTATAAAAAATTCGCGAGCGTAGCTCGGGGATTTTCAGCGAATTCGTGAAGGCGGAAAACATTTAAAATTTTCGATTAACGGAGAGCAAGGAAGAAGCACGACTTGAGGCAGCGCTTATTTTTCCTCAGCAAGAATCGCTTGGCCACCGGCTTTTTCGATCTTGGTCTTGGCGGATTCGGAAAACTTAGAAGCCGTAACTTTGAAAGGACGTGTAATCTCTCCGTCCCCTAGGACCTTTAGATACTGTTCATCATGGCGCACGAGACCTGCGGCAGCCAATACCGATGCATTAACTTCCGTAATCGCAGGATCAAGCCGAGCAAGATCGCCAACGTTGACGATAATCGGCTCTACTCGGAAAGCCGCTTGGTTGAAACCACGGTGCGGGAGTTTACGATAGAGGGGCATCTGCCCGCCTTCGAAACCAGGACGTATACTACTACCGGAGCGGGCCGTCTGCCCTTTACCTCCGCGGCCGGAGGTCTTGCCATGGCCTCCGCCTTCGCCGCAGCCAACGCGCTTTTTGCGGTGAATAGCACCCACAACATTTTTCATTTCATGAAGTTTCATATTGGTTCCTGGTTATAGGCGCCCCATTTTCCTTGCAGGGGAAAAAAGGGAATCGGATCGATGCAGAAGTTAAGTCGCCTTGAGGATACCGGTGATGTCCTCAATCGTTCGGAGCTGTCGAAGCGCTGCTAGGGTTGCGTTAACCACAGCAATGTGGTTATTAGAGCCCATTGACTTAGTCAGGACGTTCTTAACCCCTGCGGCCTCAAGCACGGCGCGAACTCCACCGCCTGCAATCAATCCTGTTCCGGGAGATGCTGGTTTAAGAAGAACTTTCCCACCGTCATATTCGCCGAAAACGTCATGGGAAATGGTGTCGCCCTTCAGCTTCACCTTCACCATGTGCTTGTGGGCATTGGCGGTCCCTTTTTTGATAGCGTCTGGAACCTCGTTGGCCTTGCCGTAACCAATACCGACTTTGCCCTTCCCGTCGCCGACAACCGCGAGTGCAGAAAAGCTGAATCGACGGCCGCCTTTAACAACCTTGGCGCAACGATTGATGAAGACGACCTTCTCAATCATAGTCGTTCCGTCAGCCGAAAGCGTCGGCTTGTTCCGGTCGTCGCGGCGCGGGCCGCGAGGGCCGTTACCATCGCGCCGAGGGCCGCGTTGGCCACGCTCGCCAGCCCGGGCGGGAGATGGGGATTCCGGGGCAGGAACAGGAGAAACAATTTCAGTGCTCATAGGCTGGTTTTAGAATACAAGGCCGCCCGCACGTGCGGTGTCGGCAAATGCCTTAACTTTACCGTGGTAGAGTGCTCCGCTGCGGTCGAATACCACTGCTGTGATACCAGCTGCTCTAGCCTTCGCAACAAATGCGGTAGCAAGTGCCACGGCCCCTGCAATATTGGCGCCAAGCTTCTGCTGACGGAGCCCGGGATCGAGAGTTCCGAGGAACACAAGTGTCAAACCAAGCTCATCGTTGATGGCTTGAGCGTAAATATTTTGACCACTGAACTTTACGCTGAGACGAGGTCGCATAGCCGTTCCGACGACCTTTTTGCGAATACGCCAGCGACGCTTTTGTAGGAGTTCGGCTTTGTAAGTTGAATTCATGTATATCGTGCCCGAATATGTAAATAGGCCCAGCTTAGGCGACAGTCTTTCCTTCTTTGCGGCGAACACGTTCGCCGACAATGCGCACACCCTTGCCCTTATAGGGCTCCGGCGGATAGTAGCTGCGAATCTCAGCGGTGACGGCACCGACAAGCTGCTTGTCGCAGCCTTCGACTTTAACTTTGGTGCCTTCGACAACAGTGACCTTAATCCCGTCGGGAATTTCCATCAGAATCGGATGAGAGTAGCCAAGGGCGAGATCGAGTTGCCTGCCCTTAAGGTTAGCCTTAAAGCCCACCCCTTGGATCTCGAGGTCCTTGCTATATCCCTCCGTGACGCCCTTGACCATGCCGGCGACGATTGATCTCACGGTGCCGAACATAGCTTTCGAAAAACGAGAATCTTCGGTGGGAGCAAATGTGACTTGCTTGTCAGAGACTGTAATCTTCACCACCGGAGCAAAGACTTTCATCACCTTGCCTTTAGGACCCTCGATGATAACCGTTGAATTTGTGACCGCGACTTTGACTTTGTCCGGAATGGAAATGGGCTGTTTGCCGATGCGACTCATAGTGAATGCGGGTTACCAAACGTTGCAGATCAATTCACCGCCAGCTTTGCTGCGGCGGCAGTCGGAATCCTTCATGAGACCTTTGGACGTGGACACTATGGCGATTCCGAGTCCATTAAGGACCCGTGGAATCTCGCTGTATGATGAATAAATCCGTCGGCCCGGGCTAGAAGTGCGATTTATCGCGGTGATCGCCGGGGCGCCATCGACATACTTCATTTTTACGATCAGGGTTTTGTGCCCTTGGGGGTCTGTTCCATCAGAATAATCCGAAACATATCCTTCGGCTTTCAAAATCGAAGCGATACTCGCTTTGAGACGGGAATGCGGAGATATACACTCGCTGAGCCTCGCCCGGCTGGCGTTGCGCAATCGTGTGGTGAAGTCGCTAATTGGGTCGGTCATGTTTGGATGTAGGTTGATCTCCTTCGGGTCATATCCAACGCGCAAAGGCCGCGTATACTCCCGTCGGGAATGAAATAAACTACCAAGAAGACTTGGTTACGCCAGGTATTTTGCCCGCAAGCGCTAACTCGCGAAACTGAATACGTGAAACGCCGAACTTGCGGATAAAAGCACGGGGACGGCCACTCATCGAGCAACGGTTTTTGACGCGCACAGCAGAGGAATTGCGCGGCATCTTTTGAAGTTTCTTGGATGCGGCAAAAAACTCGTCGTCGGTTGTTCCTGGAGTCTTTAGAATCGCCTTCAGCTCTGCTCGCTGGACAGCGTGCTTGGTGACGAGGCTAATACGCTTCTTGTTGCGCTCGATGGCGGATGTCTTGGGCATGGCTTTGGTTGATTAGGCGGCTGCCGCCGGTTTCGCTTCAATACGGCGGAAAGGCATGCCGAGCAATTTCAGCAATTCTCTACCCTCGTCGTCGCTGGTCGCGGTGGTGACAATCGTGAGATCAAGCCCCATGGTTTTCTTAACGTTTTCGACGGTAATCTCAGGGAAGATGGTAAAATCCGTCACACCTAGATTATAATTGCCTTGGCCGTCGAGTTTAGAAGAGACGCCTCGAAAATCGCGAATGCTCGGAAGGGCGACAGAAAGCAAACGATAGAGAAACTCCCACATAGCGCTACCACGCAATGTTACACGACAACCAACAACCTGGCCCTCGCGAAGTTTAAAATTTGAAATCGCTTTCCTTGACTTGGTAAGGACCGGTTTTTGCCCCGCGATTGTCCCGAGATCGCGCTGAATATCGGCGATCTGGTTTTTGTCGGCCTCCGCGTCAATTCCGGTATTCAGACTAATTTTCACGATTTTAGGCACCTGATGCTTATTGGCATAGCCGCGATTCTTCATCATCTCAGGAAAGACATGATCGAGATATATTTTCTTTAGTGCAGGAACTTTACTCATTGTAATAATAGCCGGAATTCCGAATCAGCAGCTCAGAAGGAGGGTTGGTTGGAAAAGGTGTTACACAGTCAATTTTGAGAGAACGATGGCAAGCGCTTAAATGCCTCAAGCGGAAGGCGCGGTTGCCTTTTTTCGTTTACTAGCGTCGAATGCTGCTTTGAGCATAAGATTTGAGACATGCACTGTGCCCTCACGCTCAACGATCGCACCCTGGGGGTGCTCAGAGGATTTTTTTAGATGACGTTTTACCATGGCGATACCTTCAACTCGTGCTCGCTGGCTTGAAACGACGACCTCAAGGACCTTACCATCTTTACCCTTGTGGGAACCGGCAATTACAACGACCTGGTCGTTCCGTTTGATGTGAAATTTTTGGGCCATAATCAAAGAACCTCCGGAGCAAGAGAGATAATCTTCATAAAATTTTTCGCGCGAAGTTCCCGTGCGACAGGGCCGAAGATGCGCGTTCCCTTAGGATTGTTTGCGGCGTCGATAATTACTATAGCATTGCTATCAAAGCGCAAGTAACTGCCATCAGCACGGCGCACCGGCGCCCTAGTGCGAACGACAACGGCCTTTGCTACTTCCCCTTTCTTTACAGTGGCTTCCGTAGCGCTTGACTTGATATGAACGGTGATCACATCGCCAACCGAGGCCGTCGACGTGATTTGACCTTTCTTGTTGATCATAGCGGCCTTACGAGCACCGGTATTATCGGCGACATCGAGGATAGAACGGAGTTGAATCATAGAATCTCCTTAAATTTAATTTTTTACCGTGAATTACACAGAACTCACAACCTGCTTGGCCATGATGATTTTGGTCGGAACTTGAGCCGCTACGTCGTTTTCGGTAATCGCGACCGCGTCGGTGGTGACCGCGCGTTCGACGATGCGTGTGATGCGCCAACGTTTCAGACGGCTAAGGGGACGAGTCTCCATAATCTCAACCTTATCGCCGACTTTTGTCTCGTTTTTTTCGTCGTGGACGTGCACGACAGTCTTTCTGTTGATTACCTTGTGGTAAAGAGGGTGCGGTGTCTTATACGGGATGGTAACTTTTATTGACTTGTCGCCGGACCGTTTGGTAACAAAACCTACAATGGTCTTGCGCGTATTGCGGGAAACTGAGGAGACGGAGGACATGGCTTTGGTGCGATTGATAGCGAGGGATCGTTATGCGGCCACTGCGGATAATTTCTTTTTAGAAGTAAGCGCTGTTTCGAGACGCGCTATATCTTTCCGATAAGAACGTAGTAAATGCGGTTTTTCCACTTGGCCCGTTTGCTTGCGAAGACGGAGCTGAAGTAATTGTTCGCGGGTTTCACGAAGTTTCGCCGTGATCTCACTCAAGGAGAGGGCGTTTATTTCTTTGGCGTTCATAGCGAGATAGATTTTAGCTTCTGTTGACTCAGGCCGTCGCGCCATCGCGAGCGATGAATCGGCAATGAAAAGGCAACTTGGCGTCGGCAAGGCGGAATGCCTCCTTCGCAATAGTTATGGAAACACCGGCCAATTCAAAAAGAACCGCACCGGGCTTGATGACGGCAACGTAAAACTCTACAGGGCCTTTACCCTGCCCCATACGCGTTTCCTGAGGCTTTTTGGTCACGGGCTTATGTGGGAAGACACGAATCCAAAGCTTACCTTTCCTCTTGAGATGACGCGAGATGGTGACTCGGGCTGCTTCGATCTGTTGTCCAGTCATGGGACCTCGAGTCAGCGATTGGAGGCCGAATTCACCGAAAGCGATCGTGTTGCCGCGCTTGGCATTGCCAGCGCGGGATCCTTTCATCGTCTTACGGTATTTGGTGCGGGCGGGAGCTAGAGCCATGTGAGTTTCCTTCTAGGTGACTTCGTGGATAATAAGGCGATTAAGTCGCGGGTTCTTCTTTTTTGCAGATCCAGCATTTGACGCCAATTTTGCCGTAAAGGGTTAGCGCTTCCGAGAAACCATAGTCGATATTCTCACGAAGAGTATGCAAAGGCACACGGCCTTTTCGTTGCCATTCCCGCCTGGCGATGTCGGTTCCACCGAGTCGGCCTGAACATTGGATTCTGATACCTTCAGCACCGAGCGCCATCGCCATTTCAACAGCCTTCTTCATCGCCCGCCGGAATGCGATACGACGCTCAAGTTGGAGGGCGACATTCTCGGCCACGAGTTGAGCCTCAATTTCTGGCTTTTTGACCTCTTGGATGTCCAAGAGAATGTCCTTGCCGGTAAGCTTAGCGAGGTCGGCCTTTATATTTTCAACCTCCGCACCCTTTCGTCCAATCACAATTCCAGGTCGAGCAGTGTAAATCTT
>Ga0105048_10014453_pt1 | contig 12298 bp, 10 predicted proteins | sample MAT05_FD_78382 | JGI IMG/M metagenome (GOLD analysis project Ga0105048, IMG submission 78382) | Freshwater microbial communities from Lake Fryxell liftoff mats and glacier meltwater in Antarctica - MAT-05 | ecosystem: Environmental > Aquatic > Freshwater > Ice > Liftoff microbial mat | place... | reverse complement strand
CACAAATGAAAAAGAATTAGGAAACTGGATTGACAAGGCTGAAAGCGATCCAAACAATGAAATAAAAAACTTTAGAAATCTTGTAATAAACCATGAAGAACGCATATTGAATTATCACAAACACGGAAATAAAACAAATGCAATTGCAGAAAGTGTAAACGCTAAAATTAAAGAAGTAATCAGACAAAATAAAGGATCAAGAGATTTAGACTTTTTTCACTTTAGGATTGCAATAACCGTTTAACCCCAGCACCTCAAAATAATTTTAACCCCTGCAATGCGACCTCTCTAAGGTTATACGGTGATTAAACCGTTGGTTCGTAAACCATCACCAATTTCACTTCGCCAAAATTTTTCAAAATCGTTTGGAAATTCTTTTTCAAAATCTTCTTGAAATTCTCTGAATGTTAAAACTGGATTAGAACTGATGATTAAATTTGGAAAATAATTAATTAACCAACCTAAAATATCGGGCGAATGAAAATTCGCCCCTACGATTTCGTCTGTTTGTCTGTTTATAAATCGTAAACCTGTCATGGAAATTTCTTTTCCTTTTTTTATTTTTTTGAAATTCAAAATCGTCGGTAAATTTCCTAAAAATAAAATTTTTGAAATTGGCCGTGTATTAAGCTCTTCTGGCATTTCTAGCACATTTTCTATGTAAGATTTAGAAATAATTGTTTTTGGAACGTCGCTTTGAAACCATTGCTGAAGAGGAATTTCAAATCCAATTCCACGCATAAAATTAAATAAGGAAACTCTTAAACCTTCGCTAAATAGTTCATGGTCTACTCCACTTTCATCTTCGTATTCCAAATCATTGTTGGCAAAAGTTCCTAGTTGATTTGAAATTAATTTTGTTTTGTATTTTTTTGGATCCATTCCAACAGGACTGTGTGCTGTCATGGCAAATCGATGCCAGAACCCTGAACGCAAAACACCAATTTCAAATAATTGTCTCACCATTTCTAGCGAATCAATAGTTTCTTGTGCGGTTTGGGTTGGATAACCATACATTAAATAAGCATGTACTAAAATTCCTGCATCGTCAAAATTTCTACAAACTCTTGCAACCTTCGCTACTGATACTCCTTTGTCAATTAATTCCAATAATCTATCAGATGCAACTTCTAAACCACCTGACATAGCAATGCATCCAGACTGTTTCAATAATTTACACAAATCATGCGTAAAACTTTTTTCAAAACGAATATTGGTCCACCAAACTATTTTTAAATCGCGGCGCAAAATTTCAACGGCTAAATCACGCAACAAAGCCGGCGGTGCAGCTTCATCTACAAAATGAAAACCATTTTCGCTTGTTTGTTTAACCAGTTCTTCTATTCTATCGCATAACAATGGCGCCGATGTTTGTTCGTAGCGTTTTATATAATCAAGCGATGTATCACAAAAAGTACATTTTCCCCAATAACATCCATGTGCTAAGGTCAATTTATTCCAACGGCCATTGCTCCACAAACTGTGCATGGGATTGGTCATTTCAATAACAGACAAATACTTATCTAGAAATAAATCAGTGTAATCTGGCGTACCAACTTCAACTTGCGAAAAATCTTTTTCCTCTGAACCATTTTTGTACACCACTTCATTTTTTTCTAATAAAAAAGTACGCAATAATTGTTCACTATTTCTTTTTCCTTCGAGATACTCAATTAAATTTAGAACAGGTCGTTCACCATCGTCAAGCGTAATAAAATCAACACATTCAAAGACTCGCTTATCACTAACAGATCTCAATTCTGTATTTGCAAAACCACCACCTAAGGCAATTTTTGTATCGGGATAATTCTTTTTAATCCACTGTCCACATTTTAATCCGCTGTATAAATTTCCAGGAAAAGGAACCGAAATCAAAACTAATTTTGGTTGAACAATTTTTATTTTTTCGGAAAGAATCTCAATCAAAATTTCATCAATAAATGAATTCGGTTTTTTTAATTCAATTTCTAATTCATCAAATGTGGCAGCAGATCTTCCTAAACTTTCAGCATACCGACCAAAACCAAAATGCGCATCAATTTCTTCTTTAATCAAATCAGAAATATCTTCTAAATAAAGTGTAGCTAAATGTCTTGCTTTGTCTTGCAAACCCATTGTCCCAAAGCTCCACTCTAAATCTAATTCCTGATTAAAACGAGAAGCATGAGGCAAAAAATCGTTTTCGCAAATTGCGTGAGCCAATGTTGGATTTTTGTTTTGTAAAAAAGCAATTACCAAATTAATTGAAGCGAGATAATCTTTTTTCAGCAAAATAATTCGTTTGCTGTTTTCTGATTTTATTTTTTTCTCTTGTAATTTTTCAAAAATTTTTTCAAGACCTTTTTTTGAAAATAAAGCTAAAATGACTTCAATACCTAAATCAGTTTGATGACTTGCGATTTTTTTTGTATTGAGAAAACCTTTTAAATACGCCGTAGCAGGATAAGGAGTATTGAGTTGAGTAAAAGGCGGTGATATGAGGAGAATTGAATTGTTCAAGTAATAGGAAGAGTTGAGTGCGCATCAAAAATACCTGTTTTTTTTGAATTCAGGAATCTTAAAAATTCAAGCGAAACAAGTTACCTCCTTCTAGAATGAGATTACCCAGATAAAGGGAAAACAAAAAATCGTTGCTGACTTTTCTAAACTTTACCTCGATTTCATAACAGAAAAAAAGTGAACGCTAGAATTTTCAGGATAAATCTAATCCCGAAGAGATGAAATATTCCAGAGACGTGTCGATAAGACTGGATTCGACCCCGTTGGGGTCGTATATTTACCCGAGCATTTTCGTTAGAAAAATATGACCCATTCTGGGACGGGTTTTGGAATATCCAACGGGATTTTAATAATATTTATTAAAAAAAAACTACCCCGATAACTGGTTAATCTTACCAAAAAAATATGACCCATTCTGGGTCGCATTTTGGAATTTCCAACGAGATTTTAATAAAATTGACTAAAAAAAACTCGCCTCGCTATTTAGGTAATCTCAGTTTAGCCAAGATCACAACGAATGTCAGTGGGATTTACATCCGTTTCTGAACGCAAAATTAAAGAAAATCAATTAATCTTTTGCCTCAAAATTATACCACAAATCTTCCATCAGATAATGGATGGAAGCAGATTTGCCCAGAAATTGATCATTGATTCCGCTGTGCTCTTTGATAATTATTTTATTGTCTTTGGGTTTTTTTATACTGCGTTGAATCATATTTTTTCCAATGACTTCAATCGACCTTGAAAACACAATTGCACCGTTGCTTGTTTTCTGCAGGTAATCTTTGTCGGGTGCTTTTGCTATTGATGAAACTTTATCCAACGAACCATTCCAAAAAATCAAAATGCTGGATTCTAAATTTTTAGAGGCCAAAACAGCCCAATCAATTTGATTCACGTTATTAAAATTTCCTTTTATCACATTGTGAGTTCCTGTATTTAAATATGATTGTGGAATAGTATAACCTTCATGCTTTAAATATTCATTAATACTAATCGGAAGCTGTGGAAAAGAGTCAGGTGAAAATCGTACAACAATTTTGCTTGCCATATCCCAATCTGTTTCTTGAGCGTTACAAAAATCGATGGTTATAAAAAGAAATGACACACTCAACAAGGATTTAATTAACATACTTTTTTTTTCTGGTTCACTACAAAAATATGTAATCCTTTTAGGCACAACAAATAATCCAAAACATCTGCAATAATTTACAATTTAAATGCAAGAATGACTATCAATTAAGAGGATTAGAAATTAATTCCAGAATAAGTTTTACAACAGAAATAAAGTGGCAATGCAGAATTAACTTTTCCAAAAGTATTGCTAAACCTTACAAAATAATTTTAGCACAATAATTACCCGTGCATTCTCTCGGACTTTCCATAATTGGCAATTACGGAAGCCTCATACTCCACCCACTCTTTCCAACGTTTATCAACATCAACACCATCACCATATTTTCGCGCAAAGCCAATGAATGTAGTATAATGACCCGCTTCACTTTCCATTAAATCGCGGTAAAATTTTGCAAGTTCTTTATCGGAAATATTTTCTGAAAGACATTTAAAACGTTCGCAACTTCTTGCTTCAATCATTGCTGAAAAAAGTAATCGATCAACAAAACAAACTTTTCTGTCACCACCTTTAATCATGAATTTTACTAATTCGTTCACGTAATTGTCTTTGCGTTCGCGCCCCAATTTTAATCCTCGTTTTACAATTATATCGTGAACCAATTTAAAATGTTCTAATTCTTCTTTTGCAATTTTCATCATTGCTTCAACAAGATCAACGTGTTCAGAATTAAGTACAATTATACTGATAGCATTTGATGTTGCCTTTTGTTCGCACCAAGCATGGTCGGTTAAAATTTCTTCAATGTTTGTTTCAACAATGTTTACCCATCTTGGGTCGGTAACTAGTTTTAGGCCAAGCATAATTTTAAGGTTAAAAGAAATAGAAAATGTAAGAGGTCAAATGGCAAATGTTTTTTTCAAAACTAATCATTTATCTCCATTTTTATAGCGTCTTAGCAACTTTGCGTGCATTTTTTTAACCCCAAGACCCTAGGTCGCAGAGGTTTTAGTTTATTATTGTAAATTAGATGTTTAGAACTTTAACTTTATGAAAAACGCTATTTTATTTTTTATCGGATTTATTACAATCGCGAATTTTTCAGTTGCGCAATATTCTACCAAAGAACAAGCAGAAATTGATGCGCATAATAAAGTTGTTAAATCGCCTTTTGCGTCAAAATCCGAAAAAGCTTATGCACTAAATTCACTTGGATTTATTTACCGATTTAATTACGATTATCAAAGCGCCATTCAAGCGCACGAGCAAAGTCTTGAGTATTATTTAAAAGATGACGACAAATGGGGTCAGGCACTTTGCAATAGTTACTTAGGCTATGTTTACATGGCAAAAAAAAGTTATAAAACGGCATTAGAATATTTACTTTATAGCTACAAGTTATTCAATCAATATGCTTATAAAGTTGACGCCGCTTTTGTTCTAATTCAAATTGGTTATATCTACAATAAACAACATAACAATACAAAAGCATTTGAGTATTTTGATAAAGCATTTATTCTAAGTACAAAAATAAAAGATGATGATGGTATTGTAAAAGCATTAAGTGCGACTGGTTATATGCATCAAAATTTAGGAAATCTTCCAAAAGCAATGGAATACTTTGAGCAATGTTTAACGATTAACCGTAAAAACAATAACAAAGCAGGCATTGCTACATCTTTGTTAGACATTGCTGGAATTTATTTTGAGCAAGGAAACTTCTATAAACAAATTGAAAATGCAGAAGAAGCTTTGGCGCTTTATACAAAAATTGATGATGATTATGGCCTTGCGCATTCACTCAATTTGATAGGAATGGGTTATAAAGAATTAGGCGAGCTGGACATTGCTTTAAAATATATGCTTCGCTGTTTAAATCAAAATAAAAAACTTGAAAATGATTATGGCATTGCCACAGCGTACAATAATTTGGCAACAATTTATTTTCTAAAACACAACCTCAACGAATCGCTTAAGTACCATGAACTTGGTTTAGAAATGAATATGACCACCGGTGATAAATATGGAATCTGCCTTTCTACAAACAATGTTGGATATGTTTATTTCAACCTTGGAAATGTTGAAAAAGGAAAAGAGAATGGTTTGAAATCTGAAAAATTAGCTGCCGAATTTGGCAATCCACGACTGATAAGATTTAGCAAACGGTTTCTTTTTGAAGTCTATTTTCAGATGGGAGATATGACAAATGCAGAAAAATATGTACTTGAGTTAATTGAGTTGAATGACAAATCAATCACCATGAATTTTCCAACACTTTCTGAAAGTGAAAAAGAAAAGTTTTTTCAAAACATAAGTCCTGAATTCATGGAATTTAATGGCTTTGTTTTGAAACGAAAAACGGAGAATCCTTCGTTGACAGGAATTGTTTACAATAATACGTTAAAGCAAAAAGGACTTTTATTAAAATCGTCTACCGCCATGCGTCACGCAATATTTGGAAGCAACGATACAACTTTAATTCGCCAGTATGATGACTGGATTTTACTAAAAACTGAAATTGCTGAAGCCTACACCAATGGAGAATCGACAACCAAGCTCGAAGAAAAAGCAAATATTTTAGAGAAGAGTTTAGTAATTGGTTCGCAGGCATTTTCTGATTTAGATAAAATTCAAAATTTGACTTGGAAAGATGTTCAGAAAAATTTGAAAGAACAAGAAGTCGCTGTTGAATTTATTCATTTTAACGAATTTGATCAATATGGAAATAAACAAGAAACGGTTCAATATGCTGCGCTAATTATAACGCCAACTTCAACTAATCCTGAAATGATTTCACTTTGTCAGGAATCTGAATTAGAAAATTTACTCGGTTCGTTTGGCGGAAATAATTTAACTTACATCAATGGAATTTATGGTACTGAAACAAATCCAAACACAACACTTTACAATTTAGTTTGGAAACCGTTGGAACCTTTTTTACGAAATGCAAAAACCATCTACCTCGCTCCTACTGGACTTTTGCACCGAGTTGCTTTTTCCGCCATTGCAAAAGAAAAATCTGTTTTACTCTGTGATTTTTATGACATCCGACTTCAATCTAGCACTAGTAAAATTGCCATGCCTGAAGAATTTAATTTAGGAACTAATTGGAACATTACATTATTTGGCGGCATCGATTATGATACGGATAGTTCATCAAAAAAAATCTGGTTGTTTTTAGAAGGAACTAAAGTAGAAGTTGAAAACATAAGCGAAATTTTTACGAAAGGAAATTTTAAAGTCGCACAATCTAAAACAGAAGAAGGCTTTAAAGAGAATGCACCAACGAGTGATATTATTCACATGTCGACACATGGATTCTTTTATCCAGATCCGGAAAAACTAACAACCAATTTTGAAATAGACACAGTTGAATCGGGTGAGGATTTAGTTTTTCGCGGAAGCAATTCTAGTTTTGGAGTCAAAAATTTTGTGTTCAATAAAAATCCATTGATGCGTTCAGGTTTAGTTTTATCAGGCGCCAACAGAGTTTGGAATAATCCTGACATGAAAGGCGAAGAAGATGGCGTCTTAACAGCTTACGAAGTTGCACAAATAGATTTAAGGCAAACTGAACTTGTTGTTCTTTCCGCTTGCGAAACTGGACTTGGCGATATCAACGGAGGCGAAGGAGTATATGGCTTGCAACGTTCATTCAAAATGGCCGGCGTAAAATACATCATCATGAGTTTGTGGCAAGTTCCTGATAACGAAACGCAAGAATTTATGACCTTGTTTTATAAAAATTTATTGTTGCTAAAAGAACCAAAACAAGCATTTGCAAAAACACAATTGGCAATGCGAAAAAAGTATGACCCTTATTATTGGGCGGCTTTTGTTTTGATTGAATAAAAAAAGCCTTCCCGTTTAGGAAGGCTCTTCTTAAAATTAAGAAAATCAATCGTGATTTGTTATTTATTCTTTTTATTCAAGTTTATATTAAATTCAATTTTTTTAGAATGCTCAGTTTTATATTTTGAATAATCTGCTTTGTTGTATGCATCACAGTTAATGTGACCGCCTCCGCAACTTGCCATTCCAATTAAGATAGCGCTTATTGTTCCGATTAAAATTAATTTACTCATAACGTTTGGTTTTTATTGCCAGCATGCACTGACTGACGTGGTTTATACTGCTTTTTGGTTTAGACCTCTTGTGTAAATCTAAAACGAAAATCGGGGATATATAAGTTACCACTAAGTTAGTCAATTGCAAAAACGGTGCCAGAAATTAACTAAAAATTAACTTTTGGTTTGATGATTACTGATACGAAATATTAAGAGGACTATACCAAGCTGTATTTGACCCATCCAAACAAATTACACGCACATAAAAATCATAATTTGCAGGATAACTTAATCCAGTATATGCAATGGTTTTGCTGTGAACAAATTCAGTTGGGTTAGCATTTACACTCTGACCATCATTTACAATATTCATTTCGAAGCTCATGCAATTTCCCGGATCCGAGAAGGTGATTTCTACACTTGAAGGGTCACCAAAAAAATCATAATTCATAAAGTAGTTGGCATAGTCAGGTGCCATACAAAGATTTTTATTCTGGTCGGCATAGAGTCCGTTTGGACCGCTCCATTCACTATAGCCATAACCGTTATCGCACGTGCTTCTTATATAAAAATCATAGGTTTTTCCTTCTTCCAATTGCATCTCTGCATAACACGTAGAATTGGTTTGGTCAAACGTTCCTGTACCTTGAACAAACCCTGCTCGACATATTCAACTTGATAATACGAAACGTTACTTTCTTGAGGATAAGGAATCGACCAGTAAATGCTATACACACCCGTTGTTACTCCGTTTGGCTTTTGAGCACATAAGGATCCAACTAAAAGAGATTTTAAACTACTCCATTCTGAAAATTCATCTTTGGAATTGATAGTGCGCGCTTTAAAGTAGTAGGTATTGCCAACAATTAATTCTAACTCATCAATGGTTTTTGTTTCGTCCCCACTTGCAAAGTCCGAAGTGAAACTCTTTTCATTGAGCATTTCTTAATTTTCCCCATAAGCGATTTCAACAGAATTGACTTTTTTTCCACTCGATTTAAAGTAAAAATTAACATTGGTGAATTCCTGATCAACACTAAACGCCACAATTTGTGATCATTCTTTTTACAAGAGAATAAGCTCAAGGAAATTAAAAAGGTTAAGAGAAGATTAAATTTCATAAATAAATTTTGAGTAATTAGTATATTCAAAATTAGGCAATTTGATGAATTATACCGATGCGAAATAAGTTTGGTCCAATTCCGTTTCACTGCATTGCACCAAACTTTTTTCCAATCGGCATATACCACTGTAAGATTTATAATTATTGGCATAATTTATAAATCACATTGGTATTAAACCAACTTATTATGCCTGTTTACCATTTTTCAACTTCTTTCTCGAAATCCTCTTGACTAATAAATTTTCCGGATGCAATTTCTTTTTCAGCTTTTTCTAATCTTTTATTGTAAGCTTTTTGTGTTAATGGTTTCCCAATCTACAACGCGATGCAATTAGCCGGGAGCGGGAGTTTACTTTTTTAATTCAATCCATTGATACAATTCATCTGTTGTAATAAAATTTGTGAAGCCTTTTTTTGTAAGCCCTTTAATGAGCTTTTTATCACCACTTCATTTTTACATCTAAAGTGTTTTGAAAAAGCAACGTAAGGTGTATCATTCGGGTCTACACCTGCCGTAAGAATATCTGCCGACAACCATGCTGATTTTTTTACTTGCTCCTCTGAAATAAAATTAATTGTTTTATTAATTTGAAATGCTGCCTCCTCTAACTGATTTTCATTCAACTTTGATATTTTGCAAAGTCGACCATGGTGCTTTTTCATTTCTACTCTTAGAAAATTAGGAGCAATAAAATTGATCTTTTTTTTATTCTTAATTAGAATGTCTCCAATTTTTCCGTTCGAATTGAGAATTGCACTGAAAACAATATTGGCGTCAACAATTAATTTCACTTTTTAAATCGTTTGCCATTTTTCTTCCACCAACTTTCGTTTACCTCATCAGCCAATTTGTCAATATCTGTTTGTTTAGCATGACTCTTTGCAGTAGCCTCAAGATATTTTACATAGTCAATGAGGCGTTGTAAATTAATACTACCCACATTTGAGGAAACTCTAATTGTTATTTCATTGCTATTTGTGCGCTCTATTAGCATAACTGTTGCGTTTCTTCAAAGATAGTTAAAGCCTTACTAAAACCCAAACAAGGACTAGACCGAAAACCAATGCCCGATGAGATTTGATTTTTAAATGATACTAATCCTAATGCGTTCCATGCTCCTTAAAAATAGCATTCAACCACTTTAACATTTTAAAAATTGCTAAAGCTGCCAAAGCCAACAAAACAAAATTGACCATAAAAAAATATTCTTTGTGATCGTATTTATCCCACATTGTTGCTAAAATTCCGGAGAGTTTATTTCCTATAGATGTCGATAAAAACCAGCCACCCATCATCAGCGCTGTTAAACGCGGTGGACTTAATTTTGAAACCAAACTTAAGCCCATTGGACTTAAAAATAATTCACCAACTGTTATTACTCCGTAGGATGCAAATAACCACCATGGACTCACTTTCATTTCGCCATCGGCATACACATAAACGGCTGCAACCATTACAAACGTTGATAGTGCCGAAACAACTAATCCCCAAGCAATTTTAGATGGTGTTGAAGGTTCTTTTCCTTTTTTCTTCATAAATCCGAAAAAGATTACGACCAACGGAGTAAGAACAACTACCCAAAAAGGATTCATTGATTGAAACAATTCTGTGTTTCCTAATTTTACTTTCTCACCTTCAGCCGGAATTTTTTCGGGATTCATGTTTTTAAAATAATCAGGATAAGCCATCACGTGCATTACGTCTCCAGCTTTATAAATGGCAGTGTCTTTATAATATCCTTCCACCACAATTAATGAATCACCTTGATGCCAAAATGTTCGATTGATTTCAGAATTCAACGCAGCAACATTTAACGATGAATCTATTTTTCCTGTAGTATAAAACTCACCCCAAGAATTTAATAGAAATCCATTTTCTTTTAACGTTCCTTTTTGGTAATAATTTTTTCTAAATAATTCGTCTGTTGAAACAATCAATGAATCGTTTTGATAGGTAATATTCTGACTTAATTTTAATGTCTCGAATGGTGTTTCAATCACAGCGGGCAACTCACGATCGGTGTATGATTCGGCCCAAGTGGTAAGCGCGGTGCCATTTTGTTTAAATACAGCCCAGAAAATAATGACAACACCAAAAATGGCGAGCATTGCTCCTATCGGTTTTTTATCAATTTCAGTAGCTTTTTTATAAATCGAATAATAAAAATAAACAACTGGCATGGCACCTAAAATAAAGGCATCGTTAGAATCGCTACCAAAAATATCACCCGGAATAATCCAACCTAATAAGCCTGCAATGATAGCTGGCACTATTGTCAACCCTAAAATTCTTGATAAAGATGAATCTTCTTTTTGAACAGGTTTCAAAACATCGGCATGTTTGTAATGTTTCATTCCAATCCAAAAAACAATAACACCAATAAGCATACCTATTCCGGCAGCCAAAAACGCTGCACCCCAACCGTAATAATTTCTTAAAGCAGCGGCAAAAAAATTACAAATCAATGCGCCAATATTAATTCCCATGTAAAAAATATTGTAGCCTGCATCTTTTAATCCACGGTACTTATCTTCGTTGTATAGATTACCAAGTAGAGTTGAAATATTTGGTTTAAAAAATCCGTTACCAAGAATAACTAGAAACAAAGCCGTGAAGAAAATTGCTTCACCTTTAAATGCCAACAAACAATATCCAACACACATTAACAAGCCTCCAATGGTAATGGACAAACGATAACCCATAATTCTATCCGCCAATAAACCACCTAAAAAAGGAGTTAAAAAAACCAATGCTATGAACGTTCCATAAATATCATACGCCGTTTTTTTCTCCATTCCCCAACCTCCATCAACAACTTCTGTTGTAAGATAGAGTGTGAAAATTCCAATCATTAAATAATAACCGAAACGTTCCCACATTTCCGCGAAGAATAAATAAGGTAAGCCTTTTGGATGTTTATTTGCAGCCATTTTTTTTTAGATGTTGGTTGATTTCAAATGTAGTTCTTTTTTTGGTAAAGGTGAAGGGGTTGAAGGGTTGAAAGCCTGCCTGGCTGCACCAAGTAGACAGGTTTTTTTGTTGAAAGTTGAGAGTTTATTTAGCTGTTGACTGAGCAGCAATAGCCCCGCCTGCGTGCCGCAGTCAGGCAGGGTGTCCCTGCCTGTTTGACAACAGTCAGACATGGAAGGCAGCAGTGGGCTGAACGTTGGTAAGTACAATACCACAAAGTACATCAACATTTTTTTATCAGTTAAAGATTTTTAATTGAATACTCCCTTTGAAAAATGCGGAGGAGCAAAAAAAAATCGGGAACCAATTTGATTATACCGATACGGTATCTGTATTAGTCCAATATCAAAATAGATATTGAACTCAAACAGCTACTATATCGGCATTTACATTACTAAGTCCAAATTGTCCTTTGGACTAATTTGATCTAAGTAATGGTATAATTTACAATCTTTTCAAAAGACCATTCTTAGCAAGTTTGCCCCAAAACTTGTAAAAGAAAGCGATAAAGTATTAAATTCGCATAAAAATTGTTTTGATGAAACTAAGTCTACTACTCATTT
>Ga0105048_10014452_pt1 | contig 12298 bp, 7 predicted proteins | sample MAT05_FD_78382 | JGI IMG/M metagenome (GOLD analysis project Ga0105048, IMG submission 78382) | Freshwater microbial communities from Lake Fryxell liftoff mats and glacier meltwater in Antarctica - MAT-05 | ecosystem: Environmental > Aquatic > Freshwater > Ice > Liftoff microbial mat | place... | reverse complement strand
TCTGGATCGGCAAAGCTGCCAGGAAGTTGAGCAAACCGGCGACTCCTTCGACGGCGGCCTCATCCTCTTCCCCTGGGGTGCTCCTGGCCACTGCGCGGACGCTCGTTTTGATGCGATGCAGATTGTAGAACAGACTGCGCGGCGCGTCGGGCTGTTGCAGGAAAAGCGCCGCGACCAAGCGCGGTTCGCTGCGGGTTTGGTATAAACGGCGATAGGCGTCCTGCGACCCGAGCATGCGCAACAAGGCGGACAACTCGGGGGCGTCGCCGCCGCGCGTCCGCTGACCGGCAGGAAGCGCCGCCGCCGAAACGGGCGCGGTCTGCGCGGCGATTTCGTCGAGTTTGCCGAGAATGTGCCGCAGCGCGCTGCAGGTCATGATCGCCCGCTCCAGATGCACACCCATCAGAAGGAACTCCCAACCCGCATCCATCAGCATGGTGCGTTCGGCTGTGGCGAAAAACGCGTTCACGTCGGTGAGCACCAATTGCACGGCCTGGGCGGCGTTTTTCCGTCGGCGTTCGCTGTTGGGTCGGCCGCGGCGAAGGGCGTCCAGCTTGCTTCCGAGGCGACTGAGGAGCACCCAGGCTTCCGGACTGACATAGTCGCGCAGCTGGCGGCCGTTTTCGGTCGCGATCGCGATCGACGAAGCGATCGAACTCGGATGATCGACGGAGAGGGTCATCCGCCAGTTGAGGTCGCCGGTAAGGGTGAGATGCGGATTGGTTTTGGCCGAAATGCGCTCCGCGGAATGTCCCGTAGCTTCGAGCAGACCTCGCCAGATCGGAACCCAGTGGCGGCGATCCCGCGAGGGAATTTCCTCCAGGGCGACGTCCTCGAAGATCGCCAGCATACGCGCAGTGGCTTCGGCGCGTTCCAAATAACGTCCAAGCCAGAAAAGCGTTTCGGCGGAACGGGAGCCGAGCTCGTGTTGACGGTGGGATCCGGTGACGCGTTCGACATCCGGGCCTTCGTCCACGCTGACGGTGTTGCCTTGCAGGACGATGGTGTCGGCGCAGGCACCGATGCGGTCGATCGGCGGCGGGGATGCTCCCAGGCGGGCAAGACCCCCGGGCAGGACCGTGTATTGGCCGCCTTGCGACAGGACGAACGCGCTGAAATGAAACGGCGCGGAGCGCTTGCCATCGAGAGCCATCGCCCGCGTTTCCACCCGACGACGCGCGACAAAGGCGTGCGGATTCTCGCGCACGCTGCGGGCGAGGCCGTTGGCGTCGAGAAGCGGCTGAGCCGGATGGTGAAGCCGAGGATCGCCCAAACGCAGATCGTGATTGGGCAGAACGGTCATCTCCTCCGCGCAGGCGAGGATATCGTCCAGCTGATCGGTGTCGCCGCAGGTGAGCGTCGGCACCGACGGCAAGAGCGGTTTTTCGCCGAGGTAGAATCGCATCAACTGCGGTAGGTAGGCGTCGAGCGCGCGACTGTCGGCGACGCCACTGCCGATGCTGTTTGCGAGGGCGACATTACCGGCGCGGATACATTGAAGCAGTCCGGGCACTCCCGCCGTTTCCCGGTCTGTGGAAAACACCACGGGGTCGATATGTGCGTCGTTCAGGCGCCGGTAGATGACGTCCACCCTTTCTAAGCCACCGATGGTCTTGAAGTAAACCCAGTTGTCTAAAACCAGCAGATCGTCGCCTCGCGCGAGCGGCAAACCCATTTTGCGCGCGAGAAAACTGTGCTCCGCGTAGAAGGGGTCGTTGGGCCCGGCGGTCAGGACGACGATGTTCGGTGCCCGGTTTTGGTGGGGACTCAGTTCGCGCAATCCGTCGAGGATGCGGAGGGGGAAATTGATGATCGAGTGATAGTCCGGCAGCGTCGCGTAAAGGCCGCCGGCTTCTTGGGAAAGGAAACGACGGTTTTGGACGGTAAAACCCAGGCCGATCGGGGTGTTCGCACGGGTGCCGGTGAATTGCCATCCGTTCACCGTATTGATCAGGTCAAAACGCAGGATCATCGCCGGAGTGTCCCGGTGAGGTTCCAAGTGCAGGCACGGGCGGCGATAGTAGGGGTCCGCGAGGATGATTTCGGGCGGCAGCAACCGCTGTCCGAGCACTTGTTGACGGCTGTAGATATCTACCAGAAATGCATTGGTGAAACGGGCCCGTTGGATCAGGCCCGCTTCCAGGCGAGACCATTCGTCGGCGTCGATCACCAGCGGCGTGGGATCGAGGTCCCAAAACAGACTGGCCTGGAGGTCGAGGTGTTCGAGCGAGATTTCGCTCAGTCCGGACTCCCGAATCGAAATTCGCAACTGACTGCGCAAACGCTGGAGCTGCCGCGGATGGAGTCGCGGGAGGTGCGTGGGGCGGACGGCGGCGGACATTCGGGGTGGGGAGGGAAGTGACCGCTGCGCGACGGAGCAAGCCTGCGCTCTGGGTGGTCGCGGAACAGCTTGAGGAAATTTATTTGCGTCGCTGGAGTGCCGTGGGTGTGCGCGTTCGATCCAACCAAGGTTTGCCATCGTCTATTCATCGGTTCAAAGCTCTCGCCGTGAATTGGTTTATCGGCATCGACGGCGGTGGATCCCATACCCGCGCTTTGATTGTAAATTCCGCCGGCGCGGTCATGGGTAGCGGTGAAGGGGGCAGCTCGAATTACCACACGGTTGGCCTTTCTCAAGCCGTTCGGGCGGTGGCCGAAGCGGTGTCTGAGGCGAAAATGCAGGCGCGGTTGGCCGGTCCGGCGGCAGGGGCCTTCCTGGGGTTGGCAGGAGTAAAAACCGCTGCCGATCACCTCGCTTTTCGCGAACCTTTAGCAGCGCTCCAGCTGGTCAAAGCGCCGCAAAACCTCGCGCTCGATCACGATTTGCGCATTGCGCTCGCCGGGGGATGCGGTGAAGAGCCGGGTCTGGTCGTCGTCTCCGGAACGGGTGCGGCGGGGTATGGGCGCGATAGGGAAGGACACACTGCCCAAGTCGGTGGCTGGGGTTGGTTGATCGATGACCAAGGCGGCGGCGTCTGGATGGCGGTACAGGGCTTGCGCGCCGTGATGGAAGCCGCGGACGGGCGGGGAGCTTACACGCGGTTGGAGCCTGCTTTGTTTGCCGAGCTCGGGGTGACCACGCATCGCGAGGCGATGCAATGGGCGCAACGACCCGACACCGCCCGAGCACAACTGGCGGCCTTGGCTCCCGTCGTGCTCGCCGCCGCAGCCGACGATGAGGTGGCTCGGGTCATCGTCCGCGAGGGGGCGCGTCAGCTAGCGCGTGTGGCGTCGGCGCTGGTGGCGCGGCTGGCGTTTGCGGAGAGCCCCGTCACGGTGGTGGCTGCGGGCGGACTTTTGGGCAACGAAACCTACAGCGACCCTTTTCGCGAGGAATTGGCGAAGGCCGTCCCGCGTCACCGCTTGGTCGCCAACCCTCCCCCGCCGATTGTGGGTGCGGCCGTGCTCGCTGCGCACCTCGGCGGAACACCCCTGTCCGCGCAGGCGATCGTCAGCCTCGCGGCCGACTACCGCCTTCGGCGGGGCTGATTCGCGGGCGGGCCAGCGTCCGAAAGCTGTCTCCGCACGGTCGGAATGGCTCACGCGGTTGGACATACAAGGCGCGAAGGAATCGATCGGGATCTGCCACAAACAAGCAGGTGCGGAGTTGGCAGTGCGCGGACGCGCAATCCCGGCCACGAGGGACCGTGGCCCTCCATCGAGGCGAATTTGCGGGGGCGGCCGCTCCGCCGTGTGAGTTCCCGCTTGCCGCGTGGGGGCACCCGCCCAACCCTCGCCGGAATCCACGTCCATGCCTAAGCGTACCGATCTCAAGTCCATCCTTATCATTGGTGCCGGTCCCATCGTGATCGGCCAGGCGTGCGAGTTCGATTACTCAGGCACGCAGGCCTGCAAGGCGCTTAGGGAGGAGGGCTACCGCGTTATTCTCGTCAATTCGAATCCGGCCACGATCATGACGGATCCGGAGTTCGCGGATGTTACTTACATCGAGCCGCTTACGCTTGAGTTTCTCGAAAAGATCATCGAGGTCGAACGCCCCTCCGCGTTGTTGCCCACACTGGGCGGCCAGACGGCGTTGAACCTGTCCATGGAGCTGCACAAGGAGGGGATCCTTGCGAAGTATGGCGTGGAAATGATCGGAGCGAAACCGGACGCCATCTCCAAGGGCGAAGACCGCGAGCTGTTCAAGCAGGCCATGATCAAGATCGGCCTCGACGTCGCATTGTCCCGCACGGTCAAGACGATGGACGAAGCGCGCGCGGCCGCGGAATTCCTCGGCAACTTTCCCCTGATCGTCCGTCCTTCGTTTACTTTGGGGGGATCCGGCGGCGGCATCGCGTATAACCGCGAAGAGTTCGAGCAGATCTGTGCAAACGGTCTGGATCTTTCGCCGGTACACGAGGTGCTTGTCGAGGAGTGTCTGCTCGGGTGGAAAGAGTACGAGATGGAGGTGATGCGCGATCACAAGGACCAGTGTGTCGTGATCTGCTCGATCGAAAATTTCGACCCGATGGGAGTGCACACGGGCGACTCGATCACGGTGGCGCCCACGATGACGCTGACCGACAAGGAGTTTCAGGCGATGCGCGATGCGTCGTTCGCGGTCATCCGCGAAGTTGGCGTCGAAACCGGCGGATCCAATATCCAGTTCTCGGTCGATCCGCAGACGGGGCGCATGGTGGTGATCGAGATGAATCCCCGCGTTTCGCGTTCCTCCGCGCTCGCCTCGAAAGCGACCGGCTTTCCCATTGCCAAGATCGCCGCGAAGCTCGCGGTCGGCTACGCGCTCGACGAGCTGCGCAACGACATCACCCGGCTGACCCCGGCGTCCTTCGAGCCGACCATCGATTACGTGGTCACGAAGATCCCGCGCTTCACCTTCGAGAAATTCCCGGACGCCGATCCCACCCTGACGTCGGCGATGAAATCCGTCGGCGAAGCGATGGCGATCGGGCGCACCTTTAAGGAATCGATGCAGAAAGCGCTGCGTTCCTTGGAAATCGGTGCCCGCGGCTTCGGCGGCGGCGGCAAGTACGGCGGCGACGAGCTGCCGGAGCGCACGGCGATCGTGGCCAAGCTGGCGACGCCGAACGCGGAACGGATTTTCTTCATTCGCTACGCCTTCCTTGCGGGCTTCACGGTCGAGGAAATCTTCGACCTGTCCAAGATCGATCCGTGGTTCCTGCACCAGCTGAGGGAGATCTTCGAAATGGAGCGGGACCTACGGCAGTACGCGTTGCCCGGCTCCGAATCCACGGGTTCCGGCAAACGCCTGACCCTGACGACGACCCTGCTCAAACGGGCGAAGCAGTTCGGGTTCTCCGACGCCCAGCTCGCGCACATTCTCAAGACCGATCTCATTACCATGACCGCGGCGCGCAAGCGGCTGGGTGTGCCCACCACCTACCGCCTGGTCGACACGTGCGCGGCGGAGTTCGAGGCGTTCACGCCGTATTACTATTCCAGTTACGGCGACGAAAACGAAATCCTCCCGCCCGGAAACAAGAAGAAGATCATGATCCTGGGCGGCGGTCCCAACCGGATCGGCCAGGGCATCGAATTCGACTATAGTTGCGTGCACGCCAGTTTCGCGCTTCGCGAAGCCGGTTACGAGACCGTGATGGTGAACTCCAATCCGGAAACCGTATCCACCGACTACGATACGTCCGACCGCCTCTACTTCGAGCCCCTCACCTTGGAGGACGTGCTGGAGATCTACCGTCAGGAGAATTGTGCGGGCGTCATCGTCCAGTTCGGCGGGCAGACGCCTCTGAACCTTGCGGCCGCGCTCAAGGAGAACGGCGTCGACATTATCGGAACGTCGCCCGAGAGCATCGAGAGGGCCGAGGACCGGAAACTCTTCGCCAAGGCGCTCGATACGGTCGGCCTGAAACAGCCGGCCAACCGCACCGCGATGAACGAGACCGAGGCGCTGAAGTTTGCGCACGAGATCGGTTTCCCCGTCCTGCTCAGACCGTCCTTCGTTCTCGGTGGACGCGGCATGTTCATCGTCTACAGCGAAGAGGAGTTCAAGGGAGTGATCCGCCAGGCCTTCGAGGTGATGCCGGACAAGCCCGTTCTCATCGACGACTTTCTCGAGGACGCGATCGAACTCGACGTCGATTGCATCTCCGACGGCGAAACCAGCGTGATCGGCGGGATGCTCGAGCACATCGAGTTCGCCGGCGTGCATTCCGGCGACGCCGCCATGGTGATGCCGCCGCACACGCTGGCCAAGCCGATGCTGGACACCGTTCGCGCCGCCACCTACGCGCTGGCGAAAGAGCTGAAGGTGATCGGGCTGATGAACGTGCAGTTTGCGATCAAGGACAACCAACTGTATGTCCTCGAGGTCAACCCTCGCGCTTCGCGGACCGTGCCGTTCGTGGCCAAGGCGATCGGCGTTCCGCTGGCGAAGCTCGCCGCGAAAGTCATGATCGGCATGAAGCTGAAGGATCTCGGATTCACCCGCGAGCAGACGCCCAAGCACTGGTGCGTCAAAGAAGCGGTCTTTCCCTTTGTACGTTTCCCTGGCGCGACCATCGTCCTCGGCCCGGAAATGCGGTCGACCGGCGAAGTCATGGGCATCGACGAGGATCTCGGCGTGGCCTTTGCCAAAGCGCAGGCGGCCGCCAAACCGGGATTGCCGACCGGCGGGAATGTCTTCCTCTCCGTGAAGGACTCGGACAAACCGCGCGTCGTCGACTTGGCGCGTCAGCTGGAAACGATGGGATTCTCGATTTTTTCCACGGGTGGGACCGCTAAGGTGCTGCTCGAGAGCGGCGTAAAGGTGGCGAAACTGGCCAAGATCGGCGAGGGGCGCCCCACCGCGGTGGATTTGATCAAGAACGGCCAGGTGCAGATGGTGGTGAACACGCCGGAGGGAATGATTCCCCGCAAGGACGAGAACAAGATCCGCGCGGCGGCGTACGCCCACAGTGTCTGCATCATGACCACGCTGACCGGAGCGAGTGCGGCGCTGGAAGGCATCAAGGCGCTCAGGAGCAAGCGCATCGGCGTGAAGCCGATCCAGAGCTATCGCGGCAACGTCAACGTGCTCTGAGCCGCGATGTCCACCCTGGTCGCTTTGCTTCACGGTCCGGATCGAGCCGGGCTGGTCGCGCGGGTCGCCGGCTGGATCTTCGAGCGCGGAGGCAACATCCTCCATGCCGACCAGCATCGCGACACCGAGGCGGGCATCTTTTTCCAACGGGTCGAATGGGAGCCGACCTCGGGTAGTGCCTCGGCCGATACCGAAGCGTTCCGGGCCTTTGCCGCCCAGCTGGGCATGCATGCCCAGCTGGCGGATTCAGCGCAGCGTCGGCGCATGGCGATCTTCGTCAGCAAGGCAGACCATTGTTTCCACGATCTCGTCCTGCGCGCCCGCGCGGGCGACTTCACCGGCGATTTCGCCTTGGTGATTTCCAACCATCGCGACCTCGCCGCCGCGGCCGAGGGGTATGGCCTCGCCTTTAAACACGTTCCGCTCTCCGCGGAAACCAAGGCGGCGGGCGAGGCCGCGCAGCTTGCCCTGCTGCGCGAGTACGGAATCGAACTGGTGATCCTCGCGCGTTACATGCAGGTGCTGTCGTCGGACTTTTTGAGCGCGTACGGCAAGCCGGTGATCAATATCCATCACTCGTTTCTCCCGGCGTTCGCCGGCGGCCGCCCTTACCATCAGGCTCATTCGCGCGGCGTGAAATTGATCGGTGCCACCGCGCACTATGCGACGCGAGATCTGGATGAGGGCCCGATCGTGCAACAGGACGTCGCGCGCGTGACGCATCGCCATAGTGTGGACGATCTCGTACGCAAAGGGCGCGATTTGGAGAAAACCGTGCTGGCGCAGGCGGTTCGCTGGCATCTCGAAAACCGCGTTCTGGTTTACGGCAATAAAACCGTCGTTTTCGACTGAAAGAATCCTTCCAGAGCGGCCTGCGGGGGCGCTTTCGGGTTGAACTCCCTCCTTTACGCCCCTGCGTCGGTCTGTTTTTGTCGCTCCTTTTAACTCTTTGACCATGGCCTCCCCCACACCGCCCTCCAGTCCCTTGCCCGCGGGCGACGACCGCCCCATCGTTGTGGTCGACGCTCCCGTCGTTGTTCCGTTCGACGAAAAACTGCGGCGGTTCTGGGCGCGCTACCAAAAGGCCATCATGGCTTTCTGTGTTCTTGTCCTCGTCGCGATCGTCGGCAAGGGAGGGTGGGAAGCTTACCAGGCCCATCGGGAAAACGGCATCGCCGCCGTCTACGCGAAGGCGACCACCAGCGAACAACTCAAAGCATTTGCGAGTTCCCATGAGGGGGATGTGCTGGCAGGTGTCGCGCATCTGCGCCTCGCCGACGAAGCGTACGCTGCCGGTAAATACGCTGAGGCGGTTCCCCACTACACGAAAGCGGTGGAGACCATGAAGTCGAATCCCTTGGCGCCCCGCGCCCGGGTAGGCAGTGCAATGGCCAAGCTTCTTTCCGGCGACCGCGCGGGCGGCGAGGCCGGGTTGAAAGCGATCGGTTCGGACCTCAGCGAACCGACCGCGATTCGGGCCGAAGCGACCTACCATCTGGCGTCCCTCGCCTCCGAAAAGGGCGACGATGCCGCTGTGCAGACCTTGGTCGCCCAGTTGAATACGATCAGCCCACAAAGCTTCTGGGCCCAACGGGCAGGCATTCTGCGGCTGCGTCCGTCCACCGGCGTCGCCACTCCTGAGTCCACCGCCCCGGCCGCGGCGGCTCCGGCCGACGCGCCTGCACCGTCGGTGACGTTTCCTTCGTCCAAAAAGTAAGCGACTGGGTGCAGCCGGTCGACGATCGGCTGGCCTTTGGGGCCGAGGGCCGCGAGGGCAAATCCGAAAAGCGGGGCGATGATCGGCACTTGGAGGATATCGCCTCCGACGAAGGTTCGGATGAAAGTGGCCGGGATTAGGATGAGCACCCAGTCCCCCGAGGAGCTGTTAGACGGGCAGGTCCAGGAGGCGGCCCTTCAAGTCCCACAGCGCGATGTCCACGCCGGCAATGGCATTCGGCGCGCGCCGCCGTTGCTCAGTGCACCGCGGCCGCAGCGACGGTCGCTATCTGTCCGTCCTACGCCGACGTGACGCCGGATACGCCGACCGCACCGACAATCCTGCCGTCAATCAGAAGCGGCACGCCGCCTTCGATCGGAACCCCTCCGGTCAGGCCGAGGATTCGCAAACCCGCGCCACCGGCGGCGACGACGTCCTGAAATGCCTTGGTCGGCCGACGAAACGCCGCGGACGAGCGGGCCTTTTCAATGGTGACTTCGGCGCTTCCATATTGGGTTGTGTCCAACCGCTCAAAAGCCACCAGATGCCCGCCAGAATCGACGATGGCCACCGCGACATTCCATTGGTTCTTCCGGGCCTCCGCCTGCGCTGCGGCAAGCACGATACGGGCCTGCGCGAGGGTGATGGGCGCTCCGTAAGGGACCTCCACGATTTGTGCCCGCACCAAGGGGGTTACGGTTGAGAATAGCAGGGACAGGATAAGCAATGATTTCATGGAGGTTAAGGGACAACGCCCAGTACAAGATCGGTCTGCAAGTGTGTTCCAGTCAGAAGGCACGGCGATCTCTAGCTCAACGTCCCAGTCGTATTCCACGACGCACCGCCGACGAGCGGTTGCTTTTCGTCCTTGGGTAGGGTGGGGCGCGGAAACGAGTTGCCCCATCTGCAACCGAGAAACGCCTTGGCGCGGCCTAGCCCAAGTTCGACCGTTCAGAGCACACGTTTATTGGTGATGAACACGTTAAGATTTAACGTGGTCGTTTTTCTCCACAACATTTCCACCTCATTGTGGCCGGATGTAACTATGACTTTACAAATAGCCATTGACAGCTAGACTAGGGTGAATGATCGAACGCCGAATCCTTCCGGTGGCACGCAAAAGCCTGCGCGGTTTTCCCATTGTCGCCCTGACCGGTCCGCGGCAGTCGGGCAAGACGACGCTGGCCCGGTTCCTCGCCGACGATCGCGGCTACGCCAGCTTGGAGGATCCCGACACGCGGGAATTCGCCACCACCGATCCGCGCGGCTTTCTGGCCCAGTTTCCCGACGGAGCGGTGCTCGACGAGGTGCAGCGCTGCCCGGCATTGTTCTCCTATTTGCAGGGCGTGGTGGATGCCGATCGGCGGATGGGACGCTTCATTCTGACTGGCTCGCAGCAATTCGGCCTGGTGGAGGCGATCACTCAATCGCTCGCCGGTCGCGTGGCAATGCTGCAGCTCCTGCCATTTTCGCTGCCAGAACTGCAGGCGGTGAAGAAGGCCCCACCGACGGTCGATGCACTGCTCCAACGCGGTCTGTTTCCGCCGGTGCACGATCGTCCCGTCGAGGCGGCGGCGTGGTTGAGGAGTTATGTCGCCACCTATCTTGAGCGCGACGTGCGCCAGTCGTTGCAGGTGCAGGACCTCGCCGCCTTCCAGAGATTCCTTCAGCTCTGCGCCGGCCGCATCGGGCAACTGGTGAACATCTCGTCGCTCGCGGCCGACGCCGGGATTTCGCGGCCAACCGCCGACGCGTGGCTTTCGGTGCTGCAGGCCAGTTTCCTCGTCTTTTTTGTGCGCCCGCATTTCGCCAACGTCTCAAAACGCCTGATCAAATCGCCGAAGCTCTATTTCTGCGACCCCGGCCTTGCCGCCTGGTTGCTCGGGATTCGTGAACCCGGCCAAGTCGCGGGTCACCCCTTGCGCGGCGGACTTTTTGAAAACTGGGTCGTGACCGAACTCATCAAGGAACAGGCCGCGCGCGGGGAGGAGCCGCGGGTGTATTTCTGGCGCGACAAGGAAGGCCACGAGGTGGATGCCGTGGTGGAATCCGGCGTGGCGCTTCACGCCATCGAAATCAAATCCGGCCAGACCATTGGCTCGGATTTTTTCGATCACCTCGATTTTTGGCAGGCTCAGCTGAAAGGCCGGCGCATCCGGCCTTGGCTGGTCTACGGTGGCGACGCGGCCCAGCGCCGGGAGCGCGGCACCGTCGTGCCCTGGGCGGGCATCGGCGTTCTGATGGACGCGATTTGATCGCCACCCACGGCAGGAAAAACGGAGTCAGTCGCGGGGTCTGAAACCTACGTCGTGACGCCGCCGAAGACCATGGCGGGGAACCGCCCGTTGCCGACGCGGAGGGCGGTTTAGCCGGGACGATGCAGTTGAGAGAGTCGAGAGCTCAGAGCCCAATCCTCATAGGCCCGGCGGATCGGAAGGGGCCGCGCAGCACGATTCACGGTTTGGCTTTGCTCTCATTTCTCCGCTCTCAACTGCATTTCTTCGGATCAGAATCTCACGCGCGTGCTCAACGTGATTGTCCGGGGCGGATACGGATTGGTGAAATCCCGATAGTGATCCTTGTCGAAGACGTTGGTCACATTCAGGGCATAGCGCACGTCGAGGCCGGCGAGTTTGTGTTCGTAGGCGAAGACGGCGTCGAAAATGATGTAGCTCTTCGGCGGGGTGCGGGGCAGGTCGCCCTGAGCGCCGGGCCCGAGGTAGTAGCCGCCACCGCCGAGGGAGAAGCCCTTGAGGCCGCCCTCGGAAAAATTGTAGCGACCGAAGGCGGAGCCCTGCCACTCGGCGGTCGTCGCGAGGCGTTTGCCGAGGAGGTGTTCTTGGCCGCGGGTGACTCCGGTATAGGTGGCATTCAGGCGGGTGATGCCGCCTGTAAGTTGGAAATCGCGGAAGGGCGTGTAGAAAAGTTCGAGTTCCTGTCCCTTGGATTTCTCCTTGCCGCCGGGAAAGCGGACGAAGTTGCCCCTGTCGTCAAGGACCGTCGCGGCGTTGCGCGCCGTCGTGAAGAGAAAGGCCTTGGGATGGGTGAGGCTGCGCGGGTTTTCGAGGCGGAGAAGGCGGGAGTAGGTTTCCTGGACGAGATCGTCGTGGTCGCAGCCGGTGGGAAACCGCCGCGACAGGTAGGCCCGCAACGCCGGTTCGTGCGGTTGCACGTGCTCGGAAAACCACTTCGACTGGCTCAGTGCGTGGCATTGGGCGTGTTCGGTGGGGGGCATGGGCGGCGACGCGGACTGTTCCGGTTGGGGTTGCGCGACACTTGCATCGGCCTGCGTCGCCCGGCTGTCCAGCGCGTTCTGGAGAAAAAGAAACCGCTGAAATTTGTTTCCGAAACCACCCAGCCAAAAACGCCAATGCTGCGTCTATAGGGCTGGCGCGGGGAGATCCCAAACGGGTCAGGGAGATCCAAAACGGGTCAGACCGTGTGGTTTGTGGCGCGTCTTCGCCACGGAGCTGGTGCGATCAATCACAGTCGCTAAACTGTGCGAAACTGATCGGTGACCAAATGGACCGTTTCCTCGAGAATTACAAACCACACGA
>Ga0105048_10014450_pt1 | contig 12299 bp, 11 predicted proteins | sample MAT05_FD_78382 | JGI IMG/M metagenome (GOLD analysis project Ga0105048, IMG submission 78382) | Freshwater microbial communities from Lake Fryxell liftoff mats and glacier meltwater in Antarctica - MAT-05 | ecosystem: Environmental > Aquatic > Freshwater > Ice > Liftoff microbial mat | place... | reverse complement strand
GATGTCGAAGGTGCGGTCCCAATCGTCGACGGTGATGTCGAGCAGCGGGGCCATGAGCAGGATTCCGGCGTTGTTGACGAGCACGTCGATGCCGCCGAGGGCGTCGATTGCCGACTGTGTGACTTGACGGGCGCTGTCGGGGTCGGCCAGGTCGACGTCGAGTGCCTGGGCACCCAGCCGTGCGGCCGTCGCCCGGCACTGATCGCCCTCGCGATCCAGCAACGCCAAGCTTGCACCTTCGGCGGCGAACGTCTCCGCGATGGCCGCACCGATGCCGCGCGCAGCGCCGGTGATGAGCACTCGCCTGCCGGCGAGGCGGCCTGCTCCGGGAATGTTTCGTTCGCTCACCATGACGTCGTGCATAGTAGAACAGCGGACCCGAACGTCGACGCGGCGTGGTGTGAACACTCTGTTTCGTGATCGACGCCCAGGCCACCCTTTGTGCAGGGCGTGTCAGGCGGTGACGACTTGCCCGGCGCGGATGACGATGCGGTGATTCGGGGCGAAGGCAATGGCCTCGCGGACGGTTTCGGACGGGAGTATCACCAGGTCAGCGATATCTCCAGGGGAAGTCCCGGCGGTGCCCAGACCCATCATGCGGCGCACGGCGCCACTCACCATGAAGTACGCGTCGGGCGGAAGAACATGGCCAGCCATGATCATCAGCGCCGCCGTCTCCAGGCAGTCGCCGCGGCCGACTGGGTTGAACGGGTCCTGCAGGTTGTCGGCCCCGGCAGCAACGTTGACACCCGCTGCCCCCAGCATGCCGACAGGAGTCAATGCCCGCGGGGTGCCCACGCGATGTTCGCGACCCTGTAGGAACAGGTTGCTGCTGGGGAGTGCGACCACGCTGATGCCCGCGGCAGCTATCTTTTCGGCCACTCGCATCTGTAGCGCCTCGGATTGCATCACCAAGCTGACGCAGTGGCTGGCGGCTACCCGCTGGGCGAAACCGGTGCGCAGCACTCGGTCGGCGAGGTCCTCCAGCGAGAAGCGTGCCGGATCGAGCGTCTCGTCGGTGTGCAGGTCGATGGGCAGGTTGACCTCGGCGGCCATGGTCAGGAAGTTGTCGTTGGCCGCAATGGGGTCGTCTTCCAGATGGGGGCAACCGCCGATGCCATCGATCCCCAATGCGACTGCCTCGCGTAGGAGTGCCCTCTGTTCGGCACCGGCGGCACCGACGCTCGGCCAGCCACAGAGCGCGAACACCTCGATACTGACCAGATCGGCGAGGCGGTCGCGAACACGAAGCAACGCGTTGATCGACATCAGCCCATTGGCCTCGGTGAGGTCAGCGTGAGTACGAAGGGCGGTGGCGCCATTGGCAGCGATGAGGCGAGCTGCGCGCTCGGCGCGTGCTTCGGTGTCGGCCTCCGTGATGCGGTCGCGCGCCGCCTCGATATTGATGATCGCGCCCATCAGGTCGCCCGTGGGGTTCGGCACCGTCTCGGCAAGGAAGGCCTTGTCGAGGTGTGCGTGCGCCTCCGCCATTGCAGGCAACAGCAACCGGCGCGCCGCGTCGAGCGTTGTCGCCCCGAGGCCTGGTCGATCGCTGACAACACCGTCCACGACGTGAACCGTCTTCACGGTGCCATCGGCGAGCAGCGCGTTGGTGATGGTGAGCGAAGTCGCAGAGCTCATCGCAGTGACGGTAGATCAAGCACCGGCAACCGACCCCACTCGCGCCCGCGGATCGCTGGCACCCGCCCAGAAGCCACTGGTGTCGCGGATGATGACCTGGGCGTGGCCGAAGTCGCTGTCGTACTCGGGCCGCACGCGCACCAGATGTCCGCGCGCCACCAAGGCCTCGGCCCACTCCGACGGGGCGTGGCCTTCTATCTCCACGATCGGGCCGCTCGGCGTTGTCCAGGTATCGAACCCTGTGGCGGGGCCGGCGAGCGCCCAGCGCCCAGCGTGCATGGCGACCGCTGGGGACTGCTCATAGTGGAACAGTCTGGCAGCGAGCTGGAGCAGGATCTGTGGCTGGGCGTCGCCGCCCATGGTGCCGAACACCGCCGCCAGTTGGCCATTGCGAGTTGCAAGGGCAGGGGAGAGTGTGTGCGGTGGGCGGGTGCCGGGCGCCAACTCGGCCGGATGACCGGGCTCCAGGTTGAAGCCGAGACCTCGGTTGTGCAGGTTGATCTGGGTGTTCGGCTCGACCAGCCACGAACCGAAACCCGAGGCGTTGGACTGGATGAGCGAGACGCCCACTCCGCCCGAGTCGGTCGCGCACAGATAGGTCGTATCGCCCTGCCGAGCCGGCATCGGCCAGTCAGCGGCGCGTTCGGTGTTCAGGAGATCAGCGCGAGCGGCGATCGACTGCAGCAGCGCGGCGCCGTCGGCTGCTGCGTGGAGGACCGAAGGGCGATCGAATCCGGCCACCTTGGCTGCTTCGATGAGGAGGTGCGCAGTGTGCTCGTCGTTCGGGTTCAGAGGCAGCGCAAGACCGCTGGCCAGCTCCGCCGCACCCAACGTGAGGTAGCCCTGCGAGTTGGGCGGAATCGTCCACAGGTCGACACCCCAGGCGTTGGCGGACAGGGGCGTGACCCACTCGGCCTGGCTGCGGGCGAGATCGTCGGCGGTGAACCAGCCGCCGCCGAGCGCGCGCAGACCGGCGCCGAAGTCGCCCTCGTAGAAGGCCTTTCTTCCGTGACTGGCGATTGCGCGCAGCGCAATGGCGACCCCAGGTCGGCGCACACGGTCTCCCGGCCGTCGGGCTTGACCGGACAACTCTGCGAGGATTTCGCGGCCCTGCGGATCCAGCCGCGAGACGGACCCGACCAGCAGCGGACTCGCGGGAAAGCCATCCTCGGCGAGGGCGATTGCTGGCGCCAGCAGCGCTGCCAGCGGCAACGTACCGAAACCCTCGTGCAGTGCAATCCACCCGTCGACGCATCCGGGGATGGTCACCGTGCGGATGTCGTGGCGGAAGGGCATCACCGCATGACCGTCGGCTCGGATGTTGCCCGCACTCGCTGCGCCGCCGGCGCGACCGCTCGAGTTCAAGGCATGGACGGTCGAGCCGTCGTGGATGAGCGCGAAGAGATCGCCGCCCATTCCGCACAGGTGGGGTGCGGTGACAGCAATTGCTGCATTGGTCGCAATCGCGGCGTCGACAGCATTGCCGCCGGACGCGAGGATGGCGAGGCCGGCTTGGGTTGCAAGTGCATCGGCGCTGGCAACCATGTGGTTCGGGGCGCGGGTGGTGTTGAACGGAGCGCTCACGACCAGATGCCCCTGGTCTCGAAGACGTCCTTCAGTACCAGCGGCTTGTCCGTCATGATGCCGTCGACTCCGAGGTCGAGCAGGCGGTGCATTTCGAGAGGCTCATCAATGGTCCAGACGTGCACCTTGATGCCCGACGCATGTGCCTTTGCGACGAACTTCTCGTTGACCACCGTCAGCGGGCCCTGGCTCACCGGCACCTGCGCAGCGTTCGCGATGCGCCGGCGCGGGCTGCCGAAGCGCAGGGCGACCACACCCATCGGCGCCAGCGCTGTGCAGAGCCTGTCACCGAGCAGAGTTTTGAGCTCTCTCATCCTGGTGTCGCTGAATGCGCCCACGCACACACGATCGAGGGCGTTGCAGCGGGTGAGTGCAGCAACGAGTGCCGGCACTGCCGTATTGGTCTTGCAGTCGATGTTGACCCGCAGTTCGGGCCAGGTTCCGAGCATGTCCTCCAGCAGCGGGATCGGTGCAGCTCCAGCGACGAGCGCCGTCTTGACCTCGCTCCACGACATGTCGCTGATACGTCCGGCGCGGCCACATGTCCGGCTGAGGTCGTTGTCGTGGAAGGCGACCAGCACCCCGTCGGCGGTGACCTGTACGTCGGTCTCCACGTAGTGATACCCGGCGTCGACCGCGTACTGAAAGGCCGGCATCGTGTTCTCGGGAACGTCGCTGGCACCGCCGCGGTGAGCAAATGGGATCGGCCCGTCCCATTCGAGATAGGGGTGGAGGCGCCCGGTCGTTCGATCGTGCGTCGTTCGATCATGGGGGCTCATCTCGCCCAGTATCGTCGCAAACATGACCGACGTGATCACTGTCCGTTCGCCCTACGACGATTCTGTCATCGGTGAGATCCCTGCGCAGACGCCAGCCGACGTGGATCGGGCGGTGGCGATCGCGAAGGCGGCGCTGCACTCGAACCCCTTGCCGCTATGGAGGCGAGCGGAGATTCTCGATCGCGCCGCTGCCCGATTGACAGAGCGGCGAGAGGAGTTCGCGCAGATCATTGCCCGTGAAGCTGCCAAGCCGATCAAGACGGCGCGGGTCGAGGCAGAACGTGCCGCTGGGACGTTCCAGTTCGCCGCCGCTGAAGCTCGCAAGTTGGGTGGCGAGATGATTCCGCTCGACGCCATTCCTGCCGGCGAGGGCAAGTTGGGTTTCACGCTGCGCATCCCGATCGGTGTCGTCGGTGCGATTGCGCCCTTCAACTTTCCGTTGAACCTGGTGGTCCACAAGGTTGGGCCGGCCATCGCAGCCGGCTGCCCGGTGGTGCTCAAGCCAGCGAGCCAGACCCCCTTCAGTAGCATCGCTCTCGCCCAGATGCTGATCGAGGAGTGCGGTCTTCCCGCCGAGTACCTGCAGGTGGTCACCGGCGGCGGGGGCACCGTCGGTAATGCCATCGTCGATCATCCCGACGTCGCCTTGATCACCTTCACAGGGTCGCCGGAAGTCGGTTGGAGCATCCGTGCGCGGGCGCCGCGTAAGCGGGTCGGCCTCGAATTGGGCAACAACGCACCGTGCATCATCGAAGCCGACGGTGACTGGCGGACCGCTGCCGCCAAGATCAAGATGGCTGGGTTCAGCCACGCCGGCCAGAGTTGCATCAGCACGCAGCGCGTGTTGGTGCACCGCTCCATTGCCGACGAGTTCACCGCTGCGTTGGTCGAGCACGTCAACTCGTTGGTCGTGGGTGATCCGATGGACGAGGCCACTGACGTGTCGGCGCTCATCTCGCGCAGCGAGCGCGATCGAGTGGCGTCGTGGGTGGAGGAAGCTCGTGCCGCCGGTGCAACCGTCGCGACGGGTGGGGCGCTCACCGCCGATGGCGTCTTGCTGCCGACCGTGATTGCGAATGCGACGCCAGACCTGAAGGTCTGCTCGCAGGAAGTGTTCGGACCGGTTGTCGCGGTGACTGCGTACGACACGTTGAACGAAGCGATCGCGCTGGCCAACGACACCAAGTTCGGGCTGCAGGCTGCCATCTTCACCTCTGACATCTCCAAGGCCCTGCTCGCGGTCAAGTCGCTCGATTTCGGGGGCGTGCTGGTCAACGAGGTGCCGACCTGGCGCGCCGACCAGCAGACGTACGGGGGGCTTCACGACAGCGGCAACACCCGAGAGGGGCCGGCGTTCAGCGTCAAGGAGATGACCGAGATCCGCATGGTGGTGCTGTCGTCGTGACGGGCCACGCACTGCGCTGGGGCGTCTTGGGTGGGTCCAGTCACATCTACCGCAAGAGCCTGCTTCCGGCGTTCACCGCAGCTGGCCACACGGTGGTTGCCGAGCCCAGCCGCGATGGCGAGTCGCTGGCTCCGTACGAGGAGATGTTGGCTCGCGACGACGTCGACGCGGTGTACAACCCGTTGCCCAACCACCTGCACGCCGAGTGGACACACAAGGCGCTCGACGCTGGCAAGCACGTGCTGTGCGAGAAGCCGCTGACGCTCTCGCCGGCCGACACAGCGGAAGTGTTCGACCACGCCGAAGCGGCAGGGCTGACTGTTCTGGAGGCCTACATGTGGCCTCACCACCCGCGTGCTCGTCGCCTGTTGCAGCTGGCACGCAGTGGCGACCTTGGCTGGTTGCAGAACGGGCGCGCCGCGTTCAGCTGGCCGATGGACATGGCCGGTGGCGACCACCGCCTCGACCTGCGCGGTGCGGGCGCGCTGTTCGACGTCGGCATCTACTGCCTGGCTCCCTTCATGCTGATGGCCCGCCGCGACGCTGTCGTGGTCGGGGCGAACGCAGTCCGCAACATGGCAGGGGTCGACGTGGCAATGACCGGCTGGGTGGATTGGGGCGCGGGCTTCGGCAGTTCGTTCGCTGTCTCGTTCGAAGCGCCGCCGCATCGTTCGATGGCGGTCACCGGCAGCGAAGCCGTTGTCACCGTCCCCGGTTGGCATGCGCCCGGTCCGTTGGAGCCCAGCGAGCTGATCCTCGAACGGCGCGACGGCGCGGTCGAGACGCTGGAATGTGAGGGCGGTGACGCCTACGCAGACATGGTGCGCCACTTCGCCGACGTTGCCGCCGGCGAAGCCGACCCAGTCTTCGGCCGAGCAGAGAGCGAACGCCTCGCCGACGTCCTGCAGCGCTTGCACATCGCCAGCGCCCACTGAGCTCCCGCCGCCCCCAGTTGGGACGGAGTACGTCCCATTTGCGCGCGCAAGGAGTTTCTGGGCAGAGATGGTCTCAAATTGGAAACTGGGTGTCGCTGGTCCCGGAAGCCGGAACCAGATACACCCAGATTCGTGCTCAGCTCGAACGCTTGAGGCGCTGCTCAGATGCTGCGGCCGGCGGCTCTCCAGTACTCGTCCTTCAACAACCGCTTGTAGAGCTTGCCGGTGGGGTGGCGTGGCAGTTCTTCGCGGAAGTCGACGGTGCGCGGGCACTTCACGTCGGCCAACTGTGAGCGGCAGAACGCAATGAGTTCCTTCGACAAGGCCGCGGCTTCCTCATCGGACGCGGGCATCGTGACCGGCTGGACGACGGCCTTGACCTCTTCGCCGAAGTCGTCGTTGGGGACACCGAAGACGGCAACATCGATCACCTTCGGATGTGTGACCAATGCGTTCTCCGCTTCCTGCGGGTAGATGTTCACACCACCGGAGATGATCATGTACGCCTTGCGATCGGTGAGGTACAGGAAGTTGTCGGCGTCGAGATAGCCGACATCGCCGAGCGTGCTCCACGGCTGGCTGGGGTGACGCGAACTCTTCGTCTTCTCCGCGTCGTTGTGGTACTCGAACTGTGCGCCACCTTCGAAGTAGACGGTGCCCGACTCACCCTGGGGCAGGTCTTCGCCTTCCTCGCCGCAGATGTGTAGCACGCAACCGAGTGGTGTGCCCACAGTGCCCAGGTGCGCCAGCCACTGCAGGCTGTTGCAGTAGACGAAGCCGTTACCCTCGGTGCCTGCGTAGTACTCGTGGATGATCGGGCCGAACCATTCGATCATCTGCTGCTTCACCGGTACCGGACACGGGGCGGCAGCGTGGATGACGCACTGCAGCGACGAGACGTCGTAGTTCGCCCGCACCTCCGCCGGCAGCTTGAGCATGCGGATGAACATGGTGGGCACGACCTGGCTGACCGTGGCCTGATGCTCCTGCACGAGCGCCAGATATTGCTCTGGGTCGAAGTGCTCCATGGCGACAACGGTGGCGCCCAACTGCTGCGCAGCCATACAGAAACGCAGCGGAGCGGCGTGGTAGAACGGCGCGGGCGACAGATAAACGCTGTCGCCGGTGACGCCGAAAAGCAGCGTCAGCAACGGTGAGACGCCGTTGGCAGTGGTCGTCAGTGGCTGGGCAACGAATGCCCGCGACACGCCCTTGGGCTGGCCAGTGGTTCCCGAGGAATACAGCATGTCGATGCCCGCGATTCGATCGTCCGGCAGGGGTGTCGCGGGCTGGTCGACAACCGCCGACTCGTAGGAGTCGTAGCCATCGACCACACCGTCGAGCATCAGTCGCAGGCCGACATCGGGGGTGGAGGCGAGGACCTCGATGGCCTGGTCCGACTTGTGGTGCGAGGTGATGAACACCTTCGCCGCGCAGTCGTTGATGATGTAGCTGAGTTCACCGCTGGTGAGTCGGCTGGACGTGCACGTGTACACCGCGCCCGCGTAGTGGCAGCCCCACACGATCTCCATGTAGCGGTCGTGGTTCTCCATGCAGATGGCCACATGATCGCCAGCATCGACGCCCGCCGCGCGCAGCAGATGGCTGAGCCGATTGGCCGCAGCATCGAGCTCAGCGAAGGTCTGGGTGAAGCCGCTGCCACCCATGATGATGGCGGGCTTGTCGGGATGAGTGTTCAGGAACGCGCCGGGAAACATGGCGCAGAACGTAGCCGACGGTACGTTCACGGCATGGATCCGGCCGCCCGCTTCGTAGAACTGGTCAATCGGCCGGCTTCGGAGACCCATCTCGACATGATGGCGGCCCTGATCGGTGCGGCCTTCGAGGCCGGTAGCGGGGTCGAATCCGCAGAGGCGATCGTCGGTGAGGTCATCGTCGGCCTCGACCGTCTGGCTGACGAGTGTGCGCCGTCGTTCGATTCCATCCTTGCGTCACTGTTCATGTCCGGTCGGCTGACAGGGAACCGGGCCGACTACGGCGACCCGACCAACTCGTACCTGCATCGCGTGCTGGCCACCGGACTGGGTATTCCCATCACGCTGAGCGTGTGTGCCATGGAAGTCGGTAGGCGGCTGGACGTTCCCATTCAGGGCGTTGGCCTGCCCGGCCACTTCCTCATCATGTGCAATGGCGAGTACGCCGACCCTTTCCACGGCGGACGGCGTTACAGCGCCGATGAACTCGAGCCGGCCTGGCACCGCATCACGGGCATTACCGGCGACTTGGAGCGGCGTTTCGTGCAGTCCACCCATACTCGCTCGATCCTGTTGCGGATGCTCAACAATCTGAAGAACATCTTGGTCGCGATGGATGAGCCAGGCCCGTTGAGCGTGCTCGCCACGCTGCGCGGCGCCTTTCCGGAGTTGGCGCAGGAGCGAGCAGAACACGCTCGCTGGCTGCGACACTGGAACTGATGATCGACCAAGTACTCAAGCGCTCCCTCGGGCAGATGATGCATGGTGTGCAAGTCGTCGGCGCTCACCACGATGGTGTCAGTCGGGCGTACTGCAGCCACTGGGTCAGCCAGGTCAGCTTCGAGGAGCCGATCCTGATGGCCAGCGTCTCGCCGAAGCACGACACCTATCCGTTGCTGGTTGCCACCGGCCGGTTCGCGGTGAGCGTGTTGGCCGGCGACCAAGTGGCAGCGGGCCAGTACTTTTCGTATCCCGGTCGTAAGTTTCGCTATCTCGCCGATGAGTTCCTGGTGACGTTCCCCGGCACCGAACTGCCTGTCGTGCGAGACGCAATTGCATGGCTGCAATGCGAGGTGTTCGACACGAAGGTGATGTCCGATCATGTGCTGTTCTTCGCCAACGTGGTCGCAGTGCAGCCCGGCCGGCTGAAGGAACCGCCGCTGCTGTACTCCAGTCGGCTGGGCTGGCGCATCGCCGGGGACAAGGCACGTGAGCCCGGTGTATCGATCCGTGATGGTCTGCTGCAGCGGCTGGCCGCGCTCGGGATCGCAGATGACGACGAACCCGACGGAGATGACTCATGACGCAGTTGACGGCAGGGTCACCGCTGGAGGCGCCGCACTACCCGGTTGGCCGCCGCACCATTTCGCTCGTCGACCCGGCTCGTGACGGCCGAACGCTCGCCGTCGACCTGTGGTACCCGGCCGCACCATCCGACGCCAGGCCCTCGCTCTACGAAGTGTTCCCCGGCGTAGCGTTTGCGGGGGCCGCAGCGCAGCACGACGCACCGACGTTGCATGGTCGGTTTCCGCTCTTCTTGCTCTCGCACGGGCGCACAGGAATGCGCATCTCCTACTCGCTGGTCTGCGAGGCGCTAGCGGCTCGTGGTGCGGTCGTGGTGTCGTCGGAACACCCAGGCGACACCTTGTTCGACTGGCTGACCGGCACGCAGACCGATGACCGCACCAACGAGGTCAATCGTGTTGCAGACGCACACGTGGTGCTGAACGCACTGCTCGACGGGCACTCTTCGGTGCCTGATGAACTCCTCGCAGCAATCGACCATCAGCGAGTTGCGCTTGCAGGTCACTCCTATGGCGCGTACACAGCGTTCGCTGTTGCGGCCGGTAGCAGGGGAATCGCCCCGCATCCGGCGGTCCGCGCCATCGTCGGCTTTCAGCCGTACACGCGCTCGATGAGCGACGCGCTGTTCGCCCGCATCGGTGTCCCTGCGCTGTTGGTCGTGTCCGAGCAGGACCAGGTGACCCCGGCGTCAGTCGATGCCGACCGGCCGTGGGCACTACTGGCCGGTCAGCCGAGTTGGCGGCTCGACCTCGCCGGCGCTGGCCATCAGGCCATCAGTGACATCGCCCTCTACGCAGAACTTGCCGATCACATCGAAGACCTCCCAGATCTCGTCCGGGAATACCTGCGCTTCACCGCAGCGGGCTCGCAGGAGGCACATGGTCGCGGGTGGCGTGCTGTCGAGCAGCTGCAAGTGGAGGCTGCCTGGGCGTTCCTGCAGGTCGCCCTCGAGATCGATGTTCCGGCTGGCACCGCGGCCGCCGATGCCCTCGCGGTGCTGTCGGGCTTGACGCTGCAACGTCGCTGAGGTTGTCGCTCGCTTCGGCCGCTTCGGCCCTCGGCAACTATCGTCTCACGCATTCTGCGCTGGTTCTACCGCCTGCCCACTGAGATCTGGAGTCACCGATGACTGTCCTCGACACCCCGCTCACAACCGACGAGCAACTGGTCAGCGACCTGGTCGATGCCCTGCTGGCGGAGTTCCCGCCCAAGGAAACCGACGTGGTCACCTTCCTGGGGGCACAGTTCGACAAAGGGCTGGCCTGGGTGAACTTTCCCAAGGGTCACGGCGGGCTCGAGCTCAACCCGAAGCTGCAGAAGCTGGTCAATGAGCGCATCTATGCGCAGGGCGCGCCGAACCCGATGTACCGCAACCCGATCGGCCACGGCATGTGCGGCCCGACGGTCGCTGTGTGGGGCAGCGAAGAGCAGAAGGCGCGCTATCTGCGCCCGCTGTTCACGGGTGAGGAGATCTGGTGCCAGCTGTTCAGCGAGCCGGGTTCCGGCAGCGACTTCGCCGGCCTGTCCAGCAAGGGCATCAAGGACGGCGACGAATGGATCGTCAACGGCCAGAAGGTGTGGACCACCCTGGCCCATCTGTCGCGTTGGGGGCTGCTGGTCGTGCGCACGAATCCTGAGGCTGTCAAGCATGCCGGTCTCACGGCGTTCGTCGTCGACATGCACGATGCCACCGTGCAGACGCTGCCGCTGCGCCAGATGACCGGCGAGGCCGAGTTCAACGAAGTGTTCTTCACGGATACCCGCATCGCCGAGAAGGAGATGCTCGGCACGCCGGGCGACGGGTGGCGCGTCTCGCTGACCACGCTGATGAACGAGCGTCAATCGATCGGTGGCTCCATCCCGCAGCGCGGATCGGGCACCATTGCCAACCTGATGATCGAATGGGCGAAGGCGCCCCAGTGGAGGAAGGACGCCGCCACCCGTGACGAAGTCATGAAGCTGTGGAGCCGTGCCGAGATCCTGCGCCTCACCAACATTCGCGCCAACAACAACCGCAAGATGGGCGACCCGGGGCCGGAAGGCAGCATCGGCAAGATGGCCGGTGCCACGCTGAACCAGGACATCTATGATTGCCTGGTCAACCTGATGGGTGCCGACGCATTGCTCTACGGCAGCTACGCCATGGTGCGCCCCGAGCACGCGATGGAATACGCCACTCCGCAGAAGGCGTTCCTGCGCAGCCGCGCCAACACGATCGAGGGCGGCACCACGGAAGTGATGCTCAACATCCTCGGCGAGCGTGTTTTGGGCCTTCCCGGCGACGTGCGCGTGGACCGCGAAGTCCCCTGGAGCCAGGTTCCCCGCAACTGACCATCCGAGTGCGAGCCGTCCATCCGAGTGAGTACCGTCCATCCGAGCGGGTGCTGTCCATCCGAGTGGGTACTCGGACCCCGGGGTGCGAGTACCCACTCGGATGATGACCTGGCACTCGGACCGACGACCTGGCACTCGGACCGACGACCTGGCACTCGGAGGGGGTCAGGCGCTGCCGGTACGCAGGAGGAGGCCGATGAACAGCGCGGCGACGGAGAGCAGCGCGCCCAGTGCCCCACCGAGGGCCTTCGCCATCGTCGATGCACCGAACTGATGTACCGCTACGAATACTCCGGCCCCGGCGGCTATCGCGATGTGCAACAGCACCGTGCCCTGGAATGCGGATGAGGCGTCGGTGATGTCGATGGCCATCACGTTCCACATGCCGGTGACCACCAGCACGCCGAACGCCGGCCACGCGAGCCGGGCAAACGCCTGCGCCACCGGCTTGGTGGCCTCGGGCGCCGTTCTGCGCAGCGTAGGGACCACGCCGGCCAGCGCGAACTGCCCGCCGACCCAGACTGTGGCGGCGAGTACGTGCAGGAACAGTCGAAAAGTGGCGAGCGTGGGGGACAGCATGCGAACAGGTTAGGAAGCGTCG
>Ga0105048_10014449_pt1 | contig 12300 bp, 13 predicted proteins | sample MAT05_FD_78382 | JGI IMG/M metagenome (GOLD analysis project Ga0105048, IMG submission 78382) | Freshwater microbial communities from Lake Fryxell liftoff mats and glacier meltwater in Antarctica - MAT-05 | ecosystem: Environmental > Aquatic > Freshwater > Ice > Liftoff microbial mat | place... | reverse complement strand
CTACATCAATGAAGTTCTCGAGCGAAACAACGGCAACCGAACCAAGACGGCCAAAGACCTCGGTGTAGACCCTCGCACCATCTTTCGGCACCTCGAGAAGCTGGAGGCCGAGAGAAACGGCACGCCCCTGCCACCAGAGACAGAGCTCGAGGACGCGTGATGCACCCCAACCACTCGAAATCGTGGCGACGCAGAGCCAGTTTTCGACTGGCCGCGAAGTTGCTGGTCGCTGGGTGCGCAGCTGCCTCGAGTGGCTGCCTTCTCCCGCAGGACGACCAAGTGCTTCCCTTCATCCCCGACTCCCTGAACCTGCCTCCAGTGATTCTCGACACGGGTCGAAAGCCGCTGCAGCAACGCACTCAGTTCCAGGTGGGGATCGATTGCTCGACCGAGTTCGTGATCTTCGTTCAGGACGACAGCCCGACCATTCAGCACCAGTGGTTCATCGACCCCGACAACACCTACGCGCCGACCCAGCACAAGGGCACGCCCCAGACCGGCACTGCGTCGACTCGTCGCGAGCTTCGGCCGCCCTCGGGCCTCTTCACCAGCCTCAGCGCCTTCACCACCCGCGCCGACATTCCTCACCGGGTCGAGGTGGTGATCACCGACGGCGACTTCGACGAAGTGAACAAACAGATTGTCTTCGTGCCGGTCGAGCAAGGCCGCGATGAGACCGGCGATGCGGGCATGAAGGCCCCGTACCATGTGAGCTTCACCTGGTTTGGTGAAGTGAAGAGATGCCCGTGATGCGCGCGCTCTGGTCGATGGCAGCCCTGGTCTTCGTCGCCGCCTGCAGCTCGGGCGGTGTCAGCGGCGAGCTCCCCGGCTGCCGCAGCGACTCAGAGTGTGGAGCCAGTCAGATCTGTTTCCCCGAGGGCTGTGGCGACCCCGGCACTGGCATCGTGGTCGAGGTGACCGGCAGCAACTCGTCGGGCATCTTCGAGCACGACCTGGCAGTTGCCGACGGCACGTTGACTCCGACCTTCGATTTGCAGATCACCGGAGCGCTCTCGCTGGTGGGTGAGCTGCAGCGCGAGCGCACCCCGGGCATCGACCCCACCAACCGTGCCCCCTACACCGAACCGACGCAGCTGGTCGCGGTCGGCGCGAGCGACCTGATTCCAGGCCTGACCCGTACGTACCAGGCGGCCCTCACCAGCACTGACAACGGCGTCTATCGAATGCCGTTGGGCATGGGCAGCTACCGGGTCACCGCCAAGCCCTTGAACAGCTCGGTGCCTCCCATGACCCTCGGCGGCGTCACCACCGGTTTCAAGAAGACAGCGACCGCCAACTTCGCTTTCCCCTCGATCGAAGGAGCGGTGACCATCTCAGGTCGACTGCTCGAGTCGCGCACGGAGGCTCCGCTGGTGGAGACGCCTTTGACGGTGCCGATGAGCCTGCAGGCCTTCGACCCCATCGGTGGTGACGCGCTCTCGCAGCTCACTCCGGTCTCGTCTGGCCTTGGAGCCAAAGGTGACTTCATTTTGACGATGGCGCCGATCGCCCGTTCGCTCAGCTCGGTGCTGCTGGTGGCCACGCCGCGCGAAGGTTCGCCGTCGGTGCCGACCAAGACCTTCATCGTGCCCACGCCGATGCCGTCGGTGTTGACCTTGACCATGGGCAAGTTCGGCACGCCCGGGCGAGTGACGGGCCAGGTGGTCAACGCCGAGGGTGGCCCGATCGCCGGCGCTTCAGTGATGGCCGAGGGCCTGGTCACGGGGGGTGGTCGGTTTCGCAGCAAGATGGTGACGACCGACCAGGCTGGGGGCTTCGAGCTCGAGGCCTTGGCGAATATCGCTGTCGACCCGCTGTTGATCACCGTGGGGCCTCCGATGGGCAGACGGGCCCGGGTGACGCAATTCGCTCTCGATTTGTCGCCGAGCGCGGTGCCTCGAACGACTCCTTACCAGTGCCCAGATCGGGTGACGGTCTCCGGGCTGCTTGCCCGCTCCGATGGCTCGCCTGCGCCCGGCGTGGTGGTGCAGGCGGTGGCCGAGCTCTCGAGAAGCTCCTTCCCGATGAGCGATGCGCATGCCGTGACCGACATTGACGGCGCGTACACCCTGGCTCTCGACCCGGGCTCGTGGAGGCTCGAGTTCTTGCCGGGCGAAGACTTGCCCCGGTTCAGCCGGCGGGTCGCGGTGGCCGACATGAGCACGACGATGGTGCTGGGCACCCTCACCTTGCCCAAGGCGCGGCGGGTGACCGGCTCAGTGACGAACACCGGCGGCGCGACCGTCGAGCTGATGCCGAGCGCGGCGATTCGCTACTTCCGGGTCACCCAATCAGAGGGCGAGCCGGCCAGCGTGTTGTTGGGCTCGAGCATCGCCGACAGCAAAGGCAACTACGTCATCACCCTACCGACGCGGTGAGAAGCGCGGCCCGTTGGTGAACTGTTGTTGCTGCTGCGGAGCGGGTCGGCCCTGTGCGGCGACGGCATTCGCCCCCGCCTGAAGCGCCTTGATCGAGAGCGCGATTCGCTTTCGCGGCTCGTCGACCTGCATCACCTTGACCCTCACCCGGTCACCGACCTTCACCACCTCTGAAGCGTCTTTAACGAAGCGGTTGGCGAGCTCGCTGATGTGTACCAGCCCGTCTTGATGCACGCCGATGTCGACGAAGGCGCCGAACGCGGCGACGTTGGTGACGATGCCATTGAGCACCTGGCCAGGTTTGACGTGCGCGAGCTCGGTGATCTCGGGGTCGAACCCCACGTCGACCAACTCGGCGCGCGGGTCGCGGCCTGGCTTCTTCAGCTCCGAGACGATGTCGTTGAGCGTGGGCAACCCGAGGCCGGCCTGCTCGTCGACGTAGCGCTGGGGCTCGATTTTGGCGGCCAGGCTGGCCTCTCCGACCAGGGCTTTTCGAGCCACGCCGAGATCTTTCGCCATCTGGGTGACCACCGCGTACCGCTCGGGGTGCACCGCGCTGTTGTCGAGCGGCTCGCTGCCCCCGTTGATGCGAAGAAAGCCCGCGCATTGCTCGAAGGCGCGAGCACCGAGCCGAGGCACCTCTTTGAGCTGGGCGCGGGTCTCGAAGCTGCCGTGCTTGGAGCGGTAGTCGACGATGGCGGCGGCGAGCGCAGGGCCCAACCCGGCGATCGAGCGCAGCAACGTCGGCGAAGCGGTGTTCAGATCGACGCCCACCCGGTTGACGACGGTCTCGATCACCCGCTCGAGCTCGTCACCGAGCGCAGCCTGGTCGACGTCGTGCTGGTACTGACCGACGCCGATGCTCTTGGGGTCGATCTTCACCAGCTCGGCGAGCGGGTCTTGCAAGCGTCGGCCGATCGACACCGCGCCGCGTACGGTGACGTCGAGGGTGGGCAGCTCCTCGCGAGCCACCTCCGACGCCGAGTACACAGAGGCGCCGGCCTCGCTGACGCTGACCACTCGCAGCTCCTTGGGCAGCTGCAGCTTCTTGACGAAGGCCTCGGTCTCTCGGCCGGCGGTGCCATTGCCGATGGCGATGGCGGCTGACGGGTGCGCCTTGATCAGCCGCGTCAACGCGACGCCCGCTTCAGATTCTCGGCCGGTGTGCGGGTAGATGGTCTCGAAAGCGAGCACGCCGCCGCGCGCGTCGAGCGCCACTACTTTGCAACCGGTGCGCAGGCCGGGGTCGATGGCGATGACCGGCTTGGCGCCGAGCGGAGCGCTGAGCAGCAAGGCGGTGAGGTTCTTGGCGAAGATGGCGATGGCCTCGACATCGGCGCGTTCCTTGAGCGCGCGGCGTCGTTCGGCTTCGAGCGAGGGCAGCAACAATCGATCGATGGCCTCGTCGAGGGCCAGGTCGAGCTCACGCGCCAGCACCGGAGCAGCGCCGCGCCGAACGATCAGCCCGCGCACCTTCGCTTGCACCGCGGGTGGCTCGAGAGTTAGCGAGACCTTGAGCATGCCTTCGGCCTCGCCCCGTTCTGCCGCGAGCACCCGATGCGACGGCGCGTTGGAGGCACGTTCGCGGTGGCCGACATGATCGGCGTACTTGGCGAGTTCCGGCGCTTTCGACTTGCCCCGCGCGACGTCGACCTCGAGCTGGGCGTGCTCCACGAAGAGCTGGCGAATCGAGGCTCGCAGCTCAGGCTTCTCGGCGACCAGCTCGGCCACGATGTCTCGCGCGCCGGCCCACACCGCCTCGATGTTGGGGAGCTCTTTGTCGGCCGAGACGAAGGGCTGCGCCAGGGCCTCTCGCGAGCCGGCAATCGGAGCCTGGGCGAGGAGCACCTCGGCCAGCGCCTGGAGCCCCCGTTCACGCGCGACCATCGCCCGGGTGCGGCGCTTGGGCCGAAACGGCAGGTAGAGATCTTCGAGCGCGGCCAGCGTCACCGCCGAGGTGACCGCCTTTTTCAGCGCCTCCGTGAGCACGCCCTGCTCGGCCAGGCTGGCCAGAATGCTCTCGCGGCGGTGCTCCCGGCCTTCGACGAGCTTCGCGTGCGCGGCGATGCGTGAGATCGCCTCGTCATCGAGCCCGCCGGTGGCCTCTTTGCGGTAACGCGAGATGAACGGCACCGTGGCGCCGCCCGCGAGTAGCTCCATGGTCTGAGTGACCCCATTGAGCGGGAGTGAGAGCTCTCTGGCGACCAGCGCGGCGTGCGCAGACATGCGTTAGCGATCGGCTTCGTCGAGAGCGACTCTGGCCGAGTCGAGCGCAGGGCCGATTTCACCCGCGAATTGCACCGCGTGCACCGTGTACAAATCGACCACGCCATCGACCGACTTGAAGGCCGTCTTGAGCTTCTCGCGCGCCGGGTCGCTCAACTCGCAGAGTGACTCGAGCTGACGTGCCCGGGTCAGCCAACCCAACCGGTATTGTGACCACCGCAGATCGGAGGTCGCCACGTTCGACTCGCCCGAGAGCTGACGCTGCCGCCCATCGAGCTCCGCGAAGAGCGCTCGAAGCTGCTGCGCGCACTCTTGCACCGGCAAGGTCTGACCCGCCGTCGGCGCCTTGGGAGACATGGCGAACACCGAGCGGAAGACGCTCCAGATGATCATCGACGAAAAACCGATCGTCAGCACCAGATACACCGCCAGCGAAGCCATTCGAAAGCGTCGATAGCGGGGGTCTTGGCGTTCGGCGGCCATTCGTCAGTTCTTCGGAACTGCCGCAGGTGCGGGCGCTGCTGCCGGAGCGGGCGCAGGAGCCGCCGCGGTTCGCTGAGCCAGCTGCAAGCGATACAGGAACTGCGGGCGAAACTCGCTGGCCGGGTACGAGTTGACGGCCTCGCGCGTGACCTCGACCGCTTTGTCTTTCTGACCAACCGTGTCGTACGCCTGCACCAGCAACAGCATGGCGAAGTCGCGGTTCTTGGCCTTCTTGTCGCCGTCGACGTAGCGGGCCAGCGGCTTGATCGACTCCTCGAACTTGCGGCTCTGTAGCAACGCGTTGCCCAAGAAGAACGACGCGTCGAGCGCATCGTCTTCGGGTGGGTTCATCGACAAGAAGCGGGTCAGCTGCTCGATGGTCTCGGGCCAGTCTTGCTTGCGAAACGCGGTCTTGCCGCGGTCGAGAATGCCGGCGCCGATCTCTTTGCGCAGCAGCAGCGAGCGATCTTGCAGCACCTGTCGCTCGAAGGGCGTCAGCTTGGTCAAGTCGGTCTTGCCGAGCTCATCGATGCCCTTGAGCCGCTCTTCACCGGCCAGGGTGGTCATCATCTTGTAGACCTGAGCCGCCCGCTGTTCGGCCGAGGCAATGGCGGCGGCGTCGGCCCGCTGCTTGTCGACCTGGGCGGTCAGCTCACTGACCTGCTTCTCGAGTCGCTCTTTGTCATTGGTCGCGCTGGTGGCCTTGGCGTTGGAGGTCGCGATCGCTCCGCCGACACAGAGCGCGATGAAGCCGAGGTAGGCCACCCCGCTGCTGAACCACGAGCGCTTTTGAAAATCTTGCTGTTGCTGAGCGACCCGCTTGAGCTCGGCATGCAGCGTCTTCAACGCGCTGTCGGTCTTGATGGTCATGTTTCGAGATTCGATGACTTCACGGCGAATCTCGTCGAGAGGCTTGCTCAGGTCGCTGGTTTCATTCGACATGGTGGGCGGGTCCTACCACAGACGTTGTTAGAAGCCTGGAACCGAAAGGTCCTTCCGCTCCAAGCTTCCAGGGAAGAACATCGTGACGCCGATAGAGGCGAATAGGCCTCCTACGTTTGCGCCAGAGATTTCGGGCACGCTGAGGCGGGCCTGCAGGTAGCGCGCTTCGAGGGTGATGCCGAAGCGCTCGGCGAAGCGCCAGGTCAAACCGCCGCTCACCGAGATGCCCATCAACACCCGTTCACTCGAGGCGACCGAGGTGCTGGCGATCTGTGCGACCGAGGGCCCGACTTGCGCCTGCAGGTAAGGCACCAGGCCCCGCACCAGAAAATCGAGCTTGGCGATGCGCACGCCCAACAAGGCGCCGTAGATGGTGGAGGAGAACGGCTGGTAGCCCTCGAGCGCGAAGGTCTCCCAGGCGCCGAAGAGGTCGACGGCCACCTCGGCCCAGCTACTGACCCCGTAACCGAAGCTGGCCGACCCCTGAATACCCGGTGTGCGCGAGATCAGCGGGCTGCCTTGAGCGGCTGCTCGGCTCTCGAAGTACCAATTCGGAGTCCACTTGTAGCCGCCGACGACGCTGATGCGGCCCATGCCCTCGAGGCTCTCGGCTGCGGCGGGTGAAGCGGTGATCAACGCGGTGATGAGAATGAAACGAAACGTCACCACACCTTCCACCCCTCCGGGCGGAGTCGAACGCCGACCTGCACAGGCACCGGTGCCGGGCGGCGGAGCAGCGGCGGAGGTGACGGGGGCGGTGCATCGTTCGAAGGCTGCGGCGCCATCATCGCGGGCGCGGGCGGCGGCGGAGCGGCGACCGGCCGCTGCCTCTCCTCGAGCAGCTTCACGTACATCTTCAGCTCGGCGATCGCCTGCTCGCGCTCCATCAGACGGCGGTGCAGATCGACCCGGCGCTCCTTCTCATCCATCAGCTCGGAGTGGAGCTGCATCAGCGACGCCATCGCCTTCTCTGCGTAGCTGGCGGGGACGAGCTGGGAGGCCTGGTGCGCGTACTGTTGGAGATCGTTCATGGCAATTTCCGCGGGTCGAAGACGATGTCGAGAAACGTGGTGCGACGGCGATTGAGACAGGCGCGTATGCATCGCACGAGACAGCTCAGGCCGAACTCGCGCCAGATCAGAATGAAGTGCACGACCACTTCTCGGCCCGTGATGATGCCAACCATGGGAGCCTCGCGCGCCTGCAACAGGGTTGATGCAGACGGTAGCAGCGGCGATCAAGAGGGCAATTTTTTAGTCGGCCTGGCCGACCAGCTCGAGCAGCGGCGTCTGGCGAACCACCACTCGCCCGTGCTCGGCGCTGATCGAAAAGTCGAGGTCGTCGAGCTGAGCGAGCACCCGGTGCGCCTCGTCGTGGGTCACCGAGCGAAGCGGCGCCTCGGTGGCGTGGCTGGCCATCACCTTCAAGGCCGGCCCGAAGTCTTCTGGCGCGCCGAGGGGCACCGAATCGGCCAATTCCAGCAGCAGGTCGCGCAGGTTCACCGCTTCCAGCCCAGCCGGCACCCGCTTGACCGCCACCGAGTCACCCCCGAACGGTTCGAGCTCGATGCCCAGCTTGAGCAGCGCCGGCGAGACCGCCTCCAGCAACTTCGCGTCGTCGAAGGGCAGCTCGATGCGCTGCGAGAACAGGGTCGGTGCGGCGCTGGCCAGGCTGCCATCGCTGAACGAATCGGTGAGCGCCTGAAGCAGAATGCGCTCTCGCGCCGCGCGGGGGTCGATCACCACCAGCGTGCCGCCCTGCCCTTCGCAGACCCAGAAACGCCGGCCCAGCTCCCCGAGGTATTTCAGCGTCGCGAAGAACCCCGGCGGCGGCGCGGTGTTGATGTCAGGGCGCGCGGTGCCAAAGCCTGGGTGCTCGCCCTCCGCCACGCTCGGCGAGGGCTCGAACGCGCTGGGCGAAGCGCGAGAGAGAAAGCGATCGACCGCCATCGCATAGTGCGCCTGGGTGGCCTCGGTGGTGGGCTGCTCCGCGTTGCGCCACGGGGCTGCTCGCAACGCTCGTGAGATCGCCACGCCCACTGCTTCTTGCACCGAGCGCGGGTCGGCGAAGCGCACTTCGAGCTTTTGCGGGTGCACGTTCACGTCGACCGCGCGCGGGTCGAGCTCGATGTGAATGACCGCTACCGGCTGACGGCCCGGCGGCAACGAGTCTTGAAACGCCCGCTGAATCGCCGAGTTGAGCCCGCGATCGCGAATGTAGCGATGGTTGACGAAGGTATAGAGCCCTCGCGCCGTGGGCAGCGTGTACTCGGGCGAGGCGACGTGGCCAGTCACCGTCACCCCCAGGCGCCGCTCGTCGATGGCCAGCAGATGCGGAGCGACCTGCACCCCCAACGCGGCCGCGATGCGCTCCTTCGGCTCTTGAGCCGTGGCCTGGCTCGAGAACAACCTCCGCTCGCCATGCTCGACCGAGAAGCCGATCTCCGGGTGGGCCAGGGCCAGCCGAATCACCGCTTCCTCACAGTGCGCCAGCTCGGTCGACTCGCGCTTCAAGAACTTGCGACGCGCGGGCGTATTGTAGAACAGGTCGAGCACGTCGATGCGGGTGCCCCCCAACGCCGGCGCCTCCTCGACCAGCAAGTTGTGGCGCTCGTCGAAGTGCACCTTGGTGCCCGACACCGCTCCAGGCTCGGAGGTCTGCAGGGCGAAGTGCGAGACCGAAGCGATGGTCGGCAGGGCCTCACCGCGAAAGCCCTTGGTCAGAATGTGAAAGAGCGCCTCCTGGTCGGCCAGCTTGCTGGTGGCGTGTCGCTCGAGGCTCAAACGTGCGTCTTGCGCCGACATGCCATGACCATCGTCGATGATCGTGATGGCGCTCAGGCCGCCCTCGCTCAGCTGCACCCGAATGCTGGTGGCCTTGGCGTCGATCGCGTTTTCGGCCAGCTCCTTGACCACCGAGGCCGAGCGCTCGACCACCTCACCGGGGGCTGCGTCTACACACAATGTCATATCTCTGTCACCGCGTATGGCCTTTCGCTCCTGGCAACGAGGCACGCGAGAATACACGAAAAGCGTGCAGGCCTCGCTTGGAGGCCCACCCGGTCTCGTCACTCAAACGGCCAGCCGACAATCAGTCAGCAGCGCCAGCGAGCACTTTCTTACCGCCGTAGTTGCCGCAGCTCGGGCAAATGCGGTGCGGCATGATCGACGCTCCACAGCTCGAGCACTTGCCAACTTGAACGGCCGTCTTCAACGCGTTGTTACCGGCACGGCGCATGTCGCGGCGCATCTTCGACGTGCGTTTCTTGGGTACACCCATGGCTTCATCTTCCTTTCAAAATGCTGCTTCAGTTCTTCAAAATGATTTGGCCCAGCTTTGCGAGGCGGGGGTCTATCTGTTTCTGGCCGCTGTGGCCGCAGTCTTTTACATTCAAGTCTTGGCCGCAGATCATGCAGAGGCCTTTGCATTCTTCGTCGCAGAGCACTGACAGCGGCAGCGCCAGCAATACCTGCTCTCGAACGATCGGGTCTAGATCGATCGTCTTGCCGTCGAAGGGTTCGGCGTCGATTTCGTCGAGCTCGAACGCGCCCTCGAGCTCGTCGTCGGCCTCGTCGTCTTTCTTGTTGCTCTGCTTCTTTCGCTTCACGCGCTTGGTCGGGTCGAGCGCGGCCGCGGCTGCCTTCGCCGCTTCGATGGCCAGCTGCTCTGCATCGGCCTTGGGCAGCTCTCGCACCATGCGCAGCGAGAACTCCACCGGCACGGTCACTTCGACCTCTTTGAGGCAGCGCTTGCACTCGCCAATCACCGTCACCGAGAAGCTGCCGGTGAGGTGCACCTTGCCCGAGAGCTTCTTGAAGCTGGCCTCCAGCGGCGTGGCAGAGACGAAGCGGTAGTCGTCACCAGCCTTCAGCGCTTCGATCAGCACTGCCGGCTTGATGGCCTCGGTCAACGAGAGCCCGACATCTTGTATTTCTTCAATCTTTACAAGCATTTGGCAACTGACGACCCCGCAAGGAGCCGACGTTTACCCGATGGAGCCCTGCGGAGTCAAACCCTCAGCGTCGCTTGAGCGGCAAAGCGAGCTTGGCCTGAATGCCAGCGATCGCGGCCTCGATGCGCTTTCGCTCCTTGGGCCCCAGGTCGACGAAGTGCACGCCCATGCCCATCTCTTTGGCCATGACCACCTCGCCCTGGCACACAAAGTCACCGGTCTCGCCGGGCAGCGTGAAGTTCAGCGTGACGCGAGTGCCCAACGGCATCGGCACGGTCTGGGCGAAGTAGGCGCCGCCGACCGAGAGGTTGAGCGCGCGCTGGTAGTACGTCTCACCCTCGCGCTGGGCCTCGATCCACAAGTCGAGGGGTACTCGGGTCTCGCGTCGCTTGTCGGAGTCGCTCGGCATCGAAGCTCGCCCTTATGCCACGAGATGATTTGCGTTAGGAGGCATTCGGCATGTCGCGAATTCTGGTGGTCGAAGACGAGCAAGATCTGGCCTCGCTCCTCGAATACAACCTCAAGGCCGACGGCCACGAAGTCGAGGTCGCCCGCACTGGGGCCGCGGGCATCGCGCGTCACAAGCTCTTCAAGCCTGAGCTGGTGCTGCTCGACCTAATGCTCCCCGACATCGCTGGCACCGAGGTGGCGCGGCTGATTCGCGAGACCGAGACCCGGCGCACCTCGCTGATCATGGTCACGGCGCGCGGCGAAGAGACTGATCGGGTCAAGGGCCTCGAGCTGGGAGCCGATGATTACGTCGTCAAACCATTCTCGGTCAAAGAGCTGCTGCTGCGGGTCAAAGCGGTGCTGCGCCGACAAGTCGAAGCGCCGGTGAGCGCGGGCCACTCGCTGAGCGCTGGAGAGATCGTGCTCGATGCCGAGCGCCACGAGGTGCAGGTCAAGGGCGAGCTGGTGCTGCTCACCGCGCTCGAGTTTCGGCTCCTCAAGACCTTTCTCCAGCGACCGGGCCGGGTGCAGACCCGAGAGACCCTGCTCTCAGACGTTTGGGGCATCGACGCTGACATCACCACCCGCACCGTCGACACGCACATCAAGCGGCTGCGCGAGAAGCTCGGCCCCGCGGGCGACATCATCGAGACCATTCGCGGCGTCGGCTACAAGCTTCACTGATCGGGGCGTGAGCTCGCTCCACCGCAGGGCGGGCGCAGCGTGCACTGTTCGCGCCCTCGAAACAGTGTGCGAAAACGGGCCATTGACTCTCACAGCCCGAGGGAGCCATTTGCGCGGCGCTGATTTGTGACGACCTTCGTGTCGTGATTTGAGCGCCAGACCCCTGTAAAGGCCGCTTCAGATGATCAAACCCCTCTGGCTCTGGCCGCCTCTCTCAGCGCTCGGTGTGGGTGTGTTGGTCTCATTCACCACGCAACATTCGAACGCGAGTTTGATCGCTGCGTTGGGTGCGGGGGTGTTCTCGCTGATCACCGCGCTGCGGGTCTCGCGGCGCTGGGGCCAACGAGCCGATGCCCTGGCTGCAGCGGCCAGAGGCCTGCAAGTCGAGCCGCTCGACGACGCGGCCAACGACCCCGACAACCCCGCGCGGCTTGCGCAGCATGTTCATGACACTGCGCAGAGCGCCAAAGAGCTCGCTCGCCAGCTCGCCGTGCTTCGTGCGGTGATCGACGGCATGGCCGAAGGCGTGTGGATCACCAGCAACGACGGCACGGTGATGGAGCACAACAACGCGCTCAAAGAGATGCTCTACGCCGGGCAGCAGCTGGTGGGCCGACGGCCGGTTGAGCTGCTTCGAAGCGCGGAGCTCCAGCTGGCGGTCGAGCAGGCCTGCCGCGAAAACATGACCGCTCGTCTCGAGCTGCCGGTCGACGGCGTTCGGCCCAGAGTGCTCTCGGTGCACGTGTCGCCGCTCGGGCGCGAGCTGGGAGGCAGCGCGGGCGTCTTCTTCGACGTCACCGAGCTGCGTCGCCTGGAGAAAGTGCGAAAAGATTTCGTGGCCAACGTGAGCCACGAGCTGCGCACGCCGATCACCGCCATTCGCGGCTACTCCGAGACCTTGATGTCTGGCGCGGTGAGCGACCCGATCGCAGCGCCGAAGATGGTCGACATCATTCACCGGCAATCAGAGCGGCTCTCCGAGCTGGTCGAAGATCTGCTCGAGCTCTCGAGGCTCGAATCGAAGCAGCTCAACCTCGAGAAGAAGCCGGTCGAGCTGGCCGAGGCGGCGCAGCGGGCCTCCGAAGCGATTCGGCCGAAAGCGCGCGCGCGGAGCACCGCCATCGAGCTGCAGATCCCTCCCGGCCTTCACGCCTTTGGAGATCAGCGGGCGATCGAGCAGATCTT
>Ga0105048_10014446_pt1 | contig 12302 bp, 8 predicted proteins | sample MAT05_FD_78382 | JGI IMG/M metagenome (GOLD analysis project Ga0105048, IMG submission 78382) | Freshwater microbial communities from Lake Fryxell liftoff mats and glacier meltwater in Antarctica - MAT-05 | ecosystem: Environmental > Aquatic > Freshwater > Ice > Liftoff microbial mat | place... | reverse complement strand
TCGAGCTGCGTTTGCGAAGCAACTCGTCGACCGTTGTGCCCAACAACAGCGTGGTACCGATGACGACGGGTTCCACGGCACTCGGAATTTCGAGGAAGATAATCAGGTTCTTCAACAATGGCAGCACGGCGGCACCGAGGACAACGCCGAGCGCGGTACCCGACCCGCCGCGCAAACTCACTCCACCGAGGACGGCACCGGTAATCGCTTCGAGTTCGTATGCCATTCCTGCGTTGTCGGGCTTCACCGAACTGTCTTTAAGCAACAACAAGATCCCGGCCAGTGCGGCGAGTGTCGAGCCGATCATGAACGTGACGATCCGCTGTCGGTCCACGTTGACCCCGGCATATCGGGCCGCTTGCTCGTTGTAACCGACCGCGTACCAGTACCGCCCGTACGAGGTTTTTTGCAAGATCAGGCCGACCACCACCGCGATGACGCCGAGCAAAACGAGCATTGCCGGGAACGCGAGTTTACCGTCGGCTTCATGGCCCGTTAGATAGAATCGCAGCCAGTCCACACTCGGTACAAAGCTCGGCTTTTCGCGCAGGATTGCGTTCATTCCCACTTGGAGATCGTTTGTCAGAAGGCGTGCGAGTCCGCGATAAACGAACAGCCCGCACAGCGTAATCAGGAACGCCTTTAGCCGAAATTTCGTGACGAGGATGCCGTGCAAGAGACCGATCGACGTTCCTCCAATCAAGGTGATGAGGAACGAGCCATACGGATGCACTCCGTTTTTGAGCAGCACGCCGAAAGTCGTTGCGGCTAGTGCCACGACCGCACCGATACTGAGGTCGATTCCGCCTGCAATCATGACGACGCCTACGCCGATGGCCATGATGCCGTAGAAGCCCTGGCGGTTGCCGACATCGATGAGGTTCGACGAATCGAGCGCGGACGGCCGCGTAGCGTACAGGGCCGCGTACAACCCAACGAGCAACACCAAAACGCCTGCAATCCGATTCATTCGCTGCCTCCCGTTGCGAGTCGCATTACGGCTTCTTCGTTACATTCTTCGCGTTTCAATTCGCCGGCAATATGGCCTTCATGCATGACGACCGCGCGGTCCGACATGCCGAGGAGTTCTTCGAGATCGCTGGTAATCATCCAGATCGCGACACCTTGCCCTGCGAGTTCGTCGATTAGCCCGTAAATCTCCGCCTTCGCACCGACATCGACCCCGCGCGTCGGCTCGTCGAGGATCAGGAGCTTCGGCCCGCGCGCCAACCATTTGCCGAACACGACTTTTTGCTGGTTGCCACCAGACAGCAAACCGATGGTCTGCTTCGCGCTTGGCGTTTTCACCCTTAGCCGTTGAATCGACTCGCGATGGAGTTCGTTTTCACCCAAACGGCTCAGCCAGGAGTATCGTGAGATGCGACCGAAGTTCGGCAAGCTCAGGTTTTCGCCAACGCTGCCATCGACGACCAACCCGTTGAGTTTGCGGTCTTCGGGAACAAGGTAAATCCCTACAGCAATGGCATCGCGTGGCGTGCGAATCTGCACCGGTTGGCCTGCGAGTTGGATCGTTCCACCGGTGATGGCACGGATGCCGAAGATCGCTTCGGAAAGTTCGGTACGACCTGCCCCGACCAGCCCCGCCATACCGAGAACTTCGCCCGCACGCACATCGAGCGAGATGCCGGAACCCGGCCCGCCCGCAAAACGCAAGTCGCGAATTTGCAGCACCGTTTCGCCCGCGCCTTTGCGGTGGTCGCGCGGGAAAAATTGCTTCAGGTCGCGGCCAACCATGTACCGCACGAGGTTCGCGTGGTTGATCTCGTCCTTTAGCAACTCTGCGGTCAGTTTGCCATCGCGCAACACGATGGCACGGTCGGCACATCGCTTGATTTCCGCGAGCCGGTGCGAGATGTACAGGATCGACACGCCCGAGCTTCGGAGCGCGTCAATCACGCTGTATAACGTGTCGGTTTCCTTTTGTGTCAAGCTCGAAGTCGGCTCGTCCATGATGATCGCTTTCGCATCATTGATGAGCGCCCGCGCGATTTCGACGAGCTGTTTCTGCCCCGGTGGCAACGCCCCGACTTCGACGTGCAACAATTCTTTCGGCAAGCCCACGCGAGCGAGAACATCCCGCCCCGTGGCCGCCATCGACGCGCGATCAAGCACGCGCAGAAACCCCAATCTCGTGCGTTCGCGGCCGAGGAACAAGTTGTCGAGGACCGACAGATTTTCCGCGAGGCTGAGTTCCTGGTGGATCAGGAAAATGCCCGCTTCCATCGCGTCAGCGGGGCCATCGAAGCGAACCGGCTGCCCGTTCATTCGCAGTTCGCCGGCGTCAGGTGTGTAGATACCCGCGATGACCTTCATCAGCGTCGATTTTCCCGCGCCGTTCTCGCCAACAATGGCAAGCACTTCGCCCGGCATGATCGCGCACGACACGCCATCAAGGGCCAGAACCCCCGGAAACTGTTTGCGAATGGCCATCGCTTCAATGAGTGGGGTGGGCATATTAACCGTTGTCAGTTACTTCTTGCCGCTGGCGATGTCGGCTTCGAGCTTCGCCTTGAAGTCGGCCACTTTCAGGTTGACGACCTTTGTGCCGTTGACGGTTTCTTCGGGGCCGCCATCTTTCGTCACTTTGCGGTAAGGAATTGGCGAGGTCGTCGCTTTCGATTTGTCGCCCTTCGCCAATGCAGCAAGAACTTCGACCGATTTGTAACCGTACATGAACGGGTCTTGCACAACAGTTCCCACTATCTCGCCCTTCGCGATGCCTTCGAGCGTGACCCAGTCTTCATCGAAGCCGACGATCTTGACTTTGCCAACAACTCCCTTGGCGCGGGCCGCCTGGAGTATCGCCTTCGGGTTGTACGCATACAGGCCAACCATCACGATGTTAGGCGTATCCTTGAGCTTTTCGAGAACGTCCTTCGCATTCTCCTGGGCCTTGTCTTCCTTGGTTTCGTCGATGAGCGGGGCGTTCGAGTAGAGCGTGAACTGTCCGTACGTCGGGCCTTTTGCCCCTTTCTGGCCAGCAAGTTCATCGAGAACGCCGCCGACGCGGTTCGCGGCATTGTCCGATGACATCGAACCGATGAACATGACGAGCATACCACCATTCGGCATCGCTTCTTTGACCATCCGCCCGACCGCTTTGCCCGCTTCGTAGTTATCGATACCGATGTAACACAGGCGTCCGCTATCGGGCGCGTCGTTGTCCATCGCGAGGAAATGCTTCTCGGTCGCGATCCGCTTGAGGCTTGGGGTTTGTTCTTTGGGATCGATCACGCTGACGGCAATCCCCGTCACGCCGAGTTTCAGCACGTCGTTGATCTTCTCGGTTTGATCGCTGACAGTGTTGCTGTTTGGCTGTATGAACACAACATCGACACCGAAATCGGCACTGCCCTTTTTGGCACCTGCTTCGCAGATTGACCAGAATTCGGCAATGCAGTTCGTGATGATTGCCACCTTCGGTTTGCCCGAACTGGAGTTGCAACCGGGAGACACGCCAACAACCAGCGCGATGAGGGAAAGAGCGCACAATCGGAGTTCGAATCGCATCAGGCACCCGCTTTCGTAACGGAGAGAATTACTGAGGGTTGTGGATATATATCTATTACGGCGTGCGTAACGGTCAAGCACTGTACCCCCGTAAGCAGATATATCGCCAACGATTGTTGGATGAATTAGCTAAGTGAGTACGAATCGGCGAATCGTGCTATCAGTTCGACCACGTCGGTTTTGTGCCTTTGCCACCGAGTTGACGTGAAATCGCGCGGTCTTTGTTAGCCGATTTCAACAGCGGTTCAACCGAACCCAGTGTCGACACTTCGAAACCTGTCGTCTTCAGTAAATCGGAGGCAATCGTTTGTGGATCGATCGTCAGCGAACGCATGCGGTCGGCTTCTTTCTTCGGATATCTCTTCTCTATCATCGCGAGTTCCGCGAGGCGAAACTGATCCGCCGGGATGCCGTTCATCTCGGAGCTGTTCGGTACCGAAATGTTCGGCAGCGGATCGGGGTAACCCATGCGGATCGCGTTGCGATGTTCGGAGACCATCTTGCCGAGTTCGCTACACAGAACCGCAGCGAGTTGCGCATCGGTTTTGCACGAATTCACTAGTGAATCCGAGATAATCAACCCATGTTGGTCGCGATGCAAAAGGATTGGTTCCACGTGGCCGATCGTTTGGAATGTCGGCTCGATACCGATGAACGGATTCGCGGACGCTATCTGCCGCCCGATCTGATCGACCCACGCTGCGGCCTCCAGGTTCGGTTCCGTGCCCTTCGGAATTGCAATTTCCTTGTCTACGATGCTGCGTGCCGTACGTGCGAATTGCGTGTCGGCACAGCCGACGACGCCCAGCGAGAGAACGAGCAAAATTCCGCGCACGATATCGCCCTCAGATGGAGCCAGCCGAACGGCGGCTATTAGCCGGGATTTGCGTTTGTGTCGAGGTCAAGAACTTTGTAAAAAGTTAGAAAGGCAAATCTCTCACCCGAACGAGGGCTCTCACATGGCGCAGACTACATATTACGTCTCGGAAAACGATCTCATTGCGGGGTGGGACTTCAGCACGGGGGCGGTGAAGTGTCTGCTGTTCACGCGAACGGGCGAAGTCGCAGCCGAGATTCGTTTGCCGACCGATCTTTGGGGCGAAGATGGCGTTCGCGAACTAAATATCATGCAGCTCGAAGGGCAGGCACGGGCGAGCGTTCGCGCCATTGCCCGCTGCCTGCGCGATAGTACTGGGCAGATTTCGGCACGCTGGGTGGCAGGCGGCATCTCGGCGACGCACCACACGGCAGGGCTGATCGACGGCGATGCAAACCAGGTTCGACGGATGATCTGCTGGAACGACCAAACGCTCGGTCAATATCACGCGGAGGGGCTGGCACGCCTCGGCGGTCAGGATCGAGTCAAGTCGCTGATCGGTGGGCCTTGGGCGGTCCGGTATTCGCTGAGTCACCTCGTGAAAGACGAACAGATGCTCATCGAAACCGACTGGAACCGAATCGCGAAAATGCTGCCACACGGGCCACTTGCGGGCGGTTACCTCACAGATCGCTTCGATGTGACCAGCGTGTCGTCGGCCGCTTCAACCGGCATAATGAACCTTGCCACCGAGCAATGGCAACCGGAGATGCTTGATGCGATCCAGAACCCCGCATATCGCGAAATCGTCTGGGCCGCTTTGCCACGAATTCAGGACATGAACGAACCGCTCGGCCCACTGGCCGCGCACATCAAGCTCGATGCGGGCCTTAATGAATCGACGAACCCGTTGCTCTTCCCGACGCTGGACGATCAGGCAGCCGGGTTGATCGGCGGCGGAGCCGTGGATGCGGGTCAAGTGGCGATCATTCTCGGCAACTCCGCAGTCGTGAACTCCTCCGCTGCCACGCCCCCTCAATCGGGGAGCCTCGATGCGATGAAGCTCAACTGGGGGATGTACCTCTGGATGCGTTGCTACAGCAACGGGGCACAGTTTCTCGACCGCGTCGTCGGCACGAACCCCGACTGGGCGAAGCTCGAAGCCGCCGCGCGTGCGGTTCCGCCAGGCTGCAACGGCATCACGGTGTCGCCGTTCGTACTTTCGGAACCGTCGATCGGCATCGAAAAACCGCGATTCAGTTGGTCGCCGAACGAGCCGTGCGACGAAGGTGTCCGCGTGCGGGCCTCATTCGAGGCACTTGCGTATCTCATCGCGCTGGCTGTCAAGGAGCACGAAGCAGCGGGGCAGAAAATCACCCGCATCACAGTCTCGGGCGGTATCGCGAAGAACGATCTGATGCTCGAGATTCTGGCAAGTGTCCTCGACAAACCGCTGGAACGCCTCGTGTCGAACGAAGGCTCCGCACTCGGCGCAGCGGTTTGTGCGCTGGCGGGCTACGAGAGTTTCGCACGTCGAAACGCAGGTGATGTTAACCCGTTCACTGCCTCCGACGCGGTCGCGTGCATGGTCCGCTTCCGAGGGCAGGTACAACCTCGCCCCGACTGGGTGAATGCCTACAGCAAGTTGTCTGCGGACGGCTTTCAACTAGCGAAATGACCGATGCTTCGTGATTACGTTGATTAGCAACAATCGAAGGTGTGCGATCGTGCCAGCAACATCGCAAAGGTGCAACACTTCGTGCGGGCCGAGCCATCCGGGCACAATCACCGGCCAGCGGATGCCTTCGAATACGGCACCAATCACATACAGGAACGCGAGCAAGAAGATCCACACCAAGCCGTTACGGCCCAATCGCCGATAGTACGACCTTAACGGCAACATACTCGAAATGCCCATCCCGACATAAATCGCAATCAACACCTCGTGCGGTGGCTTCGGCATCAGCCACAAGTACAAGGTTCCACCGAATGCAATCGCGAACAGCAGCCCAAGGATGCGATTGCGAACGCGGTTCGATAATACATACACACAGATGGGCACGTTCGAGCCGAAAATCAGCCAGAATATCGCTGTTTGATCGAGGAGTTGCCAAAGTCGCCGCACTTCGGGCGAAGAGTGTTGCAGCCCATGAAACAGGCCACTCATGAAGTACAGCCACACGACCGACACCGAATAAATGGCAATACTTGCCCGTTGCTGTCGCCGATGCTTCGCCGTAATTTTCAAGAGAAACATACAGACGAAGATCATCCAAAATGCCATCAGCAAATGCGACCACGAACTAACCGGATCGTGAAAATCCATCGAACGGCACACTCCACAAATTCTGATGTATCATGCTAGCCGATACCCATCTGCGACCGGCTCGCATGATACATAATATTTACACCATCTTGACGCCGAGTTCCTTAAGTTGTCGTAGTTCGACGATGGCTGGGGCACCCGTCATCAGGTCGCGGGCTTTTTGGTTCTTCGGGAACGCGATCACGTCGCGAATGTTCGTGGTTCCAGCGAGGATCATGCACCAGCGGTCGAGGCCGAGCGCGATCCCGCCGTGTGGCGGTGCCCCGCTCTTCAGCGCGTCGAGCAAAAAGCCGAATCGCGCCTGGGCGTCTTCGAGTGGCATGCCGAGCATCTTGAAAACGAGCGTTTGCAGTTCGGGATTGTGGATACGAATGCTGCCGCCGCCGACCTCGGAGCCATTGAGAACGAGGTCGTACGCCTTGGCCCGAACCCGCGCAGGATCGGACTCCATGTACGGCACGTCTTCATCCATCGGGGCCGTGAACGGGTGGTGAATCGCCGCGTAACGCTGTTCGTCGGCGTCCCATGCGAACATCGGGAAATCGACGACCCACGCCATGCGAAAGTGCTCCGCTTTCACCACGAATGGTCGAGCCGCACGCTTCTCTTTACGGGCGGCTTTGTCTTCAATCGCTTCGTATTCGGCCTTCTCGTCCCACCAGTTTTTGTACAGCTTCAACACCGTAGCGAGGTGACACCGCAAGGCACCCAGTGCATCGCAAACAACCGATTCCTTGTCCGCCACGAACACGACGAGGTCGCCGTTCGCAACGTCCATCTGCTGTTGCAGTTTCGCTTTCAGTTCGTCTGAAAAGAACTTCTCGATCGCCCCCGTGAACTTGCCGTTCTCGAACTTCATCCACGCGAGGCCCTTCGCCTTGTATTGCTCGACAAACTTCGGCAATTCGCCACCCGGTTTCAGTGCCGAGTTCGAGAACTTCTCCGCAGAGCCCTTCGCGTTCAGCCCGCGAACGACTCCCCCCGCTTCGAGGACATCCCTGAAGACCTTGAACTCGCTGACTGCGGCCACTTCGGAAATATCGTGAATTTCCAGCCCGTAACGCAGGTCGGGCTTGTCGCTGCCGTACTTCCGCATCACGTCGGAATACTTCAGTCGCGGCAATGGCAGTGCGAGTTTCACACCGAGGCACTTGTCGAATAGCTCGGCGGCAAGGCCTTCCATCAACGTCAAAATGTCTTCGCGTTCGACGAACGACATCTCGACGTCGAGTTGCGTGAACTCCGGCTGGCGATCCGCGCGAAGGTCTTCGTCCCGCAAGCATCGCGCGATCTGGAAATACTTGTCGTAGCCCGCGATCATCAGCAGTTGTTTGTAAAGCTGCGGCGACTGCGGCAGCGCGAACCACTCGCCGTTGAACACGCGGCTCGGGACGAGGTAATCGCGTGCGCCTTCGGGCGTGCTCTTGCCGAGCAGCGGTGTTTCCATCTCGAGGAATTCGCGCGAATCCATGTAGTCGCGGATGACCTTGTTGACTCGGTGCCGCAAGATCAGCACGTTCTGAATCGACCGTCGGCGCAAGTCCAGATAGCGATATTGCAGGCGCAAGTCTTCGTTGGCCGGTTCCTCGTCGGGGAACTCGGTGACGCTAAACGGCAACGGCGGGCAGGCATTCAGGAGGCGGAGCGTCTTGGCTTCGAGTTCGACTTTGCCCGTGGCGATGTTCGGTCGCTCGGCACCGGGCAGACGTTTGCGAACGATACCCGTAACCGAGATCACGTGCTCGCGCCCGAGATCGTTTGCGGCCTGGAATAACGCTTTGTCGACGTCCTCGACCACGACCTGCGTGAGGCCGTAACGGTCGCGAAGATCGATGAACACTTGGTTCGGGAAGTTACGCGTAATCAGCACCCAGCCGTTCAATGTGACCGTTTGGCCGATATGTTCTTCGCGAAGTTCGCCACAAGTATTCGTGCGCTGCCACTCGGCCATGATAACCCCTTTAGACGTCGATTTCGCAGTGATTGGTTCGTTATATGGATCGACTTACCGAGAGGTGGGTACCAATCGCGGCGATTTTGGATAGCCGGTAATTGACTCCAGCCACTACCCACCCACCCATCCCTGGACTCATTCCCGAATTTCGGAACCAACCTAACCCACCAACGACTTACGTCCGATTTTGATGGTCTGGAATCACGCCAGAACCAAAGTTTCGGTGGTTCTGGCGGCAAACTACGGCCTGAATCTGAACATGCCGGTTCACACTTATAAAAGACTCATGGTGTGAGCGAAGGTATTTCGCCGCAAAGGGCTAACGCGCGCAACGCTTGTGCGGTGCTGATGTACGTGCTGTAGTGGTAGGTGTCGCGGAACAACGATTTCATCCACCAGCGGCCCGAGACGCGCTGGTTTTGTTTGAGCCACACGATGCCCTTTTGAATGCGGGCGTCGTTCGTCGGGGTTCCGGATTCGCGTAATAGCACGATGGCCCACGCTGTCATGTATGGGTCGCTTGCGGGGCTGGCGGCATCGGGTTCGCCCCGAATCATTGCAATTACTTTCGGGTCCATGTTTTCGTGCCATTTCATGAGGTCCGACATCCGCCGCGTCGACCACCCGCCGTCGGGCCGTTGTTGCTTCCAGAGCATCGCGATGGCGGCTTCGCGTTGCGATTGCGGTACGAGATCGGGCATCAATACGGCGAGTTGCAGCTTTAACGCCAGTTCGTAATCGCTGATCGGCACGTGCTGCCGCAGGTACGTTTGCATCCGCTCGATCCGCTCGAGCGTATCTTCGTCCTTGACCGTGGCCAACCAGCCCGGAGCCGTGGCGATTGCCCGCGCAGCTTGCACGGTGAGTTCGAAATCAGTCGTGATGTACGGGATTTCGACTTGATTGATCGTCTTGATAAGACCCTCGTCGGCGAGGCATAGCAGCGTTTGGCGTAGCGATTTGTCGGTGTGCTTCGAGAGCGTGCCCGTAACGTGTTTGTCCCACGCGGCCAGTCCGGAGCTACGCCAGACCGACATGACACTGTCACCGAACACCTTCACGCCGTTGCGCAATGTTGGCTTGCCGACCGTCGCGCGAACGCCTTCAACGAACGATGCATGAACCTCCGCACTTGGCTTCCCGAGTAGCGGCGTGAGCACCGGTCGTTCGACCATGTAGACGCCGGTACTGTGGCAGGCCACACAACTCTTTTCGCGCACCCAATGATGCGCGCCGTCGTCGAGGTACTGCTTCGCCGCGAGGATGGTATCGGGGCCGAACGCCTTGACCTTCGGCTCTCCCGCCGTGGCGGCGGGCACTTCGATGCCCTTCGAGAGATATTGGTAGTCGGGTTTCGCCTTCGGTTTCAGCTTGGCGACTGGCGGGCTTTCAGCGGAACTCGACGCAGAATGCACAAGAGCGGCAAGCAGTACTAGCTTCAGGATGCGTTTCATGAAACCTCGGCGGGGAAATGGCTTAGATAGGCAGTTCTTCATAAGTTAACCGAGGCGTTCGCGCCAGTCAAGTTGCGGTTGCCTGCGGAACTGCTACTTGACCGCATCCCAGATCGCGAACACGTCCGGCAACGCTTCGCGAACGATCGCCATATGTTCGATTTTCAGATACTCTTTAGCCGTCAGATTCTTGGCACCGCTGGCCTTTAATATTTTCGCCAGTTCGCGCGAACCGTTCAGTGCGAAATCGGCAGTGCCCACTCCGACGAAGATTGGCAACTCGGCAAATGTAGCGGGAATCTTCACCGCACCGCCACCACCGAGCGCTGCGGCCCCCGCGAACAGGCTGGGGTGACTTTGACAGAGCGCGATCGTCTGTGCGGCACCCATCGAATGGCCGACGATAAAAATCTTCTTGCGATCGATCGGGTAACGCGCGGCGAGTTCATCGAGGATGACTTTCACGGGTGGCCCACTGCCAAAGTTCAGGCCACTGCCCGGCGCGATTAGCAGCCAGTTTCGCTTCTCGCACTCCTTCACGATCTGCCCTGCCCCGTAGCCTTCAAAAAACAGATTTTCGGTTCCGCCCGCACCGTGCAGCGCGATGACCAACGGCACCGGTTTCTCCTTCGTCACGCCCTTCGGCAAATACAATCGCACTGGCACAGGACGCTTCCCGTTGGGGATCGAGAACGTTTGATCGCCGGTGTGCGACATGCCAAAATACGGCGTCTTTTTTGAAAGGGATTCGAGCAGTTCCGATGTGCGAGCGAGTCGCTTGGCTGCAAACACATCGGTTTCGGGAACGATGCCTTCATAGAGTTCCGCGAGCAGTTCGATGTCGGCTTCGAGCGTGACATACTCAATGGTTTTTGCGGACCTTTCCTTCAGGCTCTTCCGTAACTCCGCGAGTTTCACGCTGACGTTCTCCGCCTGCGACACAATGACTTTCCGAACCGCGACGACCTTGCCTTCACTTTGAACTTCCATCGTCAATTCGAGGTCTGCGAGTGGGTTTGCGGTCGATTGGGTCAAGTCGAGCGTCACCCGCTTCGGTAACATCGCTGCACGATATTCGAGTGATTTGCTGCCGCGGATCCCGACCCGAACGACGACGTCGGGTGGTGCGACCTTCACAGGGTAAAAGAACTTCAGATCGACGATCAGTTCCTTCGAGGCGGCATCGATCAGACGCTTTTCGGGTAACGGATATAGCGAGGTCCACCAGAAGACTTCCGGTGCCGGAGGTTCGTTCGCAGCGAGTGCGAAACGTGCGGTGTCGAGCGTTCGCCCCGCTTCGCCTAACTGGAACGAAAAGAACTGCGACGTGACCTTCGGCAAAACGATCAACGCCCGTTCGCGCGTTACACGATCCGTCTGCGCTTCCCATGCTTGCTCGAACGCTTTCAGGCGCTGCCCGAGTTCGTAACGCTCCGGCTGCGCGAACGCGAGATTGGGAATGACGTACCACCAAACCACAACGAACAGCATCGGGTATTTCATGATTTCATCCGTGAAGAAGTTAGCGAACGGTAGGAAAGATACTCTATACGTATCACCTGCAGCGAAGCCCAAACCGCAATGGGTGGCACGATCGAATTTGGATACAAGATAGATTATGGAAGTGATGTCAGTTTCCGACTGCCAACGTTAACGGGGCATTCTGGGCAAGATTCGACTTGAGGCAAAGTGTGGGGATTTCATATTTGGCGTGCCGATTCTGCCGATAATACGGATACGGGGTTTGTTTCGGTTAGAGGATTAAGACGTGAATTTGGCAGCAGTACGATACGCGATGCTTCTGCCAATTGCGATTTTTCTCGTGGGGTGTCGGACCGCGTCGCCAGGGCCGGATCGTTCGACGGTATCGAATTCGCTCACCCAACGGTTCGACCAAACACTGCCGAACTTCACGGTTGCGAAGCAACTGACACTGCCGCCGGGTGCCAACCTCGATGACGGCGTGACCGAAGACGAAGCGATCTCGATCGCGCTCTGGAACAATGCGGCATTTCAAGAACTGCTCGCCGATCTCGGCATTGCACGCGGCGACTTGATTACGGCCGGGCTGCTACCGAACCCTGAGTTCGTTTACATCTTCGGCCTGACGAATAAGCCGTTCAAATATCTATTTGAACTACCAATTGAAGCAATTTGGCTAAGGCCGATCCGCGTTCGATCCGCTGCGTTGGAAGCCGACCGCACGGCTAACCGGCTAGC
>Ga0105048_10014445_pt1 | contig 12303 bp, 4 predicted proteins | sample MAT05_FD_78382 | JGI IMG/M metagenome (GOLD analysis project Ga0105048, IMG submission 78382) | Freshwater microbial communities from Lake Fryxell liftoff mats and glacier meltwater in Antarctica - MAT-05 | ecosystem: Environmental > Aquatic > Freshwater > Ice > Liftoff microbial mat | place... | reverse complement strand
TGTTTGGTTCTTTGGCAGTGGTGTTTGGTTCTTTGGCAGTGGTGTTTGGTTGCGTTTTGGTTTTGACGCTCCCTTTGTTTTCGGAAAGCATCACTTGCTTTGCCATCTGCCAGGACTTCGCTGTGTCGGGGGAGCAGACTTCATTCTTGTTGGCATAGATCAATAGAGGAGATTGTTTCCCATCGCATGCGGCGGAACAATAGCGAACAGTCATTTCGAAGTAATCTGCGAGGGATAGATAGTTTTGTTTAGCTGTCCGTTGGAGAGAATCCTCGCAGGCAGCTTGAAAAAGCGTTCGTTTGCGTTTTGTCGAATAGTGAGTTGATTGAGCATCGGTGGCCGCGCAGACGATCCAAAGCTGGTTGCCGGGAGGATCGGAATCCTTGGACAGTCTTTCGCATGCTTTCACCAAATAGGATGCGACCGGGTTTACGAACCAGCCACGATGGGGTACTGACTTCAGGTCGCAGATATCCGCCATCAAGATAATGTTTTTTGCGGGAACTTTTTTGAGCCGCTTCAGGAGTTCATAGATAGGATAAACGGTATTGTCAGACGCGTTCTTGCTATCGGTGGTTTCGCCAACAAACAAACCGCAATTCCATTCGCCCTGCGAATCCAAAGCGACCACGGCATGGCACCTCAATTGAACGATCAAGGTATCTTGGTTGTTCAGCCCCAGCCCTTGGAGTTGAGTTGGTAATTCGGTCAGGGCTGCTTCCAGATTCGGACTGTTCTGTAGATCTTGATACGCGGTGGAAGGGACAACAGTCCACGGCTTCAGGCCATTTTCTTTGGCGATAGCCTCAAAACCCTGGAGGTCCCACACACCAAACATGGGTTTTGCAACCCGCTCATCGTAGTCGGTTACAGCAAGGCTAACGACAAAGGTCCTGCCGATCGAATTCCTCCAAAGCATGATCACAAAAATGCCGGTCAGCACCATCAACGAAATGGCTAGAAAGGCCACGATCACTCTTCGATTCGTGGATTTGGACGGATCGGCGGTCCATGATCGGTTTTCAAGTTGAACGCCTGATCCTTGTGACATTTGGCTTTTCCTGAATCGTGGGCTCGTTGGATTGCATGCGAAAAGAGCATTGTAACGCCCATTCGCGTCGCTATGATATGGCCTTGTCCCTCGATTTGAGCCTGTGTCTAGCGGGAAACGGGGCTCGATAGTTGTTTTCCTATTTTGCAACGGTAGCAACAATGCAGAATCCTGCAGTCCATTGGTCGGAGGGGATGTTTCTCCGACCGCATCACTTCCAGGCATCCGATCGCTACTGGTCCGAACAAGCGGGACGACACACGCAGTTGGATCATCCGTACGGATACGGTGTTTCCCAAATTACCATTTCCAACGATGCGCTTGATAACGGTGTACTAGAAATTGTTGGTCTGCGGGCACGCATGCGTGATGGAACGATCGTTGTACGAGAACCAAACGACGTCCAATCCGTCGATCTAAATACGCGATTGAACCAGACCACATCTGGCAATGCTCCCGTCATGGTTTTTCTAGCGATCCCGAAAGCATCTCTAGGACGAGTCAATGTCTCAACCAATAACGGGGACGATCGATCTCGTTATATCGGTATCAAAAGAGAGTTGGACAACGAGAGTACTGGAACGAGTCCGCAAGAAATTGGACTCTTGCAACTGAGGCACAGTATCCTCTTTTCCACGGACGAATTGTCTGGATTTGAAGTTGTTCCGTTGCTCCGACTGATTCGAAGCGCGTCGGATGGTGCGAAGTTTCGTGTGGATCCAAACTACTATCCACCTTCGATCTCAATACAGGCTTGGGGGGAACTCGCGACGCTTATACGCGATCTGCGCAATTTCCTGGGCAGCCGAATCAAGACGATGGGAAGCATTATTCAGGACAAAGGTATCTCGCTTGCTACGCAAGTCCAAGGTGATTTGGAGAAGATACTGCTCATGCACGTACTCAACGAGTCTTATGGCGAGCTGTCTTGCTTGGCATTTGCATCGGGGGTACATCCACTTGTCGCGTATACTTCCCTCTGTTCCATCGTTGGGCGCTGCTCGATCTTCGGACCGACCTCTGCAATCGAGGAGGTGCCCAAGTACGACCACGACGATTTGGCTTTCATTTTTCGCTGGGCGTGCGACCAGATTCGCAAGCTGGTCAACGCGGTGAAAGAGGACGAATGCATTCAACGGCCGTTTATTGGGGCCGGAAAAGGGATGCATGTCGCTTTGGAACCGGAGTGGTTTGGGCCCGAATGGGATTGGTATTTTGGCGTTAGTCCGGTCAATTTCAGTGTCGAGGAGTGTTACCAATTGCTGAAAGAATCGTTAGATTGGAAGTTGGGCGCGTCCGACAAAGTCGAGCAATACATGACGCACCGGCAACCCGGTTTGAAACTTCGAGGGGTGCGAGAATTGCCGCGGGGCCTATCCAATCGTGGCAAATGGGTCTTTCTGCAAATATCATTAGATAACGAACCATGGAAGCAGGTACAAATGTCTCAAACGATGGCCATGCGGGTCCGAACGGAGCAAATCTCCAATTTGGATTCGCTTGAGGGGAATCGACGGCTCCACGTGACAGTCGGGGGCCAAGCGTATGGCCTGGAGTTCGCAATATTTGCAGTCAAAAAACGAATTTAAACGAGCCCTAGAGCATTCATGCAATCAGAATTTGCCAGCGCAGTCGATCCTATTTTTGTGGCTGCGTTACGGTTGGAGTCTCGCATTGAAAATCGCGATCGGATCGTCACCGCAGATGAGCGCGCGATCCTCATTCGAAAGATCGAGGAAGCCGAAGCCAAGCTTGGACTGCGGGAGGAATGGAAGCTTTCTAAATATGCGATTTGCGCATGGATCGATTCCAAACTCATTGAGATACCGTGGCAAGAGAGCGGCTGGTGGAAAGACAATTGCTTGGAAAAGAAATTCTTTGGGACCCGAGATGCACACGAAGAGTTTTTTAAGAAAGCCCTTGATGCAGGCAGTCTCCCCAGCAAAAACGCGTTGGAGGTTTTTTACCTAGCGGTCGTTCTAGGGTTTCGAGGGTTTTACGCGAATAGCGACCTGTCCTATGGTCGGCAGATGGCTCAGAAGCTGCGCGTACCCGATACCATCGAAGCCTGGTCGCGAGAAGTCGTTCGAACGCTGCACTTCCGGCAAGGGCGACCGAACATCCCCGGTATTATTCAGACCGGTACCACCGCGAAACCGCTCAATGGCAAATTGATGCTAATTTTGTATTCCATGTTGGGTTCATTGCTCGTGGCTATTGCCATCGCATGTTTTGTCTTCATTTATATTAAGTAGCCTCACATCATGATGAGCTTTCTCTACGCCTTTGTTCATACCATTACGACTCCGATTCGTGCGTTTTACTACGTCCTATCCGAACTCAACCCTGGATTTAGCGCAGTCTCTCGCTGGTCGTTGGCGTTCAAATGGGCTTTGCTCTCCCTAACGTTCTTACTGATCATTTGGTTTGCCGCATTCATCAAGCATTGGCTGGATGTTGATCGAAGTGCCATGGACTGGTTGAAGTGGGATTTGATCGCTCTTCCATTCCTATGCGTGATTCCGTTCCTTGTATTCTACTTCGTGAAATACTTGATGATGGTAGAGGTGTCGCGATACCCCGACATCGATCGTATTTGGACCGAGAGCATTCGCGACGCGGCCAACAAAGGCATCTTTATTACGAATACGCCTTTGTTCTTAGTGTTGGGAGTCAGCAAGCAGCGAGAGGCTAGTACGGTGGTCAATCTTATGGGGCTGGACTTCACGGTCCACGTCCCTTCCGCTGGCGAGTCCCCCATCTCGGTACACGCTTGCAGTCAAGGATTCTTTGTCTTTTTGAATCAATGCAACTGTGTTTCCCGACTCTCAATGGCCTCCACCGTCGCTTCGGTTGCGAGTCCCATCAAGGAAGACTCTGGGATTCCGCCGACGGAGGTCAGCGGAACGATAGATGCGAACCAGTTTGGAGCAATGCGGTTTCCGATGAGTGTCTCTGCCGCAGCTTCGCCAGTAGCCCATTCCTCGCCAATCCAACCAGGCGGGACCATGTTGCTCGACGAAAGCCATGACTTGTCGGAATTTTGGAAAACCGCAGTTACGTCGAAACAACTGGCGTCCCAAGATGTTGTCGACTGTGAAGACAGGATGCGCCATGTTTGCAAACTCATCAGGAATTCTCGCCTACCTCTGTGCCCAATCAATGGAATCGTATCGACTTTGCCGTTTGAATTAGTGGAATCCTCCAGCGGTCAGCTTCAAATTGCGATTCAAAAAGACCTAACGATTCTTAGGCAAGAATTGCAGGTTCGATGCCCGAACACCGCCTTGGTTACCGGCATGGAATCCGAAGATGGCTTCATCGAACTAATCAAACGCTTGCCCCCAAGTCAATCGAGCGAGAATCGTTTTGGAAAGGGATGCGATCTTTGGGTCGCCCCGGAGGCAGGTAGGTTGGATGCCATCGCTATTCATGCGACGGCCGCCTTTGAAGATTGGATCTACATGCTCTTTCAGGAGGAGAATGCGCTCAAAAAACAACACAATTCTCGGTTGTTCATGATGCTGTGTCGTGTGCGGGGTGTTTTTGCGGAGAATCTACGTTCGGTTATCTCGAGAGGCTTCGGTTATGATCCCAAAATTGAGCCGCACTTAGCATACGAACAATTCTTGTTCGGCGGATGCTATTTTGCTGCCACAGGATCTGGACCGACTCAACAGGCGTTTGTGAAAAGCGTCTTCGCCAAGACCCTGCAACAGGAGGGAGAACTCGAATGGGCTCCCGCAGCAAGACGCGTCGACAATTACTATCATTTCTTGGCAAACCTAGCAGCGTTGTGTGGGACGATTGCTTTGATCGCGATTGCAGCCATGTTGGTTCACAGATTTGCAATTATGCCGGGACAAGACCTATCTGTTCAGTAGACAGGAGTTGAACGCAGCCCGAAGGTCGGTACTGCTTGCAGAAAGTACCCATCACACTCCGTGTGATGTTGCCTCAGAAATCACAGGTTTTTAACCGCTGAAATCACACGGATTGTGATTGGTACTATAAAGTCACAGCCTCTGAGCGTGCCACCCAGTTTTTAGGTAGCTTTCAAACTGCCCCTCGCGCTAAATATGCAAACCGATTTTGCCGTCTCGATTGAGCTCGAAGAGTGCGAACGAGTCATTCTTGACAAGCCAACTGCTGATTTTCGAGTTGGAGCTGCGCAAGTGATTGTCGAGCATCGAAGGAAAACTTAACGAGTTTGCAAACGGCACCACATCCGACAAGTCAAGTTTTCGCTTGGAACCAAGGCATACCATTGCATCCTGTCCGAGACACAAGTTGATGAGTGACCAGAGATCGATCACTTTTTCGCCTGAGACAAAACAAAGCGTTCTAGAAAGCGCATCCACCGAACCGGTCGGTCGCAGTCGTTCGAGCAGCTTCAAGCCCTCGGGTTGCAATTGGCTTTGGTTGATAACGAGACAGAGCTGATATTTCGAAGAGAACTTCTGAAGCAATCCGACAAAATCGCCTTGCCTTGCGGCGAATGGTTCCGACTGTTCATACAAATTCGGTTGTTGTGAAATGGTGAAAAAGGATTTCCACCAATCCTCGTTCCCAGGAGCCAAGGGTATCAAATCAAGGCTTAAGTCCTGGGACCCTATGGTTTTCGACGCGGTGGGTTCAATCGCTTTGATCGTTGACTCCAAATGCTGGTTGTTGGCAAAGTCCAAGGTCCGTAGTCTGGATGAGCTTGGTGCTGGATCAATTTGAGTTTCCAGGTCGGGTACCGTTACTGAATCGTTGGCCGCGGATGTCTGGCTGAACGAGAATCCGTCTTCGTCATGGGGGTTTTCACCATCTTCACGAAGCGATACGAGGAAGGTCGTCATTCCTGCTCGAATCGAATCCCCCGACCGCAACGCATGAACCGTAATGCGTTGGTTATTCAAAAAGGTGCCGTTAGCGCTCCCAACATCGCGAACTCGAAATCCGTTTTTGGTTGAATCCAACAACAAGTGGCGTCGCGACAGATGTGAGTCCGTGGGAATGCAGAAATCCGCCGAAGAGATTCGACCGATTTCTAAGCATTGGTTTTCCTTAACCCAGATTCTTTTCCCGCGGGCGGGCCCATCGATCACATCAAGGACGCAGATCATTAGTCAATTCGAAAACGAAACGGTCTCAATAGGTAGGAAAAAGGTTTTTCCTTAGTCTAATCACCCTCAGTTATCGAAAGAAAAAGAGGATGGTTGTTAAAAATTCTTTTTTTTGTCTGGAAAAACCAGTCAGTTGGCCCGAGGGCTCGTTGAGAATTGACATAAAAAACTGTCCCAATTTGACCACCTCGATTAGACTGGAGTGCCTTTGGCTTACGTTTTTCTTCGTCAATTTGACCAACCGTCCGGTCAATTTGGCAGGAAGCTGGATCGGAAAAGTGGCTAGAACTATGAAAACGTTGACACGGAACATTGCTGCCATCCTTTCGGGTTTTTTGAAAAATCAAAGACATCGTTTGGTTCGGAAGGCCTTAGAGTCCGAAATCGCCCAAACTTTTCGCCGGCTAGAGAGCCGAAGGGTGTTGTCCGTTACAGCGATGTTTGGCGGCGGTGTCCTAGATATTACGATCGCGAATGATGGCTTCGGAACCGACGCGGCTTTGCTGACTACTGGCGCCAATTTCTTCGTGGATGTCGACGGAAGCAATACGCTTAACGGAGTCGAGGTAAGCGGGTTGATGTCGAGTTTGCAACAAATCAATGTGAACGGAGCGGCTGGGGTCGGCTCCTTTCTTTGGCGAGGTGATTTTTCAAGTGCTGGCGGCATAGGCGGAATGAACGGCTTGGCGGTGCAAGACGTAAACACCGCCGTCATTGATACAACCGCGATCCTGAAACTTAACGCAGACATTGCTGCTGCATCGTCGGTTTCCTTCGGAAGCTCCTTAACCGTAAATGGAGACCTGACGACGCAAGCTTCAGGCGCCGGCGGACTGATTACGAACGCTGCGAATACATCCTTGGTTGTCGATGGTAACGCAAGCTTCACCGCCCCGACCATTATTTTAGGTTCGGAAGCAAATGACAACATGCAGTTCGGAAGCCTGACATTCAACTCGACGGGCAGTGTTTCCGTTGTAGAAGATGGTAGTTCCCTGCTGATTGGAGCAAGTTCGGTTGGTTCGCTTTCAATATCTGCCACTGGAGCCAACTCCGATATCCAAATCAACGGTTCCGTTCTATCTTCATTAGCCAGCGGAATATCGATTAGCAGCGCAGACTCGATTTCTTTTGGAGCTACCGGTTCTCTTAATGCGAATGGTTTGGGGAACATCCTCCTGACCGCCAACGCCGATTCCTTGAACGGCGATAGCAACGACATCATCTTTTTGGCAGATGGTTCGATGATCACTGCGGATCAAGGAGCGATTCGACTGAGTGCATTAGGTGTCGATGGTGGTGATATTACGTTGGGACGACTTTTCACGAACAGCGCTGCATTGAATGCGATCACCATTCAAACCACCAGCAGCATCCTTGACGGTACTGCAGGAGACACATTAATCGACGCAAACCTTCTGGCCGCCAATGGCACCATTGATCTAAGTGCCACGAATGGATCCATCGGCCAAGGTGCGGCGGTTGCCGACATCGATATCAACGGGCTGAATCTGATCTTCAACGCTAATAGCGGTGTCGTTCAACTCACCGACTTAATCGGAGGCGTTAAGGTTTCTGGGATATCGCGGGCTGGACTGGGTGGGTTCCTTGCCGCCAATAGCCCTCTGACCATCAGCGCCGACATTTTCGTCGGGGGTTCGTTCGCATTCACGGCGGGCGATGACTTCCTACTCCCAATCGATCACTTGACCATCGATAGCGGTGCAGTTGTCACGTTGACTTCTTTGGTTGCACAAACGCTCACGTTTAACGCCGGCGACAATATCGACTTCAACTCAGGCCGTATTTCGACCACCGGGGGTGGAGTTCACTCCGTCATTCTCAACGCGGACCTCGATGGCGGAGCAGATGGCTTGCGCGGTCAGATTTTGCAAAATGGAACCGCGACCGTCGAGGTCACGACCGACAATCTGAATGCTAATTCCGCCAACGGTATCAACCTGGACACGGAAGTCGCAACCCTGACGGCCAGCAACAATAACACTGGGAATATCGTAATTCAAGAACTAACCGGGATCAGTTTACTTGCCATTAGCAACACCGGTGGCGCGGTCAATGTTTCCGCCGCAGTTGGGAATGTTACGATAGGTCCGGGTTCTGTCACCGCCAGCACTACAGTCACGATTTCTACGCCTGCTGGATCGATAACCGATGCCCAGGACGATGCTCTGGTCGATATTACGGCGGGTGGTTTGATCACGCTCAACGCCAGGGACGCGATCGGAGGACTCGCGGTCGATGGACGCTTAGACTTGGCAGCCGGTAGCGATGTTTTTGCAACTTCTACAACCGGAAATATTTCGCTGCGTGGACTTGGTGCTTTGACGCTAACCAATGTTGCGGCCTCCGCTGGAACCGTTGATGTGGTTGCGGCCGGCGATGTAACGATCGGTTCCATTGTGTCGGGCACCACGGTTTCGATACTGACGTCCCTGGGCTCAATCAATGACGCTCAAAACGATGCAATCGCAGACATCACGGCCGGTGGAGCGATCACGCTCAATGCCAGGGACGAGATTGCTGGCCTTGCCGCCGATGGTCGATTGGATTTTGCTGCCGGAAGCATTGTCTCGGCGATTTCGACAAGTGGCAATATTTTGTTGCGAGGAGTCGGTGCTCTTACATTGACCAACATCCAAGCACTGGCTGGATTAATCGATGTTTTGGCGGTCGGTACCATCAATGCAGTGAATGTGGACTCATCCAATACCGACGCACTAGCCAACAGCACGACGCTTCGTAGCACCGCTGGAAATATCCTCGTTCAAACCGTGATAGCTGGTACCAGTTTCGGCGATGTTTCACTGCGCGCTTTTGGTAGTATCCTCGACAATGACAGCCCGATCGACAACCTGGATGTTTCAGGAAATAACGTCACGTTGACGGCGGACACCGGCAGTATTGGTTCAATTAGCGGCAACATTTTTTGTGCGATCGTCGACGTATTGGAAGTAACTGCTACCAACAACTTAACAGCAACCGCGGTCGCCGGCCTTGTCGCGTTGGATGCAACCGTCGGCGGAGCATTGACCTTGACCACGACTACCGCCTGGCTCCAATCCAATGGAGATCTCGACGCAAGTGGACTGATCCTGCCGGTAACGAATTTGGCTTTGATTGCCGACGCAGATAAAAATGGCACCGGTGAACTGAAACTCGGCGCGTCGCTTACGATTCTAGGGGACTTGCGACTCGAAGGTTTTGATGTTTCCGCCTCGGACGGCACGATTGACCTAACGGCAACGAGATTGATGTTCGTTTCAGGTCAAACCGAAACCATTCAAGTCTTAGAGGTAGAACAACTGGATGCGACAGCCAATGGAGACCTTACCATTGTCTCTACGTCCCTCCTTAAGCCGCTGGAACTGATCGATCTCAATTGCGACAACGTGGCTGCTCAAACGCTCAGCGGTACAGGAACAATTGATGTATCAGCGCTAACAACTATCATCGTTTCGGATGACATCATTGCAGGGAATGATGGCGTACTAACCAGCAGCGGCAACATTCGATTGTCAGCCAACGCATCGACCGCAGATGTCCTCTTAAAGGACTTGCTGCTCACCGACGCGGGAAGTATCGATGTGCGAGCGTTTCGCAATATTGAAGTCGGAGGTCCGATCAGCGTCAACGAGTTATTGGACACAGACAATACATTCATCATCACTACGATTCAAGGTAACATTCGGCTCGTTGCCGACGCGGACAATACGCTCGATGGAAGCGGTGGCAAGATCGACATGGTCGACGGCTCGAAGATCATTGCTGGCAGAACTCCAATCGCTTACATCCCGAACATCAATGGCTTACCAAGCCCAACGCCGATCACTCTAGGCATTGCCGCGCAACCTGTGGGAAATGCAGAAATCACCTTGCTCGCCGACGGAAACATAACCGTTGGCTCAATGCAAACCAAAAACACCGGTAGCAATGCTATCAGTGTAACCAGCTTCAACGGCGGAATCATCGATAGCGGTGACTCAACCAGCGATGCAAACTTCATCGCAAACGACGTTGGTGCTCTAGTGACTTTGAATTCCGTTCTTGGGGCTGGTAATACCAACCCGCTTGAGACAAACGCCTTTCAATTGACCGCGATCAATACCAACGGCGTTGCACCAGGCAGTATTCCCGCGGCTGGTTCGATCCGCATTGTGGAAACCGCTGCGGGCAGTGATTTAACGATCGTCACTGCCGTTCGCAACGACGCGCCACTTGGCGATATTCATCTCCAAGTCGACAGCGGTAACTTGACCGTCGACGGCCCAATCAGCAATCAACTGGGAAATATCCTCGTCAAAGCATCGATCGATGTAACAATCAACCAAAACATCACTAGCCTAGCCGGCCACATCACCGTCTCGGCCGGCGACGATGTCCTGCAAAACGCAAATATTAGAACGGGTGGCGTTGGGGCCATTTACATCGAGGCAGGCAAGCTGGCACTTGCATCCACACATGATGTCATCATGTCCAGCACTGCGACGACCACAACAGTCAACCAGAACATCGTGATCGATGCAAATGGAAACATTGCTCTGGGAGTGCTCAACGCTGGTACCGGCAACGTCAGCTTGCGAGCAGCCGAATCGATCACGGACGCAAAGGCCAACAATTCAACAAATATCACGGCCAATATCCTGCGACTGATCGCGGACAGTGACAGCAACGGCACAGGAATCATCGGCGGAAACGATCTAGTAAATATAGCGGATCAAAACGTCAACGCCATCGACACCCAGGTCGTGACAATAGCCGCTAGAAGTGCGGAAGGAATCTACATCCGAGAAACGGATGCAATTCGCGTTGGAGACTCTGGAATCATCAACGTCTCACAAGTCAATTTCAACGCTGCAACAACGATTGTCGCCGATCCCAATATCGGCCTTGCTGGACTCGTTACGACGGTCGGAGGACCCATCAAATTGCAGGCTCTAAGCGGCGATTTGATCGTTGATAATGCGGTCAGTGCCAACGGTGTGGGAGCTCCACCCGCCAATGGAGATATTTTGCTTCAAACATTGCTTTTTGGTCAAATCACGATCAATGCGGCAGTCGGCTCCGCTACCGGCTTCATCAGCATCAAATCGGCTGGGGACGTGACCCTAAGCAGCAGCCTTACCGGTATCGGTAACGGAGTGCTTATCACATCCCCTGGAAATATTACCCTAGGAAGCACGATCGACGCGGGGAGCGGAGATGTCAGTTTGCGAGCTGGTAATTCGATTCTCAATACGCTGGGTGAGACGATAAACATCACTTCAAATAACTTGCAGTTGATCGCGACCACTGGTTCGATCGGATTGCCGCACAAGGCTAATCCAGACCCCGCTCGAAACGTTTTTGCCATCGGCACACGCGTTAATTTGCTGGCCGCCAGTAGTGCAACGGGAATCTACATTCGAGAGTTTGACGGTACCGTTATCGGTGATACCGGGTCGCTGGCTTTTACCTCCGTCAACTTCAACTCAACGCGTTCCGCCACCATCGTTCCTGGATTGAGTGGCCTGACCGCAACCGCTGGTGGGCCAATTCTGGTGCAATCCCTGACGGGTGATCTTGTTGTCAACAGCAGTATTTCCGCCCTCGGATCCGCAGATGTGGACGGAGATGGAATTCTCGATGGCGACGTGTTGTTTCAAACACTTGCCGCCAGTGGCGATATCACAGTCAATGCCAGTATTACTACGGCCGTTGGCCACATCAGCTTGAGATCATTTGACGATATCCTATTGAACTCCAGTATCACAACCGGTGGAACTGGAACGGTCTATTTGGAATCGGGTAAGGGAGTGGCTGGCACCACGCACGATGTCCTCATGTCGGCCACCGCGACGGTTACCACTGTCAATCAAAACGTAGCTGTGATCGCTAACGGCAACATCGCACTTGGTCGCATCAACGCCGGGACAGGCGATGTGAGTCTTACGGCTGCCGAATCGATCACCGACGCCAAGGCGGACAACACGCTCAACGTCACCGCTCGCAACTTGCGACTGGTGGCCGATAGCGATGCCAACGGCACCGGTTTTATCGGTGCAAGCGACTTGCTTAATACCCCCAATCAAAACGTCAATGCAATCGACACTTCGGTCGTGCTTTTGGCTGCTCAGAGCGCTC
>Ga0105048_10014444_pt1 | contig 12303 bp, 10 predicted proteins | sample MAT05_FD_78382 | JGI IMG/M metagenome (GOLD analysis project Ga0105048, IMG submission 78382) | Freshwater microbial communities from Lake Fryxell liftoff mats and glacier meltwater in Antarctica - MAT-05 | ecosystem: Environmental > Aquatic > Freshwater > Ice > Liftoff microbial mat | place... | reverse complement strand
TTGACGCGGGTAGGATATCGGCCAGTAAGTAAAGCAGCACGGGAGGGCGAGCAGACGGGATTGGCCGAATAGAAATTCGTAAAGCGGACGCCCTGGGCGGCCAAGCGGTCTAAGTTCGGCGTGGGAATGCCGGAGCCATAGCAGCCTAAGTCGCCGTAACCGAGATCGTCGCAGTAAATGAGAACGATATTCGGGGGAGCAGGTTCGGCGGCACTGAAAGCGGCAGCGGCGAGCGAGAGAAATTGACGTCGGTACATCTGAAGGGCCCTCTCAAACAGAACGTTGGTCGAGTAAGTCGCGGACGGCGGTGGCGAGTTTCAGGGGGCCGAACGGCTTTTCGAGCCGCGCGGCGCCGGGGGGAGTATTTTCGCCGTAGCCGGACATAAAAAGAATTCGCACCTGGGGATGGGCAGCGGCGACCGCTTCGGCCACGTCACGGCCATTGCGATGGGGTAACATCACGTCGGTGAGGAGTAAGTCGATGGCGGGCTTCTTCGCGGCGGCGCGGGTGATGGCTTCGTCGCCGTCGGCGGCTTCGATGACGCAGTAGCCGCCACGCTCGAGCAAACGGCGGATCAAAGAACGCAGCGGCTCCTCGTCTTCCACCACCAGGATGGTTTCGCGGCCACGGGGCAGGTCGTTCTCGGCACCGGCGGTGTCGGCAACGCTTGCTTCGCCCCAATGCAAGGGAAAGCGAATGGTGAAAGTAGTGCCTTGGCCCAGAGCGGTTTCGACGTCGACCTTACCGCCCGCTTGGGCGATGATCGCATGAACCAGGGAGAGGCCGAGCCCGGTGCCTTTGCCGCTCTCTTTGGTGGTGAAGAAGGGCTCGAACATGCGGGCCATTACTTCGGGAGGGATGCCGCTGCCACGGTCACTGACGCGGAGTTCCACTAACGGATCACGGAAGTCGGTGGTGATGCGGATTTGGCCGCCATTGGGCATGGCGTCGCGGGCGTTGACGACGAGGTTCATCAGCACCTGGTCAATCTGGGACGGGTCGGCGAAGATTTGGCTGGTTTCGGCGCGCAGGTCGGTTTCGAGCTGGATATCTTCGCCAATAACACGACGGAGCATGCCGCTGGTGTGGCGGACGAGTTCGTTCAGATCGAGCGGACGGGGTTGGGCGGATTGACGGCGGCTGAAGGCGAGGAGTTGGCGCGTGAGGTCACTGGCGCGGTTGGCGGCGCGGATGATTTCGTCGACGTATTCGACGGCCTCGGCATGGGCCAAGTCCGGCTCGTCGCGCAGCATGCGCGCGTAGCCTTCGATCACCGTAAGCAGGTTATTAAAATCGTGGGCAACACCACCCGCCAGCCGCCCGAGCGCTTCCAGCTTCGTGGATTGCAGTTGATCGTCGTCAACTGGCATCCCTGCGATTATAGCGGCTTAGAGGTTGCTATGGCCTTGGCCGCCGTCGATGGGGATGCAGGCACCGGCCAAAAGCGAAGCTTGGTCACTGGCGAGGAAGGCGACCAACTCGGCTACTTCCTGGGGTTGGCCGAAGCTGCCGCGGGGCAAATCTTCTTCGATAAACTTGCCGATGGCGGCGGGGTTGGCTTGTTGTTTCCGGTCCCAGCCGCCGCCAGGGAACCAAACGGAGCCAGGGGCGACACAGTTGACGAGGACGCCGTCGCGCACCACTTCGTTGGCCAGGTTTTTGGACATCGAGATCATGGCGGCCTTGATGGCATTGTAGGCCGCGCCGCCGCCACTCTCGCGGCCCCAGATGCTGGCGATGTTGATGATGCGGCCCCAGCGGCGATCGCGCATGCCCGGCAGGAAGGCTTGCGAAAGAATGACGGCCGGCATCAGGTTTAGAGCGAAGGCTCCGTGCCATTGCTCGACGGTAGAGGCGGTGAATTTGCCGCCGCCGAGCGAGCCGCCCACGTTGTTGACCAGGATATCGACGGGGCCGGCGTAGGCGGCGAGTTCGGCCAGCTGGCTGGGTTGGGTGACGTCGGTCGTCACGACTTCGATGCCCGGCAGATTGGCCGGCTGGCGTCCGCAGACGATGACGCGTTTGCCATCGCGGAGGAGCGTTTCGGCGATGGCGAGGCCGATGCCGCGCGTGCCACCGGTGACGAGGGCGAGTTTACGCACCTAGATTGTCCTGGGCGGACGCGGCAGGACGCCGAGTTGCTTCAAGGCCGCTTCGCCGCTCTTGCCGCTCAGTTCCCAAGGCTTGAGGCGCGCGGACTTGATCAGTTGGCCGCGCTCGCCGGTAGAGAAGTCCCAACGGAGGATGCGGCGTTGGCCGCCGCGCTCGACGTAGAAATCCTTGCGAACGCCATTCATCACTTGGGCGGTGAAGAGGTCGGCGTCGAGTTGCTGGCCGTCGACGGCGATTTTTTTGGTGACCGGGGCGTGCTTGAGTTGGACGTTGGTCCACTCGAGCATGCCTTTGGCGGGCTCGGCAGAGGTGAGCATGGGGACGGCCTTCACTTCGCCGGGCCCGAGGACGGGCTGAGCCCAACCGCGCGCCCAGAACCAGAGCCCATCCTCGGTCATGCCGGTGGGCTGCATGGCGAGTTCGCGCTGCTGATCGCCTTGGCCGTCGAGGTAACTGTGGCTGGTGATCTTGATGCGGTTTTTGTCGAAGAGCGCGAGCGAGAAGGTGCTGCCTTGCCACTCCTGGCGTGAGTAGACATCCTTGGTGAGCACGCCGGCGGGCAAGCCGTTGGCGGGGGCCAGAGTGGCGAAGGCGGAGAGCATGTCGTGGTGGGCGTAGATGCCGGTTTGGATGTCCTTGATGAGGTTCAGCTTCATCACGGGGACGATGTCGTTCGCGGGGTGCTTGCCCGGTTCGGCCTTGACCCGCAGGGTATTCGAGAAATTTTCGGTGACGAAGATACTCACCGCGACCCCGCGCCGCAGTTCCTTATCGCGCGGGATGACGAGATCGTAGGCGGCCACTTCGGCTTGCCCGTCTCCCCACTGTTTCCAAAAGAGGTTTTCTTGGGCGTAGGAATACCAGCACCACGCCAGGCAGACTCCGGTCAGCATCAGGTTTTTGCGCATTCTTCCCTATTCTCGCGCATCAGGGGTTTAGAATAGGGAAACATGATATTCCGTTCCGCCTGGATTATAGGGTTCGTGCTGTTGGCCCTGGCAAGCTGCAACAAGACGGCTCCGCCGGGGGTGGCCGCCTACGTAAACGGCCGGCCGATCAGCTTCGTCGAGTTGGAGAAGCAGTATCAGATTCAGGCGGCGAACCTGGCCAACCCGCCCACCGATGACCAGACGCAGATCAACAAGCTGGACATGCTGCGCCAGATGGTTGACGCGGAGATTATGTTTCAGCGGGCGGAAAAGCTGGGATTGATGGCAGCCGACGCGGACATCGAAGCCAAGCTCACCGAGATGCGCGCGGCGTATACGGCCGAGGAGTTCGGCAAGCAACTGGCCAATCGCAAGATGACCTTGGATGATTTGAAGGCGCAATTGCGGCGCGACCTGAGCATTCAGAAGCTGCTGAACAAAGAGATCACGGCCAATATCCACATCACGGATAGCGATGTGACGTCCTTCTATCAGGCGAACAAGTCGCGCTTCAATCTGCCGGAGTCGCAGATCCACTTGGCGCAAATCGCCGTGTCGCCGGCGCCGGACGCCAATATCCGCAATCTCAAAAATGACAAAGCGCAGAATGACGCGCAGGCCGTGAAAAAGATCCAGATGATCGAAGCGCGCCTGCGGCAGGGCGAGGACTTCAGCATGCTGGCGCAGAACTATTCGGAAGACGCGGGCACGATTGCCAACGGCGGCGACCTGGGCTTTGTGGGCGAATCGTCGCTGGAGCAGGCGAGCCCCGATTTGCGCAAAATGGTGTTGTCGATGACGGCCGGGCAGCATTCGCCCGTGGTGCGCACCAACGGCGGCTATCGCATCTTTAAGGTGATTTCGAAGGAGCCTTCCGGGCAGCGCGATCTGGTGGATCCGCGGGTGCAGCAGGATATCCGCGAGACGCTGATCTCGCGAAAGGATCAGCTCTACAAAGCGGCTTACTACGATGTGGCGCGGAACGAAACCAAGGTGGAGAACTTCCTGGCCGTGAAGGTGCGGGATGCGATGGTGAAGAAGTAAGTTTATGGCAACCCGCAAGAAAGCTCCCCGGCCGATTGGCGAATTGTTAGCGAAAGAGTTACCCGGCGAGACGCCGCCGACGGCGGAAGATTTGGCGTTGGCCGTCCGCGCGAGTTTGGGATTCGCCATCATCGAGCCGTGGCTGATGCTGAGCGATGGGCACTTGTTTGCCTTCGATAGCGATTCCGGCCAACGCTGGTATTGCACGGTGATGGGCCAATTGGGGCAGGTGTATGGTCTGCAGGCCTTTCGCGGGGAGGCGGGGTTTGCGCTGTTTGACGATATTCAGCATGACCGGGTGGATCCGGGGGGCTTTTTGTCGCGGCAAGACCTGTTTACCGTGGAATTTGTGCGCCGGGTAGAGTTGACGCCGCTGGACCGGGCGATTGCGGCGCTGTCGCCAGTGGCGATCCCCGCTGGGCAACGCGTGCCGCAATTTTCGGTTTCGCGTCCCCGGCAATTGCGTTGGTACCCCAATGCCGCGGAGCTTGACGAGATCAACGATGGCCTGATGGCGGCGTTACTGTTCTTTGAGTGGCTCGCCCAGCACAAAGATGTCGATCCTTGGGCGAAGAGCCGTGAAATGCCACTGGTGGTGATGACCGATCCTGACCTTGAGGTGCGACAGATCCCATTTCCGGCAGTGGGCGCGCCACCGGCCGATCCGCCGGTGAAGCTGGATGAGCGCACGGTGAACCAGATCCTCACTACCTTCGCCAGCCGCAAACCGGGGCCAGCCATCGAAGTGGACGCGTTTCTCTTTCGGGCTCCGGTGGGGGGCGACGGCCGCCCGTATTTCCCCTGGGCGGCGCTGGCTTGCGATGCGAAGAGTGGCATGGTGTTCGCCCCGGTGATGGGCGAACTGAAGGAGACGCGGGCCACCACGATGGCGCAGTGCTTGCTCGACGCACTGCGATCTTCGCCGTTTCGGCCCATGGGGATTTGCGTAGCGGACGAGGCCAGCCGCGCGATTTTGACGCCCATCGCCCAGGTGTTGGATCTGCCGGTAAGCCTGACCAAGATTCCGGCGGTGCTGGAAGCGCGCGCGGCGCTCGAAGCCAGCCTGGGCCATTAGGGTTTCGCGCGATAGGCTGAGATCGGCACGGGTGACAGGGGTGGGCGCAGGTTACCGGGCGGCCAGCCGAAAAGAAACTCGCAGGCTGGGCCGCAAATACGCCCTTGGCAGGGGCCCATGCCGCAGCGGCTTTGCAGCTTGGCGTCGCGTTCGCCGGTAGCGTCGAGCAGTTGACGATGGGTGACATCCTCGCAGCGGCAGACGATGGTATCGGGTGCGGCGAGTTTACGCAGGGCGCGCCGGGGAGCGAAGCTGGCGGTGAGCATGCGGCGAAAGAAGAGATGCTTTTTGCGTTCGGCGCGCAGGCGGGTGGCCTTGACGGTCTGCCCGGTGGCGGCATAGCCGGCTAACTGCCCTTCGATGAGCGCGAGTTCTTCGCCGCCGACGCCGTTCACTTCGCCTGCCGCGAGGACATCGGCGCGGGAGGTGCGGCAGTTATCGTCGACGGCGACGGCACCCCTTTTGATCTCGCAGCCGAGCAGGCGCGCGAGTTCGAGATTGGGCACCAGCCCGAAGCCGCAGGCGAGATAGTCGCAGGCGATGGCGGGCCCGTGGTTCAGTTCCACTTGGCCGGGCGTGGTGCGGGTGACCCAAGTGCCGGTGCGGTAGCGGATGCCGCGCAGGTGCCAGAAGAGTTGGCCGGCTTGGCGGATTTTGTCGAGGCTGAGTCCGGCGCCGAAGAAGAACAGGTGCACCTTGCTGGTCTGCTCGGCGATCACGGGCACGATGGCGCCGTGGGCCTTCAGATAGGCCGCCACGGCCAACAGCAGCGGGCCGGAGCCGGCGACGACGATGCGCTTGCCTTCAATCGGCAAGCCGCCTTTGGCCAGGGCTTGGATGCCGCCGACGCCCATTGAATGCGGCAGGGTCCAGCCGGGAAAGGGGAGAAAGCGTTCGCGCGCGCCGGTGGCGAGGATGAGTTTGGCGAAGGTGATCTCTTCGGCTTGGCGGCCCTTGAGGACGCGGAGCCGGTGGCTGCCGGCGACATCGAAGACGGTGGTGTCGGGAAGGAACTTGGCGCCGGAGGCACGCATGCGTGTGGTCCAGCTGTTCGATTGCAGGCGCCAGATTTGTCCGCCGGGGCCGGCGTTATCGTCCAAGATGCCTACCTGCGCGCCGCCTTCGCTAGCGGCAATGGCCGCGGCGAGCCCAGCGGGGCCCGCGCCGATCACCAGAATATCGAAGGTCAGCTGACTTTCTCCGCGATGGTTTTGGCTTGTAGAAATTGGAGTAAGTAGTCGGGGCCGCCGGCTTTCGAATCGGTGCCGGACATATTGAAGCCACCGAAAGGATGCGCGCCCACCATGGCACCGGTGCACTTACGATTTAAATATAAGTTACCTACGAAGAATTCATTACGGGCGCGCTCGAGATGGGCGGGCGTTTGGGAGTAAATCGCTCCGGTGAGGCCGTAGTCCGAGTCGTTGGCGAGGGCGAGGGCATGGTGGAAGTCGCGGGCTTTGGCGACCGCCAGGATAGGCCCGAAGATCTCTTCCTGGAAGAGGCGGTGATGACTTTCGATGCCTTCGAAGATGGTGGGTCGCAAGTAGTGGCCCTCTGGCGAACCGGCTGGCGAACCGGCCGGCGAGCCGGCGGTGCCGCCGGTGACTAAGTGGCCTTCCCGATGGCCGATATCGATGTAATTTTGGATAGTCTTTTGGGCGCCCGCACTGATTACCGGGCCCATGAAATAGGCTGGATCGTCGGCCGGGCCGATGGTGAGTGCTTCGGTGCGGGTCTTGATCATGGCCACAAATTGGTCATGAACCGCGGCGTCGACAATCACCCGTGAGCAGGCCGAGCACTTCTGGCCCTGATAACCAAAGGCCGCGGCGACTACGCCTTGGGCGGCGGCTTCTAGGTCGGCATCGGCATCGACAATGATGGCGTCCTTACCGCCCATTTCTGCTACCACGCGCTTGATCCATTTTTGCCCGGGCTGGGTTTGGGCGGCCAAAGCGTTAATGCGCAGGCCCACTTCGCGCGAGCCGGTGAAAGAGACAAAGCGAGTAAGTGGATGTTCCACGAGTAAGTCGCCAATGACGGCGCCGCTACCGGGAACGAAGGAGTAAGTGGCAGGTGGAAAGCCCGCCGCCTCGAGTACTTCGACAAATTTAGCGCCGATGGTGGGCGTTTCGCTCGAAGGCTTGATGACGACGGTGTTGCCGGCCACTAAGGCGGCCACGGTCATGCCGGCGAGAATGGCGAGAGGGAAATTCCAGGGCGGGATAACGATGCCGACGCCGAGGCCCAGATAACGCAGTTCGCCACGTTCGCCGGGCATCTGGATAAGCTCCGCGGGCGAGGCCATGCGTTCCATCTGGCGGGCGTAGTATTCACAGAAGTCGATCGCCTCGGCGGTGTCGGCTTCGGCTTCGTTCCAGTTCTTGCCGGACTCAAGGACCAGCCAGGCGTTGAACTCCTGCTTGCGTTCGCGCAGGATGCGGGCGCAGTTCAGCACCATTTGGACGCGTTCGGCGGCGGGGGTGGCGGCCCAGGCCGGAAACGCGGCGTGCGCGACTTCGATGGCGCGGGTGGCGATGGCCGCCGTCGCCTTCTGGTGCGTGCCCACCAGTTCGCTCGAGCGCGACGGGTTCGTGCTGAGGTGTTTGTCCGGTGTGGTGAGGCGCTCGCCGTTCACCAGGATGGGATATTCGCGGCCCAATTGGCTGCGAACTTGGGCGAGCGCGGCCTGCATGGCGGCGATATTTTCGGGCAGGCGGAAGTCGGCGTACGGTTCGTTCCGAAACGGTGGCAACATAGAAACTATTATCGCCTTCCACGAACTACCACCGCCGCTGTCCGATGAATTGTTGGCGCGGCGCACGTTGCTGCCGCTGAAGCCCGCGCCCATCGTCTTGACGGGGCGCGTGGTGGAATTGCGTCCGCTCGATCTAGACGCCGATGTGGCGCGCCTGTACGAGATCTCGAATGGCAGTGCCCAGTTGGGCGCGCCCGCTTACGATCCGGAGCCGGTGATCTGGCGCTACATGGGCGCGGGTCCTTTTGAGGATGAGGCCGCGATGCGCGGATTCCTTACGGGATTGAACCACACGCCCAACCTGCTGCCGCTTTGCGTTTGGCGCGGTACGGACTTGCTGGGCATTCAAACCTTGATGAGCAACTCGCCCGGCGACCTGAAGATTGAGCTGGGCCACATCTGGTACACGCCCGCGGCGCAGGGCACCGGCGCCTTGGCTGAGGCGACCTACCTGATGCTGGGGCACGCCTTCGATTTGGGTTATCAGCGCGTGGAGTGGAAGTGCAACGCTTTGAATGAGCGCTCGCGCCGCGTCGCGTTGCGGATGGGCTTTCAGTTCGAAGGAATTCAGGAAGCGCACGTGATCTTGAAGAACCGGCGGCGCGATACCGCCTGGTTCCGCATTTTGGCCGAAGAATGGCCGGCTTTACGGGAGAAATTTTATGCTGCTGAACAACGATAAGGGTAATTACCATTTCTGGAAAGGCATCGCGCCTTACTCCGCCGGCGTGGTGGCTGACACGGGCTTTGAGATTGTGCAGATGCACTTTGCCCAGCCAGTGCCGTTGGCGCAAGGCATGCTGCGGGCGCAGGCCGAAGTGCTGGCCGCCGGGCGACCCATTCATGCGCTCTGCGCGATGGCGCTGCGGTCGCCTAAGCCATTTACTTTTGCGGGCTTTAGCGAGTTTAACGCGGGCTATGTGCAGACCTTAGTGGAGTGGGGCCTGTTGGTGGATGGCCAGAACCCCGTCGCGCGGACCAATATTGCGCCCGAAGTGCTGCCGCCGCGCGAGCCTGCGCTCTTTAGTTTTTCTTACACGGTACCGTCGACGGTGAAGGCCAAGACATTCATCGTGGCCGGCGCGGGTGAGTTGCCGGAAGGGTCTCTCGACCCGCACGATGTTGTGCGGCGCGGCGAGCTGTCGCCCGATGCCTTGCGCGAGAAGATCCGCTTTGTGATGGGTTTGATGACGGGCCGGCTGCGGGGCTTGGGCGTGGGATGGGACCAGGTGAATACGAGCAACGTCTACACGGTGCATCCGATCTGCGCGGACGTGGAAGGCGAGATCGTAAAGCCGATGGGGGCCGGGGCCGCGCACGGTTTCACGTGGCACTACTCGCGGCCCCCGATTGAGTCGATTGAATACGAGATGGATCTACGGGGCGTGCGGCGCGAGATGGTAATCGACTAATGCTTCGACCGTGGCGCCTGATGGTTGGCCTGCTGCTGGTTGCTGCCTCGCTGGCGGCCCAACCGAAGCGCGTGCTCTATTTTTCTCACACGGCCGGCTTTCGCCATAGCAGCATCGCCACCGCCCGCGAGGTGCTGCGCACGCTCGATCCTCAGCGCTGGCAGGTCACCGCTTCCGAAGACCTGGCCATCATCACCGCAAATCGCCTGCGGGATTTCGACGCCGTCTTTTTCTTCACCTCCGGCGAACTGGCCTTCACCGACAGCCAGAAGCGCGATCTGCTTGACTTCGTCCGCAACGGCGGCGGCTTCGGCGCTACGCACAGCGCCTCCGACACGTTGTATTCCTGGCCCGAGTATGGCGAACTCCTGGGCGGCTACTTCGATGGCCATCCATGGACCCAGGCCGTCACCCTGGACGTTGAGGATCCCACGCACCCCGTCACCCGCGGCTTGCCCGCCTCCTTCCGGCTCACCGACGAGATCTACCAGCACCGCGCCTTCGACCGTTCGCGCGTGCGGGTGCTGCTGACGCTGGATACGCGCACCGTCAACCTGCGCGCCGGCGGGGTGAATCGGACCGATGAGGACTTTGCCTTGGCCTGGGTCCGCTCCTATGGGCGGGGGCGTGTCTTTTACTCGGCGCTGGGCCACTTTGACGAAGTCTTCCTCGACCCGAATGTGCAGCGCATCCTGCGGCAAGGGCTCGAGTGGATCACGGGCTTTACCGACAGCGACACCACGCCCCGTGGCGCGGGCCCCGCGCCCGTGCTGTCGGCCCTCACCGAAGCGGCTCAGTATGGCTTTCCTGGCACGCTGTCCCCCGGGGCCTTGATGAGCCTCTTTGGCACGGGGCTGACGTCCGGCTCAACTATGGCCGCCGAATCGGATCATGTCCGGCTGGCCGGCACCAGCGTGGCCTTAAATGGCACGCCGCTCCCGATTCTGTATGCCTCGCCGGGCCAAGTGAATGTCCGGCTACCGGAGACCTTGCCGGCGAACCCGCAGATCGTGGTGCGCGCCGGCATCGCGAACAGCTTGCCCTTGCCGGTCCGCGAGGCCCCGGCTACACCGGGCATCTTCACGGTCACCTCCGCGGGCGATCAGTTCACGCTCTGGGCAACGGGGCTCGGCGCACTCGATGAGCGTCGCCGTACCCGGCTTACGCCGCGGGTGACGTACAACGGCGTCGAAGTGGAGGTGCTGTATTCCGGCGAAGCCCCGGGCTTCCCCGGCCTTTATCAGGTGAATGCTAGACGCGCCCCGTCCCCGGCGGTCGCTACCCGGATTAGCCTCGAAATCGGCGGGGCGGTGGCGGAGATCGTCAGACCTTGAGCCTCTCCTGCGATACTGTTGAGCGCAGCTCGACATGAAACCGAAACCGGCTAAGATTCTGCGGACCCTGGGGAAAGCCGTCGGCTTTGCCGCGCTGGGCTTTGCGGCGGTGGCCATTCCGCTACAACTGATGCTCCGTAGAGAACTCGCGGACGCGCCAGAAGACGTGCAGGAGCAAGGCTGGCCCATCCGCCTGATGCACGTGCTGTTCGCCAAACACGTGCGCCAGTGGATTGACGTCCAGGGCTTGGAGAATCTGCCCCAGGGTCCGTATGTGTTGGCGTCGAATCATGCGTACAAGTCCGGAGTGGATGGCTTCATTCTGGGCCATCTGCTGGCGACCGTCGCCGGCCGCGTGCCGCGCATCGTGATCACCACCGACAGCCGGAACTGGATGGTGCGGGCCGAACGCTGGGTGCTGCACCACTATGGCATTGCGCTGCTGGTAGGAGACCAGACCCCGGGCCGCCGCCAGGGAGTTTCGGACACCATCGCCGCCTACCTTCGGGAGAGCCAGACGCATGCGGTTCTGATCTTCCCCGCGGGCCGGGCCATCGCCGACCCCGTCCGGCAATTGCAGAATTGGAGTACCGGAGCTATGGTGACCGCCATGAAAAGCGATTGCCAGGTGGTGCCCGCGGCCATCGGCGGGCTGAAGCTGGACTGGAGCCCGGAAACCGTCATCTTCTCCGCGATGGGGACGCCAGCCGACAGCGTCGAACCGCCGTTTCGAATGTCTGTGCGCATTGGGCAGCCGATCCGGCCTTCGGGCGATCCGCATCGGGACACGGAACAACTGCGCGACGCCATTGCGACACTCATGCAGGAGATCCCTGGTTTGCGGCCATCGCCCGGCGAGGAGGATCCAGCCTTTGGCAAGCTCACTTTGAGCGATGGCCGGACTTTGGCCTATATGGATCGTGGCCCGCGCAACGGCACGCCGATCCTGCACTTTCACAGTTTTCAGGGCTCGCGGCTCGAAAGGATGGCCGCCGACGACGCGCTGCTCATCAAACTGAACATTCGCCTGATCTCTCCCGATCGTCCGGGTATCGGCCTCTCCACGCCCTCTCGGGACCGCACGGTGGTTGGCTGGGCCGATGATGTGCGCCAGTTAACCAGCCACCTGCTGGGGCCGGAGCCCTTCTCCATTCTGGGCTTCTCGGCCGGCGCCACTTATGCGCTCGCTTGCGGCGAACTTCCGGGACTGCGCGCCATTTCGCTGGCGGGCAGTTTGGGGCTGCCCCACCTGATCGCCAACTGGCGGCATTTCGCCCCGGAGACCTGGCAGGTGCTGCTTTCGGCGAAGCTGGCGAACTTTCACGCGGCCACGTTCCTGGAGATTGAAGCCAAGCACCGCCGTCGGCTGACGAACGAATGGGAGAGCTACTACCAGGGTCTGAAACACGACCTGGACGCCGACGACCGGCGGGTGCTGTCGCGGCCCGAGGTGGAAGAGTCCTTCCAGCAGAACCGCCGCGAGAGCTACGCCCAGGGTTCGGGATATTTGCTGCAGGAAGTGCAAGCCCTTTACTCTGACCCCCGCATCGACCTTCAACGTCTGGCCGCCTGCACGGTGTTGATCACCCACGGCATCGACGACCAGGTGGTGCCCATCGGAGTGGCCCGCGATCT
>Ga0105048_10014443_pt1 | contig 12304 bp, 7 predicted proteins | sample MAT05_FD_78382 | JGI IMG/M metagenome (GOLD analysis project Ga0105048, IMG submission 78382) | Freshwater microbial communities from Lake Fryxell liftoff mats and glacier meltwater in Antarctica - MAT-05 | ecosystem: Environmental > Aquatic > Freshwater > Ice > Liftoff microbial mat | place... | reverse complement strand
TTACCCGCCACCAAAGCCACGACAGGGTTCGCAGAATGCTCGATTTGTTGCCTGAGGAGCAAAGAGAAGTAATTGTACTGCGTCACTACGGTAACCTTAGTTTCAAGGAAATTGCAGGATTAACCAATACAAGCATCAATACAGCTTTGGGACGCATGCGTTATGGATTGATTAATCTCCGAAAAATAATGGTGGAAAAGCATATCACGCTTTAAAAATCTTGTAAAGGATAAAAGAAATCTGATCGCTTATTAGTGATCTTTTTTTTGTTTTTTTTATTGAGAAAACCGGATAGTTTGGTATCTGTTTGTTGTGCGGCATAAATCCGGGTAAATCCTTATTGAAGAAAAATATTCAATTCTTCGCAGGTATTTCTTATAGCTTGCCGTTTAAAAGGAAAAAGTATAAGAAATTTATCTCCTTTTGTATTGTAGATTCAAATATGGCATTTACTCCTTCTTTTACCTCATACTTTTGCCTCCCTTTCACTTATTGGGGAAATGAAAAGGCCAACCTGGGCAAACACAGGTGTAGATACCCTTGCATTTCATTTATACAATCAAAGGTTCTTCCTTGCTTACAGGAGATTATTTTTTAATCAATTTCAACAGTTTGGACAAGGCTCTTGAAATAGTCATAATTTGTTTTATTTATGTGCTATATAAGAAGTTTTCAGGTATAGCACCAAGACTCCAAACATATCCTCGCTTACCTTATAGGAAAGGCGCATCAATGGTCCGGCATTACTTGCCTCAGCCGTCCATTCCGAATACTGCAAAAAGCTTGGGATGAACATTATCCAACTCCATGTTTTCGGGTTTATTGGAGCGGCCACCTTTAATTTGAAAAGACTGTCCACTTTTTGGTTTTTCAGATTTGTTTCTTCTTTTTCCTTTTTGTGGTTGCAGTTGCTCATGGCACAATATTGATCTTAGATTAAATCTTTTTTTTCGCAAATCTTTATTTGAGCTAAAAATGGGAATCCCAAAAAGAAATCAGCGAACGGATTTTAAAATTCAACTAATTTATGTTTAATTATAAACTTATATATATCCATTTAACTGAACAATATATACAATATGAAATTATATTGCATAAAAAAATGAGATAATTTCTAATTTTGGGAAATAAAATTAAATAAAAGTAGTTTTAACATTGTTATATCGTAACTTACTAAAAGAAAATCAATCTGACAAAGGGTTTTATTTTAATTAATAAAAAAGTGACGCCTGTCAGGTAATTTGAATTTCGTTAGTTATACCTTTGATTTTTCACCTTCAAATAATCTAAAAATGAAGAGTTCCTACACACATTTTACCGATAACGAGTTGATCAGTGCCTTTCAAGATGGAGATTTGTTGGCCATGGAAAATTTGATTACGCGTTATAAGGATCGGATTTTCACCTCCATTCTTTTTTTGGTAAAAGACAAGTATCTGGCTGAGGATTTGTTGCAGGAAGTATTTATTAAAATTATTGATAAGGTTCGTCAAGGTCGATACAATGAGGAAGGCAAGTTTGTAAGCTGGGCCTTACGGATTGCACACAACCTTTGTGTAGATCATTTCAGAAAGGTAAAGCGTACTCCTAGTATCCGTACTACTGATGGTCATGATGTAATGGAGTGGATGCAATCGAAGGATGACAACCCGGAGCAAAAAATTACCCGCCACCAAAGCCACGACAGGGTTCGCAGAATGCTCGATTTGTTGCCTGAGGAGCAAAGAGAAGTAATTGTGTTACGTCATTATGGCAACCTTAGTTTTAAGGAAATTGCAGGACTAACCAATACAAGTATTAATACAGCTTTGGGTCGTATGCGTTACGGACTCATTAATTTGCGGAAAATAATGGTTGAAAAGCAGATTACACTTTAAATAGGTTTTATCGGATCGAAAAAAATGATTGCTCAAAAGCGGTCATTTTTTTTGGACAATTTGAATAAAGGGCATTTCTAAAAACTCCTGATATTGCTTTATGCCAATTTCATAACATCTTCTTTTACAGAATTAAATGCGGCGTTATTAAACTGGAAAGCCTTGTATAACTGATTTTTTGAGGCGCCCTAAGTAGATTGCTAAGCTTTATCTGTTCTTGTTTGTTTGGTGCTATCATTTCTGGGTTATTAAAATGCAAAATATAACAGTTCCACCTGTCTTATGCCTTTTATAACTACTTCAACAGTCAAAATTATTTTTCCAGGGTACAGGGTTAGATCTTACTTGAGACTTTAAGATTTCGCAAAACAACTTATAAATTTGGTATTTTTCTGTGCCGTTATTTTATCTGCCAGGATAAGGCACATCCATTAGTCCTTCGCATGCCAAACTCTTACCAAGTTTTGAACTTTCAAAGGCCAGTTCTACCAATTTTATGGTGTTGAAACCATGTGCGGGCGATTCCTGTGGCTTTTTTCTATTTATAATGGAATCGTACAAATTTGTATAATAAGTACCATAATTGCCAGGAAGGGTAGGTATGAATTGTCGGACGTCTTTATGGTTTATGGTTGTATGCAATAATCCATGGTAGCTTATTTCTTCTACCCCCCAAAAATCTCCAACAGGCAGATGCCACTGTTTCAAAAGGGCTTCTTGCGGGTCATCGCCATATTTGAGATAGCTTCCTTGGGTGCCATGTACTGCATATCTGGGTCCCATTTCTTTTACCAACATTCCAGACTTTAAAATGGCAATGCAATCATCGCCAAAATCGAGCCGCAGTTCAAAATAATCATCCACTTCCGAAAAAGACCTTTGGTTTTTTACAAAGGCCGTTATAGTCTTAGGTAGCCCGAATAAACAGAGTGCCTGATCAATCACGTGTGGACCCAGATCAAATAATATCCCACTGCCGGGAATATTTTTTTCCCGCCAGGCGTTGCCGGGTCTCGGCTCAGTCCGATAACGGTCGAAGTGGCAAATGTATTCATGCACTTTACCCAATGAACCCTGTTTAATAATTTGCTGAATGGTTTTAAAGTCGCCCACATATCGGCGATTTTGATAAACAGAAAGTATATTATCACTAGCCTCTCCCAGTGATACCAGTTTTGCTGCTTCCTGGGTATTATTGGCAAAAGGTTTTTCCAGCACCACATCTTTACCGGCTTCTAGTGCCAGCATGGTATAAGGATAATGGGTTTCATTAGGTGTGGTAATCACTATCAGGTCAATATCGTCCCTTTTTAATAAAGCATCTATTGACCTTTCGGTAGATACATAAGGATATGTTTGCTCTGCTTCATTACGGTTTCGTTCTACCACAGCAGTAAGTTCATATTGTGGAAGTGTATGTAAAAAAGGTGCATGAAACACCCTTCCTGACATGCCATATCCTACAAGGCCAACACGAATTATTTTTTCCATTGTGGAAAGGTAAAACAAAGGCTCTTATTTGCCTATTGCCCTGCACATTTTTACTCCTAAAAAATAAATATAAAATAATTATCCTTCACCAATTTCCATCCAGGTATGGTCAGCCAGCAGTTTTACTCTTAAAAAATTAAGTATAAAATAATTATCCTTCACCAGTTTCCATCCAGGTATAGCCGGCCAGCAGTTTTACTCCTAAAAAATAAATATAAAATAATTATCCTTCACCAATTTCCATCCAGGTATGGTCAGCCAGCAATTTTACTCCTGTTATAAAATGTTTAAAAGGGCCTGCTCCGCCCCATTCTCTTGGATTCACCAACGATAGAATATGCGTGCCATCGTGTTTTTCATATAAAAAATAATTTTGGCTAATAATGGGCGTAAAACTCAATTTTGCAGCATAAATCATCAAGCTCAGTTCCTTTCTTTTGCGCAATTCCTGCGCCTGCTTCGCCAGTAATTCAATCTGCTGTCTTATCTGATCGAGCTGCATATCGGTTTGCTGCTCCATAGCTAACAGGGCTTTGTGCTTAATGGCACCTTCTTCGGTTGGCTTAATAGCAACGCTGCCTACGGAGGATGCGTAAGGGAGTACACTGAGTTGTTTGTGGTACACCTCAATATTGGTAAAAGATTTCCCGTCTTTAACTTGTCCTGCCTGGGTAATTTTTAAATACCCATTTGGCTGAATTTCTTTGGTTACTTTTAGTATAGATTGGTTTTCCTTAAAAAATTCTATGACCATGGTGGAGCCATTTGGCACTTCGCCTTTCACAGAGTCGGCGAGGTCCTGATTTTCAAACGGCTGTAGATTGCCATCGGGTACAAAACGATATTCAGAAAAGAAAGCACTGTTATCTTGCGTTACCCAATTGGAGGTAATAGTCAATTGCTGCTGTTGGGTATCAGTCTCTATTTTGTAATTACCACTTTTAGGTGGAACACCCTGTTCGAATGTGCATTTTTCGGGAAAAAGCTGCCAGGCAGCTAAAAAATTATAAGCCTTTACCATATATAAGTGTGCAAAGTTAGGTCTATTGAAGGTTGTAATAAGGTGGTTACAACAAGACAGGGGTAGGACTGTTCGGAAACGAAAGGTAAATATTTAAAACTTTACATAGTTAAGAAACCATTCTTACCGGGAAATGATATTTAGTATATTCATTTTTTAGTGCGCTGCCTATCGGCTTTTTTTTTATTTGTCATACCTGTTTCGCCATAAACGGTGATGGAACCTTTCTGTTGGTAAGCATATTACCCGGTGGTCATTCGTGCTTAGTTTTATCCATAACATGTATGTGATTTTAAGATTGTGGATTGTGCCGGCCCTGCTCTGATTTTTCTGTACTTTTGAAAAAAGAGAGTACCATGCATAAGCATAAAAAGATTAATTTGTGTATAAAAATATTCCAATTATTAAAAATATGGGTTCATCAGGGCTTAGTATCAAAGGTTTTCATTACAAAATAAGGGATTAATGGAAGAATTGTTTACGAAGTATTTTAATGATCTTATCATCAGGCGATTGGTGGTGATTGTAATAGGTATTTCCGCTATCTGGTTTTTATTATCTTTACTACAAAAGCGGCTTTTCTCAAAAATAAGGGATATTGACGGTCGCTACAAGGCAAAAAAGATCTCTACTTTTTCTGGATACGTATTTACCATCTTGTTGCTTTTATTTGTTTACAGTGACAAATTAGGTGGATTTGGAATTGCATTAGGAGTGGCAGGTGCCGGCATTGCTTTTGCACTGCAAGAAGTCATTGCTTCTTTTGCCGGATGGCTTGCCATACTTTTTGGAGGGTTTTACAAAACGGGCGATCGGGTGCAATTGGGAGGTATCAAAGGCGATGTGATGGATATTGGATTATTGCGAACGACTATAATGGAAACAGGGCAGTGGGTAGATGGCGACTTATATAATGGTCGTATTGTATTGGTAGCCAATAGTTTTGTTTTTAAAGAACCTGTATTTAACTATTCTGGTGATTTTCCTTTTTTATGGGATGAAATAAAGATTCCCATAAAATTTGGGAGCGACTATGGAAAAACCACCGAAATGTTAATGGATATTGGTAAAGAGGTCGCTGGTGAATTGACTAGTCAGTCGTTGGAGCAATGGCATCAGTTGCAGTATAAGTATCGGCTGGAAAATGCACAGACAGAAGCAATGGTATCACTTGTTGTAAATGATAATTGGGTAGAGTTTTCACTTAGGTATGTGGTAGAATACAAAATGCGGAGGATGACGAAAACCGAATTATTTACCCGGATATTGAAAGCGGTGGAAGATTCAGCCGGAACCATTGCTTTTGCATCTGCTACCATTCAGATGGCGGATACTCAGGAGTTAAATGTGCGTATTAAAAAGGATTGAGGATCTTTTTAAGTGTAATGACCAAAAAATAATTGAATACAGTTATGCAATAATAAAGGGATGCCTTTTAAAAGACAACCCTTTATTAATTTATACAATATACAAAGGACTAATTCCTAAAGTTTCCCAACCATTTGAGCTGGAATTACCCATTCATCAAACTCCTCCGGCGTTACATAGCCTAGCTTTACAGCCATTTCTTTAAGAGTAGTACCTTCTTTATGCGCGGTTTGGGCAATTTCTGCTGCTTTGTAGTAGCCTATTTTTGTATTGAGACTAGTTACCAGCATCAGGCTGTTGTCCACATGTTTTTTAATGTTCGCTTCAATGGGTTCTATACCCACGGCACATTTATCATTGAAACTCACGCAACCATCCCCAATCAGCCTGGCACTGTGCAGAAAGTTGTAAATCATCATTGGTTTAAAAACGTTCAACTCAAAATGCCCGCTGGCACCGCCAATACTGATGGCCACATCGTTACCAAGTACCTGCGCTGCAATCATGGTCAATGCTTCGCACTGCGTAGGGTTAACCTTGCCCGGCATAATGGAAGATCCCGGTTCATTGTCTGGAATATGCAACTCGCCAATTCCGCTTCGGGGGCCACTACTCAGCATTCGGATGTCATTAGCAATTTTCATCAGGCTTACAGCAACGGTCTTTAAGCCTCCATGCGCTTCTACAATAGCATCATGTGCAGCAAGCGATTCAAATTTGTTTTCTGCAGTAATAAAAGGAAGCCCGGTAAGGTTTGCAATATGTGCCGCCACATTTTCGCTGTATCCATTAGGGGTATTAATGCCGGTACCTACAGCAGTTCCACCTAATGCCAGTTCGCTCAAGTGTTCCAAAGTGTTTTTAATGGCTTTTAACCCATGGGTTAATTGACTTACATATCCGCTAAATTCTTGTCCCACGGTCAGGGGCGTGGCATCCATAAAATGGGTCCGGCCAATTTTTACCACCTGCATATAGGCTTCACTTTTGGCCTTCAGCGTATCCCGAAGTTTCTCAATGCCCGGGATTGTTATATCTATCAGCATTTTATAAGCGGCAATATGCATTGCAGTTGGAAAAGTATCGTTGCTGCTCTGGCTCTTGTTTACATCGTCATTTGGATGCAGAAATTTTTCTTTATCAGTAAGTTTTCCTCCCTTCAATACGTGTCCGCGGTAAGCTACCACTTCATTTACATTCATATTGCTTTGCGTACCGCTTCCGGTTTGCCAAACCACCAAAGGAAAAGAATCATCCAGTTTGCCAGCAAGTATTTCATCGCAGGCGGCACCAATCAGATCGCATTTTTCTTTACTAAGAACACCCGCTTCAAAATTGGTAAGCGCTGCTGCTTTTTTCAGGTAGGCAAATGCCTGAATAATTTCCTTTGGCATGCGATTAATGTCGGTTGCAATTTTAAAATTGTCAACGCTTCGTTGGGTTTGAGCACCATAAATGGCATCGGCTGGTACTTGAACCTCTCCCATGGTGTCTTTTTCAATACGGAAAGCCATAATGTTTCTATGATTTTTTTTTGATGAAAAAATTTGAAGATGAACTATCCGGCCAAATATTATTACCCTGCCAGAGTTAATTTTTGCAAAAATACTTCAATGCGCCTTTTGTTATAGAATTTTAAAGTAGTTCTATTTGTTTTTATAACAAATTATTACTTATTGCGAGATCAATGCATTCACAATACATTAAATACCTTGAATAAAGATTGTTAAACCTTTTAAATTGGTTCGATATAGTAATACGGTTTTTTACCGAATGGCATTCTATATTATTTATCATTAAAGCTGCTATTACTTATTTCTCTTCATTAACTTTCCAATTTGTTTTCTTTTATAATTATATTTTTCGATAAGGTTGGAATATTCAAACACGGATTTAAAATGAAAAGATGAGCCTAAATATTTTTCATATTTTCACTTTTTTTCTTATCATATAAATCATTACCTTTGCCCACTCTTATTTTGGGTGATTTGGCATTCTTTTTACATAACTTATTGATTAACAAGCTGTTTTCTTTGACTTAGTCAAAGAAAGGAAGTCTATTACTCTAAAAGAAGAGTTGTTCTGCAAAAAATTTTAACACGCAATAGTAATTATGGCGATCAAAAAAGACAATCGGCCCAAATCGAATTTTTCGAGCATTACCATTAGCCTGGCAAGTCCGGATAGCATTCTGGAGCGCAGCCATGGGGAAGTATTAAAGCCCGAAACCATCAACTATCGTACCTACAAACCAGAAAGAGATGGTCTTTTCTGTGAGCGAATTTTTGGTCCTGTAAAGGATTTTGAATGTGCTTGCGGAAAATACAAGCGTATCCGGTATAAGGGGATTGTGTGCGACCGCTGTGGTGTAGAAGTTACCGAGAAGAAGGTACGCCGGGAGCGAATGGGTCATATAAAACTCGTAGTACCTGTAGTTCACATTTGGTATTTTAAAAGTTTGCCCAATAAAATTGGATATATGCTTGGCATGAGTTCCAAGAAATTGGAAACCATTGTTTATTACGAGCGGTATGTGGTTGTGCAGGCTGGTATTCGTGCCGACAAGGGACAGAATTATGGCGATTTGCTAACCGAAGAAGAGTATCTTGATATTATAGATGCACTTCCTAAGGATAACCAAATGCTACCGGATGAAGATCCCAACAAATTTGTGGCAAAAATGGGTGCTGAAGCAGTACAAGAGCTTCTTTCTCGATTAGAACTTGATCAGTTAAGTTACGATCTCCGTAACTCTGCTGCTAACGAAACAAGTCAGCAGCGTCGTGCTGATGCACTAAAGCGCCTAAGCGTGGTGGAAGCCTTCCGCGACTCAAGTGCCCGTATAGGCAATCGTCCAGAATGGATGGTGATGCAATATATTCCTGTTATTCCACCCGAACTGCGTCCATTAGTACCTCTTGATGGTGGCCGTTTTGCTTCTAGTGATCTCAACGATTTGTATCGTCGTGTAATTATCCGGAACAATCGTTTAAAGCGTCTTTTGGAAATTAAAGCACCGGAAGTAATTTTAAGAAATGAAAAGCGGATGTTGCAGGAAGCAATTGACAGCTTATTTGACAACAGCAGGAAATCAAATGCAGTAAAAGCGGAAGGTGGTCGCGCACTTAAGTCATTGAGTGATGTACTTAAAGGTAAGCAAGGTCGTTTCCGCCAAAATCTCTTGGGTAAGCGTGTGGATTATTCTGGTCGTTCTGTAATTGTGGTAGGACCCGAATTGAAACTACATGAGTGTGGTCTTCCAAAGGACATGGCCGCTGAATTATTCAAGCCATTTATTATTCGTAAATTATTAGAGCGGGGTATTGTAAAAACCGTTAAAAGTGCCCGTAAACTTGTTGATCGCAAAGAAGCAGTTGTTTGGGATATTTTGGAAAATATACTGAAAGGGCATCCTATCATGTTGAACAGGGCTCCAACCCTTCACCGACTTTCTATTCAGGCATTTCAGCCACGATTGATTGAAGGTAAAGCTATTCAATTGCATCCATTGGTAACCTCGGCTTTCAACGCTGATTTTGATGGTGACCAAATGGCTGTTCACGTGCCTTTAAGCAACGCGGCTGTTTTGGAAGCACAGCTTTTAATGCTTTCAAGTCATAATATTCTCAACCCGCAGAATGGTACGCCCATTACCCTGCCTTCACAGGATATGGTTTTGGGATTGTATTATATTACAAAGGGTAAGAAAACGATGGATGACCTGGTGGTAAAAGGACAGGGAATGACCTTTTACAGCATGGAAGAAGTGATAATTTGTTACAACGAAAAGCAGGTAGATCTGCATGCGAACATTAAATTGCGCACCAACATGCGTAATAAGCAGGGTACACTCGACCGCCAAATTATTGAAACAACTGTTGGTCGTGTACTCTTTAATCAACACGTACCGCCAGAGGTTGGGTTTATCAACCAACTTCTTACCAAAAAGAGCCTTAGGGAAATTATTGGTAATATTATTAAATTTACAGATGTTCCTAAGGCTGCCAGATTTCTTGATGATATCAAAACATTAGGATTTAAAATGGCCTTTAAGGGTGGACTATCATTTAGCATCAATGACCTTATTATACCTGATACCAAGCAGCAGTTGCTGGAAAACGCAAAAGCTGAGGTGGAAGAGGTTTATGAGAGCTATAACATGGGTCTTATTACCAACAACGAACGTTATAATCAGATTATTGATATCTGGAGCCGGGTGGATATGCGCATTACCGAAACGCTTATTACGGAAATGGCAACAGATAAGCAAGGCTTTAATTCCGTATTTATGATGCTTGACTCCGGAGCCCGGGGCAGCAAGCAGCAGGTAAAGCAGTTGGCGGGTATCCGGGGATTGATGGCCAAGCCAAGAAAGAGCGGAAGTACTGGTAGTGAAATTATTGAAAACCCAATTCTTTCCAACTTTAAAGGAGGACTGAATGTATTGGATTACTTTATTTCAACCCACGGTGCCCGTAAAGGTTTGGCGGATACGGCTTTAAAAACAGCCGATGCCGGTTATTTGACCCGTCGTCTTGTAGATGTTTCACAAGATGTGGTTATTTCAGAAGAAGATTGCGGAACCCTGCGTGGTATTGCAACCTCTGCCCTTAAAGACAATGAAGATATTGTAGAGCCTTTGTATGACCGGATTTTAGGCCGGACTTCCCTGCATAATGTATATGATCTGATTACTGACGAACTGATAGTAAAGGGTGGTGAGCAAATTACAGAAGACGTTGCCTTGCATATAGAGGAGGCAGGCATTGAAACGGTAGAAATCCGCTCCGTGCTGACCTGCGAAAGTAAGCGCGGCGTATGTGTAAGATGTTATGGAAAGAATCTTGCCACTGGCTATACTACCCAAAAAGGTGATGCCGTTGGTATCATTGCTGCTCAATCCATTGGAGAGCCAGGTACTCAGTTGACCTTGCGTACTTTCCACGTGGGTGGTGTTGCGGGTAGCGCATCGGTTGAAAGTACTATGCTTGCTAAGTTTGATGGTATGATTCAGTTTGATGGGGTTCGTTCTGTTGCAGGCACCAACGCTCAAGGCGATAAAACGCAGATCGTAATAGGTCGGACAGGGGAAATGAGGATCATGGACGATAATAACGAACGTTTGTTGATCACCAATAACATTCCTTATGGATCAAACCTTGTAGTAAAGAATGGTCAGAAGATTAAAAAGGGTGAACTCATTTGTAGCTGGGATCCGTTTAATAATGTTATAGTGGCCGAGCAACCGGGTACTGTAGAATTTGAAAGCATACTGGATGGAGTAACCTTTCGCGAACAGCTTGACGATCAGACAGGACACAAGGAAAAAGTTGTTATTGAAACCAAGGATAAATCAAAAATTCCCGTTGTACAGGTACATGGCAAGGATACAAAAATGTATAACCTGCCTGTAGGATCGCATATAGTAGTTGAAGAAGGGGTAGAAGTAAGATCTGGACAGGTAATGGCTAAGATTCCTAGAATATTGGGTAAATTACGTGATATTACGGGTGGTCTTCCACGGGTTACTGAATTGTTTGAAGCAAGAAATCCAAGTAATCCGGCAGTAGTAAGTGAAATTGACGGAGTGGTTACTTTTGGTAACGTAAAACGTGGTAACCGCGAACTGATAGTTGAGTCAAGAGATGGTGTCACCAAAAAATATCTGGTACCACTTACCCGTCAGATTTTGGCTCAGGATGGTGACTTTGTAAAAGCTGGATCACCTTTAAGTGATGGTGCCATTTCGCCCGCTGATATTCTCGCTATCAAAGGACCTTTCGCCGTTCAAGAATACGTTGTAAACGAAATTCAGGAAGTTTATCGCCTGCAGGGTGTAAAAATCAACGACAAACATATCGAAGTAATCGTTCGTCAGATGATGAAGAAGGTAGAGATTGTGGATGCCGGAGATACTAAATTCCTTGAGGAAGATTTGGAAGATCGTTACGACTTTGTAGAAGAAAACGATCGTGTGTTTGATAAGAAAGTGGTAACAGAGCCTGGTGGAAGTTCTAAATTCCGTCCCGGTCAGATTGTAAGCCTTCGCGAATTGCGGGAGGAAAACTCGGCTTTGCGTCGGGGTGATCTTCCTTTGGTTGAAGTGAGGGATGCCAATCCTGCTACTGCCCGCCCGGTGTTGTTGGGTATTACCAAAGCGTCTTTGGGCGTTCAAAGTTGGATTTCAGCCGCCTCGTTCCAGGAAACTACCAAGGTGTTAAGTACTGCTGCTATTCATGGTAAGCGCGACGATATGGTTGGTTTAAAAGAGAATGTAATTACCGGCCATCTGATCCCTGCGGGTTCAGGCCTACGTGATTTCGACGGAATGATTGTTGGAAACAAAGAAGAATACGAAGTACTAAGTACGGCAAGGGAAGTGATGAGCTTTGACGAAGAAGAATAAATTGTATGTAAAAATAATTAGAGCGCGGTTGATGGTACATCAGCCGCGTTTTTTTATTCGCTAATCGCCAAAAATTCTATTTTTAAATTAATCCCTAACTCCGCTATTTTAGGTATTCTATTTTAATTGACTTGAAAAAGT
>Ga0105048_10014442_pt1 | contig 12304 bp, 7 predicted proteins | sample MAT05_FD_78382 | JGI IMG/M metagenome (GOLD analysis project Ga0105048, IMG submission 78382) | Freshwater microbial communities from Lake Fryxell liftoff mats and glacier meltwater in Antarctica - MAT-05 | ecosystem: Environmental > Aquatic > Freshwater > Ice > Liftoff microbial mat | place... | reverse complement strand
TGCCGATCCGATCGGAAATAGAGTTTGTCACCGATCCATACCGGGTCGGTATCATTGCAACGGGAATCAGGTTGTCGCACCATCTGGACAGCTCGTGTCGCGACATCGTAGATCCAGATCTTCGCGACGGTTCCGCCGCGGTAGTTTTTCCACTGGGTCGATCGTTCCGCGATGGGGATGTACGCGATCTTCTTGCCGTCAGGGGAAAAGTGTGCTCGCAAACCGTTGGGGATCGGTAGTTGTTGAGGGAAGCCTCCGTCGGTAGAAACTGTAAAAAGTCGGGTATAGCGACTGGTGAAGACGTTTCGCGGAGAGTTGAACACAACCGACTTGCCATCCGGCGTAAAGCCCTCCACGATGTCGGGAGACGGATGATACGTCAAACGTTTGGGCGCACCTCCCTGTATCGGCACGAGGAACGCATCGAGATTGCCATCGTATTCGGCACTAAAAGCGATCGAGGATCCATCGGGCGAGAAACTCGGGCTTCCTTCGGTCCCCATGTGGGAGGTCAACCGTTTAGGATTCTGACCGTTTCTATCTGCGACCCAAAGGTCGCGATCGTAAACGAAGGCTAAGTGCCGATCGCTGAGAGCAGGTTGAGACAACAAACGCGTACCCGGCGTGTCGACCGCTTGTGCGGCCGAAATCAAGCCAAGAAAACCAAAGCTAGATGCCATGGCCAAGCGGAAAAATCGCATCGAGTGCTCCAAACGGAATTCTAAGGAAATAGGTCAAGGTGCGTCTGTTTCGAGAGCTTCTAGTGTAACCAAAGATCCCATCGAGTGTCGTTCGGGTTTCTAATCAAGATTCCCTTCATCGTCGAAAACCAACTCCTCCAGATCGTTCAGTGCGGCTATGCCTTCGCGCTTTTTGATTTCATCCCACAACGGCTCAGAGACCAGCATATTAGCTACGGAAAGTGTGTCGGCGATTCGTACGATCCGTGCTTCGCGCATATCGTTCAATGGTAAGGAAATTAGCATCCGCTCGATCGCTTCTCGATCGGTGTCAAACGCTATCGGGATTTTCGCGCTTTGCGGTGTCAAGGCCGTCAGCGCATTGATGCTGGTTTTTCGGAAATCCATCTCGCGCACCAGTCGATGAGTGGTCGCGTCAGCCATGCCGATACCGATTCCATTGCCATGTGTCTCCGGGGTAAGCCCGCGAACGAAAATTCGCCGAACAAAAGGTGCCGTATGGTTGCCGCGCATAGGCAAACTATTGTATCCGTGGATGCTGCGGTTGATAACATTAGGGTCGAGGCCCGCTCCGCTGATGTTTTTCCCAATCCGATCTACGATCAGCAAATCGATTTCTTCGAAAGGTAACTTGGGCATCCATGCTTTGGCCTCGGCCAACAGATCGGCCTCCGCGGTTTCCATTTGCTCGCGAGGGACAAACACTATCTTCGCGGTCTCATGCACTTGATTTTCGAGAATAGCAAGGCCGCCGAGCAATGGGACGTTTTGAACCATGACATGGGCTAATCCCCGGATAACGCGTTCGTAACCGAGCTGGGTAGCGGCCAGATGCATGGTTGCAGCGCCTGCTTGCTTGCCCAATCCTATGACACACATCTTCAGCAATCCACTGCCAAGCGAACCAAAGAAATCGGTATGGGGCTTGATGCGATTGACGAGCAAGATTCCGTCGGCCGCCAGTGCATCCGTGCTACAGTGAGCTGGAATGCCATCGACCGACTCCCCAACTTTGCGCACGTCGAGCGAAGCCAGAATCGGCGCTCCCATGGCGATTTCGGTAATGCCATAGCTGGCAAGGATTTCAAGTTGTCCTTCCGAGGTGGCTCCTCCATGACTACCCATGGCGGGAATCAGGAAGGGTTTCGTTCCCATCGCGAGTAGCTGCTCGATCAGCTCACGCACGATTTCGGCCAGATTGGCGATCCCGCGACTCCCTACTCCAACTGCAATACGTGCACCCGGCGTTAGGCGCGATTGTAGTTTCCCGATTTCGATCGCGATCGTCTCGCGAATCTCGACGAGCGGCGTCGGAGTAAAGTTTTGTCGAACGCGAATCATTCGAGGGTGTACAAACATAGGTGCCAGAGCCCCGTCCGATCGCTTTATCCTGGGTTGGGTTCCTGTGAAAAGCAAAGAACATAACTGTTTCCACAACACTATACTATCACTTAGGCTTCGTTTCTTCGCCATCCTTGAGGACCATTCCTTTGCACAACTATCAATCCAACGCCTCGATCCTGCCTTCGATTGTCCTTTCCATCGTCACCATCGTTCGTCTGTGCTGCTCCACTTTCGGACAAGAATCGGATTGGGCCAACATGAAGACGATTCTGCCGCGAAGCTACGTTTGTGGAATCGCAAGCCAGCCGATTCAGATCGATGGAAAACTGGACGAGGAATCATGGCGGAATGCAGCTTGGACGGACGAGTTCGTCGACATCGAAGGGGGCAGAAAACCAGCGCCCAAGTTCCGCACACGCGCCAAGATGCTTTGGGACAGCGAGTACTTTTATGTGGCAGCCGAGCTTGTAGAGCCACACTTACAGGGCACCATCACCGAACATGACGCTGTTATTTTTCAAGACAACGATTTCGAAGTGTTTATCGATCCTGATGGCGACAATCACGAGTACTACGAACTTGAATTGAATGCTCTCAACACGACTTGGGATCTCTTTTTGCCACGTCCCTACAAAGATGGCGGCAGCGCAGACAACGGCTGGGAGTTCCGCGGCCTCAAAACGGCGGTTCATCTCGAGGGGACTCTCAATGACCCTACCGATCAAGACTCGTTTTGGAGTGTTGAAATCGCGATTCCCTGGTCGGCGTTTGTCCATCATTCTCGCAAGGGCGGTTCGCCGCTCGATGGAGATACTTGGCGAATCGATTTCTCCCGGGTGCAATGGCAGTTTGAGATCGTGGATGGCAAGTACAAAAAGGTGGCGAACACCAAGGAAGACAATTGGGTCTGGTCCCCACAAGGAATCATCGACATGCATCGGCCTGAACGATGGGGCTTCGTCCAATTTTCCACCGCATTACCAAACAAGATCTCGTTGCCAAATCAGGCTCCATTCGCAGTGGACTCCCGATCCATCCCCCGCGACTTTCTCATGGAGGTTTACCATCGGCAAAAGACCTTCCATGAAAAGACGACGAAGTGGGCGAAGAGTCTTTCCGAGCTTGGGTTTGCTCACGCTAGCGAAATGTCCTCGGAGACATTTGCCATCGATCTAACGGAAGAGGGCTACCAAGCGTGGCTCATCGTTACCAATGCTGATCAGTCCAGGGAACAATGGAACGTGAGGCAGGACTCCAAGCTTTGGAAGTCCGTCGAAAGCGAGCTGGTCAAATCCGCCCTGGAGCGATCCGGGGAAAATCGCAGCCAATTGCGCCGTGCACTGGACGATTGCCCGATCCAACAAAGGGAAGCTATGGAATTTCTGATCGCAAACATGCCCGAACGAGACTTGCTCACTTTGAAGTCGGAATTCTTGCTGGAAGAGGTTCGTATGGCCTATCTCGCTTGGGATACATCGCCTTGGAAAAAGGACGTACCGAAAGAGATTTTTTTCAACAACGTGCTGCCTTATGCCAACATCAATGAACGCCGAGATTCTTGGCGAAAGGATTTCCACGAACGCTTTCAACCTTTGATGGATGGGGCTAAGACGCCAGCACAGGCCGCCGCCCGTCTCAATCAAAAGCTGTTCCCATTGCTGAATGTACGCTACTCGACGCAGCGTCTCAAAGCGGACCAGAGTCCTTACGAATCGATCCAGTCTGGCACAGCGTCTTGTTCTGGCCTATCGGTTTTGTTGATCGATGCCTGCCGCGCTTTGGGTGTGCCGGCGAGATTTGTTGGCACTCCACTCTGGTCGGACAACAGTGGAAACCACTCGTGGGTAGAGATTTGGGACAATGGTTGGCATTTCACGGGTGCTGCCGAACCGAGTGGCGACGATTTGGACAAGGCGTGGTTTCTTGATCGTGCCTCGACCGCAAAACGAGACGATCCCATGAACGCCATCTATGCGGTTAGTTTCCAAAAGACGCCTGTGCATTTTCCGTTGGTTTGGGATCGATCGATTAAGTACATCAACGCCGTAAACGTGACGGACCGCTACCTGGAGCTTTCCGTGAAATCACCCGAGGGGACGGTCCCAAATAGGTTTCGTATTCTGGATAGCGCCACGGGAAAGAGAATTGCAACCCTCGTTCGTGTCTTCGACCAGGAAGGTGCGCAAGTCTTCGAAGGAATCTCTAAGGACGAGCGCTTCGACGCCAACGATCACTTAAGTTTCAACTTGCCAGTTGCCAAGCAATTCCGGTTGGAAATACAGGACGGGAAATTGTGCAAGAAAAAGGACTTTGTCTCGGAACATCGCGATGCACCGATCTCGGAGACGATCGGTTCTGCGTCCGACGTGCTCGATGCACACAAGGTATCCAAGCTTGGCGCTCGAGCCGTCGAATCGCTGACCAAGTACGTGTTGCAACCTGCCCTGGAGCGATCGCCGTTGTTAGAGCAGCCTTTTGCCAACGTTCCGCTGAGCAAAAACGAAGCAGAAGAAGCGAAACGGATTTTGTGGACAGATCATGTTGCGAGAATTCGCGAGTCTCGCACAGCGGAAATGGAGGCTCAAGTCATAACGCTTGACGGGCTGAAAATGCCTTTTGCGACCCGAGTTTTCGGTGAGAAACCAGCCAACGGGCGCAGTCTCTTTATCTCCATGCATGGTGGAGGGGGGGCACCGACCAAAGTCAACGATCAGCAGTGGGAGAATCAAAAGAAACTATACCAACTGGAAGAAGGGGTCTATCTTGCACCTCGTGCCCCAACCGATACGTGGGATCTGTGGCATCAGTCGCATATCGATAGGTTCTTTGACAGGCTGATCGAAAACTTGATCGTGCTAGAAGAAGTCGACCCCAACCGAATTTATTTGCTAGGATATTCTGCCGGAGGTGATGGGGTCTATCAGCTAGCGCCTCGGATGGCGGATCGATTTGCAGCAGTATCCATGATGGCTGGCCATCCGAATGAGACTTCGCCATTGGGATTGCGGAATCTGCCCTTCAGTTTGCACATGGGAGAAAAAGATACTGCTTACAATCGCAACCAAGCAGCAGTTGATTGGGAAGTCAAGATGGCCGAGTTGCATCGGGCCGACCCCTTAGGCTACCGGTATTTGGTAAAAATCCATCCAGGCAAAGGGCATTGGATGGATCGCGAAGATGCTGTGGCGATCGCTTGGATGGCGAATTGGACTCGCAATCCAACCCCCGATCGGATCGTTTGGAAGCAAGATGACGTCGTAGGGCTACGCTTCTACTGGCTAGCTATCGACGCGCAGGCGGTTCGAGAACGCGCCGAGTTGGTGGCAACGCGAGCCGACAATACGATCGATTTGCAATCCAACGACGTCGAACGAGTCACCGTTCGCATGAACGATGACGTGGTCGATCTCGACCGCACCGTCTCTATCCGCTGCGGGGATGCGAGACTGTTTGAGGGGATGGTTTCGCGGACCATAGGCCACCTTTCGACCACTCTGAATGAGCGAGGAGATCCGAGAGGTTTCTATAGTGCCGAGGTAACTGTCGCGTTTCCGAAGCCATAGCGAGCGATTCGCAGGAGAAATGATTGCATAGAGAGGCGAATGGAGAACCGACACCTATTTTTTGGCGAACTCATGCAGCAACCGTCCAGGGCTGCCCATGATATTGTAGCCAGCGTCCACGTGCAGGATTTCGCCAGTGATCCCTCCACTGTAAGGGCTCATTAGGTAGGCGCCTGAACGGCCTACCTCTTCGTGGGTCACGCAGCGACCTAAGGGGGCTACATAGCCATAATATTCCTGCATTTCGCCTACCCCTGCGGCGACTCCCGCAAGCGTCTTGAGCGGCCCAGCGCTGACTGCATTGACCCGAATGCTTTTGGGCCCCATGTCGTAAGCTAGGTATCGGACCGTGGCATCGAGAGCAGCTTTGCAAATCCCCATGACATTGTAGCCCGGTACGCATTTTTCACCTCCGAAGTAGGTCATGGCCAGTACGGATGCCTCAGGATTGAGGATTGGTCGAGCCGCGTTCGTGACCGAAATCAAGCTATAGACACTGACGTCCATCGCCAGTTTGAAGCCGGCGCGGCTTGTTTCCACCGTATCGCGGGAAAGATCATTGCGATCGGCAAAGGCGATGGAATGGAGGAGGAAGTCGATGTTTCCCATTTTCTCGCCCGCCATTTTCATGAAGGCGTCGACCTGCGCATCATCTTGGACATCGAGAGGTTCGAGAAAAGCGGTTTGGCTAGGGTATTCGACCGTGCATTTGGAAACCCTCATTCGATTTTTCTTTTTTTCGTCCTCAGGTTTGTCCGGTAGGTGGGAAAAACCACATACCCCGCCGTGTTCCATGATTTCTCGAGCAATTGCCCATGCGATCGACCGGTCATTCGCGACCCCAAGAATCAATCCCTTCTTGCCTTCGAACAATTTCATGACCACAACCCTCAATACTATAGAGAAGATGACTTTGACATTTCTAGGGGCGTAGCCTACCCGCCCAAGGTGTTTTTCGACAAGCCCCACTGACTCTTACCAAAACCAATTTAAGCTCTTGCCAAAATCAATTTAAGGGGTGCCGCGGATCCATTTTGTTAGGTCAGAAACCCTGCCGGGCTCGTGGATGGTCCGATTTGAGGTTATTATTGTCGACTTAAGTTCATTCGGTTCCCTAAATTCTAAAGCCACTATGCCTGAGGATTCTTCTGAAAAACAGCGTCCGCAATACAAACGCGTCATCTTGAAGCTAAGCGGGGAGAGCCTAGCTCATTCTGGGGAACGCGGGATCAGTATGGACGAAGTCACCGCTATCGCCAAACAGGTCAAACAAGCGCACGGACTAGGCTGCCAGTTGGCGCTGGTGGTCGGAGGTGGCAACATACTGCGAGGGGCTCAATTCAAAGGCTCGAGCGGCGAGATGATCCAGGAGGCCACCGCTCACTACATGGGAATGTTGGCCACCGTGATCAACGCGTTAGCTATGCAGGATGCTTTGGAAAACATCGGATGCACCACGCGCGTGATGTCCGCAATCAAAATGGATGGAGTAGCCGAACCCTTTATTCGCCGCCGAGCCATCCGTCACTTGGAAAAAGGACGAATCGTCATTTTGGCCGCTGGTACGGGCGCGCCTTTCGTTACGACGGATACAGCGGCAGCCAATCGCGGGCTAGAATTGGACGCCGATATCGTTCTCAAAGCCACACGCGTCGATGGAGTCTATAGTGAAGATCCGGAAAAGAATCCGCATGCGACCCTCTACCGTGAACTTGATTACGACACGGTCATCGAAAGAAACCTTAAAGTCATGGACTCTACCGCGATCGCGCAATGCCGAACGCACCAGTTGCCTATCTTGATTTTTAACTTTAAAAAAGAAGGGAATATCGTCAAGGCAATCAGCGGCCAGAAAGTGGGGACTCGCATCAGTCCACGAACCGCTTCTGGCGAACGCATTGAAGTGAACGCATCATGACCCTTACACAACGGTAACGCTCATCAGGTAACGCTTATCAGCCGTGCAAGGCGAAGTGAACACGCCTATCCAAGAACCTACATCCTCTTTCCCCATTTAGGAGATTGCAATATGACCGTCGAAGAAGTCTTAATAGACGCGGAAGACCGCATGGACAAAGCGTTGGGAGTTCTCAAAAACAATCTGGCAGGCATTCGTACAGGGCGGGCCACCCCAGGTCTGCTAGATTCGGTCAAAGTGACCATCTACGGCTCCCAGACTCCGCTCAAGCAACTTGCCAGCGTGGGTGCCCCAGAACCTCAACAACTCGTGATACGACCATTCGATACGACGACGATCAAGGATATCGAAAAGGCGATCGTGGCCAGCGAGTTGGGACTCAATCCGCAGAGCGATGGTCGAATTATTCGTATCAACATTCCCCCTTTGAGTACCGATGTCCGAAAGAAACTGGTCGCTCGCATCAAAGAGTTAGCTGAAGAAAGCCGGGTCGCGATTCGCAACGTTCGTCGCGATGCGAACAAAGCGATCGAGACAACGGAAAAAGAGAAAACGATTAGCGAAGACGACCGTGACACCGCCAAGGAATCGGTTCAAGAGCTGACCAAAAAGTTTGAAAACTCAGTAGGAGATTTGGCTCGCAATCGCGAAACAGATGTCATGGACGAGTAAACTAAGCTAATTGGATTTTCTCAACGAGACGTCATAAGTACTTGGATCCCGTATTGCAAACGGGATCTTCCTTCCCTTCGGATCCCCACCATGCCACGTACGAGCCCTGTCCATCAATTTACTTTTCTTCGAGTTGTAGTCGGCTTGTCGATTTTGCAACTCGCCGTGCTTGCATCGTCGTCGAACTTTGCTGCGGACAAAGATGTACCCGGTAAAGAGATTCTCCAAATGGCACCGCGACCCAAGCGAGCCGATTTGAGGCCTGCCAAGTTGCCACTTGAGTTTTTCGAGGGAGAACGTGTTGCCTTGGTCGGAAACTCGACCGCAGAAAAGATGAATTTGTACGGTCATTTCGAAACGCGACTTCACCTGCGATTCGCCGACAAAAAGGTCATCTTCCGAAACTTCGCCAGACCGGCTGACGAAGTGGGAAATAGGCAACGGCCAGGTAACTACGATTTGTTGGACGATCCGCTCTATAACTTTTCGCCAGACACGGTCTTTTGCTTTTTCGGGTACAACGAATCGTACGCTGGTCCGAGTGGGGTCGATGCGTTCAAACGAGGGTACCGCTCGTTCCTGCAGCAGTTTTCGGAACGTTACACCCGCGATGACACAGGCTCAAAAGTGCGATTCGTGCTCGTTTCGCCAGTTGCCTTCGAAAACTCCAACGACCCTCTGCTGCCTGACGCAGAAGCCATCAACAAGAATATCTCTTTGTATTCCAATGCCGTTTCTGAAGTTGCCAAAGAAGGGAGCTGGCCCTTTGTCGACTTGTTCTCCGGCACTAAACAGCAGTATGACGCACAGCCCAAATGCCAATATACGCTCGCCGGCTTCGCCACGAATGAGCAAGGGGACGCAGTCATCGGCAAGCTGCTCGACGAAGGCTTGTTCGGAAAAGAGAGCGGCCTGAAGTCGAAAGATCTGTTCGAAAGAATAAGGCTCGCCGTCAATGACAAAAGTTGGGTCCATATGCAAGACTACCGCATGCTCAACGGCTGGTATGTTTATGGTGGTCGACGAACGTGGGACCATGCCACTTTTCCCAACGAGTACCTCAAGATTCGCCAAATGTCGGCTCTGCGAGATGCGTTCGTATGGGATTTGGCTGCTGGAAAGACACCGGCAACAATTGACGATTCTACCACCAATCCACCGGTTATTCCGGAAACGCGTTTCGGGGATCCTCGTCAAAAGTATTCGGAACCCACGGAGCTGAAGTACTTGAACCCGGTTGAGTTCATCGCCGCAACCCAAGTGGCTGAGGGGCTAGAGATCAAGCTCTTTGCGGATGAGTCCAAGTTTCCTGAGTTAGCAAAGCCGGTGCAACTGAACTTTGACAACAAAGGACGACTTTGGGTTTCTTGCATGCCGACGTATCCACAATGGCGACCCGGGGATAAGCATCCCAATGACCGGTTGCTAATTTTCGAAGATACCGATGGGGATGGACAAGCGGATAAATGCAAGACGTTTTATGACAAGCTCCATTGTCCAACTGGCTTCGAGTTCTTCAACGGCGGCGTCTTGGTCACGGACCAGCCGCGACTGATTTGGCTCAAAGATACCGATGGGGATGACAAAGCGGATCAAGTCGTCGAAATCTTGGATGGCTGGGGAACGGACGATACGCACCATACTATCGGAGCATTCGAATTTTCTCACGGTGGAAAGCTGCATATGCTCGAGGGAGTGGCGATGAGCACCACTCTGGAAACCCCATGGGGACCGAAACGTTGGTCGGGAGCGGCTGGCTCGTATGTCTTGGATCCTAAGACATTTGAAATCCAACGCTTTACAACGCCAGGCTACGGGAATCCCTGGTGCATGACTTTCGATCCTTGGGGACAAGGGATCGTGGGAGATGGAACGAATGCACAGCAGCACTGGGCGACCGCATTGTCAGGCAATCAGGTGGGTCCACGACGAGGGTTGGATGCGATTTTTGACAATCAAGGGATGCGACCAGCGCTAGGCAATGAGTTTATCCATTCGAGGCATTTCCCGGACTCGATGCAGGGCCAGTTTACGTATGCATGTGTCATCAACATGAACGGCATGCCTCGATTCCGCGTTCGCGACGACAAGGCTGGTTTCGCCGGCGAACGGTTGATGCAGGACGATGGCAAACCAAACGATTTGATCAAGAGTTCCGATAAGAATTTCCGTCCCGCCGATCCTCAAATCGGTCCGGATGGAGCACTCTGGTTTGGTGACTGGTGCAACGCTCTGATCGGACACATGCAGTATTCCCAGCGTGATCCGAATCGCGACCACGTTCGCGGCCGTGTCTACCGACTTTTTGCCAAGGATAGACCATTGGTAAAGCCGGTCACCCAATTCGGCAAGAGTGAATCGGAGTTGCTCGAACAGTTCCGAACGTACGAACCTAGAACACGAACACGCATTCGGAACGAACTGGGGGGCAGGGCGACCGACACCGTCATTGCGGCCGTGAAGGCTTGGGTCGCAAAGCTTCCGGCCAACGATCCGGAGCGAGAGCGGCTTTTGACTGAGGCCCTTTGGGTAATGCAGATCCATCATGCCGTCGATATGGATTTGATTGCTAAAGTATTGGCGAGTCCTGAACCACGTGCTCGAGCGGCCGCCGTCCATGTCGTATCGGACATGATGCGGTTGATTCCTAGCGCGACTGACATGTTTATCAAAGCGTCACAGGACGAGCATCCTCGCGTGCGGGCTGAGGCATCGAGAGCACTCAGTTTCGTGCCAACCGAAGCTTCGGTAGACGCCGTTCTCAATATCGCTGGTACCGAACAAGATAAGTGGTTGGGTTACATTCAAGAGCATACCATCGGCGCTTTGCAGCAAACGTGGGAGCCTCTGTACAAGAGTGGTGCATTGGCTCAAAAGAACACGGCCGGACTCGCCGCGATCGAAAAGTATCTGGCCACTTCCGGGCCTGGGGTTGCCGCCGAACGCCATATCAAGATTCTATTGGAGGCTCCGGAAACCAAGAAGGAAGTGTCGCGAAGCAATGCGTATGCGGCGCTCGAGAAACTTCGCGGCAAAGCGGATAACGGCAAGGCTGTTTTTGCAAGGGTCTGCGCAAATTGCCATCAGATTTCCGGCAAGGGCTACACGTTTGGCCCCGAACTCACCACCGTCGCTGTCCGATTGAACCGACATGACTTGATCGAGTCCATCGTCGAGCCGAGCGCCAAGATGGACCCGAAGTACCTCACTGAGATCATCCGAACGACCGACGACGAAATCCTGACTGGATTTGTTTCGGCGGAATCCAAGACCGAGCTGACGCTGGCCTTGCCTGAGGGTAAGACGCGAACTCTAAAGATCGAGGAGATCGAGGAACGCAAGGTTGCGAAACAAAGCAGTATGCCTGAAAACCTAGGATCAACAGTCGCCCCCACCGAGTTCCTCGACTTGATCGAGTACATGACGACGCTGAAGTAATTTACGCAAGACCAAACTATTCAAAGAGTTTTTCGCTGCGTTATCTGGTGGGAGCGACCCTGTTGACAGGCATCGGATTTACCATGGCGATCTTTGTAGCGTTGCTCGCGTTTCACGAGGACGCAACGATGATCAACTATTCGCAAATCATGGTTTTGCTCGCTTCGCTGGTGGCGGCAATCACCGGAGCCAGCTGGTTTATCACCATGGTTCCAGTCAAGACGCACGAAGCCGAATAGACGGACTCCCCGAAAAAATGGCACGGAATGCCGTTCTACACTAAGCACACGTCACATTCCAAGGTGCAACTAGTAAGGGCTGGATGCTCCGGTGTCGGGATCACCGACCATGTGGAAGTGATTATGGTCGATGTAGAGAACTTCTACACTTTCCTTGTCTTCCAACGTGTAAGGTACCGGCCAACCGTTGATTGTCCGCTCTTCGAAGTAGACCGTGCATTTGTAATGTGCGTGGTGCAGTTGAGCGAAACCGATCAGCGGAATGAATCGCGGATCGTCGATGTAGTCGGCAATCGGCTCTTTCACGATGCGAACGCGATTGCGTTGTTTTTCGAAGAGGAGCGGCACCCCGCCTCGAATCGGACGGGCCTTTTCCAGAGCATGCACGACTTCGTCGTCGCTAGGTGGATCAATCGCCGCAACGGGACC
>Ga0105048_10014439_pt1 | contig 12305 bp, 9 predicted proteins | sample MAT05_FD_78382 | JGI IMG/M metagenome (GOLD analysis project Ga0105048, IMG submission 78382) | Freshwater microbial communities from Lake Fryxell liftoff mats and glacier meltwater in Antarctica - MAT-05 | ecosystem: Environmental > Aquatic > Freshwater > Ice > Liftoff microbial mat | place... | reverse complement strand
ATTTTCCAGATCCGCCCGAAGTAGTGGTCGCGATCCGGCCGCACCGCCGCGTTCACGCGATTGTGGTCCGGCCCGCGCGTGTCGTTGTGGATGACGGCCTGGTTGTAAAAGTCCGCGATGTAGAGCGCGCCGTCGGGGCCCACGCGCGCCTCGATGGGCCGCCACCACATGTCCCTGCTGCGCACGAACTCCGTCTCCTCGCGCCCCGGCAGCTTGTGAAACGTGTAGCTGCTGCCCTGCGGCGTGAGGCGCGCGTGGTGGATGATGTTGATGGTCGGCTCGGTGGTGAAGTAGTCGCCGTTGTATTCCGCAGGCCACGTGCCGCCGTCGTAAATCGCGCAGCCCGCCGCCGCGGTGAAGCTGCCCACCCAGTCAATCTGCACATACGCCATCTGCTCCCACGACATGAGAGGGAAGGTCTTCAGCGACGGCTCGACGACGTTGTAGCTCGGCGTGTTGCCGATCTTTCCGCGCGCGAGCGCATACTCGGGCAGCACGGTCTGCATGAGGAGCGCGCCACTCGTGGGCTGCGTCCACATCACGCGATTGTCCGCGGTGATCGTGAGGCCCCACGTGTTGCCGCCCTTCGAGCTGTATTGCTCAAAGGCGGAGCCGTCGGGCTTGAAGCGCACGACGCCGGAGCCGATGCGCCCGAAGTGTTTCGTGCCGTCGCCATTCGTCACGTCGCCGCTGCCGCTGTAGCCGTGTGTCGCGTAGATCCAGCCGTCCCAGCCCCAGCGCGGATTATTGATGACCGCGTGCGTGTCGCCGGTGCCGAGGCCGGTGTAGAGCTTCTCGACTTTGTTCGCCGTGCCGACACCGTGTGTATCGCGGATGAAAAGAATGTCCGGCGCCTGCGTGACGATCACGCCGTCCTTGTAAAAGACGAAGCCGGTGACGAGTTCGAGACCCTGGTAAAATACCTGCTTCGTGTCCATCACGCCGTCGCCCTTGCTCGATGTGAGGATGCTGATCTTATCCTGCGCGTGGCGCGTCTGCTCGCCCGGCGTCGGGTCGATGCCGCCGTGATCCTTCCACTCCTTGCCGCGATAGTCGGGCCGCATCCCGCGCCGCCCATTCGGATACTCCGGCGTCTCCGCGACCCACAGCCGCCCCGCGGGATCCCAATCAAAATTCATCGGCTTCGTGATGAGCGGCTCCGATGCGACGATCTTCATCGTGAAGTCGGGATGCACTTCGAGATTCGCGAGCGTCTGCTCCGGCTTCTGCGGCCCGCCATCGGGATACGTGAGCGAGGAGATTTCCTCCGGCTTGCAGAACTCATCGAGGTTCGTGCGCTTCCCCGCCCAAGCGATGCCGCGCAGCAAAAGCGCACGGTAATTCGGCCGCTCGAACGTGCTCCACAGATGGCCGGGGATCGCAACGAACGCGCGGTAAGGCGTGCCTTGCTGTGGCACAGGCATCCTGCCTGTGGGGCCAGCGGGCGTCCCGGCCGCTTTGTCCGAAGAAACGAGCAGGATGCCCGCTTGCCCCACAGCCGGGACGGCTGTGCCACTCTGCACCGCGCCACTCCACACGCGCTCGTACACCCACATCTGCGGCTGGATGTCGTAGATGTTCGCCTTGCCACCCGCCGCCGGCTTTTTCCCATCTTTGACATTCGGCGTGTAGCTCGTCGCGAGCACGCGCACGTCCGGCGAGATATCCATGTCGTAGTAAATCTCGTCGTCGAAATGGAAGTTCGAAGCGCCCTTCGTGATCGGATGCCCACCGTCGAGTCGCTGATTTTCCGTGAAGTAGAGATCCATCGGCCCCTCCTTCCACTTTGTCTGCCCCGCCACCCACGAACCGCCGATGATCGACTTCCAATACGGCGACATGTCCGGCTTGTTCGCCACCGAAGCCGTGTGAATCACCACGATCCCGCCCCCGCGCTTGATGAACTTCTCCAACCGCGGCCGCTGCTCCGGCAGAATGTTCCCGCCGTCCTGCGCATACATCACGAGCACATCCGTCTGATCGAGCTGCGCCTCGCTCGGAAATTCCAGCGCCCCATCCACCTTCATCCCGCGCTCCGTCAGCAGCGGCGTCCATTTTTCCAGGAACCGCTGATGCTCATGCGCCTCCGGCCCATGCGATTTTTTCCCGCCGCGAATGAACACGCGCAGCGGTTCAGCGTGCGCGCTCACGATGGACAGGACGACGGCGAGGAGTGTGAGGAGACGTTTCATGGTGTTCGAGAATGAGGTTGGGGAAAGTGACTGCAAAGATGGCAGAGCAACGACCCGTGAGCATCCCAAGAGCCCTGCCCAAATACCATCGCGAAAATGCACCGCTCGCCATCGCGGATGCACGCATGGGCATGATTCCTTTTGCGCTCGTTTATTCCGCTTCCGCAGTGCATTCACGAGGGACGCTTCCCCATGAATACTCCCGCCGTCATCAAATTAACCGCCGCCGCGCTCGCACTGGCGTTCATTCCAAATATTCTCGGACAGACTCCGGCGTCGGAGCCGCAGGCAGGACGCAAGGGCGGTGAATCCAATCCGCCGGGGCTTGGTCTTCCCCCTGATCCGGAAGACGCCAGCAGAGCCGCGACGAACATCTCGCTCGCCTACGAGGCATTCTCGTTGCCCCTCGCGAAAGCCGCCGAACTTCAGCGCAAGGGCCTGACCGATTCGGCTCTCTACACCGAGTTGCTCGGTGCTGGAAAACTGGAGCGGTTCTTCGTGGTACGCATGAGGGCCGGCATTCTTAGCGTGACGACGTCGGGGACCGACTACCGGTATCCCTCAGATTTCTCTCCACTGGCTGATCCTGGTGACAAACGCACTGATGTGACACCGGGTGCCCGCGCCACCTCGCCGGCGGATATGCGAGCGTCCTTTCCCTCAAACCCAGCCACCCCTACTGCTTTTGAGAGGATGCAACTCGGCGACAGCTTGGAAATCGATCCCCAGGTCTCGGCAGACGGGAAGGTCGTCGATTTGAGGGTTTCGGTGAGCTACGTGGCCTTTGTGAGAAGGGAGAAATGGGGGCATGGGCCGGCAGAGGTGGAGGTGCCGCAGTTTGAGTCGCAGAAGCTCAATATCGAGGTGACAGCCTCGTTCGGCTCACCCTGCCTCATCGGCACGCTGAATCTTCCATCTGGAGACGGCCTCGCCACACGCGCCGAGCAAATCATCTGGTTCTGCTTCAACACGCCGACGCTCGCCCCAAACAACGCACCCGTTCCCGCAAAAGCTGCCAAGTGAAGTAGCGGCGCTACATGATCCTGTTCGTGCAGCGGATGCCGGGGATGTGCGAGAAGTGCTTGTCGAATGTGAGCACGACCGCGCCGATGCGCCGCGCGCAGCAGGCGATGAGGATGTCCGTGAGCGGCAGGATCACGCCGGTGCGGTCGAGTTGCCAGGCGAGTTGCTCGGCGTCAGCGAGGAGACGGTTGTCCAGCGGCACGGAGAGCATCACATCCCAGCGGGCGCGGAATTTTTTCAGCAGTCCCGTGTCGCGGATGCCGCGGGCGACTTCCGCGCGCACGATTCCGCAGGTGGCGATGTCCCGTGAAAATGCGATGTGCTCCAGCTCCCGCAGGGGGTGGCGGCCCTCGCGCATTTGCCGGATGTACCAGCAGCTATCGACGAGGACGGGGCTTGCGCTCATATTTTACGGGCTTCTTCGGTGTGGCGATGGTTTTGGTTTTTCCAGCCGTCTCGGCGACCTTCGCGGTGAAATCCTCCGCGTCTGCGCCCGGATCTTCCCATGCGTTTTTCCAATCTTCGGAAGTCATCCCAAAGTCGTCCTTGGCCAACAATTCCCGTAATTTGTGCCTTCTGTCCATTTCGTTGAGTGCGACGTGAATCGCGTCGGTCTTTGTTTTTGCGCCAGTGGTCTCCCGGACGCGTTCCAGGAGTTCGTCGTCAATGTTGAGTGTGAGCTTCATGCACGCAGCATACATATCGGATATGTATCAGCAAGGTGTTTGATGCGCCCATCGACATTGACGCCAGATTCCGGTGCTTGCCATGAACTGTAGAATCGCATGAGTGAACGATCCGTATGGAAACCCCGGCAGCCGCGAAATCCGCCTCATCTTTCCGAATTCCCAGATGGGCGCAGCTTTGCCTCGCCTTCGTGCTCGCGTTCGATGTGGCGGCATTTTTCCAGTGGGCCGACGGCGCGTTTCAGAGCGAATTCGGCGGGCATCCCGAGGAGGCGCAGCATTACCTCGCCGGTCTCCGCACGCGCGCTGCGCTCATTCACGCCGGGGGCGGTGAGTCTGCGGCGGCCACACCCGGTCGAGCCTACGGGTTTCCTCACGTGCTCGGCGGTTGGATGGCCGTCTTTGGCCTCTCGCGAATCTCGGCGGTGCTTTTCATGGCCGCGCTGGCTGCGGGGACGGCGACGCTCATCTTCGGTGCTGTGCGCCGCGAACTCGGTGCATGGGCCGGGATTGTGGCGGCCGCGGTATGGCTCTGCGCGCCGGCTGTGCGCGAATCCTACGAGACGATTTTGCCGGAGCTGTCCGGCGCATTCGTGATGACGGCTGCGTTGTTGCTCTGGGCGCGATTGATGGACGACGGAAGGCTGCGTCGCGCCGCGGTCTCCAAATGGTTCGGCAGAGCGGCACTGCTCGGCAGCGGATGCGTGCTCGCGTACGCACTCGGCGTGACTTTGAACCTGCTGCCCGGCGACCCGCGTGCCGCTGGGTTGTTCTTGAAGGAATGCGCGTTCGTCCCCGGTATCGCCGTCGCCGGATTCGCACTGGTCGGCGCGATGTTTCGCCTGCGTTCTGGAGCGCCGGCGGGTGCGGTCTGGGTCGCGATGACGGCGCTCGTCGCCGGTGTTCTGGTCGCGCGATGGCGGCAGGTGGGCGCGCCCGATGTACGGACCCTCATCGTCGCGACTCCCGCGCTGACGATGCTTGCGGCGCGCGGTGCCGTTTCGCTCGCCGGACTCCTCTCCGGCAGAATGGCCGCTGCGGATGGTGTATTGCCGCGTCGCAAAGCACTGTGGCTTTTCCTGCTTCTGCTGCTCGCAGTCCCGCTGAACTTGTTCGAAATCCGCCGGAAGGAATGGGAGGGTTTTGCTCCCGTTGCGCAGACGCTGCTGGAGATGGCGGGAGCCGGCACGCGCGTGCTGGTGGTGTCCGACCGGCGCGGGGAGGGGATGCTGCAATCGGAAATCGCGATGCGGGATGGCGAGGGAAAACTTTCCGTCGAGCGCGGCAGTGAAACGCTGGTGGAAGGCGAAGGTCCGGCAGCCGGCGGGAGGCAAATGGAGCGCTTCATCGAGGACGAGCACCTCCTCGCGTATCTCACCTCTGGACGCATCCGCTACATCGTGCTCGACAGCGCGGTGCCGTACGAGACGCATGCCGATTACCACGATCAAGCCCTGCGCGTGTTGGAGGGAAACGTCCGCAACTTCTGGCCGGTCTATGAAAGTCCCATCACGCGTGATGGCGAACCGCAGGGACATCCATTGCGAGTCTTCCGCGTGGTGCAGGCGGAAGGTGAGGAGCGGTGATCCGTCGCCAGGATTTTCGCAACCTACTTGCGCGCGAGGAATTCCTCGAATGCGCCGCCGAGCAGGCCGTGGACGTCGCGTTCGATCTCGGCGCGCGTCGGCTGCCAGCCAGCCACGGCGAGATCCTCGTATTTGTCAGCCAGGACCTTAGCGATGATCGGGCGGCTGTGCGCCCACTTGTACGTGAGCTGGTCGAGCACGCGGCAGTCGCTGTGTTGCGGGGTGCAGCTCAGGCCGATCAGCTCGAGCCGCATGCGGGTGATTTCCTCGATGATGCTCGGCACATTCATGAACCACCAGCAGCCGAAGACGTGCAGGTTGCGGAATTTCCGCGCGGCGATGCAAAGGGCGTGCTGGTTCTCGCGGGCGAGCATGGTGCAGAGGAATTTGTTCTCCGGAAAAGCGGCGCACAGCCGTTCGACGGCGGTCACATCCGCGAGGCCCACGCTGTCGCCTGCAAGCTGGAGCTGCGGGTTCACATTTCGCCGCACGCCGATCATCAGAGCGAATGCCTGATTTTGCTCCCGCCCGTGCGGCATGATCGCGTGCTCGATGACCTTCGCCGCATCCGTGTTCGCCGGGAACTGGAACTCCGGCGGCAGCGAGACCATGCAATACTTTGCGTCGATCCGTTTCGTCCAGTCGGCCAGGAATCGGCGCACCTCGGCGAAGGTCTGCCCGGAAAAATCCGCGCTCACTTTGTATCCCCACCCGTGGAGCCGTTTCGCGGCATTCGGCCAGTCCACGAGCAGCGGATCGATGCGCAGCGCGGCGACAAAACGGGGATCGCGTGCAAAGCCGCCTTCCCAGACCGGGCGCTCGGCATCGTCGAACGGCGAGTTCGTCATGGCGATCTTGCGGACGTTGGCGAGTTCGCAGCAGCGCTTCACGTAGCTCTCCGGTTTCCAGCCTGCGAACCACCGGCGCAGCGCCGCGAGATCGCGTTTGTTCGCGTCGATGCCGAGCCGGTTCAGGACCGTCACCACGCCGCGGCAGGCCTCGCTAATCGGCGAGTGCTTGAGGAAAAGCTCATTCCAGATCCATTCGGTCTGCTGCTGCTTGGGCGCGGCCCAAAACTTCTCGTATGGCACGTCCATCCAGCGGAAAGCCTCGCTCACGAGGTAGTGGTAGATGAGCAGTTCGTCGATCCCCCACAGCAGCAGGCCGCCAAATGCCGGGTCGTAGAGATGCGTGTGGATGTCGAAGACGGGCGTCGATTCGACGATTTCGGCGACAGTCGTGCGGAGCGTATTGGCGGCCATGATTGCGAGCACTAGACGGACATGCCATGCGGGTCAAATGCGAGCGTGGAGCGCCCCGCGTCCCGCCGGCCACGTCATGTGCCGCAGACCTGATCCTTTCTTCCAGGTCTGCGTGAAATCGAATGCCCGGGAGGAGAAGCGACGCTGCGCGTGGTGTCGCGGTGGCCGCCGGGACGGGCGGCGCTCCACCGCATTCGACGTTTGACCGATCGCTCCCGGCGAAGGATCAATTGCCGCGATGAACAGCGTGACCATCCGCGTCCCAGCGACGACCGCAAACCTCGGACCGGGGTTCGATTGCCTCGGCGTGGCCCTGAAGATCGGCAATCTCGTCACGGTTCGCCGCGGTGCGCAGGCGTCGCATCCGCTGATCGTCGATGCCGCGGCGAAATTGTATTTTGAAACGTCTGGCATCGCTCCATTCGATTTCGCATGGAGAATCGAAGGTGATGTTCCGCGTTCGAGGGGCATGGGAAGCAGCGTCACCGTGCGACTGGGATTGCTGCATGGGCTCAATGCGCTCTCCGGCAGCGCCCTCAGTGCGGTGCGGCTGTACGAATTGTGTGCAACTCTCGAAGGCCACCCGGACAACGCGGCACCCGCGGCATTTGGCGGATTCACCGTCGCGCTCGCCGACGCCGAGACGCTGCGCTGCGCTGTGGATCCGGCGCTGAAATTCGTGCTGCTCATCCCGGACTTTGAGATCTCCACGCCGGACGCCCGCAAGGTCCTGCCGGATTCCATCGCCCGCAGCGGGGCAGTCACCAGCGTCGCGAACGCCTGCCGGATCACCGCGGCATTCCTGCAACAACGCTACGAGCTGCTCAAGGGCTGCTTCGCCGACGGTCTGCACCAGCCGTTTCGCGAGCCGCTGATTCCGTTTCTCTCAAAGGCGATTGCGGCCGGTGAGCGCGCGGGTGCGATCGGCGGCTTCCTCAGCGGGAGCGGATCGACGATTTGCTGCATCACGCTCGACGATGGGGATGCGGTTGCCTCCGCGATGCTCGACACGGCTCCTCCCGGCTCGCACATCGTCATCACCACCGCCGACAACGACGGCACACGCGAGGCCCGGGAGTCCGATGGCATTTCGTGATTCACTCGACCGCTTCGAGCAGTTTGCGACGGACGTCATTCTCGAGCGTCGCTTCGGCAAACGCGCGCTGCTCCTGCGCTGGTTCCTCTACTGTCTGTCGTGGCTGTTCCGGGGCATCGTAAAGACGCGCCTCTGGCTCTACCGCCGTCGCATCCGCAAAGCGCGGCAACTCGGCGTCACGGTCGTCAGCATCGGGAATCTGACGGTCGGCGGAACGGGAAAGACCCCCGTCGTGGAGCGCCTTGCCCGGCAGCTCAAGGATGGCGGCAGAAACGTGGTCATCCTCAGCCGCGGTTACAAAAGCCGGAAGCATCCGTTCCTGCGCAGGCTGCGCCGGAATTTCTTCGGAAAATTCAAACCGCGTGTCGTGCATGATGGCAAACGGCTGCTGATGGATTCCGCGTGGGCGGGCGACGAACCCTACATGCTCGCCCGGAGCCTCGCGAACGTGCCGGTCGTGGTGGACAGGAACCGCGCGAAGGCCGGAGCATTCGCGGTGAAGGAGTTCAACGCCGATGTCCTCATCCTCGATGACGGCATGCAGTACCTCGACGTGGAGCACCGGCTGGACATCTGCCTCATCGATCGCCAGGCACCGTTCGGGAATGAGTTCCTCCTTCCCCGCGGAACGCTCCGCGAGCCGCCGTCGCATCTTCGGCGGGCGAACTACATCCTCATCACCAAGGCCATTCCCGGTGAAAGCGCGGCGCTCATCGATCGCATCCGGCAGTACAATCGCACCGCCGAGATCATCGAATGCGTGCATCAGCCGAAGCATCTCGAAAATCTCTACGACCCCGCTGATCGCCTTCCTCTTTCCCACCTGCGGGACAAATACATCGGCGTGCTCAGCGGCATCGCCCGGCCCGAGAGCTTCGAGGACATGCTGAAAAAGCTCGGCGCGGAACTCGTCATCACCGCGCGCTTCGCCGACCACCATCGCTTCCGGGGGCAGGAGCTGCAGGACTTCGTCGCGCGCGCCGTGCGCCGCGATCTCGACTTCATCGTCACCACGGAAAAGGACGGCGTCCGTTTCCCCGCTCGCATCGGCGGTGCGGACAAGCCCGAGGTGCCGATCTACTTCCTGCGCGTGGCCATCGAAATCATCGCCGGGCAGGAAAGCTGGGACGGGCTGATCGCGCGGCTGACGCAGCGGCGCAAGGTCGCCGCTCGCGAGCGTGTGCTGGTTTAGCCACACTCATTGGGTGAACACGCGGATTTGCGCAAGTGCTTGGACATCCGCGTCCATCCGCGCCATCCGCGGTTCCCATTCATTTTTTGGGCTCACCGGAATCACCGATCACTCCACCTCCCCGAATCCCTCCATCACGGCCGGACGTGGAGACGGCGTTGCACAATTTCTCCGCAGCCAGCCTGTCTGGCACTTTGGTCTAAAGCCGCGGTCCTTCGTTCTCGGAGTGACACCCGGCAGGGCGGACTTTCGGCCGGGGCGGTGCGACGCGCTTGCATGATCCTCCCGCCAAAGCCGCGCAGGCCGAAAAGCGAAAGGTTGACTATTTTCTGAATCCAATGAGTGCATGGATCATACAACTGCATGCAGTTTGGAATTTCATCCTTCCGCCGCCTCACTGCTCCTTCACGCCCTGCGCTCACGCCACCGCTTGAAGAAGAGCCTGCCGAACCCACGCCCGTCGAGCGGGCCTACGAAGCCATTCTCGAACGCATCCTCGATGGGCGGCTCGCCGAAGGCACTGCGCGGAGCGAGGTGGCTGTGGCTGGGGAATTGGAAATGAGCCGCACGCCTGTGCATGACGCGCTCCGGCTGCTGGCCATCGACGGTTTTGCCACTCAGGAACGCAACCGTCGCGAGCTTTTCGGCGGACGATCTGTTTGAAGTCTTCGAGATGCGCAAACTCCTCGAAGGCCACGCCGCCGAACTCGCCGCCGGCCGCATGGACAGCCGCCAGCTCGCGCCGCTGCGCGCCACGGCGGATTCGCTGCACGACGGACTGAATGCGCGCGACTGGAACCGGCGCTGGACCGATTTCGATGCAGCGTTCCACCACACCATCGCGGAGGCCAGCGGCAATTCGCGGCTCTGCGCGGACATCCTCCGCTATCAGCTCCTGCATCGCGGCATCCACCGCTTCTCCACCGATGCCAAGTCGCTGCGTCGCGCATTGGCCGAGCAAGAAGGCATCCTCGATGCGCTCGAAGCTCGCGACCGTGTCGCCGCCCGCGAGCGGATGGTCGGGCCCATCAATGCGTGGCAGAAATTTTTCAGTGATCGCTTGCGCGAGGCGAAGCCGCGCGACGCAAAAACGAAACGTATTTCATGAGGCGGGCGATTCCCGAGCGGCAGTCGTTCACAGCGTCAGCAACATGGCGGGAGCGTGCGTTTCTTCTGCGCGCCGCCTTGCAGGTCCGGATGCTGGCGCGAAAAATCGGCAGCGTTTCTTTTCTTAATCCTAATCGTAATCTTATTCTTAATCCCGCGCGTGCTCCACGGAGGAGGATTAAGAATAAGATTAAGACAAGATGGGCGGCCGGGCTTTTTGCGTTCGCATCGGTTCTGGCCACCGCCTCCGCTCTCGCCGCGGCTGAAACAAAGCCCGTCCCGCCGATGGGCCATCCGGATTTCTATCCTTCCAGCGGGCGGCCCGTGGGCTTGCGCGGCGATGGGACCGGGGCTTGGCCGGGGGCAAAGCCGGTGATGGACTGGAACGCGGCCACGGGCAAAAACATCGTTTGGAAAACGCCAATGCCGGGGCCGAGTTTTTCCCAGCCGATTGTCGTGGGCGACAAAGTCTTCACGCTGGCGGATCCGAACTGGCTCATCTGCCTCAGCGCGAGCGATGGGAAAATTCTCTGGCAAAAAGCCGTGGACCACACCGCCGCCATGACTCCGGAAAAAGCGGCGAAGGCCCGCGAGGAGATCGCGTTTTGGGACGATCAGTTCATGCAGTACTCGATCTGGCTGGACCTCAAGCAGGGCTACAAGCCGAAGCTTTCCCAGTCGCAGATCGACCGCGCGCTCAAGGCCGCCGACGAGCACGGCTATGCGGTCAACGGACCGGGGCAGGCGAACTTCAGCATGATGAGCCTCGGCAAGCATTCCGAGCACGACCCGTTGTGGGATCGCCTCTGGAGGGATCAGACCGAATACAGCCTCCATTACTTCGGCCATTGGGAAGGCATCATGACGCACACGTTCCCGACACCGGTCAGTGATGGCGAACATGTCTTCGTCAACATGTCGAACGATCAGGTCGCGTGTTACGATCTCGAAGGCAATTGCAAGTGGCTCGTCTGGGATCGCCCGGCGCAGGCCGCGCCCGCGAAAAGTGAGCACGTCCGCTACGCGCTCTCGCCGCGACTGGTCGGCGACAGGCTCATCGTCACGGCGTGCGGCGAGATGCGCGCCTACGACAAGCGCACGGGCAAAAAACTCTGGGGTGTATTTCACAAAAAGGACTTCGGCTCGTATTGGTCGAAAGTGAGTTCGCCTGTCCCGATGCGGCTGTCTCTCGATGGCAAACCGTTCGACATTTTGCTCAGCCCCGGCTCGGGCATCTACCGCCTCAGCGATGGCAAACTCATAGGCTCGCTGCCGGACCTGATGGGCTACGAAGGCTCGACCGCGATCACCGACGGCGAGATCTACGTGCGCCGCGATGCGCCCGACGGCGGCGGCAGCAAGCGCGTGGCGGGGCGATTCGAGGCGCTCAGTGCGGACAAGGTGGAATTCAGGGAACTCTGGCGAAAGTTCGCCGGAGGAAAATCTCACAACGCCACCGACGTGCTGCACGATGGATGGATTTTTTCCCCGGCAAGCGGCGTGCGGGTCGCGCTGCGCACGGGCGACGCCGAGGAACTGCCGCTCATGAAGGGCCAAACCATCCGCCCTTCGCTCGGCGGCAAAGTGCTGGTGAGCCTGAGCGGAGGCGCCTACGAGCGCTTCGGTCGCGAGGAAAAACAAGCCGGGGTGATGAAGGCGACCGTCATCCCGCTCGATGATCCGGCCAAGGCGACGACGCTCGACGTCGCGTTCGTGGATTCGCGATACACGGAGGACGAGGCGTTCCGTCTGCGCTGGCGCTGGCGCGGCAATGGCAATCCGATGTCGAACAGCTCGCCCGTGTTTCAGGCGAACCGGATGTTCTTCCGCACCGTCGGCTATCTGTGGTGTGTCGGCGATCCGAAATCTCCGTGGCCGACACCGCGCACCGCACGCTCCAGTCGTCCGTGAACAATATTCGCACATCTTCAAACGACTCACAGGCTCGCGCGAAACTCGCCTTGATCCTGCTGGCCGCGCGGTCGCGACCGATGACAATGTTGATCCAACCTCCGCTTCCTTGAACCGCCCGCTCGCCTCGTTGTTCCCCCTCTGCCGCGTGTCGTTCATGGCGGCCCTGCCCGGCACAAATTCCCAGTGCGGACGTGACACCTAAATCATATGTATTCACTTTTGCATAACCTGCATGCAGTTAATAAAT
>Ga0105048_10014438_pt1 | contig 12306 bp, 8 predicted proteins | sample MAT05_FD_78382 | JGI IMG/M metagenome (GOLD analysis project Ga0105048, IMG submission 78382) | Freshwater microbial communities from Lake Fryxell liftoff mats and glacier meltwater in Antarctica - MAT-05 | ecosystem: Environmental > Aquatic > Freshwater > Ice > Liftoff microbial mat | place... | reverse complement strand
TCGCCAACACGTACGTCGTTGTAATTGGTGATGCTTAATCCGCATTCCATTCCTGCTTGTACATCTTTAGCGTCATCTTTGAAACGTTTCAATGAAGAAAGTTCTCCGCTGTACACTACAATACCATCACGAATGATACGCACTTTGGTGTTACGGTTGATCTTTCCATCCGTCACCATACATCCGGCAACAGTTCCCACTTTCGGTATTTTAAAGATATCGCGAACTTCAACGTTACAAACAATTTTCTCTTCGAAGTCAGGAGCTAACATACCTTCCATCGCAGCTTTCACTTCATTGATGGCATTGTAAATGATAGAATACAAACGAACGTCAATTTCTTCCTGCTCTGCTATTTTTCTTGCAGATGCACTTGGGCGAACCTGGAATCCGATGATGATCGCATTCGAAGCACTCGCTAACATCACATCAGATTCAGAAATTTGTCCAACACCTTTCAAAATAACATTGACCTGAATTTCCTGTGTCGATAATTTCAACAATGAATCGGCCAATGCTTCAACAGAACCATCTACGTCACCTTTCACAATTACATTCAACTCTTTGAAGTTTCCAATCGCCAAACGTCGACCGATTTCATCGAGAGTGATATGCTTATGCGTACGAATACCTTGCTCACGTTGTAATTGCAAACGCTTGTTGGCGATTTCACGTGCTTCACGTTCATCTTCCATCACGTTAAACTGATCACCCGCTTGCACGGCTCCGGACATTCCTAAAATCATCGTTGGTGCAGAGGGTCCAGCTTCTTTAATACGAATTCCACGCTCATTAAACATGGCTTTCACACGACCACTATTTGTACCGGCTAATACTACATCACCTAATTTTAAAGTTCCGGCTTGTACTAAAATAGTTGTTACATATCCTCGACCTTTATCAAGTGAAGATTCAATAACAGTTCCTTTTGCAAGACGATCCGGATTTGCTTTCAAATCCAAAAGTTCTGCTTCTAATAAAACTTTATCAAGTAATTTATCGATGTTCAATCCTTTCTTTGCAGAGATATCTTGGCTTTGGTATTTACCGCCCCAGTCTTCTACTAAGAAATTCATTGCCGCCAATTGCTCTTTTATTTTCTCTGGATTAGCATCCGGCTTATCTACTTTATTAATTGCAAAAACAATAGGCACTCCTGCTGCTTGTGCATGATTAATGGCTTCTTTCGTTTGAGGCATCACACTGTCATCTGCAGAAATAACGATAATGGCTACGTCGGTTACTTTTGCTCCACGAGCACGCATCGCAGTAAATGCTTCGTGACCGGGCGTATCGAGGAAAGTAATTTTTCTTCCGTCTTCTAATGCCACTTCATAAGCACCGATATGCTGTGTGATTCCGCCAGCTTCACCTGCGATTACATTCGCATTACGCACATAATCGAGTAAAGATGTTTTACCATGATCTACGTGACCCATCACAGTTACGATTGGTGCACGAGGTTGTAAATCTTCATCGGCATCAACTTCGTCAACGATAGAATCCTGTACATCCGCAGAAACGAATTCTACTTTATAATCAAATTCTTCAGCTACTACCGTGATGGTTTCTGCATCTAGACGTTGATTAATCGAAACGAATAAGCCTAAACTCATACAAGTAGAAATTACCTGATTCACTTGTACGTTCATCAACTTCGCCAATTCATTCGCAGAAACGAACTCAGTAACTTTAATTACTTTTTCTGATTCTTGCTCTGCCAATGCCTCCTGACGTTGCGCGTGCAAATCACGTTTCTCACGACGCATTTTCGATGACTTCGATTTTCCGGAACCGCTCAAACGAGCAAGCGTCGCTTTAATCTGATCTTGAATTTCCTTATCGGTAGGTTCAACTTTAGGAGCTGCGGGACCGGTACCTCTAGCTCTGGGACCGCCACCCGGACCTCTGCGAGGACCACCAGTTTGTGGAGCACCACCCGGACCACGACGCGGACCAGCGCCCGGCGCATTACCGCCTTGTCCCGGAGGACGAGCTTGGCCGGGAGTACGAGCTTGTCCGGGAGTACGAGCTTGATTGCCTGTACCACCTTTGTCTTTACGTTTCCGCTTGCGCTTATCACCATCTACATTCGATGAGGAAGCCACTGGCTTTTTCTTTGGAGGATCAACGGGAAGTTGAATCTTTCCTAAAATATTTGGACCACTTAATTTTTCAAATTTAATTCCGAAGTGTTCCGGTCCTGCAGGAGCATCTGGCGTAGGCGCACTGCTTGCGTCCTTCTTCTCCTCTTTTGCAGTAGTTTCAGTAGTTGCAGTAACTTCTACCTTCTTCTCCGTTTTTTCTTCCTTCTTCGCTTCCTTCTTTTCAGGCTTTTTCTCTTCTACTACAATGGGAGCCGGAGCTTCTTCCTTTTTTGCTTCTTTCTTTTCAACTTTTACCTCAGGAATTTCTTCCTTCGCCGCCTTCTTCTCCTTCGCAGCTGCTTCTTCCTTCGCCGCCTTTGCCTTCGTAGCAGCTGCCGTTTCTTCTTCCTTCTTCTTCGCCGTTTTTTTCTTTTCCTCTTCTACTTCAGCTTTCGCAACTTCCTTCTTCTGTACAGCTTTTTTCTTGCCGGCATCTAAATCAATTTTTCCTAAAATTTTAGGAGCATCCAGTCCTGATTTTGCCTTTATCACTTCAGGCTCTGCAGGCGTTTCTTCCACCTTTTTAACCTTGGTAGGTTTTTTTGCTATTTTCGATGCAGAAAGTTTTATCGCCTCCAAACTTTCTTTTAACGAATCATCGTTATCCGGTTCCACATCCGAAGCACGCGCTTCTTCCTTCGCTATTTTTGTTTCAATAGTGATGGTATCGCGTTTTAATTTTTCACGTGTCACTTCTTGCGCATCTAATTTCGCCAATTTATCCGGTTGATATTTTTCTTGTAGGATCGCATACTCCTTCTCCGAAATTTTTGTGTTGGGACTACTATCCACCACAACACCTTTCGTTTCGAGGTATTCAACGACATGCTGCAAGCCAACGTTTAACTCTTTGGCTACTTTAATGAGGCGCAATGTTTTTTCTTCGGGCATCTACGGTTTTTATCTTTTTTTCCGGTTAGGGTTCGGTATTACTATTTCAACAATTCATGCTTTCCATTTTTAATTGATCATCCATATTTTCATCGATGTCAATGTTTAATTAAACATTCATTATTGGGAGATGGGTTTCCTTCTCCGCGATTATTCATATTCTTATTCAAACTCAGTGCGAAGAATTCTCACTACTTCTTTGATGGTTTCTTCTTCCAGATCAGTACGCTTTACCAAATCATCTACAGTTACGGCGAGTACAGATTTTGCGGTATCGCATCCAATCGATTTCAATTCATCAATGATCCATTGATCAATCTCATCTACAAATTCATCAAGATCCACATCTTCATCTTCATCCTCCGAATCGCGATACACATCAATTTCATAGCCTGATAATTTACCAGCTAATTTGATGTTATGTCCGCCCTTTCCGATAGCCAGAGAAACCTGATCAGGCTTCATGAACACCGAAGCACGATGCGTTTCTTCGTCTAACTTAATCGATGTAATTTTCGCCGGACTCAAAGCACGCGTGATGTATAACTGAAGGTTGGTGGTGTAATTAATTACGTCAATATTTTCGTTGCGTAATTCTCTAACGATACCGTGTATACGAGAACCTTTCATTCCCACACAAGCACCAACAGGATCGATACGATCATCGTAACTTTCAACAGCTACTTTTGCTCGCTCACCCGGTTCACGCACAATATTTTTTATGGTGATGAGTCCATCAAATACTTCAGGTACTTCCTGCTCAAACAAACGCTCGAGGAATACGGGCGAACTACGAGAAAGAATAATTTTCGGATTTGCATTCAACATCTCCACACGCAAAACAACGGCACGCACTGAATCACCTTTCTTGAAAAAATCGGCGGGAATGGTTTCATTCTTTGGCAATACCAATTCATTGCCTTCATCGTCCAATACCAATATTTCTTTCTTCCAGATCTGATACACTTCACCGGTAATGATCTCCCCTACTCTGTCTTTGTATTTGCGATAGATTCCATCTTTCTCCAATTCAGAAATACGTGAAACTAAATTCTGACGCAATGCCAAAACTGCACGACGACCAAAATCACCAAGACGTACTGTCTCCGTTAATTCTTCACCTACTTCAAAATCTGGTTCAATTTTAATGGCATCGGAATAAGCAATTTGCAATGCTTCATCTTCTACCATTCCATCTTCCACAATCATACGATTACGATAAATCTCAAGGTCACCCTTGTCGATGTTGATGATCACGTCAAAATTATCTGCCGTTCCGTACTTTTTTCTCATTGTAGATTTAATCACATCTTCGAGAATACTCATCATGGTAGCTCTGTCGATGTTCTTTACTTCCTTAAACTCCGAGAAGGATTCAATTAATACTTGATGATCCATTGGACTTATTTGAATTTATAGTTAATAATCAATGTTGCTTCTTTGATGTCGGCAAAGGGAATCTGATGCTCGACTTCGGTAATTATTTTCTTTTTATTTTCTTTTTTAGATTGTGTTTCTAACAGCAGAATACCTGCTTCATCAACACTTTGCAAGATACCTTTTATCTCCATTCCTCCCATCTTGATCACGCGAAGTTCTTTACCGATTCGACGTTGATATTGTTGAGGCACTAGTAGCGGAGAATCCATTCCCGGACTCCCTACTTCCACTTCATGCTTTTCGAGGAAAGTACTCTCCTCATAATGATTTAAAAGAAAACGCGTTAATGCTGAACACTCATCTAGCTTCACCCCTTCCGGCTTATCAATCGAAATCATCAACTTATTTGTTGACAATTTTACATCTACCAAGAAGCAATCTGAGTCCTTCAAAAACTCCTCTACCAATGCTCTTACGTCTTCTTTTACAACCATTTGATATTAAAAGAGGGGACTCAGGTCCCCTCATTCAACTGCCGCAAATATAGGAAATATCCTTGAAATCACAAAATAGCTCCCTCAGAATCATTAACATTGCGCCCGTGGAAAAATCGATGACCGCAAAAAAATGGCTGGACCGAGGCGTTTACCTCTGCTCCATGCTGCTTTCGAAATGGATTAATCAGGACAAAGATCCTAAGTTGCTGACTTTTAACAATATTCTTTGTATTAAGGAAGATGAAATTGGTGATTTTGTTTACACCTTGCCGGTTTATTCGATGCTTCGCAAACAGTTTCCTAATTCAAAAATTACGGTTTTGTGCCGACCCTTCGGCGTACATCTTTTATCACAAAACAAAGAAGTTGATGTTGTTACTGCGGATTATTCGCTTCTTGAAAGTCATTATGACTTACTCATCGATTTGCGCGGCACCCCTGCATCAACAAAATTAGCTCTTAGTAAAAGTCCCATGTATCGCCTCGACCGAGGAACTCAACGCTACCAAAACCGAAAGGCAGGAAATCATCCTCATGAAGCGGAAACCAATTGGAGTATTGTGAAAACGGTAATTGAAGAGAAATACAAAAACCTGAATCCTAAAATTTATTTATCAGAAGAAAATAAAAAACAGGCGATGGATTTTTTGAATACTGCAAACATCACTCGCTTCGCAATTTTTCATACCGGTGCTCGACGCATTCTCAAAAAATGGCCTTTGGAACGTGTAATTACCGTCATGAATTGGTTGCATAGTGAACATCAATTGGACTGTGTATTGGCAGGAGATGCATTGGATGCAAACGACGCATCAGAAATTCAATCGCAACTCGATTTCACCTTACATGTTGCTGCAGGAAAACTCAATTTGCTCGGCTTTGCTGCTCTCTGCGAAAAAGCTTCTCTCTTTCTCGGCAACGACAGTGGACCATTACATATTGCCGCTGCCATGGGAACGCCTTCACTCGGCCTCTACGGACCCGGTGATCCCATCTTTCATCCGCGCGCAAGCAATGCCGCTTTCCTGCATCATATTTTAGAATGCAATCCCTGCGATCAAGTGCATTGCAAGTACAAAGAAAATCCTTGCATTCAAAGAATTTCTGTGGATGAGGTAAAAGGGAAGATTGGGGAATTGTGGGGGGAATTCATAGAGAAATGATGCGGGAGGAAATGATACGGGCGGAAATAAAAGGCATTCAATCCGCACTGTAGGGGAAATTCACGACTTTGCCACTACAGCGCATTCGGTTTAATTCGAACAATTTTATTGTCTTTCATTACTACTAATTCGGATTTCTTTTGCTTTTTAAATTCAATGAGTTTTAAATAAGCTTTTTCCAGGCCCTTCACTATTTTATCTCGAAGTTCCATTTGTTTTTTTACAGTTGTCATAAGCTTTTTTTAAGATCTTCAAACTTTAAATGGTCCATAATTGTCAAATGACCATCAACGGTTTTTTGAGCGATTAACTCGTGTTTTCCATTAGAGTTATCAAAGATAAGAGCACCATCCACAATTGGCAAGTAAATATTGAACAGATTTTTTAATCCTTTAGTATATCGTCTCATAATTATATCATCCTCAATATTGTGTCCACCTTCCGAAACTCTAATTCTAACTCTCTCTTTAGCTAATTCTACATTTTGCAGCCAAAAGAAAAGTAATGTAATGGTATATTGCTTCTGCCTGGCTAAGCAAATTTTATTTTTTTAACTTCTAGTTGACAAAGTAGTTTCAAAAGCAAAACTTTCATCTGCCTTTAATAAATCATTTATTCTCTTTAACATAATTCTACCGGCTTCAAATGCCACTTTTTCAGGCTGAAATGGAGATAACCCTTTAGCAATCTCGTCTGCATTAATAAATTCTTTACATGAAATTATTTCAGGTAAAATAGTAAAAGAGGCGGTTGTTTTGCCTGCACCATTACACCCTCCAATAATGTAAAGATTCTTTTCTGTCATTTATGCCAAATCTATCGATAATAATTATAAATATTGATTCGCGCAGAAAGGATCCAGGAGGAAAGGATCCTATACTATGAAATGTGGTGCATGGATTAATTTTCAATCACCTCTACGACTTCCTTCTCCACCACCGGATAAATCCTTTTCTGAAATAAAATCCACAAGATCACCCCACAAGAAATGGCGGCATCCGCGATGTTGAACACAGGACGAAAGAAGAGGAATCCTTCGCCGCCCCAAATGGGAAACCACGAGGGGAATGTTCCACTGATGAGAGGGAAATAGAACATATCAACCACTTTGCCGTGCAAAATCTCGGCATAACCGCCTTGAGGAGGAAAAATGGATGCCACTTCTCCGAATTCGCTGGAGGAAAAAAACATTCCATAAAAAACAGAGTCGATGATATTTCCGACGGCTCCGGCGAAGACGAGTGAAATGACAGTGATGTAAATTGTACTGACTTTATCGCGAACTAATGTCCAGAGGAAGTAACCCATTGCAGAAACGAATAGAATTCTGAATACACTTAAAAATAATTTGCCATAATTACCTCCGAACTCGAGTCCAAATGCCATTCCATTGTTCTCTGTAAAATGAATCAAAAACCAAGGCGCAATTTCAAACTCCTGACCCAAATACATATTTGTTTTGATCCAGATTTTGAGAAGCTGATCAGCGAGCAGCACAAAGAAGATAATAAGCAGAGGACGCTTCACGTGATTGTATTTATTCTGTAAAACATTGAAGCTTGCAACCACCGGCTACAAGCTTCTCGTGTAATTGTCATTTAATGATTTTTAAAAACATTCATCTCGGCATTAAGCGCTTTTGTGTGTACGAATATTTTGCGAGATGTTATTTAAAGAATATTTTGCGAGATGGTATTTAACGCCTTTTTAGTCGCGGTATTGTTTCAATTTTGCTTCCATACTTTGAGTGGTATGGGGCACAGCGCGCAAACGTTCTTTCGCAATCAATATACCGGTGATACGGCAAATACCATAGGTTTTATTTTCGATACGGATCAACGCAGCCTCTAATTGCTCAATAAATTTCTTTTGGCGAGCGGCTAAGTTAGCGGCTTCTTCTTTCGCTAAAGTCTCTGATCCATCTTCCAACATTTTGAAGGAAGCACCTGTATCATCCGTACCATTCTCATTAGTATTCAGAATTTGCGCCTGTAAGTTGATCAACTCTTCACGAGCGTCAACCAATTTTTTTACTATCAACGCTTTGAATTCCTGGAGTTCCGGATCACTGTAACGCTGTGTCACGACGGGTTTTGCTTTTACTTTTTCAATCATAGTCTCTTTCACAATTTTTATTGGGGCAGGCATTACCACCAGAGCTTTTGCTACCGGCTTTGCCACAGGAACGGGTTTCACTGCTACTGCTTTTACCTTTACCTCGGGTTTATCTATCGATTTTTTTATAGGGGCTTTCGCTACTACTACTTTCACAGGAGCGATTGTTTTCTTTGCAACAGGTTTTACCGGTGCTTTCGTTACCGCTTTTTTAGCAGGTGCTTTTTTAACAAGCACTTTTTTGGCAACAGCCTTTTTTACAGGAGCAACTTTCTTCACTGCTTTTTTCACAGGAGCTGTTTTCTTCGCAGCCTTCTTTACAGGAGCAGCTTTCTTCACCGCCTTCTTTGCAGGGGCACCCTTTTTCACCGCTTTTTTTGCAGGGGCTGCTTTCTTAGCAACTTTTTTGGCAGGAGCCTTCGTAACCGGCTTTTTTGCCGCGGCCTTTTTTGATTTCGAAATTGGTTTTTTAGTGGCCATTTGAATTTTTATTTACAACTGTTAATACTTTGAGCGCTTCATCCATCTCCACAGAAATCACATCAGAACCTTCCAGATGATCCACAAGTTCGAATTGAATTGCTAAAATTTCGCTGCGAATATAGTCTAAATTGTTCTTTATTGAGCGTTGAATTTCTTCAGAGCCCTGAATTCTGACATCGATCCTGTCGGTGATTTCGAAGCCTTTGTCTTTGCGTATGTTCTGTATTCTATTGACTAACTCACGAGCTAAACCTTTCTCTTTCAGAGCTTCGGTAAGTTTAGTGTCGAGTGCAACGGTTAATTTTCCTTGATTAGCAACTTGCCAACCTGGAATATCTTCACTTAAAATTTCTACATCTTCCAATAATAAATCGAAAATGACAGCGCCTAAGTTGAGCGGCAACATGCCCTTTTGCTCGAGATAAGCGATTTGCTCCTGATTGATGTCGGTAATGGAAGCACTTAATTGTTTCATCAATCCTCCCACCTTGGGTCCCAATGCTTTGAAATTTGGTTTAATTTTTTTGACCAAGACCGTGGATGCATCTTCCAAAAATTCAATCTGCTCCACATTGACTTCGGCAAGAATTAAATCCTGAATGGCCAATACTTGTTCTTTGAATTTTGCATCAACAACCGGCAATAGAATTTTTGTGAGCGGCTGACGAACTTTAATATTTACTTTTTTACGCAAACTCAAAGTCATGGAGCTAATATCTTGCGCCAATTGCATCCGCTCTTCCAAAGCTTTGTCGATGTGCTGTTCTTGCACCTCCGGGAAGGAAGCTAAATGTACGGATGTATTTTTATCTTTCCTGCTGATGTTATTAAGATCGCTGAAGAGATGATCGGCATAAAATGGTGCAATGGGTGCCATCAAACGCGAAAGTGTATCGAGGCAGGTGTAAAGCGTTTGATACGCGGCTTTTTTATCGTCAGAATATTCGCCTTTCCAGAATCTTCTTCTGCTTAAACGAACATACCAATTGCTCAAATGCTCTGTTACAAAATCCTGAATAGCGCGAGCTACTTTTGTTGGCTCGTATTCCGCATAACTAGCATCCACTTCTTTAATCAAGGAATTCAGAAGTGAAAGCACCCATCGATCTAACTCGCTGCGTTTCTCAAGTGGGATGGGCGCATCTTCAAAAGTAAATCCATCGATGTTAGCATAAAGTGCAAAAAAATTATACGTGTTATAAAGTGTACCGAAGAATTTTCTTTGTACTTCTCCGATGCCTTCTAAATTAAATTTTAAATTATCCCAAGGCTGTGCATTGCTGATCATGTACCAACGAGTTGCATCAGGACCATAGGTTTCTAATGTGGTAAATGGATCTGCAGCATTGCCGAGACGTTTCGACATTTTATTGCCGTTTTTATCGAGCACCAATCCATTCGACACTACATTTTTAAAAGCTATCTGATCGAATAACATGACAGAGATGGCATGCAATGTAAAAAACCAACCACGAGTTTGATCCACTCCTTCTGCAATAAAATCGGCAGGATATAAATCTTTCAAACTCTGTGTTGAAAAAGGATAATTCCATTGAGCATAAGGCATCGCACCGGAATCAAACCATACATCAATCAAATCACTTTCGCGATACATGGGTTTTCCGGTGGAAGAAACTAAGATGGCATGATCCACATAGGGGCGATGCAAATCGAAATCGGCTTTTTCCGAATCGAGATGTTCCATGTCTTTGGGATCCATGATTCCTGCCGCAACAGATTTTTGCAATTCATCATGCAACTCTTGTACAGAGCCAATGCATTTTTCTTCGCCGTCTTCGTCGCGCCAAATAGGCAATGGAATTCCCCAATAACGAGAGCGACTCAAATTCCAATCTACTAAATTCTCGAGCCAATTGCCAAAGCGTCCGGTGCCTGTACTTTCAGGTTTCCAGTTGATGGTTTTGTTGAGCTCAATCATTCGCTCCTTACAAGCTGTTGTACGAATGAACCAAGAGTCGAGCGGATAATAAAGAATGGGTTTATCAGTTCTCCAGCAATGCGGATAACTGTGCTCATACTTCTCCACTTTAAAAGCGAGATTATTATGCTTGAGTTGAATGGCGATGCGCTCATCCACACTTAAATATTTATCACGAGCTTGTTGCAATCGTGCCGCTTCTTTTTCAGATTCGTTTAGGTATTCTTCCTTCACATATTCACCGGCGAAATCCTTTACTTCCTTTACAAATCTTCCTTGACGATCGACAAGGGGCATGTCTTTTCCATTCTCATCCTCGACCATAATTGGTGGAACTTGATGTTGCTTTGCTACACGAAAATCATCAGCACCAAAAGTAGGCGCGATGTGTACGATACCTGTTCCATCTTCAGTACTCACAAAATCACCAACGATAACACGAAACGCATTTCCTTCTGGTTGCACATAAGGCATCAATTGCTCAAAGCGCATATCCTGCAATTCACTTCCCTTAATTTCTGCAATAATTTTATAAGGAATGTTTTTATTTCCTTCCTGATACTCTTCAATGCTTAACTCTGCATTCTTCGGATTGAAATGTTTTTGAAAAAGATCTTTTGCCAATACAACAGAGATGGGTTGAAAAGTATACCCATTAAATGTTCGCACCAATACATAATTGATGTTCGCGCCCACAGCTAATGCCGCGTTAGAGGGCAATGTCCAAGGAGTGGTGGTCCAGGCTAGGAAATATACGGGTGCATCACTCGCAGAAAATAATTTTTCCGATTTCTCATTGCGAATCGCTTTAAACTGCGCTACGACGGTAGTATCTTTTACTAATTTATAAGTTCCGGGTTGATTCAATTCATGCGAGCTAAGACCGGTTCCTGCAGCAGGAGAAAAGGGTTGAATTGTATATCCTTTGTACAATAAATTTTTCTTGTGCAACTCCTTCAACAAATACCAACAAGTTTCGATGTACGGCGTTTCGAAAGTGATGTAAGGATTTTCAAGATCGACCCAATAGCCCATCTTACGGGTAAGATCATCCCATACCGATTTATACTTCATCACCTCGTGGCGACAAGCTTTATTATAATCTTCAATTGAAATTTTTACACCGATGTCCTCTTTCGTTATACCTAAAGTTTTCTCCACATAAATTTCGATGGGCAAACCGTGGGTATCCCATCCACCCTTACGTTTTACCTGAAAACCTTTCTGTGTTTTGTAGCGACAAAAAATATCCTTGATCGCACGCGCCATCACATGATGAATACCCGGTAAACCATTCGCTGAAGGTGGACCTTCATAAAAAACAAAAGCGGGACTCCCTTCGCGCTCCTCAATGGAACGTTCGAAGATACGCTGCTCTTGCCAGCGCTCTAAAACCGACGCTGCGATGTTCGGCAGATGTAGTGATTTGTATTCTTTGAATTGCGACATAATAAGTTTGCGAAGGTACGGAATTCAGAAGGAATGTATAATGCAAAAAATCAAATTCCCAACGCCTTCGAAAGAGTGCAACTATATGATTATTAACTTGGAACATCTAAGTAATTTTTCGAAGGGACTAAAAAACTTTTAGGTTTTACTGAAAAAGCAAAACCTCGCAAGGCTTCGTGTGCAAATTTTCAATATCTCCGCTTACAAATTAAACTGCTTAATACTATTCAATAATAACGCGC
>Ga0105048_10014437_pt1 | contig 12306 bp, 7 predicted proteins | sample MAT05_FD_78382 | JGI IMG/M metagenome (GOLD analysis project Ga0105048, IMG submission 78382) | Freshwater microbial communities from Lake Fryxell liftoff mats and glacier meltwater in Antarctica - MAT-05 | ecosystem: Environmental > Aquatic > Freshwater > Ice > Liftoff microbial mat | place... | reverse complement strand
AGATCACTCGCGTAGGTGCGGGCCGTTTCGTCTGCTGCCATCAACGCCTCCTGCCTGCGGATTGCCTCGGTTCCCTAAGAACAGCCTACCGCAGGTGGCGCGATTATTCAAATGCGCTCTCAGTAGCAGACATCAGACACCCGTCTTGTCTACACGCTGTCGCTTACTTCCCGTTTTTGCACGTATCTCGGCTGTACCCCGTGTTCTACAGGACGCTGCTGTTCACGACCAAGCCGAGCGCGCCCAGCTGGGCTTCCTGCCCTTCGCGGTAGCGTTGCCGAACCTCGCCGCGCTGGCCGTGAAAGACCACCCGCGCGCGGCGATGGCACCCCTCCCCGCGATTGAGCTGTGGGTCAAGCTGCGCCGTCGGTACGCCGGGTCGCTGATGTCGTGGAGCAGGACGATTGAAGCGGTGTACACGCGAACGATTATCGGGTTTTCTGTTCCAAAACTACCCAGACCCCAAGATGGCGAGTGGGACGACGGCATGGTGCGCTCAATCGGTATGCTGCTCAACGGCCAGTTGATCGACGAGGTAGACCCCAAGGGCGTCACTGTGCGCGACGACGTGCTGCTGCTGCTGTTCAACGCCTACCACGAGGAGATCGCCTTCACGCTGCCCGGCGTAGAGGACGGTCCGCGCTGGCACGCTGTGCTCGACACCGCCCACGTTGGCGAGGAGCCGCCCGCGCCAATGCCGCCCCGCAGCCAGTTTTTCCTCCAGGGCCGCTCGCTGGCCGTGCTCAGCCAGCCAGGCGACGAGTGGGCGGCGCGCTATGGCCGCAGCGAGGCGGCGCAGACGCCGATTCCCCTGGCGCCCTTCCTGGGCGGCGTGTAGGCTGTTTTGTCCACAGATGACACAGATTTCCGGTCTATGGCTGTTTCGGACAGAATGGACAGGAAATCTGTGTCATCTGTGGATAAGTAGCTTTACACGAGCACCACCGCCCCCGCCCCGACAAACACCAGTTCCTCGCCCTCGAACCGCGCCGCGCCCCGGCCGCCGTAGCGCGGCTCCTCGCTGTCGAGCAGCGTCTGGCGGCCCGCGTGCGGCAGCCGCAGCCGCAGAGCCCCACCCAGGTTGATCGCCGCCAGGAGCGTTTGGCCACCAGGGGCGCCACGGCGCAGCAGCAGCGCCCGCTCGCCCACAGCCTCTACCGCCAGCGCGTCGCGCCCGGTAGCGCGCAGCGCCGGGTGCTCGCGCCGCAGCGCCAGCAGCTCTGTGTAGAGCCGCAGCACGCCCGCGTGGGGCTCGCGCTCGCGCTCCTCCCAGCGCAGCTGCGAGGCCAGAAAGGGATTGGGGCGTGTGGGGTAGTCGCACCGTTGGTGGAGCCCACTGGGGAGGGTGGCCGCGCGCAGGTATGTGCGGGCGGTGGGCACGCGCATCCCGGCGCGGGCGGCGGCTTGTTCGCGGGTCTTGCCCTTCGTGCGGGTGCGGAGCATCAGCGGCACCTCGGTGTCGGTCTTCATGGCACCTCCTTCTGCGAGCCATGGTACGGGGAAACGAGACAAGCGGGTGAGCTGCGAAGGGAACGTTCTCATCGTCATGAGGTGCTCGTTTACCGCGTCGTTGGAATAAAATGCTATACTGCTGCGTATGTGGCTATGAATAGCCACAGCCCATCGCATACTCCTCGCTGTCGGAATGGTATTGAAGCCTTAGGCATGTTTCAAACCAGCTTTACAGTTTGGTCCTTACGCCGCCAGGGCAAGCACCGGGGGGTGTGCTGCTGGCGGCGTGGCAGGCGCGGCAGCGGGCCCATAGCCCAACGCGATCAGCCAATCGGTGGGCGCATCGCCCAAGCCACTCAGGTGGAGTGGGCTCGTTCCCTTGTGGACCCCCCGCGTAAAGACACGATGGTTATGCCAAACCGCGAGCAACGCCAGCATCCCTGCCGACAACGTCCGATGCACCGCCAGATGCGGGCGCAGGATGCTGTGCCAGTTCTCGACGGCACTGCTCGCCCGCGTGGCCGTTTCCCAGGCGTGGATGGGCACCCGCGCCGCTGCGCGCCACGCCTCCGGCAGCCCCGCCACCAGCTGGTCGGTATCCCAGCCCAGGGTTTGGCGGCGCTGCCACGCCCAGGCGATCAGCGCCAGACCGGCGGTACCGACGACCGGCTCGATGCGGGCATGCACCGCGTCCAGCGGCGGCACAAAGGTCAGCAGCGCCGGGGCGGCCAAGCGAAGATGGGTGTGCAGCCGCTTCAGCTCGGCGTGCGCCACATGCGGGGATGTGGTCTGCAGTTCAGCCAGCAGGTCGCGTACGGCCGTCAGATCCTGCGCCCGGCGCGCCGCATCCTGAAGCCCCAGGTGATCCACGACCACCACCGCCAACCCGTCGTGCAGCATGTGACCCAGCGCCCGCAGCTCGGCCAGCGTGCGTTCCATGTGCGCGACCTCCGCCTGATGGGCGACCACATCAGTCTTGGGCTCGCCGCCGCGTGGTTTCTGGCCCGCCGCGACGCGTGCGGCTTGGCGTTCCACCGTGGGCGTGCGTTCCTGCAAGGTGCGCACCTGGCGGGCGACGCGGTGCTGCACCTGGCTCCAGGTGTGGAACACATGCCAATGGTCACGCCCATGGGCTCCGTCCGGATCCACGATCTGGCAGGCCGAGCGCAGGGCATCCCCCCCATCGCTGACGGTGGTGTGCCAGCGCAGACCCCGATCCTGCGCCAGCCACAACACCAATGTCCAGCGCTCGGCGTCCACGGGCAGCGGGCCTTCGGCGGCCCAGACCGCCCAGCTGTGCGTGTCTACCACGTTGAGGTACGCCCCTTGCCGGTTGTTGGCGTAGATTTCGTCGAGTGCTACGGACCGCGCCTGCGCCGGGGCATGGGTGGCCATCCAGCGGAGGGCTCGCTGCTGGGCTTCTGCCACCACCGCCGCGCTGGTGCCAATGCTCACCTGCTGACCCGTGAGGCGGCGCAGGCAGACCTGAATGTTGGCGTAGCTGCTGTGGCTCTCGACCAGCAGGGCCAGGATGTGGGTCGCAACCGCCGGGGTGACCGCAGTGGTCGTCGCGGTATCCGTAAACGCTTGGGCCAACGCCTGCTGGGCGCGGGCTTTCCAGGCATACAGGGTTGGGCGCGACACCCCGACGGTGGCGCTCAGCTGGGTGACAAAGCCATAGTCGTGGTCGTGTGCAAACATCTGATTGGCCCATTGCGCCCGCTGTGCGGGCGTGCTAGGATGCGTCTGACCCATGTGGTCCTCCCTGCGTGGCTGGTCGATGCGGTACATCAACCATACATGGCAGGGAGTTTCTGTGCAAGTCGTTCGGGCGAAGTGTAAAGCTCGAACCGTCGATTTTGAAACATGCCTTAGCAAAGGATTTTGGACATGTCATTACAGACAGGCACTCATCGACCTAATCGCCCGCTGTTCATCGTGTCGCTGTTCACTATCGCCGCCCTGCTGCTCAGCTATGTGCCAACCGCGCTGGCCCAGGGTGGCCTCCCAGCCGAGCCATTCACTGCAACAAGCCTGCCCACCAACTGGTCGATCGTCAACAACCCTACCGATAGCCCAGGCTGGAGCTTTGGCAACCCTGGCAATCGCCAGAATGAGACGGGCGGCAGCGGGAATTTCGCCATCGCCGACAGCGATATCGCGGGCAGCGATATCGCTATGGACACCGAGCTGCGCACGCCGGCGTTCAGCCTCAGCGGTGTCAGCACTGCACGCCTTGAGTTCCGTACCCTCTTTAAGCCCTACGAGACCTCAGCTGGCGCGGTCGATGTGAGCGTCGATGGTGGCACCACCTGGGTCAATGTCTGGCGCACAACCACTGCTGTAAACGGCCAGACCACCGTCGATCTCTCGGCCCAGGCGGCAAACCAGGCGAACGTGATTCTACGCTTTCGCTATACTGGCACATGGGCCTGGTACTGGCAGGTTGATGATGTAAGTGTGGTCGCAGTAAGCGGGCCGGGCGCGCCGAGCGGCCTGAGCGCGACCGTCAGCGGCAGCCAAGTTGCCCTGAGCTGGCAGGCCGGCGCAAACGCCGCCAGACACAAGCTCCAGCGCTCAACCGACGGCGCGAACTGGGCCGCTGTCGCGACCCTCACCGGCGCAAATGTCAGCTACACCGATAGCAAAGGCGTGCTGTGTGGCACCGCCTACTCCTACCGCGTGCTGGCCAGCAACGCCGCTGGCGACTCTGCGCCGAGCGCCGTGGCAGCGGCAAATACCGCCACCTGCCCGAATATCAATAGTCTGAGCGAGGCATTCACCGCCACCACCGCGCCTGCTGGCTGGACGGTGCAGAACAATATTGGTAGCGAGGGCTGGCGCTTCGACGACCCCGCCAACCGCAAACAGAATCCTTTTAGCATCACTAACAACTTCGCGATTGTCGATAATTTCCAGGGCGCTGTGGCGGTCATGGATACCGAGCTACGCAGCCCGCAGCTCAACCTGGCCGACCGTCCGGCGGTCAAGCTCTCCTTCCGCAGCTACTTCTATAATATAAAGCAGGCGACTGTTGATGTCGATGTCAGCAGCGATAGCGGCACAAGCTGGACGAATGTCTGGCGTAGCACCAACAGCGTTAACAACACGCCGTTCCGCACGATTGATCTGGACCTGAGTGCGGCGGCGGGCGGCAAGTCGAATGTGATCGTGCGCTTCCGCTACTACAACGCCGACCGCTCCGGCATCTGGCTGATCGATGATGTGAGCCTCAGCTCACAGGGGCTCCCCGAGGCACCAACCGGTCTAGCCGCCACGCTTGATGGCGGTGGGGCGCTCAAGCTCACCTGGGCGAGCAGCGCGACCTTGTTTGAGGTCTACCGCGCACCTGGCGGTAGCGAGGCCTTCCAGAAGATCGCCGACAGTACCAATGGTGCGACCAGCTTTATCGACACCACCGTCGCCAGCACTACCGCTTATCGCTATCGCGTCAAAGCGAAGAACGCGGGCGGCCTCTCACCCGATAGCAACACCGTCGATGTAACCAGCGGCGACCGCTCGGTGCGTTTCCTCGACATCACTGTGTCATACTACGATACCCCCGCCAACGCGAACGCCCGCCGGGCGGCGATCGAGGCGAATATCAGGTACTTCGCCGACGCTGTCTACGAGATGTCGAACGGGGCGAACAAGCTGCGCCGCATCGAGATCTACACCGGCGGGGCGAGGGCCGACAACGCCTCGATCGTTTGGGTCGCCAGTTGCTGGCCGAACGCCCATGTCGCTGGCTATGGCAGGACGGGCCTACGTATCGAGCACTGCGATAACTTCCAGCAGACGAGCTTTATCAGTGATGACACCGCCCATAAGAACGGTGGCTACACGCTGGGCCACGAGATGGGCCACTTCTTCTACTCGCTCTATGATGAGTATCGCGGGCAGGATGCGACGGGCAGCGCAGGCTCACCGCAATCAGGCGATAACCCCGTCGAGAACTCGGTGATGCACAGCCAGTGGAACGCCGTGAGCGGCAACCTCAACTGGCTGAACTTCTCGACTGCGCTGAACGATACCAAGAATACCGCGCAGTATCGCGTCTTTGGCGCAAGCGGCTGGGAGACTCTGGCCCGCCCGCTGAGCGACGACCCACGCGATGGCCAGCGGTCGAGCGGGCCGACCCGGCTCTTCCACCCTGAGCTGGCTGCGGTGGCCCCTGTCGCTGGCGCGACCCCGCGCATCGATCTGAACAGCTCGGCGGCCCAGGCCGAAGCGCGTAACGCCCTCCAGTTTGTTTGGGTTGGCGAGGGCGGCAACTTGCAGCAGACGGGCACCGAGCTGGCGCGCCAGTTTGTGATCGACACCTCGGCCAATATGCCCACGAGCCAGCTTGACGCACTCAAGGCCGAGCTGAAGAGCTTGGTCGACAGCGCCTCCACCGGCGATATGATCGGCCTGATCACCTACGCTGGTACAGTAACGGTCACCCAGGCCCCTGTGCTGATCGGCGATCAGGCCAGCCGCGATACGCTGAAGGGCGCTATCGATAGCATCAGCCGCAGCAGCGACACGGCGGTCGCCACTGGCGAGGCGCTGGCGGCAGCGCTCTCCAGCGACGGCGCGGCGGGCATCCCGGCCAACGCCAGCCGTGCGGTCTATCTCTTTAGCGCAGCGCCCCACACCGGCAGCGTTCACCCCTTTAGCCAGACCAGCGCATACCAGTCGGCCGCTATCGCAATCTACGCCTTTGACTTTGGCAGCGACGAGGGTCTGACTGTCGATCTGCTTGATCTCGCCGAGGCGACGGAGGGCGACTACTTCAGCGCCAGCGATGCGATCGACCTGCATAGCAGCCTGAGCGAGGCCGAAAAGAGCGCCTCGCCTGCGGTCGATGTTGATATTGTCAGCGCAGATGGCGTCGCCACAAGCAGCAGCCCCTATACCAACACGTTCCTGGTCGACGCAAGTATCGGCACGCTCCAGGTCGATCTGATCTTCGCTGGCGCGCCGGGCGATGCGACGATCAGCCTGAGCCGCCCTGACGGTAGCCCCAGCGCGGCCAGCTTCACCAGCTTTACCAGCGACGACGGCTTTGGCGGGCAGTATACGTTGGCGAGCGCGCGGATCAGCGCACCCGCTGCGGGCAGTTGGCTGCTAAGCGTCAGCACCACCCGCCCTAGCATCGCCCTCTACACCTCAGTCAGTGGCGAGGCCCACGCCAGCACGCCCACCTTCTTCGCCCATGTCGAATCGACCACCGGCGATGAGATCGCCTATCCTCAGCCGATTGTGATCGATGCCTATGTCGGCAAGGAGTTTCCGATCACTAATGTTGGCATCAGGGGCGAGGTCGAAAGCCCCAATGGCAACATCAGCGCCGTAAGCCTGCGCGACGACGGCGTGGCCCCTGACTATCAGGCAGACGATGGCTACTACAGCGCGATCATCAACTATGACGGCGATGGCGCGTACACGGTATCGATCTTCTTCGACAACAATAGCGGCGGCGCAAACTATACCGAGGTTGGCGTCGCGCCCGCGCCCGCGCCCGATGGCTCAACCCGCCCGGCCCGGATCTTCCCGGTGGCCAGCAACTTCCAGCGCACCGCCAGCACAACCCTGATAGTCAGCGGCTCGCTCGCTGACGACCACGCCGACGACATCGATGGTGCTACGCCGATCAAGGCCGACAATGTCTCGATCGCCGGGCGGATCGACCTGGCCGATGACTTCGATGTCTTCAAGCTCGATGTCCCAGCGAACTACAGCGGCCCGCTGGTGCTGCGCGTCGCCGAGCTGGCGCTGGGCATGGATCCCTACATCTTCGCCTTCGCCGCCGACGAGAGCTGGGAGGTGGAGCAGTTTCTCGACACTGAGCCAACCTCTGGCGACTACCTCACACTGACGCTGCCGCCCAGCGCGGGCAAGACGGTCTACATCGTCGTGTCACATTATGACGAGCAGGCCGGCCAGGGCCTCTACGACCTCTCGGTTGGCCCTGGAATCAGCAACGAGCCAGCGGTGCGCAGCGACGAGAAGCAGATCTACCGACTCTACCTGCCGACCGTTCGGCGGTAGGGAGCGACAGGCTTTTACGCACCGCCGAGACGCGGGCTACACGCCCCGCGTCTCGGCGGTGAACATTACAGGCCTCTCCCAAGCGCCAGCGCATAATCGACAATCCTACCGGGGATGTTGGGGGCACCGTAGTATTCCGGGAAAAACGTACGCTAAGGGCATTGCTCACAAGTTAAGGTGGGGCGGGAATTGTCAAGTAGAGCAGATCGGTGATTGCGGTGCGGTTTTTGCGCTCGCGCTTGAGCATTCCGGGCCCCTTGGCGTCCGCAGCAAGGTAGGCGACTGGGTCGTCCGCCTTGCCCCGATGATGGGCCACCGTGAAATGATACAAGCCCCTTGCCCTGATGCAGCCATTCCACCAGCCGCACCGGATGCGCACATTGGCGGTCGGCCTTCGCCCCCAGCCGCACGATCTGATCGTGCAGGGTGGCGGTCTTGCGCAACACCCGGCCCGTGTGTGTCACGGTGCGGGTTTCTTTCCGGGTCAGAAACCAGACCCCAGTAGCGGTGAGTTGGTCGCAACGGCCAAAGTTCAGAAAGCCTAGGTCAAAGAGCAGCAGCATGCCACGTTCCAGACCGCCCATGATCCGATCCCAAAAGCGCTGGCCATGGGCGGTCTGGTCTTCCTCATAGGGGGTTTTTGCAGAACGCCCCGAAAAGGTAAATTAACCGAGATCGGATAAGGGGTGCTGGAAGCCGCACAGGCTGGTGCGGATCTTCTTCTGGATTTGCCGGTAGCGCGGGGCGAACTGGTAGCCGAAGACGTGGAGCAGGGCGAAGTTCAGCTCGTTGGTGCCGTGGGTGTCGGTCGAGTGGATCGCTGGCTGCACCGTGGTCGTGTTGTTGAGCAGCAGGTCGAGGACGTAGTGGCTCTCGTGGTCGTGGGCGCCGATCACCTGCGCGTTCACCGGGATGTTGCCGGCGACCAGGGTGTTGGCGACGATGCCTTTGCGAAGCCCGAAATACTTGCGCGCGTGGCGGGCGTTGAAGGTCGGGATGGCCGTCTCGAACTTCTGCCCGTCGCTGCTGGAGTGGATGAGCCCATTCAGGTCGTAGTGGCGGGCGATCAGCAGCGCCGCGATGGCGTTACACACCAGGTCATTGGCCGCCCGCAGCGTCTCGGGACGCAGGTAGTTCTCCGAGGCTCGCATCAGCACATGGGTGGGCAAGTCGGAGATCTCGCCCATCCGCCCGAGGCCCATGTTGGTGCCCCAGGCCATCAAGCAGGCGTACAAAACGGCCGGCTCGGGGCGCTGCCGCTGGTAGCGGCTGACGACGTGGGTGAGCGCACTGAGCATACCGCAACCGGCCTCGGCAAAGGCGAGCACCTGACGCAGATCAACCTGCGGCACGGTGTCGAAGAGCGGGTCGTTGACCGGCTCGCTGCCCTCGGGGTAGGTAAGCGTCCAACGCTGGTGCTCGCCGCGCCGGCTCACGCGCACGTCGGCATTCTCGCCCTTGGCGATCCGCCCGTTCACCTCCTGGATGCGCCGCTCCAACTGCTCCTTGAGTGCGGTGAGCTGCTCGCGGATCGGCTGGCGCAGGCCGGGTAGGTTGAGGGCGGCCAGGATGCGCTCCTTCTCACGCCACTGCGCGTCGCTGAGCAGGTCGTCCGCGAGGCTGCGGAACTGCACACTGGCGCGACACACAATGTTGCCGGCCTTCAGCCCGTTGCAGACCTGCTGGTAGACCAGGAACTCATAGCGGTCGGCGTTCAGTCGTTTCGTGCCATCGGCCTCTTCGTGGTAGAGGTAGCGCTTGAGGCGGACGGGGATCCAGCGCGCCGGGAAGCTCTCCTGGTCGAGGTCTTTGAGCGGCCGTCCGGTGGCAATGGCGCGCAGGAGAAACTGCGCCGCCTCCAGGAGCGGCGCGTCACGACGGGTAGCGCTCAGCTCGACGGCGCCCAGGAGGTGACGAAGATGCCGCTTCCAGCGCTGGTGCGCCTAGTCGAGCTCAGCCCACTGGAGTGCGAGCTCGTCGAGAGGGGCGTTCGTGCTGAGGTAGGCGGCAACGCGGGCCAGGCGCTCGCGGTCGAGCAGCGTGAACGCCTGGGCCTGCATCTGCGTGAAGGTGGTGGTGGGGCTGGGGGCGCCGTCGACGACCAGCTGCAAGACGTCGCCGGCTTTGACCAGGTCGGCGCTGCGCTCTAGGCGTTGGTCGCCGGCCTTTTCTTTCGCCGTCTCAGTCGCCTCGGTGACAAACGAGGTGACGTTGTGCATCAGGGCGGTGAGCGCGTGGTCGTGGAAGCGGTGGAAGCGGTGGATGACGAAGCAGAGCAGGTAGAGGTAGGCGAGCCAACGGTCGAACTCCTGGAGGCGATGGGTTGAGTAGTAGTCCACCAGCGAGGCGTAGTAGGCGACGGCATCGGGCGAGACCTCCATCTGTGGGACGACGCGCATCGCGAGGTGGTAGAGCGGGCGCAGGGTGTCGCCACGGCCCACCTCCGTCCGCATCACCTTGAGGCGGAAGTCACTGGGCTCGTGCTTGAGCCTGGTCACCAGGTACATGCCGTCGGTCTCGGCGATGAGTTGGTCAAGGGCGGCCGTGTCCGCCGGGCTCAACTGCGCGCGCAAGATGTCGTTCACACGCCGTTGCTCGACGGTCAGCGCCTTGCCGATGATCTCCTGCATGGTCGTGTAGCCGGGCAGGATGAGACGCTTCTCTGAGAGACACCGCAGCAGCTCGCGGAAGAGGTAGAGCGGCTTGGTGCTGAGCCGGGCAAGCTGCTGTGCCCGTTCAAAGAGCTGATGTCGCTCGGCGGCGTGGCAGGGCCGATACCCGAAGAGCTCCTGGATGATAGCGTGCTGGTTGAGCCAGGCTGGCTTGGTGATCGGGGCGAAGGCCGCCCGGATCTCGGTTGGGAAGTGGCGAGCGAGGATCGCCGCCACATCGTCGGCGACCTGGGCGAAGGTGAAGGTGAAGAACTGCTGCTTGGCCTTGAAGTAGCCGAGCTGGAGGATGAAGCTGACCTGGGATGGAAGCGAGCGTAAGCGGCGACAGACCGCCTGTTCGGCCGCGGTGAGGGTAAAAGAGCGCTGGCGCTCATCGGGGGTGAAGCGGGGCAGCCCGTAGAGGTCGTCAATCTCGTGATCATCCAGGATGTGCAGTCGCTTCTGCCGACCAACCTCACGCCCACGCGCCACCTTCGCCTCCTCTTCCGCGAACGGCCGCGGCCGTGGCGCCCGTCTCACAAGGTATACGTGCCGAGACAGCGTAAAAGCGGTGTCTCAAATAATGGTGCATAATAGCATTCGTAGAATGTCTAACATGTTGTGAGACGGGGAGGGGGCTATGGCGCTGGTCGGCTATGCGCGGGTGAGCTCGGTGGGGCAGAGCCTGGAGGTGCAGCTGGAGAAGCTGAAGCACTGCGACAAGCTCTACCAGGAGCAGCGCAGCGCCACAGGCAAACGCCCCCGACTGACGGCCTGCCTGGAGTATATCCGCGAAGGGGACACCCTTGTGGTGACGCGGCTCGACCGCCTGGCGCGCTCGACGCTGCACCTCTGCCAGATCGCAGAGGCGTTGCGGCGCAAGGGCGTCCACCTTGAGGTGCTCGACCAGCAGATCCATACCAATGACGCGACGGGCCGGCTGCTCTTCCACATGCTGGGTGCCATCGCCCAGTTCGAGACGGAGCTACGGGCCGAGCGTCAGCTGGATGGGATCCAGCTCGCCAAGGCACGCGCCCTGCTTAGATCCGTGCTTCGACGGCTGGGACTCTTGGTTGCGCCGGGGCTGGCCGCCGAGCGAGCCAGAACAGCAGCCCGCATGCGGCGAGGGTCGTCGCAAGCAGTGTCAGAACGCCCGTCTCGCCCGCCAGATACTCCAGCGCGAGCGGCGCGCCGGTCACGGTGAACAGCGCAAACGAGCTTACGTACACGTTGAAGCTGCCATGGGCCAGGGTTGCTGGCCAGATGCTCCCGCTCTTCAGCTGGAGGAACCCGTAGATCACCCCGGCGGCGGTCAGCGTCAATAGTAAGATGGGGCCGACCATCAGCCAGCTGCCGAGGAGCGGGAGGAACCCGGCGATCAGCAGGATTGGGAAGTGCCAGAGGCCGTGGAGCAGCCCGCTCAGCAGAAAGGCTTTGGTCGCCCCCAGCGGCAGCAGCCGCGGCAGCAGATAGCCGCGGAAGCCGATCTCCTCGCCAAGGACGAAGCCACAGACGATGATGAAGTTGATCCCGAGATTGAGCAAGAAATCAATGAGCGTGAAGCCTTCCGGCAGGGCGGCGTGGGCCACCCCGCTGCCCCACACCATGCCGTAGACCGCCAGGAGCAGCACCGGCGGGCTGAGCAGCGCGAGGGCCCAGTAGCGCAGCCCGGCGCGGCCCAGGCCAAGGGCGCTCCAGCCGGCGCGCGTGTGGCCGTCGCGGGTCACGACCAGCAGCATGAGCAGGGCCGCCACGGTCGGGGTGTACATGTGCAGGAGCATCGCGCCGTCGCCAAGGCGCGGCGCCAGCAGCGCGACGCACAGCGTGAGCCCGAACGCGATCGCGTAGAACAAAGCGGCTTTGACTGTATCCGTGAGCTGGGTGAACATGGTGTAACTCCTCTGATGCCCTGGCGCTTCGGCCCAGGGCGTCCTTCATCACTGAACGCAAGGCTACCCTATGCGACCTGGGGCACGGCCTCGGTCTCTGCCATTGAGCCAGCGAGGTGCGACCTTCCCCTCGCGTTCTAAGCCTCTCCCGGGTTCGCTTCGTCCCCCGCGACGGTCATGATCGCCAGTAGCGGCATGCCCAGGTCGCGCACCTTGATCAGCACGCCGTGGAGGGCCGCCTGATCGGCCAGGGGGCCGCGGAGCACCACCTCGCCATT
>Ga0105048_10014436_pt1 | contig 12306 bp, 9 predicted proteins | sample MAT05_FD_78382 | JGI IMG/M metagenome (GOLD analysis project Ga0105048, IMG submission 78382) | Freshwater microbial communities from Lake Fryxell liftoff mats and glacier meltwater in Antarctica - MAT-05 | ecosystem: Environmental > Aquatic > Freshwater > Ice > Liftoff microbial mat | place... | reverse complement strand
TGGCATGCGCCTCGCCGGCTATCACGCGCTCAACTCGCTGAGGATCGAGAAGGCCTATCGCCACTGGGGCCACGACATCACCGATGAGGACACGCCGCTGCAATCGGGGCTCGGCTTTGCCGTATCCTGGGACAAGCCGGGCGGTTTTTGCGGGCGTGATGCGCTGCTGGCCCTGCGCGGCAAGCCACAGGGACGCCGCCTCGTCACCTTTCTGCTCGATGACCCCGCACCGCTGCTGCTGCACAACGAGCCCATCTGGCGGGATGATGTGCGTGTCGGCCACATCACCTCTGCCATGTACGGCCATACGCTTGGGCGTTCGGTCGGGCTTGGCTATGTAAGCGATGCAGCCGGCGTCACAGCCGAGTTCATCCGTGACGGGCACTTCGAGATCGAGATCGCGGGCGAACGCCATGCCGCCCGCGCCACGCTCAAGCCGCCCTACGATCCGCGCGGCGTACGCGTGCGTTCGTAAAATCAGCTCTTCCGGATATTGTGGAAGAGCGGCATGCCCGAGAGCATCCCGGTGATGTCGCGCCGATGCGCCGTCAGATCCTTCCAGCGCCCCATTGAAACATACGGCACGTCGATGAAGGCGCGCTCCTGGATGGCGCGCGCTATGGCCTGGCGCGCTGGCTGGTCGGCCGCCTCCATCCATTGCGCGCGCAGCGCCAGCAGCTCCGGGCTGGTGGGCCAGCCAGGCCAGGCCGCCAGGCCATTGCCGCGCAGACCCAGATGCGCTGACGGATCCCAGAGATCGAGGCCGGGGAGCAGCGTCGTCGTGCAACTCCAGCCGCCCAGGTCCAGCAGCCCGCGATTGGCGCAGCGTTGCAGCCAGACGCCGAAATCAACGGGGATGATCTCGACGTTCAGGCCAGCGCGCTTGAACTGATCCGCCGCGACATCCACCTGCCGCGCCATGGTGCTTCGCGATATCCGCGAAGGCGCGATGCGCCGCATCGGCGTCGAGCTTCATGCCCCCGCCGAGGAAGGCGTCGGGCCGGATGGTGCCGCGGACTAGAGCATATTCCGTTCGAAAGGGCTCACTCCACACGCTCTAACCTACTGTTTTTCGATCATCTTTATCTGTTCAAACGATTCCCTTTGAACGGATGATGCTCTACATGCGCGTCGGTGACCGAGGGCAAGGTATCGCCGTGGCCAAAGCAGGCGGAGCCCGGCTGCGCGCCGGCGCTGCGCGGGCCGACGCGCTGCATGTTGCCGTCATCTACCCAGATCAGGCTGCCGCCACCGGCGCCGACCGTCACGATATCGAGCACGGGGGTGCGGATGGGCAGGCCATCCACCTGGGTTTCTGCGGCCAGCGCTGCCTCGCCATCCTGCACCAGGGAGACGTCGGTCGAGGTGCCGCCCATGTCGAAGGTAACGAGATTGCCGCGCCGAGAGCGGGCTGCCTGACGGATCGCGCCGACACGGATCGCGCCGACTACGCCCGCCGCCGGACCACTGAGCAGCGCGCTGATCGCGTTGCTGCGCATGGCCGTGGCCGGCATGCGCCCGCCATTGGATTGCATGACGCTGAAATGCCCGATGAAGCCCGCACCGGCCAGTGTCGCCTCGAAGCGGTCGAGGTAGCCGTCGATTACGGGCTGCACATAGGCCGAAAGAGCGGTGGTGGAGGCGCGCTCAAACTCGCGGAACTCGGGCGCCACTTCACGGCTGGCAGCGACGCGGATGCCGGGAAGTGCGGCGACGATCATCGCCTCCAGCCGCATGTCGTGCACAGGCGAGGCATAGGCGGAGAGCAGGTAGACGGCCACCGCCTGATAGCCGCCGGACGCAAGCGCCGGGAACAGGTCCCGGGTGACAATGGCCTCGTCCAGGGCTTCGATCACGGCACCGTCGGGCCCGATGCGCTCAGCCACCTCGAAGCAGTCCCGGCGGCGGACCGGGGGCGCAGGCTTGGCGTAGTGAGGAAATCCATTGCCCGATCGCAATCTCGCCGCCGGACACTGCGGCTCAGGCCACCCCCCCGACAGGGGCGTTGCCGGGCCAGCGCATGCGCGGCATGCGCCAGCGCCGAGGATGGACCCTGCGGGAGCTTTCGGCGCGGAGTGGAGTTTCCCTTGGCATGCTGAGCCAGATCGAACGCGGGCTCTCCTCGCCTTCCATCCGGTCATTGCAAAAGCTGGCTGAAATCTTCTCCATACCGATTGGCTGTTCTTTTCCGACAGCGCGGCGACGCAGCAGGGTCCAGCCTGGATCCAACGACGCGCGCAGCGCAGGGTGCTGGACCTCTCGGCCAAGGGCAATGTCAAGGAACTGCTGAATCCCGACGGTGACGGGACGATCGAACTGATGCGCATCACGGCGGAGCGCGGCGGCTCCTCCGGCGAGGCGCCCTACCAGCACGCAGGCGAAGATGCCGGCACGGTGTTGGAAGGGGTGTTGGAGTTGGAGGTTGATGGCGTCCTGGGCCGCCTGCAGGCTGGCGACTCTTTCCGTTTTCCTGCAACCCTGCCCCATCGCTTCAGCAATCCAGGGCCGCTGCGCTGCGTTGTCATCTGGGCCGTAACGCCGCCGCTGTATTGCAGTTCAATTCCACCAAAATGGCCGACCGATATGGCGCATCCCCAGCGGCGTTGAAGGTGATGGTCTTCCGGCGTTCGTGAGGCTCCGGCGCCACGGCGCGAACCAACCAATATTCAGGCCAGGTGCTTGGCACCGCTGATGCCCGCCGCCCAGCCGCCAGGCTGAATCAGACCACGACCGCATGGGAGCGCGCTTTTATGCACCGGATCGAGAGGAAGGATGCGTCGTTTCCCCAACCATTCTTTCAAGCTGAGGCCGACGAAATACGCGATCTTCCCGCCCTGCTATGCTGCCGAAGCCGCGCTCGCGGACTTCACCTCCGCCACTTTCAGCCCCTATTCCGTGCGCGAAGGAAGACCGCTATTATGCCTGGCTGTAGCGCTGCGAGAGCCTAGGCTGGGATTGACTTACACGCCTCAAAAGCCGCAAACGAATACCACGATAGCAGGACCAGGAAACGAGATGGGCGACGGCATCCATTGGTAGCCAGCGAACATGGGCGCGAACTTCTTGATCTGATCGGCAAGCGGCGCGCGCGGGTTGGCATTGTCGGAATGGGCTATGTCGGGTTGCCGTTGGCAGCCACCATCGCGAATTGCTCCTATCCCGTTATCGGCTTCGACGTTGATGTCGCCAAAGTGGATCAGTTGAATGCAGGTCGGTCGTACATCAATCATCTCAGCGATGAACTGGTTGGCGGAATGCGCCATAGCGGCCGCTTCGAGGCAACAGCCGATTTTGCGCGGATGGGCGAGGCCGACCTGATCCTGATATGCGTGCCGACACCGCTCAACCGCCACCGGAAGCCTGATCTGTCCTATGTCGAACGGACAACCGAAGCTGTGGCCCGGACGCTGCGCCCCGGGCAGCTCATCGTGCTCGAATCAACCACCTATCCCGGCACCACACGGGAGTTGATGCTGCCAATCCTGGAGACCGGCGGTCTCGTCAGCGGCAAGGATTTTTTCCTGGCCTACTCGCCTGAGCGGCAAGATCCGGGCAACCCGAGCTTTGGAACCGCGATGATCCCCAAGATCGTCGGCGGTGAAGGGGCCGATGCTCTGGCGTTGGCCATGGAGTTCTACGGCAGCGTCGTGACACGTGCGATCCCTGTCTCCTCCACGGCCACCGCAGAGGCGGTGAAGTTGACGGAGAACATTTTTCGCTCGGTCAATATCGCGCTCGTGAACGAACTCAAGGTCATTTACGGCGCCATGGGAATTGACGTCTGGGAGGTGATCGAGGCGGCCAAAACCAAGCCTTTCGGCTTTATGCCCTTCTATCCCGGCCCCGGGCTGGGCGGTCACTGCATCCCGATAGATCCGTTCTACCTGAGCTGGAAGGCGCGCGAATACGGCGTTGCGGCGCGCTTCATCGAACTGGCCGGTGAGATCAACACGCTGATGCCGCAGTTTGTCATTGATCGGCTTGCTCTGGCATTGGACGGCCAGGCTCGAAAAGGGGTCAACGGTTCCCGGATCCTGGTGCTCGGGCTGGCCTACAAGAGGAATGTGGACGACCTTCGCGAGAGTCCGTCGCTTGTGTTGATGGAGATGCTCAAACAGCGCGGGGCGGAAGTGGATTATCACGATCCCTACATCGCCGAGGTGATGCGCACGCGCGAACATCCGAAACTCGCAGGGATGCGCTCTGTGCCGTGGGACCTGGAGGCGATCAGCCAATACGATGCTGTATTGATCGTGACTGACCATGATTCGGTGGACTACCCCGGGCTCGTGGCCGCGGCGAAGCTCGTCGTGGACACGCGCAACGTCTGCGCACGCACGGGTGCGACAGGGCCAAACATCGTCAAGTGCTGAGAGGCTCCTTGCCCAAGTGGATTTACGCGGCATGGAGGTTCTCGTCACCGGCAGCGCTGGCTTTATCGCCTATCATGTCCGCCGCCGCCTGCTCGACAACGCTCATCAGGTCGCGGGGCTCGACACCATGGTGCGGTATGGCGACATGCGCCCGAAGGAACGTCGGCATGAAATGCTGTCGGTCAGCAGCCGCTTTCGTACCCACCTCGCTGACCTGACGGACATGGCGGCCACTTCACGCGTGCTGGAGGTGACACCCCTGACGGTCTACGCCGCCACAAAACTTGCAGCCGATCACACCGGCCACTGCCACGCGCACCCTTGGAACCAACCCATGACGACGGCGAACGAGCGTGCTGGATATTTCCGCCTTCAACCGATCTTCGCTGTGGATGTGGGCCGACTATCTGACGAAGGCGCGTGCGGTCGGCAACGACATCAACCCTGCGGCGCGCACCCACGCCGCGGAGCGCGTGGCGATCGAAATCGGCGATGCAAGCGATCCAACCGTGTTGCCAGCAATCCTTCGCAATACCCCGATGCGCCCAGGCCAGATGGATCCGCAGCCGCGACCATCTGGCGCAAGCAGGTGAGACGGCGCACGTTCCCTCGCAATGCGGCGATCATCGAGCGCGGCTGACGCCGAGCAAAGCCATCGCGCTGGAGCCTGAATGAGACACCCTATCCTTCACCTTGTCGTCTCGGCCCGGCCCAACCTGCCCAAGATCGCCGCGATCTGGCGGGCCCTGCACGCCCCCGGCGCGGCTTCCTTCTGCACCCCGCGGATCCTGCACACCGGGCAGCATCACGACAGGGACATGTTCGGCCAGCATCTGGATGATCTTGGCCTGCCGCCGCCGCATCTGGCACTGCACGCAGCAGGTGGAAGCCATGCCGAGACCTGCGCCAGGATCATGACCGCCTGCGAGGCTACCTGGCAGCGGGAGCGCCCGGCGCTCGCCATCGTCGTGGGGGATGTTGATGGCACGCTGGCAGCGGCCATCGCGGCACGGCAGATGCGCATTCCGGTGGCGCATCTGGAAGCGGGGCTGCGCGGCGGCGATTGGAACATGGCCGAGGAGATCAATCGCCGCGCCGTGGACGCGATCAGCGACGCGCTTTGGGCATCCACGCAGGAGGACGCCGAGGGGCTCGTGGCGGCCGGGCACCCTCCCTGGCGGATTCGGGCGGTCGGCAATGCCATGGCGGACACTCTTCTGCACAACATTGACCGCGCGCGGGCCCGCCCGTTGCCGTCGGGCTTGCGCGGTGGTGGCTATGGTGTCGTCACCCTGCACCGGGCGGAGAACGTGGATGACGAGCCTCGCCTGCGCGCCTGGCTCGCCGTGATTGGCGAGGCGGCGCGTCAATTGCCCCTCGCCTGGCCGCTGCATCCCCGGCTGCGGCTTCGCATGGAGACACTGGGCCTCGCTCTCCCGGCCGGCGTCATGCCTCTGCCGCCCCTGAGCTATCTGAACTTCCTGGCCTTGCTGGCATCCTCGCAACTGGTCGCCAGCGACAGCGGCGGCGTACAGGAGGAGGCAACGATCCTCGACATCCCTTGCCTGACCTTGCGCGACAGCACAGAGCGCCCACTGACCCTGGCCCTGGGCAGCAGCCGGCTGCTGGAGCCGCACGCGCTTTGCGATGCGGTGGCCGAGGTGGCGCAAGGGCGCTGGCCACATGCCGCCCCGATCCCGCTATGGGACCTCCAGGTTGGTGAGCGGGTGCGGGATCACCTGCGCGAGTTGCTGGGGTGATGCCCCCGCGAGGCGCGTCCAGCACACGAAAAGCGGCCTGCTGGAGGCCTCAACCCGCGACTGCGGGTTTGTCTCGTTCACTTCGTCATGCTCGTGCCTGATCCTCTGAAACTTCGCCGCTGTTGGATAAAACATCCACTCATCGGGCTGTCCGACTTTTGCAAGCCACAGCTCCCCGCGCGAACGCGTGAATGCTACTTTGGCCAAAGCCCGAATCTCTGCTTAGGTCCCCAAACTGGAGTGGGATTGAATTATGACAAAGCTGACCATTGGAATGCCCGTCTACAACGGCGCGGCTACGCTTCGAGCTGCGCTCGACAGTCTGCTCGCGCAGACTTTTACCGACTTTCGGATCATCATTTCAGACAACAATTCAACCGACAACACGCAGGACATCTGTGAGGCTTATGCGGCCCGTGACTTGCGCGTGACTTATGTGCGGCAGGCCAAGAGCTTAGGTGCCCAAATGAACTTTCGCTTCGTATTGTTCGAGGCCATTACCCCCTATTTCATGTGGGCAGCCGCGGATGACCTCTGGGCCACACAATTTGCGGAACGCAATATTGCCGCCCTGCAGGATGACCCTAGCCTCGTGATGAGCCAGTCGCGGGTCCTGTTTACCGTAAATGGAACCCCAAGCCACATGGCGGTTGGGACCTTCCCATTGCTGGAAGAGCCAGGCATCAATGCGACCCGTTTTTTCGAAAACCCTGCTGACAATAGCCGCTATTACGGCGTGTTCCGCACCGATGCGCTCAAGACTGTCTTTCCCACGCGGTCGTTCTTTGCGTTGGATTGGCTAGTGTCGGCGGCAACTTTGCTTCACGGCAAGCACAATGAACTACCCGAAATTTTGATGATTAGGGATTCTAGTGATCCGGCTTCCTATCAGCGAGCGGTCCTTACAGACCACCGCTTCATCTTGTGGCGAATATTTCCCCTCCTGTTCATGACACGCTGGCTTATTACCCATCGTAGCGTGCGACTGAGCCGACCCCTTCTGTACCGGCTATGGAAGGCGAATCTGTATCTCCACTTCCGTTTCGGCGTTTTGAAATCGCGCAAGGTCGCTGCACGCTACCTGGAGACCAATAGTCTCGTCCTCGCACTTGGTCTTCGGCGCCTTCCTGCGACAACCCCGTCTGCCCCGCAATCGGTGCCTCTTGAACCGGTCACGGGTCCGCACCTAGGACCGCCGAGCATCCCGGCGCTGACCTCTACTGCCTGGACCTGCTTGACCGAGATGCCAGCCGCTCCTCGGCTGAGCGTCATCATCCTCGCCGATACCGGCCTTTTGGATGCCTACCGGGCGTTGCTGACGGCCCAAAAACTGGCCATTGGTGCACCGGTGGAAGTGATCCTGGTTATTCCTGCCGGAGCTGGGTACGGCTCGAACACTTTCTTATCCCTGAAGGGCGTCATCGTCGCTGAGGTCGGGGGCGAGCGCACGGCGGGCCGCTTGATCAATGCGGGACTGGCAAGGGCGACTGCCGCCAATCTTCTCCTGGTGCGCAGCAACGCGTGGTACGGCGCGGAGATTTTACCGGCGCTGGAAGAAGCTTTGGCCCGGGCGCCCCTGGTGGCGCCACAGATCCTTTACGCCGATGGCATGCTCGCCGCCGCAGGTGGCGTTATTTCGGGCAATGCAGAATTGTGGCGGTATGGCCGGCTAGGCCATCGCGCAGAACCGAAATACCATTTCGCCCGGAGCTGCGATGTTGCCTGCGGAGCCCTCGCTATGCGCCGCGAGGCCTTGCAAGATTGGCAGCCCTTCGACGAAGGCATCCATCATTTCGACATTGCGGTGGCTGATCTTTGTCTGCGCGAGCGCGCACGGCTTGGCCCGCCTCTCTACTGGCCTTGGGCACGGATCGCAGGTGCCGACGACCCTTGGCGCGAACTGGAGCCTGACACCGCCTTGTCCCCGCCCGACTTCGCCAGGGACCTCGCACGTCTTCAAACGCGGAACAGCAAAACCCTGTCTCATTTTTCCCAGCTGGAGGCAGAAGGCCGTCCGTCGCACGACCGCACATGCCAGCGCCGCATGCTGTATGTGGATGCCGTCACTCCACGGCCCGACGAAAATGCTGGGTCCATTGAGGTGGAGAGCCAACTCACGCTCCTCAACGATTTTGGCTATCGCGTCATCTTTATCCCTGAAAGCAATTTTTCACTTGACGGTCAGCATACCGAAGCGTTGCAAAAGCTGGGCGTGGATGTCCGCTACCACCCTTTTACCACCAGCGTGCGTGAGGTCATCGAGGCGGAAGTCTCCAATGGTTTGTTCGACGTCGTGGTGCTCTGCCGCGCCTACATTGCCGACCGTTACATGCCAATTGTACGCGAGCTGGTGCCTGCGGCGAAGGTAATCTTTTACCCGGTGGACCTGCACTTCCTGCGCGAGGAGCGCCAGGCGAAGCTGAGCGGGGACAGACGGCAGATCACAGCAGCCCAGATCTCCCGGCTGACGGAGCTGGCCTCCGTGAACAGCGCCGATTCCACGCTCGTGCACAGCACCGCCGAACGAGATCTCCTTGCCCGAGACGCGCCGGGCGCCAAAACACATCTGCTGCCCCTGACGCGGGCCGTGCCGGCGACACTGACCGCGCCGGGCCCGGAAGGTCGACGGGATATCATCTTTATCGGTACGTACCAGCACCCACCCAATGCTGACGCTGCGATCTTCTTTGCCAAGGAGGTTTGGCCTCTGGTGCGCTGGCGCCTGCCCGAAGCGCGCTTCCTTGTCGTCGGCAGTGCGGTCACACCCGAAGTTTCGGCCCTTGCCGGCGACGGCGTCGAGGTGGTGGGCTTCGTGCAGGACCTGGGACCGGTGCTCGACAACATGCGCGTTTCAGTTGCCCCGCTGCGTTATGGCGCGGGGCTGAAGGGGAAGGTTGCTACCGCTTTGCAGGCCGGCTTGCCCACCGTTGCCACCAGCATGGCGGCTGAGGGGATGGCATTGGAAGACGGACGCGACATCCTGCTCGCGGAAACAGCACAGGAGTTGGCCGATGCTGTCGTGCGTCTTTACACCGATGATGAGCTCTGGCGCTCTCTCGCGGCGAACGGCTTCGCCTTCGCTCGGGGAGAATTCTCCTTCGAAGCCAACGCCAAGCGAATCGCCGCCCTGCTGGCGGTCCTGAATGTCTCAACGCTGAAGAGCGAGCAGATCCTTCTCGAAGCCGACCTAGCCTCGGGCGACGAGGTGTTCCGTCCTTCCAAGTTCTGGACAGAGCTTTCAGCGGAACATGTGGCGCAACTCACCGACGAAAGGCTGATGGGTTTTAAGCGGACTATCAACAATTGCTACATGCAGTGGCTACCTGGCTACTTCAGTGACCCCCGGGTGAAACTGCCGATGGCGGCGTTCCGTGACCGCCCGTCCATGCTGCCCGTCGAAGTTGCCACCAATGCCAAAGCCGATCCGGATCTGGCAAACGAGGTCGTGGGCTATGCCGGCTTCAGCCCCTTCTCCAACCCGGACTACATGCAGTTCTATGCCTTCTACACCGGGCTGGTCTGGCACCTGATGACGCTCCACGCCGGCGACGACCTGTACCAGCGTTTGGAGGAGCCCGCGCTCGGAAAGCCCATCCGGTTGGCCCATAAGGATCAGGCGATCTCTCAGGACCTCGCGCAATCCCTGCTCGAATATTCGCAAATCCGGCAGTTGACCGGCGCCTTGCCGCCGACCGGCCAGCTGATGACCTATCTGGAACTGGGGGCCGGCTATGGCAGGCTCGCTTACGTGATTTTGAACTCGCACCCCTGCCGCTACATCATTGTGGACATCCCGCCGACCATTCTGGTGGCCAAATGGTATCTCTCGCGTATTTTCCCGCAACGTCAGACCTTTGGCTACCGCCCTTTCGCCAATTTCGACGAGGTACGTGACGAGTTAGAAGCCGCCTCCATCATCTTCCTTTCCCCTAACCAATTGGCCCTGCTGCCCGATGGTTTCGTGGATGTCTCGATATCAATCTCAAGCCTGCACGAGATGAGCCCCGCGCAATCAGCGCGTTACCGGGAAATGCTGGAGGCCAAGACAGCTTCCGTGATCTACTTCAAACAGTGGATCAAATGGCGCAACCCTGCTGATGACATCGAGGTGGGTGTCGCCGACTACCAAATCCGAGCGCCATGGCAACTGTCTTTGGAGAGCGTGGACCTGGCCAATCATGAGTTTATCGAACTCGGCTGGCTCCGCGGTTAGTTGCATGTCGCCAGGGGCGTGGGGCTCACCCCACGGGCTCGATCGAAACCAGCGCGAAGCCAATCGCGCGGCCATCCACGCCGCCGTCTCGCTCAGGGCGCCTTGACTGATCAGGCAAAAAGCGCAGCAAAACCTCCTCCGTGCCCGGGGGCAAAGTCAGCCGGGTGATCGCGTAAGCATAGGGTGTGGCGTGCACGATTTGGCCAATGACGGCGCCATTCGCCGTCACGGTGATTGTTTGAGGGCCGAGCTCAGGGGCGACATAACCGATGGTATGAAGAACGAGCGCGACGACACCAGACTGCACATCAAGGGCAATGGCACTGTCTTCCCTGTAGCTCCAAACATGCGTGGCTTCAGGCTGTTGCCAGCCCCAGCGCAGCGACGCGAGACTGGGGGAAGCTTCGGCGTAGCGCAGCGTTGCACCAGCCCGCGCCGTGACCTCTGGGCGACCAAGCGGTTCGAGCGCGTAAGGGATTTTGAGCCCGGCGGCAGCCAAGTCGGCGGGTGGGAATATGGCCGTCGGGTCGCGCACAGCCCAACGGGCCTGAGCATTGAGCAGGGGCTGGCGGCCCTCCCCACGGCGTCGGGCAACAGCGTAAATCTGCGTGGGCTTCAACGCTCCCGAGGCGGTCAGTGAATCCTCAGCGGCTTGTAGGCTTTCGATGAAAGCCCGATCCTCGTCCTGTTCGGGGTCAAAGTTCCAGCCAAAAATACGGTCAACGAAGACGTCCACCAGACCGCCGTAGGTCAGCAACTGATCGAAGTCGAAACGATCCGCGAGCAAGGGCATGATGTCTTGCGAGCGAATGCCCTCAAAGCCCTCTACCGAGCAGTCAAAATTCTCGAACCAGAGGTCAACTGTGCCCTTGATGTAGTGCTGGCGAAAGCGCTCCGGCAGGCGAGGCCAGAGCGCGCGCAGGGATTCCAGCACCTCAGGCCAGCGCATGTGTCCGTTGCGGCCGATGACATCGCGGAAAATGAAGCTCCCAGATCGCCCGATTGCGTTGTCAACCTGCTCGAACAATCCTTCGAGGTTGAGGATATGGTGCAGCGCGTCAATCACCATCACCGCGCCGACCGGTTCGGTCGGGAAGTTCCTGTTGAGGTCCACCAGCCGTGCGGTCAGGCGTCCTTGTAAACCTGCCTCCGCAATTTTTACGCCGGCATCAGCAATCAGCGCGGGGGTCAGATCCGCGCAGATGATCTCAATGTCTTCGCGGCCCATCAGCTGGAGCTGCTTTGCGATCAAGATTTCCTGCGTCGCGTCGCCGGCACCCACGCTCAGCACACGGGCAATGCCAGAGGCGTTGGCCGCGTCCACGATTGCCGAAGCGAAAAACTTGTCGATAGAAACATCTGAAACGCGATCTTTTGATTTCGCGCGCAAATACTTTTCCGACCAATATCCAAAGATGGGGGGCTGCTCATGCATGCCATCGGCGCTTGGAAATTGCCTATGCTGGCCGGCTACCGCGCGATCATAGGCAGCGCTGGCGCGCTGATCACCAGTTTCCGCGCCGGTCTCCTGGCCTGTTTCACTTGTCATTGGGTGGTAGCACTCCATCCTGATTGATCGCCTGAGCCAATTCGAGGCATCTACACAGCCACCATTTGTGTTAGTGAGCTTGGAACTCGTCACGACTTGATCAGCAGGCCCTGTCCCGTTGGCAGGGTCGCGATCTCGACGCCTTGGCTGCGCGCAAAATCATCCAGGGCCTCCTTCTGCTCGCGATAGGGTGTCCAGCCGTAATCATCGAAGATGACGGGTGCGCCGGTCACCAGGCGCGGCCAGAAATGAGCCAGCGCCGAGCGCTCGGGGGCCGCGATGTTCATGTCAATGCACAGATACGCAACCTTGCCGATCTCGACCGTGGCCAGAGTTTCCGGCACTCGGCCGCGCACCAGATGGGCGCGGGGGAAGGGCGCGAAGTTACGTTGCACGATCTCCCAGCAATCG
>Ga0105048_10014434_pt1 | contig 12309 bp, 10 predicted proteins | sample MAT05_FD_78382 | JGI IMG/M metagenome (GOLD analysis project Ga0105048, IMG submission 78382) | Freshwater microbial communities from Lake Fryxell liftoff mats and glacier meltwater in Antarctica - MAT-05 | ecosystem: Environmental > Aquatic > Freshwater > Ice > Liftoff microbial mat | place... | reverse complement strand
GACGCGCTAAATTTAGTTCCACCGCCGCCACTCGTCTTCGTAGTACCGAACCAGCACCTGGTTGTTGAGCCGATTCACCTCCGCCGGCACGCGGCTCATGTCGTTGGCGAACTGAAACAGCGTCGGCATGGTGCTCTCGCCGAGAAAGCGCAGGCCTTCAGGCAGGGCGTGGCGTTGGTCGAACGGCTCGCCGCTCAGCGTGGCGTTCGGCACCGAGGCGAGCACGTAGCCCCACTCGCCGAATGAGGGCACCCACACGTGGTACGGCTGGGTGACGAAGCCGGTGGCGCGCAGGGTGGTGTCGATGCACCAGTAGCTCTGCCGCGCGAACAGCGGCGAGGTGCTCTGAATCACCGTCACCGCTCCAGGCGAGAGGTGCGCCTTGAGCAAGGCGTAGAAGCGGGTGGTGTAGAGCTTGCCCAGCGAGAAGTTGTTCGGGTCGGGGAAATCGACGATCACCACATCGAACTGCTCGTCGTGCTCCGCGAGCCACTGCATCGCGTCGTCGTTGATCAACCGCAGCTTCGGGCTGTCGAGCGAATGCGCGTTGAGGGCCGAGAGCTCGGCGTAGCCCACCGCGAGCTTGGTCACCGCTCCGTCGAGATCAATCAGCGTCACCTGCCCCACGTCGGGGTAGCGCAGCACTTCGCGCGCGGCGAGGCCGTCGCCTCCGCCGAGAATCAACACCCGGGCGTGGGTGGGCGCGGCGCGAAAGGCCGGGTGAACCAGCGCCTCGTGGTAGCGGTACTCGTCGACGCTCGAGAACTGCAGGTTGCCGTTCAAGAACAGCGAGAAGCCGCGATGGCCGCGGGTGACCACGATGCGCTGGTAGGGCGTCGACTGCGCGTGAACGATCTCGTCGTTGTACAGCTGCTCCTCGAACAGGCTGGTCATCGAGTCGCCGAAGGCCAGCCCCACCATCAACAGCGCCGAGACCAGCACCGCCTTGATGCGCAGCCGGGTCACCGGGCCAATCACGCTCTCGAGCAAGAAGGTCGACCACAGCCCGACCAGCGCGTTGATCAACCCGAACAGCAGCGAGGTGCGAATCAGCCCGAGGCGCGGCACCAACACGATGGGGAAGAGGAGCGAGGCGACCAGCGAGCCGAGGTAGTCGAAGGTCAGCACCCGGCTGACCAGATCTTTGAACGCCAGCTGCCCTTTCATGATGCGCAGCAGCAGCGGTATCTCGAGCCCGACCAGGGTGCCGACCAGCAACACGATGCCGTAGAGCGCCACCCGAAACGAGGCGCCGGCGCTGAAAGTGGCGAACAGAAACGGTGCCGACACGCCGCCCGCCAGGGCCACCGCCAGCTCGATCTCCACGAAGCGCTGACCCAGGCCTTTGTCGATGAAGCGCGAGAGCCACGCGCCGACGCCCAGCGCCGAGAGGTAGACCCCGATGACCGTCGAGAACTGGGTCACGCTATCGCCCAGCAGATAGCTCGCCAGGGTGCCGACGATCAGCTCGTAGACCAGACCGCAGGTCGCGATCACCAACACCGTCAAGAACAGGAGCGAGCGGTTCACGAGAGGCTCGCCTTCTACAACCACCGCGCGCTGGAAATGGCTCTTTTGTCGCGCGGGCGACTCAGGGCCTCGGCGACGTCTTCCAACAGCGACCTCGCGCTTCTTCGCCCAGTGCGCTTCGTCTGGGTTGGTGGTCGGGCTGAGCCTGATGGCGTTGATCTGCTCTCGCGATTGCCGGGGCAGCATGGCGTAGGCGTTGGCGATCTCACCTTGCCGCGAAAGGCGAGCCCTGGTTCGACCTGTGGCGGGAGCAGGTCGAAGGGCGTCAGCTCGCTGCGCAAGCTCCCGAGCATGTGGCTTGCTCCTCGGGTGAGGCCTCGATGAACGGTTGCGAAGCGATGAGGTTTGCCATGAGCACTCAATGCGAGCGTTTCGACCTGTTGCCGGCCTGCTGTTGGTGTTGACCTTTCACTCGCTGGTCTACGGCAACGGTCGCTGGCTCGCGCTGGGCGACGAGGTGCGCAAGGTCTCGGAGAAGGGGCGCCTGGTGAGCGACGCGAGCACCGTGTTGAATGGAAGCGGGTTAACCCGTACCGCTTCTTCGGCTGGCGCGCTCCAGAGCGTGGGTACCAGGTCAAATCGATTGGAGCGCCGTGATCAGCCGGTTCAGCAGCGGGTGTTGCGCGTTGGTGAGCTTTCGGCGCGCGGTCTCGAAATCGAACCACGCCGCGCGATCGACCTCGGGAAACTGTTGCTGTTGCCCTGAGGCCGGTGGCCACTCGAGCTCGAAGCTCTGGCTGACCAGCTGGCCGGGGTCGAAGTCACCCTCGGCGGCCCACGCGGAGATGACGCTGCCCGAGCGGTGACTGACGAAGCCGAGATTCGGTACGGCCCCTCGGGTGCCACCGCGCCGAGCAGGTGCGTGAAGTCGCGCTTGGCGGCGGCGAGCAGTGACTCGTTCTCGGCGACGGTTCCTCGGGGCAGGCTCCACACGCCGTCGTCTTTGGTCGAGTAGAACGGGCCGCCCAGATGCGCCAGCAGCACCTCGTGCTCGCGCGTCTTCGGGTTGCGCCGAAACAGCAGCACCCCCGCCGACGCCTTGACGTTGGTGACCATGAACAGCGACCGCGGCAACGCCCTCGTCACTCGTGCAGACGGCGGCGGTCGGCGGGCGGGGTTCGAATCGATGCTTTGACGGCCCTCGCCAAGTGCCCCCTTCAGAGGGCGACAAGCACGCCCCAGTGCGCACGCGCGCCTCGTACACCGCGCGAAAGTTGACCATTCGCACCTGCGCCCTGACCATCGCCTCGGTCGAGATCAGGTACGGCGAACGAATGCCGAAGATCTTCGAAGACATGACCGCCGAAGAGACGAGCGGTGAACGTCAGGCTGACTGGCCAGACAGCAATCGCTTCATCGCGGCGTTGGCGATCAGAATCGCCTGACCCCACCTTCGCAAGTCGGGTTCGGGCTGGTCGTTCGCCCACGCCTGCGTGGTGGAGTCCTGCTTCCACGCATCGAGCACCGCGTCGACGCTCGATGAGGCCACCTGTTCGGCGACCGACCTGGCGCGGCCGGCGTACATGCCCTGGGTGGCGTAGAGGTGATCGAGATCTCCGGGTCTGACCGCGACCGGGGGTCGGGTGAAGGTGACGCCATGCTCCTCGAGCGCGAGCGCCAGGCTCGGGTGCTCGACCAGAATCTGCGCGCGTTCGGCCGACCCCAACCGGCTCAGCGAGCTGCCGGCATCGACGAGCGAGGTGTCGAAGGGCGCCGGCCCATGACCTGCGCGATGGCCCACCAGCTGGCCCTCGAGAATGTCTGCCGCCAGCGCCGCGAGAAACGCGGGCTCGACGAGCATGGCGCTCAACCTGGTGCTCGGAGCGAGTGCCCGCACCAACTCACCCAGCACCTGCTCGCCCCGTTCGTCGCGCCCTCCGAGCGAGAGCGCAGACCTTGGTCGGCTCGCATCGGTGAACTGATCGACGCTGACCACCTGGGCAGGCTTCGGTCTCGAGGCCACCGACCCGGCAGGCTCGACGTCGGTGAAGGTGGGTGTCAAACGCAGACCCAAGCCAGTCGGTTTGATCGCCATATCGCTCTGAGTGCCCCCGCCCCCAATGTTGCGTCAATCGGCCGGACCTTGAGCGCCATCGAAATTCAGTCGGGCTTGACCGCCTTGGCCCGCCTCGCCGCGGCGACGAAGGCCAACCCCTGTGCATTGAGCTCGAGGTCCAGTGACAGCACTCGAAACGCCGCCTCTGAAAAGCCCAGCCCGCGGCGCGACGACTCTTCGGCGACGGCGGAGCGCCAGGCCTGCGTCAGCCGGGTGGCCATCGCCTCCACCGGCTCATCGCCGCGGGCGGCCTCATCGACCCAGGCTTCGGCGCGATCGACCCAGGCTCTGACCTGCGAGGCGATCTGCTCGACGTCGGCGTACGCGTCGTAGTGGGTCAGGCAGACCCGCTCGGGCCGCAGGTCGACGATGCGGGTGAGGCTCTTGTGGGCCTCGATGGCGTCGAAGTTGGTGGGGCTGGTCGACGCCAGCGCGAAGCGACCGTGCTGCTGAATCGCCGGGTACACCAGACCGAACGAGTCGCCGGTGTAGAGCTCGTCGAGCCGCGGGTCGTGCACCACGAAGTGATGGTTGGCGTGCCCGGCGGTGTGAAAGACCTGGAGGCTGGCGTCGCCCAGGTCGAAGCGATCTCCATCTTCGAGTGCGCGCACCCGCTCGGCGGCGATGGGCTCGATGGTTCCGTAGAGCTGGGCGAACCGCTCGGCGCCGTACACCGCTGTCGCGCTCGCCACCAACTTCGCCGGGTCGACCAGGTGCCGCGCCGCACGGGGGTGCGCCAGCAAGGTGGCCCTTGGGCATCGTTGCATCAACGCGCTCGCGCCCGCAGCGTGATCGAGGTGAGCGTGGGTCACCACCACCCAGCGAACGTCTTCAGGCCGCCGACCCGCCGCCTCGAGCGCCGCCACCAGCTTGGGCACCGCATGCGAGGTGTGGGTCTCGATGAAGGCGCACTCTTCGCCCGCTGTGCGCAGATACGCTGCGGTGAACTGAGGCGTCACATCACAATCAATCGTGCCCCGGGCGTGGTTCATGCCCACGACTTACTTCGAGCGCATCAGCTTTTCGATCTCATCGGCGGTCTTGGGCAGGCCGCTCGAGAGCACCTCGGCTCCGGTCTTGGTGATGAGAATGCAGTCTTCGATGCGCACGCCGTAGCCGCGCTCGGGCAGATAGATGCCGGGCTCGACGGTCAGCACCGCTCCTTCTGGCAGCGGCGCCTCCCACTCGCCCACGTCGTGCACCTCGAGGCCGACGAAGTGGCAGCAGCCGTGAGGCATGGCGTCGTAGTACCCGCTGGCGGCGAGCGAGGCTTTCACCACGGTGTTGATGTCGGCCATCGACACGCCCACCTTGGCTTTGGCGATGCCGGCGAGCTGCGCCTTGAGCACCGCGTCGTAGACCGCGCGTTGATCTGCGCTGAAGGTGCCACCGACCGGAAAGGTGCGGGTGACGTCTGAGGCGTAGAGCTCGGCCTCGGCCCCGATGTCGGCCACCACCAAGTCTCCCTCGCGCAGCAGGCGATCGTCTTTGGGGTAGTGCAGCACCGCGCCGTTGGGGCCCGAGCCGGTGATGGAGCCGTAGGCCAGGTGCCGCATGCCCGCTTTTCGCATCGCGTCTTCGGCGGCATCTTTGATTACGAACTCGGCGACGCCAGGCTTGGCCGCGGCCATCGCCGCCCGGTGACCAGCATCGGTGTAGGCGATGGCTTTTCGAATCAGGGAGATCTCGGCGGGCGACTTGGTGACCCGCAGTCGCGAGAGCAGGTGGTGCTTGTCTTTGAGCTTGCAGTCGACGGTGCGCTCGACGGTCTTCTTCATCAGCTCCATCGCTCGGGGCATCGGCCGTTCGACGGGCGAGAGCTCTTCGATGACCGCCAGCTCGTTGGAGTGATCACATGCGTCGATCAGACCCTCGCCGAGGCGCTCGAGGCGGCGAATGGGGTTGATGCCGGTGCTCTGCTCCAGCTGGAGCGAAGGCAGCGGGGCGCGCTCCCCCGTCCACCGCTCGCCCTCCACGTCTCTGGGCTCGAGGAAGAGCACCTCACGCCGGTCGGCCGCGGCGCTGGGGTCGAGCAGCAGCGCCGCGCCTTTCTCGCTGAAGCCGGTCAGCCAGTAGAAGTTCATTCCCTCCCGCAGATCGACGTACTGCCCCTCGTCGATCACCACCGTCGCCGACCGGCCGAGCTCCTTCAGCACCTGGGCGCGACGCTTCTTGTACACCTCAGGAGCCAGGGTGCCGGTAGGCCCCAACAGGCCTCGCGGTTCTTTGACCGGGGGCGGGGTGGCTGCGTGAGCCTGGAGCGAAAACCATGCGGCAACTGCGAGCGTGAGAGGGCGTTTCATTGGGCGCGCACCCTACTGCGCAGGCTTCAGAGCGGGCCAAGTGAGAAGTGAGGGTGGAGCCAGAATCGACCGGGCCCCCATCGCGCCCGCACCTCGACTTCGAGTACAAGCCGCGTCAACTGCGTGAGTTTGCTCAGTTCTGAAAAATCTCGAGAAAGTTTGCGACACCCCGAGCGATAGGGGGTCAAGCGAATGAATTTCGCGCTCGGAGGAAGACATGTTGGTTCAGGTTCTGATGATTGTGGTGGGTGCCTCGCCGGCCGCGGCCCCGGCTCCTGCAGCGGCCAATGAAGCCGGCAAGCTCTTCGACAAAGCCCGCGCCGCCTTCAAAGCGAACAACTACGCCGAGGCCTGCCCGGCCTTCGAGCAGAGCTACACGCTGGAGCCCGCGCTGGGCACGCTGCTCAACCACGGGGCCTGCCTCGAGAAGCAGGGCCGCTTCGCCTCCGCGTGGATTCGATACAACGACGCGGTGGGCTGGGCGCAACGCACCCACGAGGCCGACCGCGAGGCCTACGCCCGCAAGCTCTCGGTCGACGTGAAGCCCAAGGTGTCGTGGCTCGCCATCTCGGCCAGCGAAGACGTCGACGTGCGCGTCGATGCGCAGACCGTGCGAGTGACCCCCACGCCCATCTCGCTGCCGATAGACCCGGGTCTGCACACCGTGGTGGCTGAGAAGCCGGGGTACGAGAAGTGGTCAGTGAACGTGGAGATCGTTCAGCCCGGCACCACCAGCGTTCAAAAGATTCCGCAGCTCAAGCCGTTGTCGCTCTCGGCGGCTCTGCCACCGCCGCCGCCGACCCCAGCCGTCGACCTCAAGATGGATCCCGTGCCCTGGTCGCCTCCGCCCGCGCCGCCGATCGAGTCGCTGCCGCCCGAGCTGACGCAGAAGTCGGTGCAGCCCGCATCGAGCGGCAAAGGCGCTGGGGTGGCGATGATCGTCGCCGGTGGTCTGGTGGCAGTGGGTGGCGCGGTCGGTCTGGGGTGGAGCGCTTCGACGTACAACACGCTCCAGCTCCAGCGAATCAACGTCATCCCTCCCAGCAGCTACGTCTCGCGTGAAGACTACGATCGGCTCAAATGGGTGTACCCGGTGTCGTGGGTCGGCGTCGGAGCCGGCGCCGCGGCGATCGTGGTCGGCGCGATTCTGGTCGCCAAGAAGCCCGCTCCCGTCACCATCATTCCATCGGTCGGCCCCGGCCGCGCGGCGCTGGTGCTGAGCGGGGAGTTCTAAAAGAGGGCTGCGTTCATGACTGCTTCGATAGGTGGTTCAGGTGGGGCCCTGTTGGTCAGCGTGGCGCTCGCGCTCAGCGGGTGCCTCGATCTCAATGACGCCAATTACCGTTTTCCCACCACCGCGAGCGGCGGAGGGCAGGGCGGTGGGGGCACCGGTGGAGGCGGGGGCACCGGTGGAGGCGGCGGCGTGGATGGAGGGAAGGACCCTGAGCTGCCGGTGGGGGGCTGTCTGGTCGTCACGCCCAACCCGGTCGACCTGGGCACGGTGAAGCGCAGCTGCAGCTCGCAGAGCCGAACCTTCAGCATCTACAACACCTGCCCGCAGTCACGGCCGGTGCTGTTGACTGCGGTCACGCTTACCGCCGCCGGGGGCGAGCCCGCGGGGGGGCCCAACTGCGCGAACACGGTGGCCTGCCCCGAGTACTTCATCACCGAGACTCCGACCATTCCTGCCGGGGGGGTGCCGCTGAGTAGCGCCGGAGCGTCGGTGGCATTTCAGGTGAAGTATGTGCCGCTGAATCTGGGCACCGATGAGGGCCGGGTCACGGTGGTGACGACCGAGGGTGGCCAGAGCTTCAGCTACCCGGTGCACATTCGTGGCACCGGCGACTCGAGCGGAGATCAGGTCGACACCTTCGTGCAGGCCGCGCAGGGCCAGGCCGACGTGTTGCTGGTGGTCGACGACTCGTGCTCGATGGAGGACAAGCAAAACAACCTCGCCGACAACTTCGGCGCTTTCCTGCAGTACGCCACCAGCGTGAACGTCGACTACCACCTGGCCGTCACCAGCACGACCAACACCCCGTCGACCGATGCCGGAGTGCTCTGCATACCGCCGCTGGGGTGTTTCCCCGACCCGTCGAACACCAGCTCGCTGGCTCCCAGTGGGTTGATGTTTCGCGACCTCGATGCGGGCATCTCGCACGTGTTGACGCCGCGCTCACGCGAGCCCCGCCGCACCTTCGACTCCATGGTGCACCTCGGGACGTCGGGGTCTTCGAGCGAGCAGGGGTTGGCTACGGCGACCAGCGCGTTGACCGAGCCCCTGATCAGCGGGCCCAACAAGGGTTTTCTGCGCCGCGACGCGAACCTGGCGATCGTGATGGTCTCAGACGCGTACGACGATTCGCCGCAGCCGCTCAGCTACTACCAGAACCTGTTGATCAACGTGAAAGGGGTGAACAACCGCTCGAAGTTCACCTTCAATAACATCGGCCGGTACCTGACGACGGCGCCCGCGGGCTGCAGCTACGACGACAGCGGCACGGCCGCCCGGTACGACGCATTGGTGAAGTACAGCTCGGGCGTGGCCGCTGAAATCTGTTCGCTCGACTGGGCCGCGCCGCTGACCCGGCTGGGCGACATCGCGTTCGGTTTTCGCACCCAGTTCTTCTTGAATGGAGCGCCAGACCTCTCGGGGGGGCGAACGGTGCGGGTGCATCGCAATGGCGGCCTGCAGGCGTTGACCATGAGCTGCCCTGCTGAAGCGTCGGCGGTGGTCTGCTTCGATGCGCCCTCCGGCTCGATTCAGTTTAAGGCCGCCTCCGCGCCGATGCCCGGAGACACCGTCACCGTCAGCTATTCGACCAGCTGCCTCTAAGTTGAAGCCGGTGGCCGGGAGCCGGCTCCCGATTTTGCGGCCACGGTTCGCTTTCGTTGATCAGGCTGAGATGCGGGGCGATGAGCGAGCCTGGTGGAGCGCCTCGGCCAGCGCGTCGAGGGTGATGGGCTTGGTCAAGAATGCATCGACGCCGGCGTCGCGGGCTGAGCTCTTGTCCTCAACCATCGCGTTGGCGCTCAGCGCGATGATGGTCGGCTGCGAGATGAAGTGGGTCTTGGCCCGAATGCGGCGGGTGGCCTCGATGCCGTCCATCACCGGCATCTGAATGTCCATCAGCACCACGTCCCACGAGGTGTGGGTCAGTTGCTCAAGCGCTTCGGCGCCGTTGTTCACCACCTGGCAGGTCACCCCCAGCCGCTCGAGCAGCCGCTCGGCGACCCGCTGGTTGATGTGGTTGTCTTCGGCGACCAGCACCCGCAGCCCATCGAGCGGCAGCACCGGCTTCACCCCCTGCCTCAGCAGCGGAGCAGTCGCTTCGCCCAGCTCGTAGCGCAGTGACACGGTGAACACGCTGCCCTGGCCGAGCGTACTCAGCACCGACACCTCACCCTCGTGCAGCTCGCACAGCCGCTTGACGATCGCGAGCCCCAGCCCGGTGCCGCCGAAGCGCCGGGTGGCCGAGGCGTCTACCTGGATGAAGGGCTGAAAAAGCGCCGAAATCTGCACCGGGGTCATGCCGATGCCAGTGTCGATGACCTCCACCCTCAAGATCGGAGCCTCCCAGCTCACGTTCACCGTCACCGCGCCCTGCTCGGTGAACTTGAGCGAGTTGCCGATGAGGTTGGTCAACACCTGCGTCAGCCGATGTGGGTCGCCGAGAAGCGACTCGGGCAGCAGCCCGGCGCCCAGAAAACACAGCGCGATGCCCTTGGCCTTCGCCCTGACACTGAGCAGCCGTTCGAGCTGAGCCATCACCTCGCCCACTGAGAACTCGATCCGCTCGAGGCGCATCGCCCCCGCTTCAATCTTGCTCAGGTCGAGCAGGTCATCGAGCAGCACCAGCAACCCGTTCGACGACTCCCGCACGGTCTCGAGGTTCTCGCGCTGCGCCGCGGTCAGCTCGTCGCGCAGCAGCAGGTCGGTGAGCCCCACCACCGCGTTCATCGGGGTGCGCAGCTCGTGGCTCATGTTCGCCAGAAACGCGGTCTTCACCCGAGTGCCCTCGAGGGCGGCGTCGTAGGAGCGGCTGATCTCGGCCTGGGCGTGGGAGCGGAGCTTGATCTCGGTCTGCAGCAGCGCAGCGGTTCGCGCGGAGTCGAGTCGCTCCGCGTCGCGAATGTCGGAGACCTTGCGAAATTGCCGGTGCAGCCACCACCCCGCACCGGCCGACAAGGTGAAGGTCACCAACGGCACCAGCGTCGCCTGCAGCAGGGTGTGCTCGGGGGCTTGCGGCAAAAGGCTTGCGCGTTCGAGCATCGCCAGCCCGAGGCCGATCGCCACCACGCCCGCGTTCGCCGCCAGCGCGCCCCGGCCGCCGAAGACCACCGCCGCGGCAGAGACCACCGAGACCGCTCCGAAGAAATGCGGGCTGCGCACGCCGCCGTTCTCGAACCCGGCCAGAAAGCAGAGCACCAGCGAGCCGGTGAAACAGAACCAGGTCGCGCGAGGGAGCGAGCGCTGGCTGAACAACAACGCCGAGCCGCCCAGCACCGCGCCCACCGCCAGCACCAGCGCGAAGACCGACCACCGCCCCGACATCGCCGACGTCATCAAGGTAGAGCTGGCCGTGCTCGCCACCGCGATCAACAACAGGCTTCGAAGCAGCGCCGGCGTCTGAACGGTGTGCTTCAGGTGGGTGGTGAGCAGAGCCACTTCAATCAAAACCCTAACCTGCACCCTGCAGAATGCTCAGCTTGTCAGAGTGGGCGGTGACCTACTTTGTCTGACACGCGGTTTGATTGCTGGGCCTGGGTGCAGGGCATTACTGTGCCTGCGTGGCTGACTCCTTCACGGCGTTGTTGAATCGCTTTCGCAAAGACCCGAAGACCCGCACAGCGATCGAGTGCCCCGTGTTGATGTGGGAGGCCCCGGCCACCACCGGTGGTGAGCACTGGGAGCGCACCCGCGGCCACAACCTCGCGACGCCGCTGGCCGGCGACCCGCGCGTGTTTCGGGTCGAGAAGGGCGTCAATGCAAATAACGCGTTCGCCTTTGGCATCACCCTGGGCCGCGTCGACACCAATGACCTGGTGCTCGAAGACGATTCGGTGAGCCGCTTTCATGCCTTTTTGCGGCTCGAAGAGCGCACCAACACCTGGTTCCTCACCGACGCCGAGTCGAAGAACGGCACCTGGGTCGAAGGCAAGAAGCTGACTCCGAACCAGGGCGTGCCGCTCCAAGACCAAGCCAAGCTCAAGTTCGGTGATGCGGTGCTCAAGTTCCTCTTGCCCGAGTCGTTCAAGAAGGTGGTCGCCGACGCCCTGTAGCACCGGGGTTTGAAAGACCGGGGTGGGGCTATCGGTGACTTTCGCTTACGTGTTACGCCGTCGGCCCGATGCGTCTTCCCCGAACTGCGTTCGTGTCGGCGTTGGTCTTCTCGTTGCTGCTCGGGTGCGGCCGGGCGGAGCAGTCGCAAAGATCGCCCGACCCGGATGATGACTCGACGCAAAGCGCACGCGCGCTCAGCGGCACCACGCTGCGAATGATGGCCGGCAACCTCAGCAGCGGCAACGGGCAAGACTACAACCAGGGCTCGGGCCTTCGCATTTTTCAGGGCACCCACCCCGACGTGGTGCTGATTCAGGAGTTCAGCTTCGGCGCTGATGATGACGTCGCCCTGCGCGGCTTCGTCGACCAGACCTTCGGCCCCGAGTTCTCGTACGTGCGCGGCGTCTCGCCCCAGATTCCCAACGGGGTCATCAGCCGCTACCCCATCATCGCCGGCGGAGATTGGAACGACACGCTCACCACCAACCGCGAGTTCACCTGGGCGCACATCGACCTGCCGGGCCCGACCGACCTCTGGGCGGTGAGCGTTCACCTGCTCACCACCGGCGCCAGCAACCGCTCGACCGAGGCGAACCAGCTCGTGAAGTACCTGCAGGCCAACGTGCCCGCGGGCGACTTCATCGTCATCGGCGGCGACCTGAACGTGGGCTCGCGCGGCGAGAGCGCCCTGACCAACTTCTCGGCGGCGGTGGTCACCGCGGGCCCGTACCCGGTCGACTTGAAAGGCAATGGCAACACCAACGGCGGCCGCAACAAGCCCTACGACTGGCTGATGGTGAGCCCCGGGCTCTCAGCGCTGGCGATACCGACGGTGATAGGCAACAACAGCTTCGCCAATGGGTTCGTCGCCGACACCCGCACCTACAACCCGATTGGAGACCTCGCCCCGGCGCTGGCCAGCGACTCGGCTGCGTCGAACATGCAGCACATGGGCGTGGTGCGAGACTTCGAGCTGAGCGGCGTGGTGACGACCGCGTCGGTGCGGGTGGTCGCTCCCAATGGCGGCGAGGTGTTCGTGTCGGGCTCGGTGCAAACGGTTCGCTGGGTCTCGTCGAACATCGGCACCGTCGACGTGTCGTACTCGGTCGACGGTACGCACTTCACCACCATCGCCT
>Ga0105048_10014433_pt1 | contig 12309 bp, 6 predicted proteins | sample MAT05_FD_78382 | JGI IMG/M metagenome (GOLD analysis project Ga0105048, IMG submission 78382) | Freshwater microbial communities from Lake Fryxell liftoff mats and glacier meltwater in Antarctica - MAT-05 | ecosystem: Environmental > Aquatic > Freshwater > Ice > Liftoff microbial mat | place... | reverse complement strand
GCGGTCGATGGTGTGATGTTGATCGGCGAGCACGGCAACTATGCAACCAATGCAAAAGGCCAACGCCTCTATCCGCGCTACGAGCTGTTCAAGCAGATTGTCAGTGTCTACCGCACCACAGGCCGCAGCGTACCGATTTTCAATGACAAGCATCTTTCGTGGAAGTGGGACTGGGCCAAGGAAATGTATGACATCTCACTGGAGATGAATTTTGCTTTCTTGGCTGGTTCCTCGCTGCCTGTCACCTGGCGTACACCTTCGCTAGATATGCCGCTGGGCGCACAGATCCGCGAAGCAGTGGGCGTAGGCTATGGTGGCGTCGATAGCTATGACTTCCATGCGCTCGAGGCGATTCAATGTATGGTCGAGCGCCGCGTCGGTGGCGAAAGTGGCGTCAAGTGGCTGCAAGCCTATCGCGGCGACAAGGTATGGGAAGCCCATGCCCAAGGCGCGTGGTCGCACGAACTCTTTGAATGCGCCCTGAGTCGCAGCCACACGTTGACCCCTGCACGCGCTGGGTTTAACCACATCTTTCCCACCTACGATGAGATCCGCGAGCTGGTGAAAGATCCCGTAGTCTACCAATACGAGCATCTAGATGGCCTCAAATCGACCATGATTTTGCTCAATGGGTTGGTACAAGATTTCAACTTTGCTGCGCACTTGGTCGGGCAAGCCGCACCGTTTTCTACCCAGATGTATCTGCCCATGCCCCCAGCGCGCACAACGCTGGCTAACTTCTTTTCACCCCAGTTCAATCACATGGAGCAAATGTTCCTGACGGGCAAAGCGGCCTATCCCCTAGCGCGTACCTTGTTGACCTCGGGCTTGACCGAAGCGGGCGTGGATAGCTTGCACCAAGAGCAGACACGGATCGAGACGCCCCATTTGGCGGTTGCCTACCAACCGACCGCCGAATCGACCTTCTGGCGCGAAGAGCGGACTTCATTAGTTCCTACGCCTGGTCCCAAACTAACGCTGACCCCAGATCGCAATGAAGCCTTGCGTACCGGCGTAAAACCCCTCCGTGTGGCGGTGATTGCTTCGATCTATCGTTACCTTTCCCACGCCCAGCATTTCTGTGATCGGCTGCTCGTGGGTTATCCCGTCGAGGGTCGCTGGCACCGACCCAATTTGGAGATCGTTTCGCTCTATGTGGATCAGAAGCCGGCCACCGACCAAAGTGTTGATCGCGCACGTGAGTTTGGCTTTACGGTCTATCCCACCATTGCCGAGGCGCTGCGCTGTGGGGGTGATCAACTGGCAGTCGATGCAATTTTGATCATTGCTGAACATGGTGACTATCCGCGCAATGAAAAAGGGCAGATTCTCTATCCGCGCTACGAATTTTTCAAGGAATGTGTCCATGTCTTCGAGGCAGATGGCCGTGCTGTGCCGATCTACAATGACAAGCATCTCTCCTATAGCTTTGACAAAGCCCAGGAAATGCTCAACGACGCACACCGCCTGAAGATCCCGTTCCTGGCTGGTTCGTCGCTGCCTGTGACGTGGCGCTTGCCCGATATTGAGTTGCCGCTGGGCTGTGTGATCGAAGATGCGCTTATGGTTGGTGTTGGCGGCTCTGATCCGATGGATTACCACGCACTGGAAGCCATGCAATGTATGCTAGAACGCCGCCAAGGGGGTGAAACAGGCGTGCGGGCCGTGCAACTCATTACCGGGGATGCAGTCTGGCAAGCAGGCGAGGAAGGCCGTTGGTCAATGGCATTGCTGGAAGCGGCTCTGTCGCGCAGTGACACACCTTGTGGCCTGCCCGACGAAGATGGGCGCACCATTGATCTGATCCGCAGCGGCCAATTGCAAATATTGGTCAAAGAACCGGCGGCCTACTTTGTCGAATACAATGATGGCCTCAAAGTCACGCTGTTGATGTTGACCGGCGCAATCCGCGATTTCTGCTTTGCCGCCCACCTGCAAGACGAGCCTACGCCTGTGTCCACCCAGTTTCTGCTGACACCCATTCCGAATGTCACCTATTCGGCTTGTCTGGTCGCCAAAATTGAGGAAATGATTGTCACCGGCCAAGCGCCCTTCCCGGCAGAGCGCACAGGGTTGGTCAGTGGGATCTTGGAAAGCTGTCTGACTTCCAAAGTGCAAGGTGAGGAACGCCTGTTGACACCACACCTAAATGTTACTTATCAAGCGCCTGTCGCGCCACAACACGCGGTTCGGTAGGATCGTCGTAGAGACGCAAAATTTTGCGTCTCTACGACGATCCTACCTTGTTACTTACCCACCCAAACTGGATCGGGGTGAATCTCTGGTTCGGGGCGCGAGCCAGCATCGGCACGGCCACTGCCTTCGAGGCGACTAATCGCCCGCACTGTCATGTCTTGGTCAACCAGGATCTGGCAAGAAAGGCGCACACCTGAGAGACCGCGCTCGGCCAACTTGTCTTTTTCTGCCTGGGTCATTTGCTCTGGCTCGCCTGTAATAAACTCGACGCGACATGTGGTACAACGACAGTTGCCACCACATGCATGGATTTGGTCGATGCCTGCTTCGTCTACCAAGGCGAGCACAAGTCGCTTCTCGGCAGGCACCTCAAACGTACCCGTACCTTCGACTGTCAATTTCGGCATGGTGTCTCCTTTTGCTTGCTTTATGGAAGTGTTTGGTGGGAGAGTTGAATAGTGAAATCGTTCCGGTGCCGGGGAAGTCTAGGAGAGAAATGACCCAATCGACTAGCCACCCGACCACATCAGAGGCCTCTATCATGCCGGAAAACGCCCAATAAAAGTGTATGATCTATCACAATTCCCCAGCAGGATTTACGGCATTCTTGCCGCATCTAGCGTTGATACTGGCCCGCTTGTTGTCCATAGCCAGTTAATTCAACATAACCCACACCCGACGCGGCTTCACCGGCAATTGTGCCATCAACTGTGACTGCGCCTTCCCAGTAAACAAAGCTGACATCCATCTCTTGGGCATCGATCAAAGGCTCGACCGTCAAGCGAATGTCAAAAGCCGGTAATTCAATCTGCCAACCAGACGGGTAGGTGAAGCCTGTGCGCGGACTGGTCCACTGGTCAAGCGCGGTCAACGTGAGGTCGCTAGCGGTGATCTTCTGGCGCGTGCCATCTGCTGCAACATAGGTGCCTTCAAATTCGGGAAGAATCCCACCATCATCCGTGCGTACTTGGGCAAACATCAGGGCTGCCCCATCATTGAGTTGAATGCTAAACCAATCCCAGCCGACAGCATTTGCGCTCAAGGCACTGGTACCAAATTCATGATCCATCCAACTGACGCCGGTGACAGCGCGTGCTTCCCCAGCACGCGTGATCGTCCCCGTACTCTGGATTTGGACCAGGCTATAATAATAACTGGCATTGCCAGCTTCGGGACCCTTTTGGCTCAACCCCTGATTGCCATGCAGCACAGGGGCCTGTGTTTCGCGCAAGGTGAGCGCCAGCGCAATCGGCCCATCTTCGCCCTCTGCGCTGGCGTGCAACTGGGTAACGCCTGATTCAAGTGTGCGGACCGACCAATCTTCTAACCAAACGGCATAAGTTGGCTCGCCGGTTGCACCCGCCAATCCACCTGCCCCGCGGCTGAAGCGTTCAAAACTTTCGTGACGATTCGCACTGCCGTCCGTAAGAGCAAAATGTGCCATATAAATTTGATTGGTTGCCAGAGCCGAAGCGCGTTCCGGCTGGGTGGGGGTCAACGCACTGCGAAAAAAGGTGAGTTGATAGCCATAGGCATTGCCTGCCGCATCTGCCAAGTTTCCTGTGTAATACCACCACTCGGTGCGATAGGCCGGATGGGCACCGTGATCGCGCGGAAAGACAAAGTCGATGGGTTCATAGGCGCGCGCAAAGGCATCGTCGGCTTGGCCGCTGAGCGAAGCCACCACATTGGCGCTGGCAAATTGCGTTGGCCGAGTTCCTGTACATCCACTAAACATCACAACGGCGATAAGACACCAAACCCACTGCAAACGAACGTGCGACATGCTGCTGATCTCAACTAATTGACTAGAATTTCACAAACCAATCGTATGCCTTCGATTATGCGCCCGGAGACCGATTCCTTCTGTCATCTGAAGTCCGGTTTGCCGGTTTGTCTCGCGCGTAATTTCGACGCTAGCCAGGAAACGATTAGCGCTTTTCCCCGGTCAGTGGCCCGCGATAGGTGCGAATCTGCACGACGGTATCAACTGGCGTGAAAAAAGTTAGCAGCACCCGCACATGATCGGGCGCAGTTTCGGCGTCGCGCATGGCCCACATACCATGGGCGATCTGACCGGGGCTGATCTGGATTACGTCGGCACCATAGCGCATGGCACCCCACCCCTGTTTGAGAAAAATGACTTGGCCTGCGCCCGGCATGGTGCGTGTATCGGCGGTTTCCCAAACCCCACCCGCTGGAAAGTCAAAGGCCATCTGTGCCGCGACACCCTCCGCCCCTTCCACTGTTTGATAACGCAAGTCAAAGCCATCCGCCACCTCACTGACCGTCAAGGTGCTCACCGCATGAGGTAGCCAACGTAGATCGCGTTCGGCCATGGTCGACTGCCATTGATCGGGCGATACCGGGCGACCGAGTGGCAATTCATAGGCTGGGCGCCGGGGATTGCTGCGCCCCTCGGACCGTAACACTAACCCCGTTTCGGTTTCGGTCATGGTGTCGCTGACAAAGCGCCCAATGTATTGCCCAAAATAGGTCTGGCTGATCTTCACGCTGCTCAACTCGGCCTGACCATACGTCAAGGTAAGCAAGCGTGTAGTCGCGCGGAAAAAAGTCGCGCTGCGCAAGCCCCGGTGCACACGATGAATGCCATTGCGGGGAAAATGGCGCACAAAGTTGTCGGGCAAGGGTGCGGCCACGGCTGCTGGTTCGCCATAGGCCAGCAACACATAGGTTAGCCAATGGACATGGGCCTCGTGATCGGTGATTGCGCCATCGGTTTGGCGCAGCGCCTGTTGCCAGAGCCAACGCGCCGCCGAGACAAATTGTGGATTGGGTTGTAGGTGATGACTCCACAACAAATAGGGCGCAATGCCCAGCGTGATCTGGCGCGTGCCATAATCTTGGCGGCGCGAAAGCCCAGTTTCTGCCGTGCCATCGGCGTGCAGCAGATGCAGATCGGTTGCTAGGTTTTGCTGTACCGCGGGCAATGCCGTCGGGCAATTCCAATGTTCGTGAAGTAGCAGCAACGAACGATTGTTGACGGCGTCATAAACCCCAATGCTGCGTTCAATAAACATGCCTTCGGCGTCCAGGTCAATTTCCTCGGCTAAATAACTTTCTACGGCAGCGCGTACATCCAATTCCGGGAATAGCGCGCGTGCCTGTGCCAATGCCGATACAATCACCCAGCGGTGATTGGGCGTATGAAAGCCGCCGCTCATCATGGCCGGCACGGCCTCTCGCACAAAGAGCGCCAGTTTATCCGATAGCGTTTGCCAAGCGTCTATTTGTACGGGGCGCTGGCGGGCCAAGGCCAACATGGCACAGAGTTCTTGCACGGTAAAGGCGGTATCGGGACCTGAATCAATGTTGACGGAGATGAGATCGATCAACCCGCTGGGGCGGCGGGCGCGCAACAGGTAATCGGCGGCCAGATTGGCTTGGTCTAGCAAGTGTGCGTCGGGCAATGCGTTGCCCAGGGCCAGATAGCCACAACTCACCAGAAATTTGCCCGTGCCTTTGGGCTCGGCCACGCCCCACTCGCGGTGATAAATTCCGCCATAATCGGGATGGTGGGGGTCGTTGATCTGCCAGACGCGTGTGGTCGCCACCAACTCGGCCACGACCGCCAAGGTGTTGGCAAGGGTAAGTTCATTCATCGTTCACTCCTTTGATCATGTTTGATAATGGTGTTCAAGATTGGGCAAAATCGATTGTATGTAGATCCAAAATAAAGCGCAATTCTAGATGGCAATCCGCCCAACAGACGGTTGCAAAAAAATGCTCTATACTGTTGCAGTTTGGGGTCGAATCGTCTATAATCACAAGATATGCGAACAGGCGTTCGATAGGGTAAAGACTAAGCAGCGCAGGATAGCCCACTTTGGCTGGGAAGAATTTTGCGGGGGAATCAACTATGGCTCTGGACAAACTGGTTGTACGTGGGGCGCGTGAACACAATCTGAAAAATATCAACCTGGAAATTCCACGCGATAAATTAGTGGTAATTACGGGATTGAGTGGCAGCGGCAAGAGCAGCCTGGCGTTTGATACAATTTATGCCGAGGGCCAACGTCGCTATGTTGAGTCCTTATCCGCCTATGCCCGTCAGTTCCTGGGGCTGATGGAAAAGCCGGACGTAGATCAAATTGAAGGATTGAGCCCAGCAATTTCGATTGATCAGAAAGGTTCTGGGCGCAATCCACGTTCGACCGTGGGCACGGTAACGGAAGTGTATGACTATTTGCGTCTGCTCTACGCCCGCATTGGGCAGCCGCACTGTCCGACCTGTGGCGAACCGATTAGCCAGCAGACTTCGACCCAGATCGTCGATAGCATTATGGAGATGCCCGAGGGGAGCCGGTTGCTGATTCTGGCGCCGATTATCAAAGATCGCAAAGGTCATCACAAAAATGTATTTGAGGATATGCAGAAGCAGGGTTTTGTGCGATTGCGTGTCAACGGCGAGATCTACGAAGTGAATGAGATTCCCGACCTTGACCGCTACAAGATGCATACAATCGAAGTGGTGGTAGATCGCATGGTGGTACGCCATGCCGCCACGGTGGATAATGGCGATGAAGATGCTATCGGTACTGATATGACACGCCTGAGCGATTCGGTGGAAACCGCGTTGCGCCTGGGCGAGGGTGTATTGAGCATCTCTGATATTACCAATCGCGACAATCCCAAAGAGCGCATGTATAGCGAACACTTTGCCTGTGTTAAGTGCGGTACCAGTTTGCCCGAGATCGAGCCGCGTACCTTCAGTTTTAACAGTCCGCACGGTGCTTGTCCGGCCTGTGCTGGGCTGGGTTCCTTACAAGAATTTGATCCAGACCTGATTCTAGATGCCGAAAAGTCGCTGACCGATGGCGGCGTGGTTCCCTGGCAGCGCCAGAATGATGACGAAAATGATGGCTATTATCGCCAATTACTGCGCTCGGTTTGCCGTCAATTTGCGATTCCTTTTAACGCCCCTATCGGCGAGTTGAGCCTGAAACAGCGCGATATTATTCTCTATGGCCCGACGCGCAAAGAGCAAAAGGTAAAGATCGAATACCAGACCGGTTCTGGCGAGGCACGCTCGTATGATACCAATTTCGTGGGTGTCCTCTCGAGTCTGCAACGGCGCTATCAAGAGACGACCAGTGACTATATTCGCAGCAAGCTGGAAGAATATATGAGTGTGCGCCCCTGCCCCACCTGTTTGGGCAAACGCCTGCGTCCTGAAGCGTTGGCGGTTACGGTTGGCGACAAGAATATTCACGAAGTCACCGAGATGGCTGTGGGCGATAGCTTGAATTGGATCCAGTGGCTGCAAGGTGTTGCGCCGACGGGTCAACAAGCTACCAGCCAGTATGCCGGAGACAATAGCCGGGTGAATGGCAAAGTAAATGGTTATGTACACCAGCCCGCCGCTGCGCTCCCGACCGAACCAGCTACCTTGTCGCAACGCGAGATGACAATTGCAACGCAAGTGCTGAAAGAGATCGTGGCGCGCCTCCAGTTTATGGTCAATGTGGGGCTGGATTATTTGAACTTGAGCCGCACGGCGGTGACGCTTTCGGGCGGAGAGTCGCAGCGCATTCGCTTGGCTACGCAGATCGGTAGCCAGTTGATGGGTGTGCTCTATATTTTGGATGAGCCAAGCATTGGCCTGCATCAGCGCGACAACGCACGCCTGATCGAAACGCTGAAAGGTATGCGCGATCTGGGCAACACGGTGCTGGTGGTGGAACATGACGAAGACACGATCCGCGCCGCCGATTGGGTGGTGGATATGGGGCCGGGGGCCGGTGAGCATGGCGGTTATGTGGTTGCCAGCGCGCCGCGTGCCAAGTTTGCCAAGGATAAGCATAGCCTGACCGCCCAATATTTACGTGGCGAACGGCGCATTGAGATACCCAAAGAACGGCGCGAAGGCAATGGCAACCATCTCTTTATTCGCGGCGCAACCGAGAATAATCTGAAAAATGTTGATGTGCGCATTCCGCTAGGCAAGTTTGTGGCGGTGACCGGTGTCAGTGGCAGCGGTAAATCAACGTTGGTGGTGGATGTGCTCTACAAGCGGCTGGCACAGCTCATGTATCGCGCCAAGGATCGGCCTGGTCGCCACGAAGCGATTGAAGGCATTGAATATCTGGACAAGGTCATTGATATCGACCAAAGTCCGATTGGGCGCACGCCGCGCAGCAACCCAGCTACCTATGTCGGTCTCTTTACCGATATTCGCGATCTCTTTGCCTCGCTCACCGAAGCCAAGACACGCGGCTACAAGCCGGGCCGCTTTAGCTTTAATGTGAAGGGTGGGCGTTGTGAAGCGTGTCAAGGCGATGGCATCATCCGCATCGAGATGCAGTTCCTACCCGATGTCTATGTGCCGTGTGAGGAATGTAAAGGTAACCGCTACAATCGTGAGACGCTGGAAGTCAAGTTTCGTGGCAAATCGATTGCCGATGTGCTGAATATGACGATTGAGGAAGGATTGGATTTCTTCCAGAATATTCCGCGCATTCGCAACAAGTTAGAAACACTTACCGCGGTCGGGCTGAGTTATGTGAAATTAGGCCAACCGGCGACAACGCTCTCGGGTGGTGAAGCCCAACGTATCAAGCTGAGCAAAGAACTCAGTCGTCGTGCCACTGGTAACACCTTCTATATCCTGGATGAACCGACCACGGGGCTGCACTTTGAAGATGTGCGCAAGTTGCTCGAAGTGTTGCACGAACTAGTCAACAAGGGCAACACTGTGTTGGTGATCGAGCATAATCTAGATGTGATCAAGAATTGTGACTGGTTGATCGATATGGGGCCAGAAGGCGGTAATAAGGGCGGCGTGGTGCTGGCCGAAGGCACCCCCGAGTATCTGGTCACTGTCGAGAAAAGCTATACCGGCCAGTTCCTCGGCCCGATGTTGCGCGAAGAAAATTACGCGCTCTGAGATAGATTTGTCACGAATGACACGAATTTTCTCCTCATTCGTAATCATTCGTGACAAAGATTTTCTAATTGCTTTTTCAACACAACCACAGTTTAGTTCGGGACGATCCCCGTCATGCCTTCCCATTCGCGCCAAATATCGGACATAGTTTCGTGGCCGTGTTTGGCATGGTCTACATGATAAAGCCGAAAATAGATGGCAAAGCGCGGGTGTGGTGATACATTCTGGGCGACGCCATGCGCCAACTCGTAGTGCGCCAACACAATGTCCCCGGCTTTGGCTGTCACCTGCACCGGTTCGGGAATCTCCACTGGTGGCATACCATTGAGCAGCGCCTCGGGGCCCTGCTCGCGGAAATATTGCTCGTAGATATGATGGGTGCCGGGCCAGACGGCCAGATTGCCCGCGTAGGTGGTTGTTACATCACTGAGCGTGATACCCAGCAGCATGGTGAAATTCTGAATCGTGCCAGCGGGCACGCCATTGGTCGGCGTATACATGCCATCCAGATGGGGCCGCGGTGGTGACGGTGGATCTTGCAGCGTGGGAAAGCGCAGCGCGATCTGGCCCGCGCCCACCGGTTGAATTTTATTCACACCGATCAGCGACTCGGCCAGGGCTAGCGCCGGCGTTTTGTTGAGCAGATCGACGATCACCCCTTCGCGTTGCAGTTCGGGGCAGAACGAGCGGGACTGATAAATGGGTAACTGGGCTGGATCGATCCCCTTACCCAACGAACTGTTGATCGCGCGCACCGCCGCGTCGATCATGATCTGGGGCACAACACCAGGGACTTTGACAAAGCCGTTTTGATAGAATTCCTGTTTCTGGGTGTAGCTCAGTTGCATAGCGCTTCTCTCTATACTGCACATAGATTTGAGAATAATAAGATAACTTGGGTAGTAAAGACTTCAGGCTTTCTCCCCTTGAAAAAACAAAGACTGAAGTCTTTACTACGGTTAAAGCAGGTCTTGAACTAGCTTTCATCTGGTACATTGGTGCGCAATTCTTCCAACCAGATCGTCGCCTCGGAATCGCTGGGCGCGCGCCAGTCGCCACGCGGCGAGAGCGAGCCGCCCGATCCCACCTTGGGACCATTGGGCACGGCTGAACGCTTAAATTGGCTGATCTGGAAGAAGCGAAAGAGAAAGACATCCAACCACTTTTTGATCGTAGCCAGATCATATTCGTTGCGTTTTTCTGCCGAGAGCAGATCCGACCAGTTGCCACGCGCCTTGTCACCCCAGGCGTGTTGTGCCAAAAAGGCGACTTTGCTGGGCCGATGACCAAAGCGCGTAATGTAATAGAGGTGGAAATCCTGTAGTTCGTAGGGGCCGATTTTGGCCTGTGTGCTCTGGGCGGGTTGTTCGCCAGCCCCGGCCATATTGGGTACCAACTCGGGCGAAATTTCCGTTTCCAGGATTGATTGCAATACGACATTGGTTTCGTCACTAAACTGTTTTGTGGCGATTACCCAACTGATCAGGTGCTGGATCAGCGTCTTGGGTACCGACACATTGACGTTGTAATGCGACATGTGATCGCCCACGCCATAGGTTGCCCAGCCCAACGCCAGTTCGCTCAGATCGCCTGTGCCCAACACCAGCGCGTTTTGATAGTTCGCCAGCCGAAAGAGATGGGATGTGCGCTCACCCGCCTGCACATTCTCAAATGTTACATCAAAGATCGGCTCGTTGTCGGCAAACGGGTGACCAATATCGCGCAACATTTGCAAGGCCGAGGGGCGAATATCGATCTCCTGCGCGCTGATGCCCAGGGCTTCCATCAATTTCCAGGCATTGCTCTTGGTGCGGTCGGTGGTGGCAAAGCCGGGCATGGTATAGCCCAGAATGTTGGTGCGTGGCAAGCCCATGCGATCCATGGTACGCGCCGCTACCACCAGTGCCTGGGTCGAGTCCAGCCCGCCGGAAACGCCGATGACCAGCTTTTTGATGCCCGTTGCTTCGAGCCGCTTCATTAAACCATGAATCTGAATGTTATAGGCTTCAAAACAGCGCTCATCGCGCACCCGCGGATCGCTGGGTACATAGGGAAAACGCTCTACCGTGCGTAGCAAACCAGTCACATTCTCGGGTACCTGAAACTCGAAAGCAATGCGGCGAATGGCGCGCACGCGCTCCTGATGATCGCCCACCGCATCATTAAAACTGGTCAGCCGCATACGATCCTGGGCCAGCCGCTCCAGATCAATATCGGCGGTGATCATCTGCTCATCACGCGCAAAGCGTTCGGCTTCGGCCAATAGCTCATTGTTTTCGTAGATCAGCGCATGACCATCCCAGGCCAGATCGGTGGTCGATTCGCCCGGTCCCGCCGCCGAGTAGAGATAGGCGGCAATACACTTGCCCGATTGGGCGGCACACAGATCGCGGCGATAGTCGGCCTTGCCCACCGTAATATTGCTGGCCGAGAGATTGGCTAAGACTGTTGCCCCGGCCAGCGCGGCATAGGTGCTGGGGGGAATGGGTGTCCAGACATCTTCGCAGATTTCCATGTGCAGCGAAAAATTGGGCACATTGACCGCATCAAAGATTAGATCATTGCCAAAAGGTGTCGCTTTGTCCAGAAAATTTACGCTACGCCCCACCGCGTTGCGCGCCGCCGTGAACTGGCGCTTTTCATAAAACTCGCGATAGTTGGGCAAGTAACTTTTGGGCACAATCCCCAGCACCTGGCCACGATAGATCGCTACGGCACAGTTAAAGAGTTTGCCCTCAAAGAGTAAAGGCGCACCCACCAGCAAAATTGGTGTCAATGCCCAGCTGGCTTCGACCAGTTGGGCCAGCGCCTTGATGGTCGCGTTGAGCAGCGCATCCTGATGAAAAAGATCATCGTTGGTATAGGCCGAGATGCCCAATTCTGGAAACAGGGCGACAGCCGCCTGTTGATCCGACGCGCGTTGCGCCAGGACAAGCGTGCGTTCAACATTGTAGATTGGATTGGCCACGCGCACGTCCGGCACACAGACTACGGTGCGCACAAAGCCATGCGTGTAGATCGAATAAAAAGGATGAGCCATTGTTTGCTTCCCTTGGTGTTAAACTGACAATTTCTTGGTAGTGTACCCGATCTGCTTACTTCTGCCAAGACTTGGACTAATTGGGTAATCCCTCGTTGAGCGTGTGTAAGGGTGGTTAATCCTATCGCAGTCGGTTGACTTTTTATCTGTTGTATTTCATACTATC
>Ga0105048_10014430_pt1 | contig 12311 bp, 7 predicted proteins | sample MAT05_FD_78382 | JGI IMG/M metagenome (GOLD analysis project Ga0105048, IMG submission 78382) | Freshwater microbial communities from Lake Fryxell liftoff mats and glacier meltwater in Antarctica - MAT-05 | ecosystem: Environmental > Aquatic > Freshwater > Ice > Liftoff microbial mat | place... | reverse complement strand
ACTTTAAACTTCAAAGTAGGCGTTCGGCTTGGGATGGAGATAAGTAGATGCTGTATCACTTGTTAACCAAGCAAAGGACATTTTTTTATTCAAACCCCAAGCCGAACGCTTACTTTAAACTTTGAACTTTAAACTTTAAACTTTAAACTTTAAACTTTGAACTTTAAACTCATGTCATTGCCACCAAACCGGTTTTGTTGTGGTGCTGTTTTTGATCAAACGGCAGTTGTCACATTCCGGATGGTTTACGGGAGGCGAGTAGCGGTAATCGTAGTCACAATAGGGTTGGGTAAATTGAAATTCATCGCCGAGTTCTTGGTTCAGCAAATACCTTCTGGCGAGTGTCACACTGGCTACTTCGAAAAAACCGCGGGCAGATTTTTCGGTGTAAGTAATGTTGCTGATGTTGCCTTTGACAACGCCTGGAGGCGCATCAAAAATGCTGCCGTTCATTTCAATCAGCTGTTTGACTTTGAACCAGTAATCGTAGGCTTCTTTGTTGATGGTGCGCTGGTAAATCGTGAAACAAATGCGGTGTTCAAAAGCGTTATCGATGCGTTTCCAACCACTTTGTACACCGATGGGCGTTCCGGGTGTGAACAAAGAAGGGTCGGTGATGGCTACCAGTTGATTGCTGGTGGTTGAGGTTACAAAACATTGAAGTACCGGTGGGGGAATAGAATAGTAAATTTTAGATATTTCATTAAAAATATGGACGCTTTCAGACTCCCAACGCAGGTAACGTTCGTCGGGATTGATCGGTGCAGTGGTAAAAGCATATACTTTGCATCCGCGTTCTTCCACCACCACCTGTGCTTCCGTGGAAAACTCCTGGTAACCGCCAAGTGCAGTTACCGAATCGATGGCAATGGGTGGCAGCATGGTTTGGGGTGTGGAAACGAACCTTTCACCGTTCGGAAGGATAATTTCCAGGGTGTACGTACCGCCGATTTGTGGCTGAATGGTATTGCAATAATACACGCCGCTGTCGTTGGGTAACAGGTCTTGGAAGTAAGGATACACCTGGCCCTGGTCGTCGCGCACCTGTACTGAAGCACCGTCAACGGCGTAAAAAACACGTCGGTTGTAATTGCCCGGACGGGTAAGCCGCACTTTGTGAAAACCCGGCTGGTCGCTCAGAAACCCGCTTACGACAAGTTCGTCGGAAACAATGTCTGTTTGGAAATCAATTTCTTTGATGCAGTTGGCCAGTAAAAGCGACGTGACCAGCAAGTAAAGCGATGGGAACAGGTATTTTTTCATAACTCTTACCAGGTGAAAGTGAGGTTGGCTGCGGGAATGATGCTGCCGATGACGGCAAGCCGGTAGGCTTTGGGTAAACCATTTCTATCGCGTTTAAAATACACTGAAAATGGATTTTGCCGGCTGTACAGGTTGTACGCCGAGATGTTTAAGGTCCATTTCAGACCCTTGATTTTCGACCTTGTTTTGTCTATCGTGAAGCCTGCATCGAGACGGTGGTAATCGGGGATGCGGAAGGCATTTCGGTCGGAATATTGCGGAAGCACCACCTGACCCACGCTGTAACCGTCAACCGGAGCAGTTACGGGCCGGCCGCTGCGGTATGTAAAATTGAAGGTGAAGTAAAACGAAGGATTCATGCTCAGTTTCCCATACATCACCATCTGGTGCGGCTGGTCGTAGTTGGCCGGAAACCATTCTCCCCGGTTTACCGACTGTTGAGGGTAGGGCGACATGGCTTGTTGAAAGGCCCTCGACCACGTGTAGGAAAACCAGCCTGTGAGCCTCCCTGTATTTTTCCGAAGCAACCATTCGGCGCCATAGCTTCTTTGCTTGCCGTCGATCAGTTCGGTTTCAAGGTGTTCGTTCAGCAGCAGGTTGGCAAAGTCTTCGTAAGCCAAAACGTGTTTTATGTTCCTAAAATACAATTCGGTGGATACTTCCCAACGGTTGTTGGAGGTAATGTAAAACCAGCCGGTACTGAAATTGTCGCTTAGCTGCGGTTGAAAATACTTGTTGGATGGTTGCCATACATCCGCAGGCGTCGCGGCAGTTGTGTTGGAGATGAGGTGCATAAACTGCTGGATGCGGTTGTAGCTCAGTTTGATGCTGTGTTGTTTGTTGGCTCGGAAATTGATGGCAAGTCGTGGCTCCGCGCCTCCGTAGGATTGCGTAACGGCGTTTTGATTGTAAAAAAGGGAATCAACCACGGTTTGGGGCGACAATGGGAAACCAGGTTCGTATTGCAGAACGGTAGCCGGTCCTTTACTGAAAAAATGGCTGTACCGTAATCCGGCATACAGGCTCCACTTTTCATTGATTCGGTACTCGTCGTCGATAAAAACAGCCCATTCCTCACCATTTTCCTGATTTATTTCCTGCTTGGCTATACTCGAAGAACCGTTGCCTGGAAGTAATTCCTGGGGCAACGTTGTTGTTTTGTTCCATTGCAGACCGCCCGAAACCTCATGTTTTTCTTTGCCGAACCAAATGGCTTGTGCCTGAATGTTGGCGAAGCCCAGTCCGTTATCGAGGGTAAAACTGTTGGTGCCGCCGAGTTCAAAATAGCGGTTTTCTACCTTTCCAGCATTGGCTGTGACGGTACTGATGAGGTTGTCTGTCCATGTTTGTCGCCATTGGGCATTGCCGCCCGTAGTTCCCCATTCGTACCCAAAATCCTGCGACACCCGGAAATAATCGTCGCTGTGTTGAAAACCTGCGCTGATGGCTGTTCGGGTTCCTCCACGGTACGTAAATTTAACATGGGCATCATTGAAAGAGGCGCTGCTGTTGCGCACTTCCGGCGATTTGGCTTGTTGCAACATCCAATCGGAATAAGAAGCTCTGGCACCTGCAATCACAGAAAGTTTGTTTTTCAAAAGGGGACCTTCAAGGTAAACTTTGGCGGCAGCCAGTCCAATACCGACATTGCCATGCCAGGTAGAAAAATCACCGTCGCGCAATTTAATCTCCAGTGCCGATGCCGTTCTGCCTCCGAAACGCGCGGGCATGTGGCCTTTGTACAAGGTGGTGCTGCGCACCAAATCGGGGTTGAACACCGAGAAAAAGCCCAAAACGTGCGATGTGTTGAAAAACGGCATGCCGTCCTGAATCACCAGATTTTGATCGATGTTGCCACCACGCACATTAAAACCTGCAGCACCTTCGCCCACCGTACTCACACCGGGTAAAATCAGCAGACTTTTCAATACATCGGCTTCGCCCATAAAAGCAGGAAGGTCTTTGATCGTTTGGGTGCTGAGCATTTCAACACCGGTACCCACGGAGGTTTGTTTGTTGGCGGCTTTGTTGCCCTGGATCTCCACAGTACTGATGGCCAGTGCGCGAACCTGCATGGGCACATCAAGAGGGCCGGACTGGAGAAGTTCGAGCATAACCAACGTTTCCCGATAGCCGATGTAATTCACCAAAAGTTTGTGGCTGCCTGAGGGCAGTTCCAAAACATACCGACCGACAGCATTGGTGGTTGCACCGCCTTCTCGGTTTTCCACACGGATCAAAACACCGGGGATGGGTTCTTTGCTTTGTTCGTCGTACACCACACCTTCGAGGCGTACAGCGGAAGCAGAGGCAGGTGGTTGACCGATGGTTTTGGAAATTTCCAGTGACGTAAGGAATTCGGGCAATTCAATTTTGTTGTCGTCCCACTTTTGAAGCAATTTCCTCAAATAATCGGCGTGTAAATCGTTGGAACGACATAAAATGATGCCATTTCCACGGGCAGAGGTACAAACCAGACCGTTGGGATGCAGGATGTTTTGAAGAATATAGAATAAAGTTTGCCCCTCGAACCGGTATTCAATGGTGTAATAAGGCAAAATGTCAGGGTCATAGTAAAATTTTACCGGGTACCGCTTCTCCAGATCAATCATCATCTCGATGAACGTGTAGCCTCGATAGTCACCATGGATTTCAAGGTCGAACACTTTTTGCGCACCAACTGAAACGGGTAACAACAAAAACAGGATCAGAAGAAAGCGCATATGGGGTGTTCGAGTTCGAAGTTCACGGTTCGTAGTTTCAAGTAGTAGGGTAAATGTAAGTTGGTTTACCTTTACACTTTGCAGAATGCAGCAGATTAAAGAAATTTGACAAAATACCTCATTCAACTATTCAACCATTCCACATTCCGCATTCCGCATTCCAACCATTCCGTATTCCGTATTCCAACCATTCCGCATTCCAACCATTCCGCATTCCGCATTCCGAATTCCGCATTCAACATGACCTCCCCGCTGCTGCTCAACGATGATTTTAAATACGCTTTGGATGCTCTTGAGCAGCGTGAGGATTCTTTTTTCATCACAGGAAAGGCCGGAACGGGAAAGAGTACACTTTTGCAGCTTTTTCGCGATACCACAAGGAAAAAAATCGCTGTTCTGGCTCCAACCGGCGTGGCAGCGCTCAACGTACAAGGCCAAACCATCCACTCCTTTTTTGGGTTTCCACCCCGCATCATCACGCCCCAGGAGGCGTCGCGAAAAGTAACCCGCAAAGACCTGCTCCGGCTTTACCGCAATTTGCAGGTGTTGGTCATCGACGAAATTTCCATGGTTCGCGCCGATGTACTCGACGGCATCGATCGTTTCTTGAGGGTGAATCGCGAAAACTACCACCCTTTCGGCGGTGTGCAGGTGGTGTTGTTCGGCGATTTGTTCCAGCTGCCCCCGGTGGTCAACAGGGATCCACTCGAGCAGTCTTATTTCAAAGATTACTACGACAGTCCGTACTTTTTTTCCTCAAAAGTTTTTCTGGAAAGCGATTTTAACATCGAAATGATGGAGTTGCGCAAAGTGTACCGCCAGGAATCGCGCCATTTTTTGCGCCTGCTGGAAGCCGTGCGCATCAATGAACTTGACCACGATGATCTGGCAGACCTCAACGAACGGCACGACCTCAAAGCCCTACCGGAAGAAGGCTACATCACCCTTTGTGCCCGTAACGCTACTGCCGACCGCATCAACCGCGATGCACTTGACCAACTTCCCGGACCAGAACAGCTTTTTTCCGCTGCGATCAGCGGTACTTTCGATCCGGCTTTGTATCCCACCGAAGCCGCCCTGCGCCTGCGACCCGGTGCACAGGTTATGTTTGTAAAAAACGATGTTGCTGACAAGCAATACGTGAATGGCACCATCGGTACGGTGGTGACCCTCCATTCCGATACAATTGAGGTCCAGGTGGATGAAACTGGTGGCAAAAAACGTAAAATTGACGTAGCAATCAACGAATGGGACATCGTTCGGTACAAAAGTGGCGCCACAGGAAGTCTCGAAACTGAAACCATCGGCTCCTTCAAACAATACCCGTTGAAACTCGCTTGGGCCATAACCATCCACAAAAGTCAAGGCAAAACATTCGACCGCGTCATCATCGATCTGGGCGGCGGCGCATTCGAACACGGGCAACTTTACGTGGCTCTAAGCCGTTGCCGAACCCTCGAGGGCATCATCCTCAAACAACCCATCCGTTTCCCTGATGTCATCACCGACGAGCGTATTGTAGATTTTTACGCCCAAGCCTTCAGGTGAATTTAACAATAAAACAACGTCTCAAGGGTGATTGTTAAATACCCTTGACCTATCTTGCACACTCAAAACAAACGTAACATTTTCACAAAACTCCTGCTCTGATTATGGCAACCAAAGACAAATACGCAAGTGTACTTGCCCTCGGCGAACAACTTGGTGTTCGCGACGGACGTGTTGAAGAAGAAAACGGTATCCTCAATATTTGGGGTACGGTAAACACTCCCTACGAAAAAGACCAACTCTGGGACGAAATCAAAAGCCTCAACGGAGGAATCGTTCCCCGCGACGTTATAGCCGACATCAAGGTTACCGACAATTCAGTGTACACCCGCCACACGGTACAAAAAGGTGAAAGCCTCAGCCTCATCGCAAAACACTATTACAAAGACCTCATGGAGTATAAAAAAATCTTCGAGGCCAACCGCGACCAACTCAGCGACCCCGACAAAATTGAGGTTGGACAGGTTCTGGTTGTTCCAAATCCGTAGAAGTCCGAAGTCGGACTGGATAAGCAATACATTAAAAATGAGTCATCCCGAATTTTTGGGGTGACTCATTTTTTTTGATTTTCTGAATGAACAGAATGCCTTTTTTTAAAATCAAATTTCAAAAATCGTCATTCGTTAATCGTATTTTCCCCCACAAGCACCCAGTTGCCTTTGGTATCCAACGCTTTTCCCTCAGGGAAAGTTTTCAAAAATACATCGTTGTAAAACCTGTCGGTACTCACCGATACAGGCCCTTCACGGTACAAACGGTTGTACATCAGCAAACCGCCAGGATTCAGCATGTCGCGGCATATTTCCAAAAAATCGAGGCGCTCAAATTGTTCCGGCGTTTTGTCGTCTTCAAAGATGTCAATGACAATCAGATCGAACATTTCCTCACATACTTCCACAAAAATACCGGCGTCGGCGGTAACCACATCCACCGGATTGTCGAGGCGGTGCAAACTGTAACGCATGGCAAGTTCGGCCACAGTTTCGTCTATTTCCACAGCGGTGATGCGGCATTCCAGTCCGAAAACTTTTTCGAGCATGTAAGGCACGCTTCCAAGTCCGAGGCCAAGCAACAAAACATCCTTGATGGGCCGTTCACTGATGTTTGCGTCGTCAAATGCCAACAGGAAATTGTGGTACAGATCGTCCCACGAATAAATAGCGTTGCCGCTGAGCAACTGCAACCTGCCGCGGTCGAGCAGGACGCTCAACTCGGGATTGAGCGCCGAGCCGCTGCTTTCGAGTGTGAGTGGAAAGAGGTGCGAAAGCCATTTTTTCCAAAGGGGTATGGTGACAGCGTAGTTCAATTTTTCTTTTTCTTTTTAAAGGGATCCCACTCGTCGAGTTTCTTTTTTACTTCGTCCGTCGTTTTTTGATTTTTGGGGTCGTTGATGACTTCACCGGCTTTTTTTCCCACCTCATCTCCTACCTTATCGCCAACTTTGTCGCCAAGTTCTTTGCCGATCACCTTGCCGGCTTCGTCTTTTACCTGCTGTGCAGCTCTTTCAGCTGCTGCTTTGGCCTGTCGTTCTGCTTCGCGTTTCAGACTGTCGGTGTAGCGGTCAATTTCCGCCTGGGCCTTGCCTTTAACTTTGTCGAGTTCGGCTTGTCCGAGGTTTCTCAGCGAGTCTTTGGCCTTTTCCACCGATTGTTCAAGCGTAGCCGTAGCCTGCTCCTTGATGGTGCTTTGGCCGTCGCTGCCGAGCACTTTGAAGGCAACTTTGGGGTTGCTCATGGTGCCTGTGACGTCGAAACGCACATTGATGAATTCGCCTTGTGCAATGTTGACTTTGTATTTGGAAGCTTCTTTGGCAAGAAAATCCAGTCCTGCGTTGGCCGTGCTGCCCAGTGCTAAGCGCGGTGTTTTGGTAAGGAACTGGTAGTTCATTTCCGAGTTCAAACCATGTGAGCCACCAATTTGTATGGCTACATCGCGCATTTGCACGTTGAAAGGTTTGATGGTCACCAAGCCATTTTTGATTTCAAACCAGTTGCGTGTGTTGCTCAGATCAAGTTGTTTGAGGTAATCGACATTCAGTTTATTGCCGATTTCGCTGAGCGGTTTAAAATTGTTAATCACAGCATTGAGGGTTTCGATGAAACCTGCAGCGGTCAGGGTGTTCAGGTCGGGCATCATGTCTTTACCCAAAATGCCGCTCATGGATAGGGTGGTATTGAATGTTCCATTGATGAGCTGGGCGATGGGCGCAAGCGATTTCACCGAGGCGAAATTGGTGTAAGCCTCCCGGAATCCTATGTTTTGCAGGGCAAGGTCCATGTTGAATACGGGTTTGGAAAGATCCCGGGTATCGTAGGAGCCGTTCCATGCCATGAGGCCGCCGATCACTTCAGCCGTACAATCGTTGAGTGAAGCGACGCTGTTTTTTACCCTTACCTGTCCATCCATATTTTTCAACATTAGGTCGGTGTAACGAACGTTTTTAAAATCTGCGTTGATGGTCATGTCTATGTTTTCAGGCACAGGAATGATTTCTTCCACAGGTTTTTCCGCCGGAGCGGCAGCCGTCTTGGCGGTTGTCGCAGGGGCGTCGTCGGTCATGAACTGGTTGAGGTCGAAGTAGTTCGAATTCAAATTGATCACGCCCATCAGCGTCTGGTTGTCGAAAAGGTAATTCCAGGCGTTCAGGATCTGGCCGCTGCCGCTCAGGTCACTGGCACCGAGTTTCAGACCGAAATTTTCAATGTTCATTTTGTTGGGCGTGAAATGCCCTTTCATGGCCACATCGGTGAGTTTGTAATCCTCATACGCCAATCGATTGATTTTGCCGTCTACGGCGAAATCCCAGCGGTCGAACAAAGCTTCTTCACTGTTGGGCGGTGGAGGACCATCGGTGGGTACCTTAGAGTCATCAACGGGCGCTTCGGTCATCCATTCGTTGGCATCGAAGTTCGATGACTGGAAATTCAAAGCACCTTTCATGGTTTTGGTGGTTGAAAAATAAGCCAGCACGTTGTCAATTTTTCCCGATGCGCGCAGGTCGCTGCGGCCAAGTCGGGCGTCAAACGTACGAATATCAACCTTTTCGGGGCTTAAACTGGTGTTCAACCGAATGATTTTTACATCCGGCGAGCCTTCCGCGCGGTAGGTCATGTTGGTGATGTCGAAATCGCCAGACATGTCTACCGATGCATAATCGCCTCGGTCTATTTGGCTCATGGCCGCTTTGGCCTTCACGTTGGCTTTGACGATGCCGCTCAGTTCCTTCACGCCTTCCATGGGGAAAGCTTTCGACAGTTCGCTGAGGTTGAGCGTGCCAATGATTTTAGTATCCACCGTTGGGTCACTTACCGGTGTTTTCAGGTTGAAATATCCTTCAAGCGGGTTGGAGCCGATGCGCAGGCTGAATTTGGGGATGCTGACCGTCATGGCATTGAGCGATTGCGACGGACTTTTGACGCTCATGTCCAAGTTTATGTTGCTCACGCCAAGGGGCAAGCTCGGATATTTGAAATCGGCTTTGCCCACATTCAAATTCAGGGTAAAGGCAGGGTAAGTGGTTTCGTTGTATTTGCCGCGCACAAATCCGTCGAACTGCACGTTGCCGTTGGCCTGTACACCGTCGAAATCCTTGGTGTAGGCGCCGGGTATGATGGAAAGAAAACTTTTAAACGTGTTTTGTGGCGTGCCAAACTTGATGTCCATCAAAATATCTTCTTTGGGCATTTCCACCCAGCCATCGAGCAATACTTCCAGGGCATTGATTTTCAGGTTGTTTTCTTTGAACGAATATTTTGACTTCAGCATGTCCACGTTCAATATCGATTTCCAGTCGACTTTTGCTTTGCTCAGGTAACCTATGCCACCGTAGTCAACAGAAAGCGCTTCAATGGCAGTTTCCATTACGAGGTCGTAAATGTCGGACGTAAATTCGCCGCTGCCGCTGTGGTTGAGTCCTTTGATCTCCGCACGCATGTCGAGTGAGCGGTCATCATACAAAATTTTGCCATCAGAGATGGCGTATGCTTCGAGTTTGATCTTGTTGTCTAAAACAGAGGTGGTAGCAACAGTACCCGGAGGTTCGGGTTTGGTGATGTCGTAATTGGCCCGGCCATCGCGCAGGACGTACACCCGGATGTCGGGTTTTTCGAAAAAGAGTCCTTGGATAACCACATTGTCACCCATGATGGCCTCCCAAAGATCGACTGTGATGTCGAGTTGTTCACATTGCACCAGCTTAACGCCTTCGAAGGGGCCTTGTCCGGTGATTTCAAGACCTTCGAGGCCAACGGCGAGTTGTGGAAAATGCCGGAACAGGGAAATGTCGACGTCGGTGAATTCGAGTGTGGCTGTCAGGTTGTCGTTGGCTGCCTTTTTAATTTCCTCTACGATTTGATCTTTAAAAAGGAAAGGCAGCGTGAAAAGGGCGCCTAGGATCAAAACAAAAGCTATGGCTAAGCCTATAAGTACTTTTTTCATGTTATGTAGACTAGGTGTTCGGTGTTTGTGGTTTGTTTGCAATGTTATGGCAAATTAACGATTTTTCAGCAACTATCGTTTACACAAAGAAGGAAACAAAAAAAATCGGCGCAGGCCTTGTACTTTTGAGTCATGAATTACCACGTCCATTTCATTGATGATCAAAAACAGTTCGAGCAGACCATGGATGGGTTGCGTGATGCGCCCTGGATTGGCTTTGATACCGAGTTTGTGGGGGAAAAAACTTATGTGCCTGTGCTATGCCTCATCCAGGTAGTAGCAGACAACGACATTTACCTGATAGATACCTTGAAGGTCAAAGACCTCCAGGGATTGATGAAGCTTTTGGCGGCACCTGAAATTTTAAAAATTACCCATGCAGGAGATAACGACTATCGGTTGTTGCATATTTTGTACGGACTTGTGCCTCAAAATACGTTCGATACGCAAATCGCCGCAGGTTTTGTAGGATACAACTACCCGGCGGGTTTTGGAAAAATTGTCGAACGCGAACTCAGCGTAACCCTGGCCAAGAGCCATACGGTTGCTGATTGGGAACGCCGTCCGCTCGATCCCAAAGCCCTCGATTATGCCGTTGAGGATGTCAAATACTTACCTGCTTTGCACAACAAATTAACTGCCAAGTTGCGCAGACGCAACCGCGAGGCTTGGGCTCAGGAAGAATACCGCAAGTGGGAAAACCCTTCCTTTTACGTTGTGGATCCTTACAAGGAAATTCTAGCCAACGATTACATCCACCAACTCGGATTTAAAGACAAGGTGTTTTTGATGCGTTTGTTCCTTTGGCGTCGACAAAAAGCAGCAGAACTCAACGTGCCGCGCGAAGGCGTTTTGCAAAGCCGTCACATCAGCACGGTTCTGCGTTCCACCAAAGATGGTCCAGGTGCCTTCCGTTCCAACCGTACTTTGCCCGAAAACGTTTGGAAACGCTACGCCCAGGAATGGCTCGACCTTTGGTCGGCCAAACCCACCGATGGCGAAACCGAGTGGTTGAAAGCTTTGCCAAGCCCGTCGCCCGACGATCCGGAGCGCGAATGGACCATGGAGTTGTTGTACCATTTTGTCAAAAAACAATGCCTCGAACACGAACTAAGCGCCGCGTTGTTGTTGCCCAAAGGTGATTTCAACAAACTTAAGTCCGGCAGCGATGAGTTCGACCAGGACTTGCTCAAAGGCTGGCGCGCCGGTTTGCTGGGTGAAAACTTGGTACACTGGTTGCAACGCGGCGAAGCATTAAAACTGGATTGGCAGGACGGTAACTGCATTCTCAAAATGCCCTGAATGCAACAACCCCTTCTCCACATCGATCAATTGGACATCAGCTTCAATGCTGGTGAAGGCAAACTGGTGCAGGCCATCGATAAGCTGTCGATCAACCTTGCACGCGGCGAAAGTCTGGGCATCGTAGGCGAGTCGGGTTCCGGCAAATCGCTCACGGCGCTCAGCATCGTGCGTTTGCTGCCCGAAGCTGCTGACATCAATGCCGGGAAAATCCAATGGTTCGAAAACGGTTCGGAGACACCCGTCGATTTACTTCAATTGCCGGAAAATGCCATGCGTATGTACCGCGGTGCACGCATCGGAATGGTTTTCCAGGAGCCTATGACCTCGTTGAATCCTGTTTTTCGCTGCGGCGATCAGGTTTGCGAGGCCATTTTACAGCACCAAAAGGTGGGGAAAAAGGAGGCCCGTGCTCAAACTTTAGCCTTGTTCGAAAGGGTGCGCTTGCCCAATCCTGAACGTATTTTTGATGCTTACCCACACCAGATCAGCGGTGGACAAAAGCAAAGGGTCATGATCGCCATGGCACTTTCGTGTCGTCCGGACCTGCTCATTGCGGACGAACCTACCACGGCACTTGATGTCACGGTTCAAAAAGCGATTCTTGATTTGTTGAAGGAATTGAGGGTCGAATACGGGCTGTCTATGTTGTTCATCAGCCACGATTTGGGGGTCATCGCCGAAGTGGCCGATCGCGTGGCGGTGATGTACCAGGGCAGGGTGGTGGAGACAGGTTCGGTGCACGAAGTCATGCACAACCCGCAACATCCTTATACCCGGGGTCTTTTGGCCTGCCGACCATCCTTGCATACCTCGTTTCAGCGCTTGCCCACATTGCAGGATTTTTTCAACGACCCCAACAGCAAACCTGTGGTGGTAAGCGACAAAGACACAAAGCACAGACGTGAAAATCTTTATGCAGGCGCGTCGCTTTTAAAAGTGGAAGATGTTCACGTGCGTTACCCGGCGAAAAAGAACTGGCTTGGACAAACAACCTCCTGGCTACACGCTGTAGATGGTGTCAGTTTCGAGGTGTTT
>Ga0105048_10014429_pt1 | contig 12312 bp, 2 predicted proteins | sample MAT05_FD_78382 | JGI IMG/M metagenome (GOLD analysis project Ga0105048, IMG submission 78382) | Freshwater microbial communities from Lake Fryxell liftoff mats and glacier meltwater in Antarctica - MAT-05 | ecosystem: Environmental > Aquatic > Freshwater > Ice > Liftoff microbial mat | place... | reverse complement strand
TCTGCAGTTTTTGCTATTGGTGATCCTGCTTATGCAGGTCGACCAGATTTTTCAACTACAGCAGGTGGCGGGCTGAACTTCAGCAATGGCGGAACGCTTGCCAACAGCGATTACGCGACTGGCCTCAACTTCATGCGCATTAGTGCGCCGGCTACTACTATTGTCAAGTCCATTTACACGACTTACGCCACTGCTGCTGGCAACGACGTCAAGATCTATCTGGATAGCGCGAACGCTCTGCACATCGCTGCCGTGCCAGAACCAGAAACTTATGCCATGTTGATGGCTGGTCTGGGCCTGATGGGTGCCATTGCCCGCCGCCGTAACAAAAAATCTGCTTAATTCCCTCCACATTTACGTAGAGAACATTGTATGAAACTCAATAAAATCTCCGCTTTGTGTGCATTGACCTGCGCTGTGTTGTCTGGTCAAGCCATGGCCGCCATGAGCACTGCTGAGCAAACGATCGTGAACGATGCCAACACCAATGGCCGCGTGGTTTACATCTCCGGCGCATCCGCTGTGAAGAGCGGCTTTTCCGCCATTGTTGCCAGCATGTTCACGGGCACGACCATCCGCTTTGCGGAAGGTCCGTCTACCAATTACATCGCTGTCGCTGGCAAGTTGGCTTCCAATGCCGGTACCTGGGCTGCTGGTTCTAACGCCATCGTTATCTACCGCGTCAAAGGCGGATCCGCGTTTGGTGTTGACCCCGTTGCCCGTAACACGGCTATTGAATCTTTGGCTGTGACTTCTGCTTGCGGCGCAACCGGCACTGGCACCTCGGCTTCGCCTTACATCTGCGCTACAGATACCCGTTCGCCTGACGCCGGTGTGTCCGACGTAGCTCCTGCCCTGTTCCATGGCACTTATAACACCGAAGGTGAAACGGCTGCCCCGGCTTTGAACGGTGCTGAACTGGCGTTGTTGACCTCCACACCCATCTATGGCTTGGCTTTCGGCTTGCCAGTAACCAAAAATGTGGGTCTGATCAACCTGAACAAGGCAACCATCTCCGCCATCATGACCGGCAACGTGGGTACCTGGGATGCTGTGGATTCCACCCAGTCGGGTGACATTCTGGTTTGCCGCCGCGTGCCTGGTTCGGGCACACAGGCTGTGAGCAACATGTACTACGGTAACTACCCTTGCGATACAGGTTCAGCTAACAATGTCCCAGCTGACCGTGCTGCTACTGGCGCATGGGACCCAGTGGCCCGCAAGTTCACAGTGACTCCTGGTACTGGTGGTCTGGTTGTGATTGAAAACAGCTCATCTGGCGAAGTTCGCACCTGCCTTGACAAAGCAGTCACCGGCGGCTCCTACGGCACTTTCGATCGTGACGGCAATGCCGTGACGGTTGACATGGGTGCGGGTGGCCACAAGGCGATTGGCGTGTTGTCGATGGACAGCCTGTCCAGCTCCAAGACGACGGGTAACTGGCAGTTCCGTTCCCTGGATGGTGCTGGCACCATCACCCAAGACGTGGCTAACGCCGCGCCTGTGCTGTCCGCCGGAGCCACCGGCCGTTTCCCAACATTGGCCAGCTATATGGATGGCACATGGGACATGCAAGGTTGGATTTCGTTCAACGTGCCCGCCCGCACCACCGGCAACAAAGCAGCTCTGCTGACCACCTTTGCCAACAAGGCGCAAGACCCAGCAATTCTGGCTGGCATTTCTGCCCTGAAATACGTTTCTGCTGCTATCCCCGGCGGTTCGTACTCCGGTGCTCAGGTGTTGCGTTCTACTTACGTCAACGGCAACCAGTGCGCTCCTTTGAACCGCGACTATTGATCGGTTAACGCCCTTCGCCTTGCGGTGAAGGGTTGTTTTGAAAGTGGCGACACACAGTTTTCTGCGTGTCGCCTGTCGCGTTTATACGAGTGATATTTTTTAGAGTATTTACGTTGTTGGAATGTGATGATGAATATGAAACTGGTGAGTACACGTCTGCACGGCTTGTTGGGCCTGATAGGTCTTTTCAGTTGCATCGGTCTAGCGCAGGCACAGGACGCGCAAGCATTTGACGTATTTGAGTTCCGCGTGGAGGGCACAACCTTATTGCCCACCATGGTGGTGGAACGGGCGGTGTATCCGCACCTGGGTGAAAAGAGGAGCCTCACCGACGTAGAGTCGGCGCGCGAGGCATTGGAAAAGGCGTATCACGATGCGGGTTACCTTACCGTGTTGGTCAGCATTCCGCAGCAAAAGGTGGACGGTGGCGTGGTCAAGCTGGCCGTGACGGAGGCGCCGGTGGACCGGCTGCGCGTGGTGGAGTCGCGCTATTTCAGCCTGAACCAGATCAAGGCTGGTGTGCCTGAGTTGGCCGAGGGCAATGTACCCAATTTTCCACAAATGCAAGATGAGTTGGCCGCGCTGAACCGCAGCCCTGACCGCCGCATTACCCCCGTGCTGCGCCCCGGCAAGACACCCGGCACGGTGGAGGTGGACTTGAAGGTGGAAGATAAACTTCCGCTGCACGGAAGCGTGGAGGTGAACAACCGCTACAGCCAGGACACCACACCCACACGCGTGACGGCCAGCCTGCGCTGGGACAACCTATGGGACTCGCAGCACAGCCTGGGTTTGACAGTGCAGTCTGTGCCTGAGAACCCTGCTGAGAGCCGTGTGTTTGCGGCCAACTACACCTGGCCCCTGGCCAGTGGCGATTTTCTGGCCTTTTACGGCGTCAAGTCAGACTCAGACGTGGCCGCAGTGGGCACATTGAACGTGGTTGGCAAAGGCACGATTTTGGGTGCACGCTATATCTTGCCATTGCCGGGGCGTGAAGACTTTTTTCATACCGCCACGCTGGGTGTAGACCACAAGAACTTTAGCCAGGCGGTGAATTTGATTGGCAGTGGCGGCTTCAACACGCCCATTACCTACATGCCGTTCACGATGGGTTGGGACGCCAATTGGCTGGGTGAGGGCCGTGCGACCAAGCTGGGTTTGGCTTTTAACTTTCACTTGCGTGGGTTAGTGGGCGATGAGCAGGAGTTTGCCGACAAGCGCTTCAAAGGCCGCCCAGGCTACGGCTACTTGCGCGGCAATGCGTCGCACAACGAGACCTTGGCCAATAAGTGGGGCGTGAGCGCCCGCACCACCTGGCAAATCTCACCGCAGCCCTTGATTTCGAATGAGCAGTTCACCATTGGCGGCGTGGAGACCGTACGCGGTTATCTGGAGTCCGCTGCAGCGGGCGACTCGGGCATTGCCATCACTTTAGAGGCGACCACACCCAGCTTTGCGAAACGCTTGAGCGAGTCGATGGACGACCTGCGACTGGTGGCTTTTGTAGATGGTGGCGCGGTCAAAGTGCAGGCGCCGATCACGGCCATTGACCAATACAGCTTGGGCGGTGCGGGTGTGGGGCTGCGCCTGAAAGCCTGGCGCGGACTAGCTGCGAGCTTGGACTGGGCCGTGGCGTTGAACGAACTGGGCAGCACCAAACGCGGTGACAGTCGCATGTATTTCAAATTGGGCTACGAGTGGTGAGTATTGAGTTGAGACTTGGACTAGGGGAAATTTAATGAATCGCAATTGCTATCGGCTGGTATTTAACGCAAGCTCTGGCGCCATGGTGCCAGCCGCGGAGACTTCGCGTGGGCGGGGTAAAGCGGCCAGCAGTTCCGGCGTGGCAGGCGTGTTGCTGGCGAGCGTGTTGCTGGCCAGCCCGGCGCAGGCACAAATGCCGGTGGCGAGCACTGGTGGTGCGATTCCCAGCTACGTCACAGCAGGGCAGGCGAACTATTTGGTTAACGGTAATCAGGCGTATGTCAACCAGGTAGGCAATAAGGCCATTTTGAATTGGCAGAGTTTCAATGTCGGTGCGGGCAACAACGTGCAGTTTCGCCAAGTAGATAGTCTGGCCACCAACAATCTGGTGCCGGGTGCCAGTTTCACGTCTCTCAACCGCATTTGGGATGCCAATCCCAGCGTGATTGCAGGCAGCATCTCGCAGGGCGCTGGCCAGAAGGCCAATGTGATCATGATCAACACCAATGGCATAGCTTTCATGGGCGGTTCGCAGGTGAACTTGAACAGTTTTACCGCCAGTAGTCTGGACTTGGCCGACAACAATTTCGTTTTGAATTCTTTGCTGGGCGACAACAAGCGGCCCCAATTCGTCGGTACGGGCGGGTTCATCAACGTGTTTGAAGGAGCCCGCATCACAGCCGGAAGCCAGGGTCGGGTCATGCTGATTGCGCCCACTGTGGTGAACAGCGGCAAGATTGAGGCACCCGATGGCCAGGTGATATTGGCGGCCGGCAGCAAGGTGTACCTTCGCGCAGCGGACAGTGCCAACCCGAACGTGCGGGGTTTGATGGTAGAGGTGGACAGCCCAGCGGCGGCGTTGGACGTGGGATCTGTCATGGGTCGCGCCACCAACTTTGGTGAAATGTCTGCTCCGCGCGGCAACGTAACCATGGTCGGCTATGCCGTCAACCAGAGCGGCATTGCCCGGGCTACCTCGTCCGTGGTGGCCAGTGGTTCGGTGTTTCTGCTGGCCAAGGACACTGTCAACACAGTCGGATCTCCCGTTTCTACCCGTGGCGGTCAAGTCGTTCTAGGTGCAAAAAGCCGCACCGAAGTGCTGCCCGAGACCAGCGATGTCACCACGAGCGTGGATGGAGACACGGGTGTTGGTCTGGCGCAGCGCTCTGAGGTGCAGGTGCTGGGGCAGACTATTTACATGGCGGGTAGTGCATCCATCGTGGCACCCGCTGGCACCGTGAGCTTGATTGCAATGGATGACCCCAGCAAGTTGCTCGTGGGGGGCGGTCCGCTAGACACGGCTGGTTCTCCGGCATCAACCACCGCGCGTGTGCACATTGCCGGTGGCGCGCAGATCAGCGTGGCGGGTTTGAATGGTGTGGGGGTCTCGGCATCGCGTAACACGGTGGCTGTGGAGCTTCGCGGCGATGAGTTGAAGGATTCGCCCGTCAACCAAAGTGGTCCGTTGCGTAGTGAGACGGTTTATGTGGACATTGCACGCGCGCTGGCCAACGCCGATGCAGGGCAATCGACCCTGATTGCCAAGGACAGTCTGTTAAGTTATCAGGCCAAGATGGAGCGCACGGTAGCCGAACGTTCGACCATGGGTGGCACTGTCAATATTCGGTCTGAGGGGGAAACCATACTCGAGTCCGGCGCGGTGGTTGACCTGTCGGGCGGTAGCCTGGTGTACACGCCCGCTACCGTCAAGACCACGCAGCTGATTGCCAACGGCAAGTTGGTTGACATATCGGATGCCCATGCCGAGACACGCTATTCCGGCATAGCAACCCGCTATGTGGTGGACTATGCCCGTTGGAACAAGAAGGAGGTCATTGACCTGGGACAGAGCTTTCGCTTTGACCCCGGCTATACCGAAGGCAAAGACGCGGGTAACTTGAATTTGGAGAGTATTCGCGGCGCATTCATGCAAGCCGACATACAGGGCCGCACCACAGTCGGCACTTTGCAGCAGGCTAAAGGGGTCCAGCCCAAGGGTGCCACGCTGACGGTGGGAACACCGCTCGTCGGTTTGGGTGCTGGAAGAGACTACATGTTGAATCAGAAGGTAGTGCTTGAGCGCGTGGCAAAAAGTCTTCCGGCAGACTTTGGCATGGGTGATCTGCTTTCTGACGAGTTGAGCGAAACACTCACGCTGGACTCGGCGCTGCTGGCCAAAGACAAGGTGGCCAACCTCAACGTCTACACCAACCAGGCTGCCGAGGTGCGCTCTGCGCTGCGCGCGCCGCAGGGCGGCGGTGTGACGATTGCGGCAAATAATCTCACGGTTAACGCGGACATCGAAGCATCTGCTGGAACCATCAGCCTGGCTGCGCGCAACAACACTTTTGCCACCACAAACGATCCGCAATTGCGGGTGGCCGACGGGGTGCAATTGACCGCGCATGGTGCCTGGGTCAATAAGCGTGCCGGTGTGCCTGGGGGCGATGAAAGCCTGCCACTGCTGGACGGTGGAACGATCAGCCTCACGGCTGATGCCATCGGCGCGCCGACGGGCTACGAATCGCGTGGTACGGTGTCGTTAGGCCAAGGGGTGTCTATAGACGCAAGCGGTGGAGCGCGCACAAATTTTGCGGGTGCAGTCACTGCCGGCAAGGGCGGTACGATCAGCGTGAAGGGCTACGCCATTGAAGGGTTGATGTATACGGACATAGATGGGCAGAATAAATATAAAGTGTCTGCCTACGGCTTGCAAAAGGGCGGCAAGATTGATCTGGCAACCAACCGCATCAAGATAGGTGGTCCTGCGGAGAATGCTTTCGGAACGCTGCAACTTGAACCCGGGTTTTTCGAGACAGGCGGCTTTGCTGATTTTTCATTGACCGGCCTCTCAACACTGGAGGTGGCGCGCAACACCGTGGTGCGCCCCCAGGTCGTCAATCGCGAACTGCTCGCCAATGCGGCTACTGCATTGACCGGTACGAAGATGGTTGACGTCAGCCGGTCCGTCGTGCTGGGCGATACCGTTCGCCAGGCAGCAAACATCAGCCTCGCATCTAAACAAAGCAGCGTTGGAACGGGTGATTTGCTAATTGATGCAGGGGCACGGGTTGAAGTGGAAGCCAAGGGAAAAATTGCGTTAGAGGCACGTAACACGCTGGACATTGAAGGCGCGCTCGTGGCCCATGGTGGCCGCATTGACGCACTGTTGGATCGCAGCACTGGAACTGTGACTGGTGACATTAGTCAGAATGCACTTTGGGTGGGTAAGCGGGCGGTTCTGGATGTGTCTGGCGTGGCCCGGACCTATGTCGATTCGCGGGGGCTAACCCAAGGTGAGGTATTGGCTGGCGGTGCGGTCAGTATCAATAGAGCTATAGATCCCGTTAAAGGCGGCTTTATAGAAACTACGGGTTACGTGGTGACCGAGGAAGGGTCACGTATTGATCTCTCGGGTGCAGCTCCGGTGCGATTGGATGTGCTCAACGAGCGTGGTGGCCTTGGCCGCAGTGTAGGCAGTGATGCAGGTACATTGAATGTTTTTGCTGAAGAAGGCATTCTGCTGGATGGCGCAATGGCGGCCCGCGGCGGTGGTGCGAGCAATCGCGGTGGGGCTGTAAGCATTGCTTTGTCCCAAAATGCGCGGATAGAAAATCAGAGCGATCTGGATCCGTTCGCTCGCGCACTGAGCTTGGCAAGCAGTGTTTCACCGCAGACTGCAGGGCTGGCCCCAGCAGCGTCTATTCCGGTAACGGGTGTAGTGCGCGCGCGCATTGGCGTCGACAAGCTGGAGGCCGCCGGTTTTGATCGCATGGCGTTCTCAAGCCGCGATGCGATCATTCTGGAAGATGGTCTTGACTTGGGTGCAGGGCGTGCGTTGCCAATTCGTGAATTGAAGCTGGATGCTGCGCGCATTGAAACGGCTGGCGGAAACGCGGCTTTGCACGCGGATGCACTGCTCATGGGCAACTATGACACAACCATCCGGCTGGGCAGCGATGGTGCCTATACCTCTACGGGTACGTTGACTGTAAATGCCCGAATGCTTGAGCTGGCGGGCAATTTGCGCCTGCGCGGCATGGCCACTTCGGTGTTAACGGGCAGCGAATCTGTTCAATTGGCGGGTGTCGTGTTTGACAAGAAAGTGGCAACTGCCCGAAGCGACGTTGACCATGGCTACAGCGCGAACATCGACACCACTGGCGATCTGACACTCGGGGGCTCTGTCATTGCGCCTGGCACCTACGCGCAAACCAAGATATCGGCACCAGGAAAAACAGTGCGTTTTGAGAGCACGGGTACTCAACCCGCGCAGCCGCTTTCGGTGTTGGGTAGCCTGGAAGTGAATGCGGCAGATATTGTGCAGGCGGGCAATCTATGGGCACCGTTCGGCAGCATTAACCTGGTGGCTACGAATGGGCTCACCCTGGCACCGGGAAGCTTAACTTCTGTGGCGGCGGCAACCGGCAGCGTGTCGGCACTGGGCCAGTTGCAAAATGGTAGCGATTGGATCGTGAATGTTGATTCAACTGAGGTTCCAAAGGGGCAGATCAAGATCGCTGCCCTTCCCGAAAAAGCAGTGCGATTGTCTGGTAGTGTGGTTGATATGCAGGCGGGCGCAACAGTTGACCTCGCCGGTGGCGGAAATTTGCAGGCCTATGAGTTCACGGTAGGGCCGGGCGGTTCGAGCGACATTCTGGCGGTAGCCAATACCTATGCGGTGTTGCCCGGCTATAAAGGCGGTTTCGCGCCTGCCAATCCGCAGGAAAAATTTGATCGCACCAGCGGCGAGTCGGTTTACATCTCTGGCGTTCCTGGGCTTGCCAATGGCACCTACACCTTGTTGCCAGCTCACTACGCTTTGCTGCCTGGTGCCTTTGCGGTGCAACTCAATAAAAACAGTACCTTTCTGCCAGGCCAGGCCTATACCCGTCAGGATGGTGTGCGTGTAGCCGCTGGCTATGTGACCGACTCCCGCGCGGGCGCGCCGCATGATGCCAACTGGAGTGCTATTGCAGTGCTGACGCGTGAACAGGTGTTGGCCCGTTCAGAGCTCACTTTGACTTCTGCTTCAGACTTCTTTAGCGGGGGTAACAATCTGCCTCAGGATGCCGGTTTGCTGTCGGTCGCCACCCGGGGTGTGCTCAAGCTCGATGCCGCTTATCACACGGCTGCAGCAGCAGGCGGACGCGGCGCTTCGGTCGACATTAGCGCTCCTAGCATTGCCATCACCAATGGCAGCCCGGCTGGCATTGACCCGGCGGATACCCGTATTGACGTGGCCACACTGAATGCCATCGGTGCAGACAGCTTGTTGTTGGGTGCAACGCGCGCCCGCAGTGGTGACACCACTATGCTATCCGTTGGGGCGAACCGCGTGACGCTGGCCAATGACGCTGCGAACCCGCTTAAGGGTGCAGAAGTAATTCTGGCGGCTACCGATATGGTGACCCTGAAGGCCGGTCGCGTGATAGATGCGCAGGGTGCTTCGGGTGATGCAGGGCGCTATACAGCGGCAGGCAATGGCACGTTGGTTCGCGCTGCCTCTACGAGTGCAACATTTGAGCGAATCGCAAACCCTGACGGCACAAGCCCTGACCGCGCAAGCGGCACACTGAACGCCGAGGTGGGTAGCGTTGTGCGCGCTGCCAATTCGATCGCGCTGGATGCAACTAAGGAAAACGCTTTCAATGGCGCGACCGAGTTTCGTAAAAACGGTGTAGTCGTTGCGGGTAATTTGGCCGTGGGAGCCAGTCGGATCAATTTTGGTGATGCACCGGGCAGCGCCGACGGGATTACCTATACCCAAGCGGAGCTGGACCCGTTGAACACCCTCAGCAGCCTGGCGCTGACAAGTTACAGCTCGTTTGATTTGTACGGCGATGTCAGAGTAGGCGGTGTCGATGGTAGTGGCAAGCCCACCTTGCAAAACTTGACGCTGCGAGGTGCTGGCCTAGCGGGCGTGGACAACGCCGGCAAGACGGCCAGCCTCAGTGCCAAAAACGTGACGATCAGCAACCCCGCTTCGGTGGCGTTTTTGCCCGGCGGAGCGTTGGGCGATGGCGCATTGACAATTTTGGCCGACACGCTGTCGCTGGGTCGTGGTGCCAAAGACGTTCAGGGTTTCAGTACGGTCACGATGACGGCCAATGAACTGGTGGGAACGGGTGCGGGAACGACCAATTTGGCTGCTGCGACGTCGGTGAACGTGGCGCGCATTAGGGGTGAAAAGGGCGCAGATCAATCATTCACCAGCGCTGGCGCTCTTTCCGTCGACAAGTTTATGGCAGACCGGGTGTTAGTACCGGATTCAGCGCTCGGTGGCAAGTGGGCGTTCGCGGGTACCAGCGTTGATTTCAACACAAACGCTGAGTTGGCTTCAGGTCAATTCAAGCTCAGGGCCACCAGCGGGGACATGAACGTGGGTGCGGATGCACGGGTCAACGTGGCTGGGCGCGATGTGGCCTTCTTTGATGTGAGCCGCCCTACCTGGGGTGGAACTGCCGAGTTGGTGAGTGATACTGGCAACATCACCCTTGCCAACGGGGCCAGGGTGGATGTGTCTGGCGCCGCCGGTGCCGACGGTGGCTCTCTGGTGCTGAGCGCGAAGAGCGGCACCGTGTCGTTGGGCACCAATAGCGTGGTTGGCACTGCGCTGGCCGATGCTACTGGCAAAGTGGGCGACGGTGCGCGCGTGGAGATTGATGCGGGAACATTGAGCAACTTTTCCGCCGTCAACACAGCGTTGAATGCGGGTGGTTTTGACGGCGAACGCAGTCTGCGTGCGCGCAACGGGGACGTGACGATTGCATCAACCGATACGGTCACGGCGAAGCAGATCACTATTGCTGTTGACAATGGCAAGTTGGACGTGGCGGGAGCGCTAAATGCTTCAGGCAAACAGGCCGGGCGGATTGGGTTGTTTGCGAAATACGATGTCAATGTGCTTTCAAGTGCCAAGTTGGACGCGATTTCCAGCGGCGAAAAAAAGGATGGTGGCGACGTTGAGATTGGCAGCACCAGCGGAACGCTGGATTTGGCGGCAGGGAGTGTTATCAATGTGTCTGGTGGCGCTGGCGGCCGCGCTGGCTCGGTGCTGTTGAGCGCTTTGCGCACGGCAAACGATGTGAAGATAGCTGCAGTGGACAGCACCATTGCGGGGGCCCGGGCCGTGTCGGTGGAAGCGGTGAAGGTTTACAGCGGCAAGGACACGCTCAATGCCACCAATACCAACAGTGGTACGACGTTGGGGCTGACCGCTATCACCAGCGACAACACTGCATTTGCAGTCAATAACAATACGATTAAGGCGCGACTGGGTAAGACTGCAGACGTCAACTTTCGCATTGTTTCTGGCGTAGAAGTGGTTTCCACCGGAACGAGCATGGCGCTTGCCGCGGACTGGAATCTGAATACTGGTCGTGCTGGCGGGGAGGTAGGGGTGTTGACCTTGCGGGCAGCAGGCGATGTCAATATCAATAGCAATCTGTCGGATGGGTTTAGCGCCGCGACACCATACGGCAGCGGTACGATACCGTCGACCTTGTCGGCGGGCGAATCCTGGTCGTATCGAATGGTAGCGGGGGCTGACCAGACGGCGGCCAATCGTTTGGCAGTGTCCTCGGACAGGGACTTCACCCTAGCTGCGGGCAAGTTGATCCGTACTGGCACGGGCGATATCCGTGTTGCCGCCGGACGTGATATCAAGCTGGCCAGTAAGTCATCGGTCATCTACACCGCAGGCAGCTCGGCAGGTGCAGTTGCAGGATTTACGAATCCAACAGGGAACAATCTTAGGGCCACTTTTAGCCAGAATGGTGGCGATGTCAGCCTGACTGCGAGTGGTGACGTTGTTGGCAAGGCATCAACACAGTTCTATTCGGATTGGTTGTATCGCGTGGGCACCCTGAGTGCCGATGGTGCGAGTTACACGGCCCAGCCTGCCTGGTGGGTTCGTTTTGACCAGTTTCAGCAGGGCGTGGGGGCTTTGGGTGGTGGTGATGTGACGATCACCTCCGGCGGTATGGTTAAAAACCTTTCGGCGAGCACGCCAACTCAAGGGCGCATGGCATCGCTCACTCCGAATGCCGCATCGCTGATTAAAACCGGCGGTGGCACCGTGCGTGTAAATGCAGGTAGCGATGTGTTGGGTGGCCAATACTTCGCCGACAACGGCGACCTGGTCTTGAAAGCCAGCGGCATGGTGTCAAGTGGACAGGTCGTGTTGGATAAGCCTGTTTACACCATTTTGGCTTTGGGCGACGCTGCAGCGCGGGTGCAAGCACAGGGTGACATCAACATTCATACCGTGCTGAATCCGCAACTGCTTGCGCAATCTAAGGCGCCGAATGGCCCCTCAAACTTCGGGAACGTCGGCATCACAGGGCAGAATCGGACCAAGTTTTCAACCTACTCTGGTGCAAGTGCGGTAGCACTGGAGAGTCTCTCCGGCAATGTCACCTTGCACGATGTCAACGGTAGTGATAGCGAAGGTGCCATCGTCGGTGTATCGAGCCTGACTTCGGCTTACTACGTTGCCAATGGCAATACCGCTGAATCCGGTCAATCGAACGCTCTTGATGCATTGTCATTCTTACCATCGACTTTGGCAGCAAGGGCTTTTCAGGGTGATATCGTGATGCACGACCAAGCGGCTGGTGGCACGCTGACTTTAGTGCCCGGGGCACGGGGTGAACTTGAACTGTTGGCGCAAAACACGGTGCAGGTGAACGCGTATATCACCATGAGTGATCGCACAATGGCGGGGGTTGCCACCGTGACGAATCCGGTTTCTTCCTCAGGGTTCGTACTGGGGCCTGACAGCAAGCAATTGCACGCGGCCACACCGGT
>Ga0105048_10014427_pt1 | contig 12312 bp, 8 predicted proteins | sample MAT05_FD_78382 | JGI IMG/M metagenome (GOLD analysis project Ga0105048, IMG submission 78382) | Freshwater microbial communities from Lake Fryxell liftoff mats and glacier meltwater in Antarctica - MAT-05 | ecosystem: Environmental > Aquatic > Freshwater > Ice > Liftoff microbial mat | place... | reverse complement strand
CGTGGCTTCGCCCAGGCGTTGCATGATGGTGGCGATGGCGGCCTCGGTGGCCGGTTCTCCCAATGGCGCCTCGACCACGATCTCGACCGGTGAGATCAGTCCTGCGGAGAATTCCTCATCGAGGATGTCGAACCCCGCCTTCGATTCGAGCCCGTCCGGCAGCGCCGACGCGAAGTTGAAACCCTGGTTCAGGTGGACAACAGGCGCCGCACAGAGGAGGAGAAAGCCGCCAGCGAGGAGCAGGCTGATGATGGGCTTTCCCATCACGACCCGGCTGATCGTCCCCCAGAAGCCGCCATGGATCGACGTTCGGTCCCAGTCCGCCTGTCTGGCGGCGGTTGCCGCGTTGTAGGTGCGGCGGCGCGGCCAGTCGAGCTTGTCGCCGAGCAGGGCGATGACCGCCGGGATCAGGGTCAGGGTCGCACTGACGGCAACCACGACCGCCAGGATCGCGCCGATGCTGAGCGAACGGAAGTCGTTGGTCGGGGCGATGAACATCCCGGCCAGGGCCAGCACGACGGTCATCCCGGAGAAGAGCACGGCTTTGCTGGCGGTGCCGCCGGCGAGCTCGATCGCATCAAGCTTGGCCGCACCCCGCCGCCGCTCCTCACGGTAGCGCTCGACGACGAACAAGGCGTAGTCGACACCGACCGCGAGGCCGATCATCGGAATGATGGCGCTGGTCGCCAGAGTCTGCTCGTTGACCTGGCTGACGACGGCGGCCACACCGAAGGCAATGACGATCGACAGAATTGCCAGCAGAATCGGAACGAAGGCGGCGACAAGCGCGCCGAAGAGCACGATCAGGATGGCCAACGCGACAATGGCACCGATGCTTTCGCCGCGGGCGATATCGGCTTCAGCCAGGCTGTTGACCTCTTCATTGAGGCTGCCGTCACCGACGGTGAGCACGGTGAAATCGGGAGCAGTCTCTTGCAGGATCCCGACCAGGGCGAGGACATCGGCGCCGTGCTCGACCGCGTCGTCGAGTGACCCCGCGAGCGTCACCGGGACGATTGTCGTCTTCCGGTCGGCGGAGACAAGCCGGCCAGCCCCTTCCGGATCTCCGGTGAGCAGCTCGTAATAGTTGACGACGCCAGCGACCACCTCGGCATTCGCCCGGAAGGCGTCAGTGGCGCGCTGCACCGTTGCCTGGAATGCCGGATCGTCGACGGTCAGGGTTGCCGACTGAATAATGAGCGTTTCGCTGCCGCCCCGCTGCTCCCGAATGCCGTGCGCCACGAGCAGGTCCCAGCCCTGTTCTGATTCCGGATTGTTCAGCAGGCCGACATCGGTCGTGGTATTCGCCGGCCAGGCAGACTGGACCCCGAGGGCAAGGGCGAGGAGAACGACCCAGGCGATCACTGTTTTCCAGGGGTTACGAGCCGTCCAATGGGCGATTCCGCTCGTCGAAACGAGTTCTTGCAGTCTTGTGCGTTTCAAAACAAACGACCTTTCATGGTTGGTTGGTGGTCTAGGTTGCCAACGGTTCTGCCCGCCCCTGTAAGAATCGGGCACGCGTCCAGCTCTCCGGTCGACCCTCGTCACCACAGGGCTCGGTCCGAAGCACGAATCCGCTGCCATCACGTTTATCAGATGGGCTCAGTAGGGATCGCTCCGAGCTGACGCATGAGACTCAAGTCGTCGTTGCTGCCCCAATGCTCAGCAATCTTGCCCTCTTGGACGCGTAACACATGGACACCGGTCATTGAGACCTGACGTCCGGTCGGTGGGATGCCGAAGAACTCGCCAAGGTGCGTGCCGGTCATCGTCGTGCGGGCCACGACTTTGTCTCTTTCGGCAATCAGGTCGTCGATCTGCCAGTTGAGATCTGGGAAGGCGGATCGAAAGAGGCGACCGATGGCCTTGTGGCCGTCGGGGCCACGCTCCATGCCAGGTGGATTGGTGTGGTCGAAAAAGTCGGGGTGGATGATCGCATCTGCAATCGCCTCGTCGCCGCGACTGAGGTCGTCTTCGAGCAGAAGACGCACCAGGAGCTTATTGACCTTGACCGACATGCATGACTCCCTTTGTTCCGAATCAGTCTACGTACGAGTTCACGCTTTCTGTCATTGCCACGACTCGAAGGCGTTGCTCTGAATGGGCATGCAGATCCGGACTTCCTATCGATGTTGACCTCGAGCGCAATCATGTCATTCATCTGAGGCAGACGGTCGCTTACCTCGAGGAACCGGCGTTGGGCGGCGGCCCAGTGATCTCCACGCCGTAACGGGCCGCAACCGCCACGAATCGCTCCATGGCAAAGGAGTCCATCGAGTTCGCACCTTCAAGTTCCGCAAAGAGCCGCTCCAAACCCGCCGGCGCGACCATCATCAGCCATTTCGTCTCATGTGAGGAAATCACGTAACTGTGCTCGCATCCGGCGGGCAGAAGCATGCACGACCCGGCGGAGCAGGCGTGACGCTCGCCAGCTAGGTAAAACGTTGCCTCACCTTCGAGCACGTACACCACCACATCTTCCCAGTGATGGATGTGCTGCGGCAGCTCAGCACCCTGACGCATGCGAATTTCCATTACCGCAAATCGTCCTTTGGTGTCTTCACCGGGAATCAGACACCGTTCGGACATGACCGGCCGATCGCTGTGGTCTTCGCTCCCGGCCCGTTCCGCACGCTGGTCCTTCATATGTTGCTCCGTCAAAATCGTAGTCCTTTGTCGCCGGGACAGGAGCAAACCCATGATCCGGCAATTCGATCGACTGGAACCGCCAAGCGACGACCGTCCCTAGCAACGTGACGGTCATTTTGGCCTTGCCCGCAGCATGGCATCCTTGAGTGCACTAATCTTCCCTCCACGTGCTAACCTGCAATCACGTCGTTGATGCGCAGCTTGAGGGAAGGCAATGGCCCTGGCCACCGACACCTGCTTTACACTCGCCTTTACAGTTGCATTAATGTCTTAAGCATCGCGTGAGAATAGGTTCCGGAGTGCGGGACGGTGAATGGGCATGCAGGACCGAGATACACCGTCGTTCGGCATGCGGCTGCGGTGGCTAAGAGAAGCGGCAGGGCTAACCCAAGAGGAACTCGCTGAGCGCGCTGGATTGACTGCGCAAGGTGTCGGGGCACTCGAGCGCGGCGATCGGCGACGTCCCTATCCGCACACCGTGCAAGCGCTTGCTATGGCGTTAGGTGTGTCCGAAGATCAGCGCTTAGCGCTCCTGCGTGCGGTTCCCAGGCGCACAACCACGCGCGTAGCAGCGATCGGAATCAACCAGCCATCCATCCCCGTCCCCCTCACGGCACTTGTCGGTCGCGAGCGCGAAACCGCCGAACTCCAAGAGGTCCTGGTACACGAGCAGCCCCGTCTGCTCACGCTCGTTGGTCCAGGGGGCGTCGGCAAGACGCGACTCGCGATTGCAGTGGCGAACGGGTTGACCGAACGTTTTCACGACGGGATCGTTTTCGTCTCCCTCTCTTCACTGGACGATCCGGTGCTGGTGATGCAGACAGTCGCCAGCGCCGTCGGTTTGCAGGTGCTGGGCGGCTCGTCAGTGCTGACCGAGCTCGTCGCGTATTTGGGAAACAAACACCTATTACTCATCCTCGACAATATGGAGCATCTCCTGGAAGCATCCTCGGATCTATCTGTCCTGCTCGCATCATCGGTGTCTCTCAGGATCCTCGTCACGAGCCGGGCTCCTCTGCGTATTCAGGGTGAGCAGGAGTATGCCGTGTCGCCACTGAGCCTCCCCGACCTGTCTCGGGTGCCGACCCGGGGCGAGGTGGCGGCGGCGGCGGCGGCACAGCTCTTCGTCAGGCGTGCGCGTGAAGTGGCACCATCCTTCGAGCTCACCACCGGGAATGCGTCCGCTGTGGCGGCGGTCTGCCGCCGGCTAGATGGCTTGCCACTTGCGATCGAGCTAGCCGCAGCGTGGATCAAAATATTGTCGCCGACAGCGCTTTTAGCCCAGTTAGACCGAGCGTTGCCGTTGCTCACGGCCGGCGCGCGCGACCTGCCCGCCCGCCAGCAGACGATGGGTAATGCGATCGCGTGGAGTCACAACCTAATCTTGGCGGAGGATCAGGTGCTCTTCCGCCGTTTGTCCGTGTTTGCCGGCGGATTTACCCTGGAGGCGGCGGTAGCTGTTGGAAATGACTCCCTGCTTACGCAAACCAGTGCTGATCAGCTCAGTACGTCCACTGTCCTGGTGATTGTCGCGTCCTTGGCAGACAAAAGTCTCCTTCAACGTTGGCCGAGCCCGGACGACGACGATGGCGACGCGAACCCACGGTTCGGGATGCTTGAGACGGTGCGGGAGTTCGCGGTTGAGCGCTTGGCAGCGAGCGGTGAGGAAGCGGCTGTTCGCACCGCCCATGCAACCTGGTACCTTGGACTTGCGGAACGGGCCGAGCACGAACTATGGGGGCCGCAGCACAGGTTCTGGCAGAGTCAACTGGTCGTTGAGTACGACAACCTTCGCACTGCCGTCGCCTGGGCATCGGAGCAAGGTCAGGTCGAAACCGGGCTGCGCCTCACCCATGCTCTCTGGAGGTTCATCCGAAGCCGCGGCCACGCCAACGAAGCTCGCCGCTGGCAAGCGCGGCTCATGGCGGCGGGTTCAGACCTGTCGCCGTCAGTGCGTATCGACGCATTGTGGCTGGCTGGCGATTTAGCGGGGCTGGCCGGCGACTACCAAGAGGCGACCGACTTACTCGAGGAAAGTCTCGCGCATGCCAGCGCAGTCGGGAACCAACTGGCGGTCGCTAAGGCGCTCTATCTGCTCGGCAACGTCGCGGAAGATTTGGATGACCTCGGCCAAGCATCTATCCGCTACGACGCAGCGTTGGCCCTCTTTCGCGAGCTTGGCGACCCGTCATGGATTGCCGAGACGGTGTCTGGCCTCGGCCGGGTTGCGCGAAAAGAGGGCAAGTACGTGCGCGCAACTGCGCTCCACGAGGAGGCACTGACGCTGCAACGGGGACGAGGCAATGTCTGGGGAGTCGCCTGGGCCACCACGGCGCTGGGTGAGGTAGCCGCCGACGAAGGTGCTACTGAACGCGCGGGCGCACGCCTCGGGGAAAGCACGCAGTTGCACCGGGATCTCGACGATCTTTCCGGGATCTACTACTGCTTATTCGGTATCGGGAAGTTGGTGGTGGGAGCCGGGTACGGCGAGCGCGGGGCCCGTCTGCTCGGCGCGGCCGAGGCGCTCCGTGAGGCCCGTGGCTTGGCCCTGCAGCATGACCACCGGGCATCGCACGATCGTGCTGTTACCACGGCTCGCACCCGCCTCGGCAGAGACGCGTTCGCCGCCGCCTGGGCGGCGGGGCGTGACCTCTTGTTGGACCAGGCCGTGGACGAAGCGCTTGTTCTGGCCGCTGAATTGACGACGAGGCAGACGCAGAACCTGCCTGCCGGATTGAGTAATCGAGAAGTGGAAGTCCTGCGCCTGCTTGCCACCGGTCGTTCCAATGCCGAAATTGGCGAGTACCTTTTCGTCAGCCCCCATACCGTACGGTCCCACCTCCACCGGATTTACGCCAAACTCGAGGTGACCACTCGTGCCGCTGCGACGCGCTTCGCCGTTGACCACGGCCTAACATAGCTTGCCGCGTCGTCCATCCTCTGGTTGACGTCACTGGTACGACTCTGATGTGCTTCGGACGGTCCGCCAATCCTATCGCTCAGCGACGCACCGTCCACGCCGATTAATCCTGCTGATTCGTCCAATCGTTCGATGGAGGAGCCAAGGCGAAGCCCTACCTTCAGCACTAAGGCGCCACGGCACTTGGGACAGGACGGACGCGGGAGGCTACGCAGCATAAGGGTATGCGGCCGCAATGGTCCGAGGATGATCCTGGAACGGGCGATACACCAGCTGCCCGTACGGTTGCCAGCAAGTTCCCTCGTGGTCGTTTGCAGTTCCTGTCATGTTGACCGGAAGCCTTTGCTGCTTGGCATCGTCGCGGCGGCTCGGCTCAGGCTCCGCCGACCGCGCCACGTATTCGCCTTGCCCTCTTGACAAGTATACCGCCGGGGGGTATGTTCCGGGCAATATACCTATAGGGGGTATTTTATGAGTGTGTTCGGGCCTGGTGCCGAGTATGAAACGTCGGAGCAGGCTGCATCTACAGAAAGAAGGAGTCGTTCATGATGTCCCTATCTCCGCATCCTCGTCGTTGGTGGGCGTTGGCGGTTATCGCCCTGGCTCAGTTCCTCGTCATCATGGACACCTCGATCATCGGGGTGGCCCTACCAGAAATTCAGCAGGCGATCGGGTTCTCCCAGTCCGATCTGTCCTGGGTGTTCAACGCCTACGTGATCGCCTTCGGCGGCCTGCTGCTGCTCGGCGGTCGCCTGGCCGATATCTTCGGCGCCCGGCGCCTCTTCATCACAGGATTCGCCGTCCTCACGGGCGCGTCGCTCCTTACGGGACTCGCCGAGTCTGAGACGGTTCTTCTCAGCGGACGGGTGCTGCAGGGCGTCGGCTCCGCACTCATCGCCCCAGCCGCCCTGACACTTCTGATGACCCTCTTCGGCCAGAATCCAAAGGAGCTGACCAAGGCATTCGCGCTGTATGGGGCTGCCGCACCTGCCGGAGGCACGGCTGGCGTGTTTCTTGGCGGCGTGTTGACCGAATGGGTTGATTGGCGCTGGGTCTTCCTGATCAACATTCCGATCGGCCTTCTCGTGCTTGCCGTCAGCAAGGCCTTTCTCCCAGCGCCGAGCGCTCGGCGGGGAAGCATCGACATCGCCGGGTCGCTTTCGGTCACTGCAGCCCTGTCGCTTGCCGTTTTTGCGATCGTCCGCGCGCCGCAGGTCGGTTGGGGCACGCTGGAGACGATCGGTGTGCTCAGCGTAGCAGGTGGGCTGCTCGCCCTCTTCGTGGGTATTCAGGCAAGGCGACGCGAGCCGCTCATGCCGCTCGGCATCCTGCGCGCTCCGAACCTTGCCGCCGCCAATGTCGCGATGGCGCTCCTGGGGGCGGCATGGGTGCCGACCTGGTTCTTCCTCAACCTCTACCTGCAACAGGTGCTCGGATATGGTCCCTTCAAAGGTGGGGCAGCGCTGCTGCCCATGACCGCGACGATCATGGTCCTGATGGTCGGTGTCACCGGGCGGATCATCGGCCGGTTTGGCTTCAAGGCACCGCTCGTTGCCGGATTGGTGACCCTAGCAGGTGGAACCGCGCTCCTATCGCTCGTGCGTGCCGATGGCAATTTTATTGTTGATGTCCTACCCGCAACATTGATCGCCGCGACCGGGATGTCGCTGGCCTACATCCCAGCGATGCTCGCCGCACTCTCCGGACCAAAACCCGAGGAAGGTGGGCTTGCATCCGGCATTGTCAATACGACCTATCAGGTTGGCTCGGCACTCGGTCTAGCCATCATGACCGCGATTGCGACGGCACACGGGGCTGATCAGATCGGCAACCCAGGTGCGTTGGTCGACGGGTTCTCGTCTGCTTTTATCGGGGCCGCCGCCGTGGCACTGACCGGAGCGGCTCTGATCCTGGTCTGGCTACGCAATCCGCGACAGGCTACTGCAGTCAATACACTGTCGGTTGACCCCATTGATGAGGAGCGCATGGCAGCGTAGCGCTCCCAGTGGCGCGCATGGCACTAGCATGCGATCGCCGCCTCTGTGATTGGTAACTGAGACGCCGGACCTGAACAATTATTCAGTTCCGGCGTCTCTCATCGCTCCACCGGCCCTTGACGAATATACCCTATGGGGGTATTTTATCGTCATATTATACCCATATGGGGTATATAGAACAGAAAGAAAGCAACACGGTTATGATCGCCACGAACCCACCCAATCACTCCGTATCGCTGCACGCGCCCGTCTCATCAACAATGGTCAATCGGAACGTGCCTGACCAGCGCCTCGACGCCCATCTGCGCACCTGGTTAGGGAGCTGGCGACCGCGACAGAGCATTGAAGTCGTCGTCTGGCCGGGCCGGGACCTGCCGGGTTGGGATGGCGCGAGCATCCTCGGAGTTGGCATCGAGAGCCCGCTCGGAACAGTTCTTTCCTTATCTCCGCGCTTAGTCACGGAGCCCTCACTGTTCGATCCTCAGCGGGTCGAGTTCGCGCTCAGCTCGCCCGATGCAGTAACCACCGTGCCGACTCTACTTGGCCAACCCGACCTGGTTCTGACACGCGCGGTCTTTCGCTGGTCAACCACGCCGGCATCGTTACCGGAGGTCGGTGACTGGGTGGATCCTGAGGATGGACGTCTTCCGGCTTGGTTGCGGCCTTTCAATGGAGGCGTGCTCGTCGCGTGGGATGAGTACGGGCGCTACGCAGCTGGCGTCGGCGTCAAGCAGCACAATCGCCATGCGCATGAACTTGCCGTCCACACCGAGCAGGCACATCGCGGCCGGGGACTGGCCACGACACTCATCGCGCAGGCAGCGCGCCGAATCCTTGCCTCAGGAGCACTTCCGCTCTACCTGCACGAGGCTCACAATATCGGTTCAGCCAAAGTGGCCGAGGCAGCCGGCTTTAGCGACGATGGTTGGCGGGTGCTGGGTCTTTATCCAGCGCAGTCCAATGCAACGAGCAGCAGCGCATGAACACCCCAGTCTGGAGCATTCATCGGAAACCGTGTCGATTAATCATTGGAATTCATCCGATCGTCCGATGGCCCGGAGGTATTGGTCATCTAGCGTTGCAGTCAGACCCTGCACCATGCGAAGAGCGGATATGGGAGTTAGGTGTCTGATCATCCGTTAACATAGTGGCTGGAGATACGTATGGCTGTAACGCATAATACGCACGACACGATGAGCGAGCCGGTGAGATCGTCTGATGCCTCCCTCAAGCAAGGCACCGGCCTGCGTGATCACGTTCACCCGGCATACCCTAGGCATCAGTCTGCGACCGAGCAGCACGCGCATCACGTCGATCACGTAGTGCCATCCCACGGTGATCCGCACGATACCGCGACGGTCCACGATCCTCTTGGGCACGGGGTCGACCCACGCCCCACCATCGACCTGGCCAAAAGACATGACGAGATTGGGCATACCGGGCATAGCATGGACCATGCCGCAATGGATCACGGCGGGATGGCGCATGACATGAGTGATCCTGTTATGGCGGCCGCGATGGAACACGAGATCCGTACGCGCTTCTGGATTGCGCTCCTGCTGACGATCTTAACGGTGCTGTATTCGTCGATCGGCCGCAATGTCTTCGGAATCGATCTGCCAGGCCCGCTGTCCGACAACTGGATGATGCTCCTGTTGTCGACGCCCGTCATCTTCTGGGCCGGCTGGATGTTTCTCAACGGTGCGTATGGTGCGCTCAAGCACCGCACGTTGGATATGAGCGTATTGATTGCAACGGGCGTGCTAGCCGCCTGGAGCGCGAGCGTCGTGCTCATGGTCGTCGATGGTGAGGAAGTCTTCTTCGAAGCGGCCACCATGCTGGTCACCTTCGTGCTTTTTGGACACTGGATGGAGATGAAGAGTCGCCGCGGCACGACCGACGCACTCCGCGCCCTGTTTGATCTGGTGCCACCAACCGCGACCATACTTCGAGCCGGTCAGGAGGTCGACATTCCGACCGCCGACATCGTGGTTGGCAACATGGTGATTCTCCGTCCCGGTGACAAGATCCCGGTCGACGGCGTGGTCCGCTCTGGATCAACGAGCATCGACGAAGCGCTCGTCACGGGAGAATCACTACCCGTTGAAAAGAGTGTGGGGGATGCGGTTGTCGGGGGTTCGATCAACCGCTCCGGTACGATTACCTTCGAGGCCACCCGGGTTGGCGCTGATACTGCCCTCGCCCAGATCGTGCGCCTCGTGCAGACTGCGCAGAGTTCCAAAGCCCCGGGACAACGCCTGGCTGACAAGGCAGCGCAGTATCTCGTTGTCCTGGCTGTGGGATCAGGGATCGTCACCTTCCTTGCCTGGACGCTCTGGGGCGAAGCCGGGTTTGTGATGGCGTTGACTTTTGCGATCTCAACGGTCGTGATCGCTTGCCCCGATGCGCTCGGATTGGCGACACCGACGGCGGTCGCTGTGGGCACGGGGATTGCAGCGCGACACAACATCCTGATCAAAGACGCCGCAACGCTCGAAGGTCTGTCGCGTATCGAGACGATCGTGCTCGACAAGACTGGAACCCTGACCGCGGGCAAGCCCAGCCTAACCGAAGTCGTCGCGATTGCGGGACTGCAAGAAGAGACGCTGCTTCGCCTCGCCGCGAGCGCTGAAGTGGGCTCCGAACACCCGCTCTCCCAGGCGATCGTCGAGGGCACGCGAGCACGTGGGATCGAGCTAGTCCCAGCTGACCGGTTCGACGCAATTGCCGGCCATGGCGTAGAAGCACACGTCGAAGGACGACATGTTCTCCTTGGCAACGCCAAGCTGATGCATGACCGCGGCATCGACCCGACCTCTCTCGAGGCACGATCAAATGCGCTGGCATCGGAGGGTCGGACACCGATCTATGCCGCGATCGATGGAGCATTTGCTGGCATCTTGGCGGTCGCCGACACGATCAGGCCGAGCGCACAGGAAGCCATCCGTCAGTTCCAGACCGCCGGAATCGAGGTCGTCATGATGACCGGCGATAACCGGCGCACGGCGGAAGCGGTCGCCCGTGAACTTGGCATTGACCGCATCTTCGCCGAGGTCTTGCCCGAGCAAAAGGCGTCGTACGTGGCTCAGCTCCAACAGGAAGGCAAGCGGGTGGCAATGGTCGGCGACGGCGTGAACGATGCCCCGGCGTTGGCCCAAGCCGATGTCGGGATCGCAATTGGGGCCGGAACCGATGTGGCGATCGAAACCGCGAACGTCGTGCTGATGCGGTCTGACCCGCTCGACATCATGCGGGCGCTCGCGCTCTCCAAAGCCACGGTGCGCAAAATGAAGCAGAACCTGGGATGGGCCAGCATCTACAACATCCTGGCCATCCCGATCGCCGCCGGCGTGCTCTATCCCGCCTATGGCATCGAGCTGCGTCCGGAATGGTCGGCGCTACTCATGAGCCTGTCGTCGATCATCGTCGCCTTGAACGCGGTGCTGTTGAAGCGATCCGAGCGCGACCTTGGAGTTGCTGCTCCTACGGGAGCATAGCGACGGGGCGTGGATTTGTGTTCAGAACGCCGGTGCCTTATTGGCCTGTGCCCGCGTCATCAACACCAGTGTCCTATGCATCGCGGTGGGTGATCAACACGAATTCGATGCCGAGGGTGATTACAACGTAGAGGCAGAACACACTGAAGCCAGACCAGGGTCCGAGTGAACCCGCCTCCTGACGCAAGAAGAAAATCTGGCTGCCGCGTCAAGCGGAGTGTACGGGCCAAACGTCTGCTGCCAGGAATGCGGCAACAGAGCCATGACGATTGGCGACACGAAGAGCACACCGAAGAGCGCCGAGACTGAAGTCGAACAGTCCGAGCGTGGCAAGGTAGAGGCCGCCTCCTGTCACAGCCCGAAACACACCAGGGTCGCCGATCGAGGAACCGAAGCGGCCGTCGGAAAGGAATGTCTGAAAGACGAAGTAGGCGGTATAGCTCGCGAAGAGCCCGACGACGGGGTCCATCACGGCGAATACGATGACCTTCGCGGCAAGCATTGATCGACGCCGTGGCACGGCACTCAGGCTGGAGAGGATCATGCCCGAGTCGTATTCGCTTGTGATCGCGAGCACGCCCAGTACACCAATCGCAATCTGCGACAAGTGCAATCCACCAAGGCTGATCCGGGTCGCGTCGAAGTTCGACTTGAGGTGATCGGGTAAGAAAACACAGGGAGAGCGTGGCTCTTGGCTATGCCGGCACCAAGATTATTGAATCGGTGGAATGGCGTTCCATCACTGAGGTACGGGAGGGAAACCGACAATGATATCAACACCATTCGCTGCCAAAGTGGCGGTAATCGTTTTGTTTTGCGTGGTGCTCTTCCAACTGCTTCTCGCGGCTGGCGTTCCATGGGGACACTATGCGTGGGGCGGAGCTCATGAGGTATTGCCCACCCGCCTACGGATTGCCAGTCTCGTTGCCATCCCGATCTATGTGTTGGCTGCGGCTATGATTTTGAGTCGGGCGGATGTTCTGAGGATTATCAAGAACACCCAGGTGACGCACACCGGCATCTGGGTATTGGCCGTGGTGTTCGGCATAGGGGTGATCCTGAATGCCTTCTCCAGAAGCGAAGGCGAGCGGCGGCTGGCGCCCGTCGTCTTGCTGTTGAGCATCCTCTGCTTGATTATCGCGCGGTCTAATACTACAGCGACAGTTGGTTGAAACACTCTCAAATGGCTCTTTTCGGGCGGTCTTGTAGCCAAAGAACGTGCCTACGGACGTATGCCAGAGGAACTGAT
>Ga0105048_10014425_pt1 | contig 12313 bp, 10 predicted proteins | sample MAT05_FD_78382 | JGI IMG/M metagenome (GOLD analysis project Ga0105048, IMG submission 78382) | Freshwater microbial communities from Lake Fryxell liftoff mats and glacier meltwater in Antarctica - MAT-05 | ecosystem: Environmental > Aquatic > Freshwater > Ice > Liftoff microbial mat | place... | reverse complement strand
CCGTGGAACAACTACGCCATGCACGGCGTCGCCACGATGTCCGACGTCCTGCGCGCCGATCCCGGCACCACGGGCCTCTGCACCGCCAACGGCGGCTACCTCACCAAGCACGCGTTCGGGGTGTACAGCACCGAACCCCCGGCGTCGGGTGCGTACCGGTGGCGCAGCACCCAGGACGAGGTCGATGCCCTGCCGTCGCGGGAGCTCGATGCGGAGCCGGCCGGCGACGTCGAGATCGAGACCTACACCGTGATGCACGACCGGGCCGGCGAGCCCGAGACCGGCTACGCCGCCGTGCGCATGCCCGACGGAAGACGAGGCTGGGGCACGACCACGGATCCGGACCTGATGAAGGCGATGACGACCGACGAGTTCGTCGGACGGGCCGCGTCGATCGTTCCCGACGGGACGTTGGCGGTCGACTGACCCGGCTACCTGGCGCGCAGGCGCGCCGCGAGGATCTCCATGACCCGGTCGTGGGCCTTGGGCATCTCCTCGAGCAGGGTCTTGAAGGCGCGGTTGTCGAACGCCAGGAGGCGCATCTCGGTCTCGGCCACGACGGTGGCGTTGCGCGGTCGGTGCTCGACGAGCGCCATCTCGCCGATCATCGAGCCCGGACCGTTGGTGGCGACGTGCTCGCCCGAGACGTAGACGCCGGCCTCGCCATCGAGGATCACGAAGCACTCCTGCCCGACCCGACCCTGGTCGACGATGAGGGCGCCCTGCTCGGCAGCGACCTCGTCCGCGAGCTGGACCACTCGGGTCAGCTCCTCGCCGGTGAAGCCGTCGAAGAACGCGACCGTCGACAGGCGCGACGCGAGCCCGGTCGGGTCCTCGCCGGCTGCGACTGCCTTCTTCCTCTGTCCGAACATGCCGACCCCTCCTGTGCGGTCCCCCGGGCGCCCAGCGGGGCGCCGCCCGAGCATCGTAGGGCAGGCGACTCCGTGTCGCGTCCGCTTGTACCGTACGGCCGCCGGCATCCACCGGCGCCGGAGGAGGGGTGACCCATGCAAGCCGCCGTCATGCGCAACGCCACGTTGACCACCGATGAGGTCCCGGACCCCGTCCCGGGCCCGGGCCAGCTGCTCGTCCGCACGCTCGCATGTGGCATCTGCGGCAGCGACCTCCACACCCTCCGCCACGGTGACCAGTTCGTGGAGATGAGCGAGGGCGGCTCCGAGGGCCTCGGTCCGGGCATCCCCGCCCCGAAGATCATGGACCTCGGCCAGGACGTCGTCATGGGCCACGAGTTCAGCGCCGAGGTGCTCGAGATCGGCGACAACGTCGGCAACTGCCGACCCGGTGACATCGTGGTCTCCGTCCCGATCGTGCTCGATGCCCAGGGCATCCATCCGATCGGGTACAGCAACGACTACCCCGGCGGGTACGCCGAGCGGATGATCCTGTCGGACCTCTTCGCGCTCAAGGTGCCCGAGGGGGTCGACCCCCGCCACGCCGCGCTCACCGAGCCCATGGCGGTCGGGCTGCATGCCGTCAACCTGTCGGGCATCGCGCCCGGCGACGCCGCGGTCGTGCTCGGGTGCGGTCCTGTCGGCCTCGCGGTCATCGCGGCGTTGCGCCTGCTCGGTGTCGAGACCATCGTCGCGACCGACTTCTCCCCCACCCGCCGGGGTCTGGCCACGGTGATGGGGGCGCACGAGGTCACCGATCCCCGCACCGAGCCGGCGATCGACGTGTGGCGCCGGGTCGACGGCCGGCGCCCGCTCGTCGTGTTCGAGGCGGTGGGCGTCCCGGGGATGATCGACGACGCCATGCGCAGCGCCCCACGGGGGACGCAGATCCTCGTCGTCGGTGTGTGCATGGAGACCGACCACATCCGCCCGATGCGGGGGGTGGTGAAGGAGCTGCGCATCCAGTTCGCGTTCGGCTACGACCCGCTCGAGTTCAAGGCGACGCTCGATCGCATCGCCGACGGCGAGCTCGACGTCGCCCCCCTCATCACGGGATCGGTCCCCATCGCCGGGGTCCCGCAGGCCTTCGTCGACCTCGAGGACCCCGAAGCACACGCCAAGATCCTGGTCGAACCAACCGCATCGTCGAGCTGAGCCCCCGACGGCACGCGGCCCGGCCTACGACCACTCTGGGTCGGAAGGCCTACGCGTGGCGCGTTCACCGAGTAGTCTGGCGGCCCACCTCGTCCGAGACCGGCTGCCCGCGGGGGCCGGCGATCCCGAGAGCGCAGGGCCCGTCATGTCGAAATACCGTTGCCCGATCTGCGGCGCGACGCACAAGCAGTACCAGCCGAACTGCCGGCTCTGCGGACAGAGCCTGGCGGCCGAGAACATCCCCAGCGGCATGCCGAAGGCCGCAACCCCCGTCTCGGCCAACTCCAGCATCAAGGGCGTCTTCTGGATCGGGTTGCTCGTCGTCCTCCTCCTGATCGTCGGCGCCGTGGCGTTCGGCTTCGTGCAGAGCAACCGCACCATCGAGGCGGCCAAGGAGGTCGTGCTGCAGCAGAACGTCGACGGGTGGAGCCCGCTCGTGTGCTCCGTCGAGGGCAGCAGCACCGAAGCGACCCCGACCTGCACCGTTCCGGCCGGACAGGGCTTCAGCATCGAGCTCCCGGGTGACCGCACCAAGTCCAACACGCCGTTCGCCTCCGCCAGCGGCGCCAAGATGGAGACCTGGTCGACCACGATCAGCACCGACACCCTGCTCGAGGTGATCTTCGCCCCGGTCAACGACCCCCAGACCGGCGCGCCGCCGGTCAGCGGCGACAAGCCGGCGTTCGACCGCATCACCGACGAGTGGCTGGCCTCGAAGGGGCTCAGCCGCACCGTCAACAGCACCGGTTCGGCCGACGTTCGCGTCCAGGAGACCGGCTTCGGGGGGTACCCGGCGCGGATCATCACGACGCCCACCACCGAGGTGCAGCTGAACGGTGACGACGCCTACCTGCGCACGATGCTCGTGCTGCGCGACGACGTCCTGTTCATGGTGCAGGCGACCTCGATCTACGAGGCGTCCGAGCCCTTCGACCGCATGGTCGAGACGCTCGCCTTCAGCTGATCGGCACGGCCCGCCGGCGGGCCAGCACCGCCCGCTCCCGGCCCACGAGGTCGCGGACCACCTCGACCTGGGCGAACCCGGCCGAGCTCGCCCGGGCGGCGATGGCCGACGCCTGATGCGGCGCGAGCTCCAGTACCAGCGAGCCGGACGAGGTCAGCCAGACCGGCGCCTCGTCCACGAGGGACTCGAGGTCCTCGACGCCCCGCGGCCCCGCGACCAGGGCACCGGCCGGCTCCCAGTCGGCGACCTCGGCGGGCAGGTCGTCGTTCGACGCGACGTACGGCGGGTTGCTCACGACGAGGTCGATGCTCCCGCGGAGCTCGCCGTCGAGCGCCCCGAACCACGACCCCTCGGCCAACTGGACCCGGCTCCCCCGCCGCCCGAGCCCGGCGAGGTTCGAGCGGGCCACGGCGAGCGCATCCGGTGAGCGATCGGTCGCCCAGACGTCGACGCCGTCGCACTCGGCGGCGATCGACAGGGCGATGGCACCCGAGCCGGTGCCGAGGTCGACGGCCCGAAGGCGCGGCGTGCCTGGCGCGGCGCCGGACCGCATGCGCACGAGCTCGGCGATGGCGACGCCGGCGACGACCTCGGTCTCGGGTCGGGGGATCAGGACGCGACGGTCCACGAACAGATCGATGGTGCGGAAGTCCCAGCTCCCGAGCACGTACTGGAGCGGTTCGCCACCGGCGCGCCGGGCGAGGAGCTGATCGAAGCGCGCGACCCCGCGTACCGTCGCCGGATCCCGCAGGGCGAGCGTCAGCTCGGGACCGACGTGGCCCGACACCTCCTCGACCAGGCGGCGGGCATCGGAGGTGGCGGAATCGAACCCGGCTGCCGCAAGCCGCTGCTCGGCCTCCGCGAGCAGCTCGCGCCACGGCAACGCCTCGCCGGTCCCTCCCGTTTCGGTGTCGCCGTCGGTCACCGGCGAGCGATGCCCATCAGGCGGCGTCCCGGCCCGGGTCGGCCGATTGGAGCTGGCGGCTGCGCTCGTCGGCCACCAGGGCGTCGCTGACCTCATCGAGCTCGCCCGCCAGAACCTTGTCCAGCTTGTAGATCGTGAGCCCGATGCGGTGGTCGGACAGGCGGTTCTCCTTGAAGTTGTAGGTCCGGATCTTCTCGGACCGCCCGCCGCCGCCGATCTGGCCCTTGCGCTGGTCGGAGAGATCCGCGGCCTGCTCCTCCTGGGCCCGTTGCAGGATGCGCGCCCGGAGGACCTGCATGGCCTTGGCCCGGTTCTGGAGCTGGCTCTTCTGATCCTGCATCGAAACCACGACCCCGGTCGGTCGGTGGGTGATGCGGACCGCCGAATCGGTGGTGTTGACCGACTGACCCCCCGGGCCGCTCGAGCGGTACACGTCGATCTGGAGGTCGTTCGGGTCGATGTCGACGTCGATGTCGTCGGCTTCGGGAAGCACGCTGATGGTGGCCGACGAGGTGTGCACCCGCCCCTGCGACTCGGTGACCGGCACCCGCTGCACGCGGTGCGGACCGGCCTCGTGCTTCATGCGGGTCCAGACCCCCTCGCCCCGAACGAGGAACGAGATCTCGGAGAACCCGCCGAGGTCGGACGGGCGCGACCCAAGGATCTCGAGGCGCCACCCCTGCCGGGCCGCGTACGCCTTGTACATCTCGAAGAGGTCACGGGCGAAGAGGTTCGCCTCCTCGCCACCCTCGGCCCCGCGGATCTCGACGATGACGTTGCGGCCCTCGTTGGGGTCCCGTGGGAGGAGCAGGAGCTTCCACTCCTCGTCGAGACGCTCGATGTCGGCCTCGGCCCGCTCGATCTCGTCGCGCAGCATCTCGCGGTCGTCGGCGGAGGCTTCGGTGTACATCTCCCGCGCCGCCGCGAGGTCGTCGTGGGAGGTGCGGAGCTTGCGCCCGCACTCGACGAGCGTCTGCAGCTCGCGGTAGCGCCGCGCCACCTCGGTGTAGCGACGCTGGTCCGAGACGAGTGACGGGTCGGCCAGGCGCGCCTCGACGTCGAGGTACTCACGTTCCAGGTCCTCGAGGCGCTCGAACATCGGGATCAGGGTACCGGCGCCCCGCCGGCCGACCCGCACCGCTCGAGGCGGGCGGTGCTCAGCGGCGCCAGTCCCCTTCGATGGGCACGACCTCGGCGGGGCGGCGCAGCGAGGCCGCGAGGCTCCGGGTGAGGTCGTGGGCGTCTCGAGCGGGCAGTGCGATCACGAGACGGGCGCCGGGGTCGCGGACCTCGCGAGCCTCGGCGGCCAGGGGGACGACCTCGAGGTCGATGCCCACCGAGCAGGCGAGCACGACCGGCCGGCCTTCCGCGTCGGTGCCCGCAGCGATGGCGGGCACCACGTCGTTGACGCTCCCCCGCGGGATGGGTCCCTCGACCGCTTCGAGCTGCCAGCCCGGCAGGCGGTCGGGATCGCCGAGCAGGTGCGAGCGCAGCCACCGCTCCCCGGCCAGGCGGCTGAGCGGGTGCGAACCCGCGCCGACCCGACGCTGGGCGCGCACGGTGTCGACCACGGACTGCAGCGCCTCGTCGACCGGCAGGTGTCCGTGCACCATGGCGAAGGCCTCCCGGTCGGTGCGGCCGACACCGACCTCGACCTGGGCGATGCCGTCGGCCCCGACCACGACCCGGGCGACCTCGAGGCCGAGCACCTCGCCGCTGACCACCCCGTGGTCGACCACCACGTCGAGTCCGGCCCGGCTCAGGGCGTCGGCCGCCGCGAGCACGGTGTCGGGCGGAGCGGGTGGGTCGGTCCACGGCGCGGGCTCGGCCCGCACGAGACGGGTGCCGTCGACCCGCCACACGCCCGGTGTGGGTTCGAACGCGGCTGCCCGCCGGGCGAGGACCCCCGGGTCCGTGGCATCGGCGTCGGCCAGGACATCGAGCTCGTCGATGCCCCGTGCACGCGCCCAGGCCAGCACGGCACCGAGGCCGTGGTCACGACCGTCGAGCAGCACCCAGGCCCGCTCGCCCTGCACCACGGCCGCGCCGCCGCCGAACGCCACCGGCTCGCGAGGAGTGTCGGACGCGTCGAGGCCGACGGGCCACTGCCCGTCGACCAGGACTCGGATCTTGGTCCCGAGGAGCCGGGACCGCTGGTCGGGGTCGAGCGCCACGTCAGCCTCGGCGTCGATGCCGGCGAGCGATCAGCTCTCGTCGCTCTCGTCGCGGTCGACGTTGGTCGGGGCGCCCTCACGGCGTCCGTACCGACGCTCGAAGCGATCGATCCGGCCACCGGTGTCCACCAGCTTCTGCTTGCCGGTGTAGAAGGGGTGGCACTCGCTGCAGAGCTCGCTGCGCAGCTCCGGCTTGGTGGAGCGGGTGGTGAACGTGTTGCCGCACGAGCACGTGACCGTGGACAGCTCGTACTTCGGGTGGATTCCAGCCTTCATGGCGTTCGACTTCCTTCTGGTTCGGGATGCGAGGTGCCGCAGCCCTGAACCGGTGCGAGCGCTCCGACAGACGTCGGGGCGGTCATCCAGTGTGCCGGACAACAGGGGGGAACAGCAACGTGGCGCCGGTGGGCGCCGTCGGGTGACGAGCGGGTCAGCCCTCGTCGGAGGTCGCGGCCACCTCAGCCAGCAGCGCCTCGTTGGTCGGCGACGACCCGATGCGCTCGAGGAGCAGGTCGAGGGCGGCGCGGTTGTCGCCATCGGGACCGGCACCGGTGAGCAGCCGGCGCAGCTTCTGGACGTTCGGGAGGTCGGCGCCGTCGAACAGCAGCTCCTCGTGGCCCGTCGACGAGCGAACCACGTCGATCGCCGGGAAGATCCGCCGCTCCGCCGAACGCCGGTCGAGGCGCAGTTCCATGTTGGCCGTCCCGGCGAACTCCTCGAAGATCGCCTCGTCGATGGCCGATCCGGTCTCGACGAGCGCCGTGGCGAGGATGGTCAGCGAACCACCCTCCTCCGCCTTTCGCGCTGCGCCGTAGAACTTCTTGGGCGCGTAGAGGGCACCGGTCTCGATGCCGCCGGAGGGCACGCGGCCGGCCGCAGCCGCGGCCGCCGCCAGGTTGTAGGCACGGGCCAGCCGGGTGAGGCCGTCGAAGATGATGGCGACGTCCTTGCCCTCCTCGACCAGGCGCTTGGCCCGCTCGAGCGCGAGCTCGGCCACCATGGTGTGCTCCTCGGCCGGGCGGTCGAAGGTCGACGCGACGACCTCGCCGTTGGTGGCACGCGCCATGGCGGTGACCTCCTCCGGACGCTCGTCGACCAGCAGCACCATCACGTGCACGTCGGGGTGGTTGGCCTCGATCGCCTGCGCGATCGCCGTGACGATCGTCGTGGTGCCCGACTTCGGCGGCGCGACGATCAACCCACGCTGACCCTTGGCGACCGGTGCCAGCAGGTCGATGAGTCGTGGGGTCGGGTCGCTGCCGCCGGCGGTCTCGAGCGGGAGGGGCTCGTCGGGGTGGAGCGCCGTGAGATCGTCGAAGTGGCGCCGGTCACGGTTGAGCTCCGGGTCGCCCTCGTTGACCTCGTCGATGCGCAGCAGCGCCGGGTTCTTCTCGTTGCGGGCTGCGGGTCGGCTGGCACCCTTGATGTGGTCACCCTTGCGGAGCCCGAACTGGCGAACCTGCTTCACCGACACGTACACGTCGTCGCGGCTCGGGAGGTAGCCGTTCAGCCGCAGGAAGCCGTAGCCCTCCTCGCGGAGGTCGAGCAGCCCCGACACCTCGACCGGCTCGCCCTGCCACTGATCGTCGGCCAGGGCCGGCGCGGCACCGGGCTGGCCCGGCTGGCCACCCTCGCGGTTGCGGTCGCGGTCACGCCCGCGGCGGCGACGGCGACGGTTGCCCGACTCGCCGTCCTCCCGCGGGCCGGATCCGTTCGGCTGGCCGGACGCATCGGCGCCGGCGTCGTCCCCGGCGGTGCGGTTCGGATCCGACGGACCGGTCGAGCGGTTGGCGTCCTCGGGGCCCCGGCGGTCGTCGCGGGGGGCGGCGACCTCCGACGAACGGTGATCGTCGTTCGACCGGTCGGCGGCCGCCGCCTCGTCCGTCGCCCGGTCGGCCGTGGCGGTGTCGTCCTCGCGTCCGGCGGTGGACCGGGCGGTGCGACCGCGACCGGCAGGCGGGGGCGCCGGCACGGCGTCCTCGTCGTCGGCGGCGGTGTCGGTCTCGGTGTCGGGGACATCGGCGGGAGCGGCGGCGGGGGTCACGCCGGCGAGGGTGAGGATGAGGTCGATGATGTCGGCCTTCTTCGCCCGCGAGCCCGGCTTGCCGCCCATGGCGGTCGCGATCTGCAGGAGCGAGTCGCGGTCCTTGGCTTCGAGTGCGGAACGTTCGAGTGCCTGCGAGCCCAAGCTCATGAGCACCTCTTTCGTGGTCGGTGTGGGGGCGCCGCCGCCGGGCTGCACAACGCAGTGCCGGTGGGTTCGAGGGGGTGGTTCACAGCCACGGGTGTCGAGAGCGCACGGTGATGGGACGGATGGATCGGGCGGCCGACGACGAGGGCGCCGAGCGGCCGGTGGCACGCTCGCCCCGATCGCGCGGGTGACGCGTCGAGCGGAGCGGAAGTGTCGCCGCGACTGCGAGGAGATCGAAAGGGAGGCCGTCGAGCGACACCGGATGGCGACCGCTTGACAACCGGAGACCAGAACCTGCAGCCCCCGAACGACGACGGCGACATCGTAGTGTCGGGCCTCCCGGCGGGCAACCCGGCGACGCGGAGCAGGATCGGCACCGGGACCGGGCGATCCGCCGTTCAGCCCAGCGTGGTGTCGATGTAGGTGCGGATCGCCGCGACGTCGTTCGGCAGCGCGACGAGGTGCTCCTCGCGTTCGAAGAGGTCGGCGAGGCGATCGGGCAGCGGGGGTCGCGAACCGATCGCCGCCTCGACCGCATCGGGGAACTTGGCCGGGTGGGCGGTGGCGAGCGAGATCATCGGCACGGAGCGATCGCGCCGGCACGCCGCCGCGGCGCCGAGACCCACCGCGGTGTGGGGATCGACGATGACCCCGGTGCGTTCGTGGAGCTCGGCGATGATCGCGAGGGTCCCGGCGTCGTCGACGCGCGCACCGGACCACTGTTCGCGCAGCGGACCGAAGCGGTCCTGGTCGACGGTGAAGGCGCCTTCCTCGCGGAACTCGACCATGGCCTCGACCACCGCGGCGCCGTCACGGCCGGTGAGCTCGAAGAGCAGGCGCTCGAAGTTGCTGGAGATCTGGATGTCCATGCTCGGACTCAGCGTCGGGTGGACGCCGGTCATGCGCATGGTGCCGGTGTCGAGGAACCGGACGAGGATGTCGTTCACGTTCGACCCGACGACGAACTGGCTGATGGGTGTGCCCATCCGCTGGGCTGCGTAGCCGGCGAACACGTTGCCGAAGTTCCCCGTGGGCACCGAGTAGGCGACCGGCGACGCGCCCCCGGTGAGGCGGGCCGAGCCCACGACGTAGTAGACGACCTGGGCGAGGACGCGGGCCCAGTTGATCGAGTTCACCGCACCGAGGTGGCGCCGGTCGCGGAATGCGACATCGGCGAAGAGCGCCTTCACCAGGTCCTGGCAGTCGTCGAAGGTGCCGTCCACGGCGATGTTGTGGATGTTGGGCGCGTCCACCGTGGTCATCTGGCGACGTTGGACGTCGGACACCCGGCCTGCGGGGTGCATGATGAAGACCTCGATGGCCTCTCGGTCCCGGCACGCCTCGATGGCGGCCGATCCCGTGTCGCCGGACGTGGCGCCGACGATCGTGACGGTGTCGCCACGGGCGGCGAGCTCGTGGTCGAACAGGCGTCCCACGAGCTGCAGCGCGATGTCCTTGAACGCCAGCGTGGGCCCGTGGAAGAGCTCCATCAGCCAGAGGCCGTCACCGAGGTCGCGCAGCGGGGTGACGTCGGGGTGGTCGAAGGTCGCGTAGGTGTCGGCGACGATCGCCGCGAACCGGTCGCGGTCGAGCGGCGCGGCCGACCCGCCCTCGACGAAGGGCCACATGACCTCGACCGCGATCTCGGCGTAGGAGAGGTCGGCGAACCGGGCCAGGGTCTCGGGGGCGATCACGGGCCACGACTCGGGGAGGTAGAGACCACCGTCGCGGGCGAGGCCGGTGAGCAGGACGTCGCCGAACTCGAGCACCGGCGCGGTGCCGCGGGTGCTGACGTACTTCACGATCGGTCCTCCAGCTCCAGCTCCGGCTCCGGCTCCGGGTCTGAGTCTGAGTCTGAGTCTGAGTCCGAGTCCGAGTCCGAGTCCGAGTCCGAGTTCAGCACGCGGATGACGCTGCCGACGTGGCGCACCGCGTCGAGCTCGCGCAGGTCCGCGAGGGTGGCGTCGACGTCGCGCCCGCGGGCCAGGTGGGTGATGAACACGATGCGGGCCTGGTCCCCCCGGCCTTCCTGCTCCATCGAGCTGATCGACACCCCGTGGGCGCCGAACGCGCTGGCGACGCTGGCGAGCACGCCGGGTCGGTCGGCGACGTCGAGGTTGATGTAGTACTCGCTCTCGCTGTCGGCACCCGACAGCAGCCGGGGCGTGCCGAGCGGACCGAAGCGGGCGGCGAAGCCGCGGCGGGCGTTGAGGGCGGCGTCGATGATGTCCCCGAGCACCGCACTGGCGGTGGGAGCCCCGCCGGCCCCCCGCCCGTAGAACATGAGGTCGCCCACCGCGTCGCCGTGGACGAACACGGCGTTGAAGCTCTCGCGCACGTTGGCCAGCGGGTGGGTGACCGGCACAAGGGTCGGGTGGACCCGGACCTCGATGGCCCCGTCGTCGCCGCGGCGTTCGGCGACCGCGAGCAGCTTGATCACGAAGCCCTTGCGGGCGGCGAAGGCGATGTCGTCGGCGGTGATGCCGCTGATCCCCTGCAGGTCGACATCGGCGGCGGTGACCTGCATGCCGAAGGCGATGCTGGCGAGGATGGCGATCTTGGCCCCGGCGTCATGACCCTCGACGTCGGCGGTGGGATCGGCCTCGGCGTAGCCCAGCGCCTGCGCCTCGGCGAGCGCCTCGTCGTAGCTGGCGCCGACCTCGGTCATGCGGGTGAGGATGTAGTTGGTGGTGCCGTTGACGATCCCGAGGATGCGCCGGACAGGTTCGCCGAGCAACGACTCGCGCAGGGGGCGGACGATGGGCACCCCACCGGCGACGGCCGCCTCGAAGAGGAGGTCGACACCGGCCGCCTCGGCGGCCGCGAACAGGTCCGCACCCGAGCGGGCCAGCAGTTCCTTGTTGGCCGACACGACGGGCTTGCCCGCCTTCAGCGCGTCGAGGATGAGCTCCTCGGCGGGGTGCACGGTGCCCATGACCTCGACGACGAGGTCGATGTCGGGATCGGTGACCACCGACGCCGGGTCATCGGTGAGCAGCGACGTGGGAACGGCCGGACCCCGATCGCGGGTGAGGTCGCGCACCGCCACCCGAGCGACCTCGAGGCGCAGCCCGGTGCGGGCCTCGATGTCGTCGCCCTCGGCGGCGATGAGCTCGGCCAGGGCCGAACCCACCGTCCCGCAGCCCAGCAAGCCGATGCGGATCGTGCTTCCGTTCACCCGGCGCACGTTACCGCCCCGCGACGGCAGGCCCGGCCGGTGATCTCCTGGTGTCAGCCGCCGATCGGCCGACGGGCGAGGACGGCCGGGTCGTCCTGGCCGACCCGGTAGGGGCGCATCCGCCACCGCCACCGGTGCGTGCCACCAGCGATCCGGTACGCCCGCAACGTGTCGGGTCCGCAGCTGCCCGTGCCGAGACCCCGCTGGGCGACATCGAGGTGCACGACGACGTCGTCGACCGGCTCGAGCTCGGTCCAGTCCCGCGCCCGCCACAGCGCCTCGGTGGTGAGGTGGCTGACGGTGACGTGGAGATCGTCGAGGTCCGACGTGACCAGCAGGCCCGCGTCGCCCACCTCGGGATCCTGCTCGAGGGAGAACCACCGCACGCCGGTGTGGCAGCCGTGCTCCTGGGGCATCAGGTACGGCACGTACTGGTCGGCGACCGGCGTGGTCCAGCGCCCGACGACCGAGCCGGAGCGCCGGTCGGTGTAGTTCTCGTGCGGCCCGAGCCCCAGCCAGGTGAACCGCTCGAACCCGGCGGGCAGGTGGAACCCGATGCCGATCCGGGGCAGGTCCCGCCACATCGCCGGCAGCACCACCGTCTCGTCGACGACGACGTCGCCCGAGGGATGGATGGTGATCGACTGGCGGTGGGTGACGACCTGGGTTGGATCGGCACCCCACACCTTTCGCCGGGCACCGACGGTCACACCCTCGCCACGGTCGCCGTGGCGGCGCACCGTGGTGCCGACCGGCGACCGGTGGAGGTCGTCGAGCCCCATCGCCAGCCACCGAGAGAGCGGCTTTCCGGCCAT
>Ga0105048_10014423_pt1 | contig 12314 bp, 9 predicted proteins | sample MAT05_FD_78382 | JGI IMG/M metagenome (GOLD analysis project Ga0105048, IMG submission 78382) | Freshwater microbial communities from Lake Fryxell liftoff mats and glacier meltwater in Antarctica - MAT-05 | ecosystem: Environmental > Aquatic > Freshwater > Ice > Liftoff microbial mat | place... | reverse complement strand
CGGGATCGAGGTCATGGGCTTCAATGGAATGCCAATGGGTTGAGTCGCGCGGGCTCCGGTGATGCAGTTGGTCGAGGTGGAGGTCGAGGTGGAGGTCGAGGTCGAGGTGGAGGTGGCTGGATCGTGAACGGGTAGCCCCCCGGTCGGCAACCAGCCAGTCTTGCCGGCAAGACTCGGCGTCGAAATCGCGACGAGCGCCACGGCCAATCGGGGGCCCGCGTTCATGCGTGGATCGACCGGAGGTCTGCGAGGTGGCCGGCGGCTATTTGCCGTCGGCCGTGGCGGTCAGTTGGTTCCATTCGGGGGTGTCGATGTCGGACAACGAGTCGACGAACGTGATGAGTTCATCGATGGTGGCTCCCTGTCCGGCGACCTGTACGAAGACCCCTGGCCGCTCGGTCCACACCACGATGTCGGAGCCGACGTAGGCGACCCGACCTGTGATGGTGGTGGGTTCGAGTGGCGTCGTAGCGCCTCCCCACGTTGTCCAGTTGCGGTTGGTCGAACGGGTATCGGTCTCCACGACCAGGGTGATGGCAGACGTGTCCGATTCGTAGCCGAGGAGTTCGGATGGGGCCTGATCGGCGCGTTGGTTCCAGGTGTAGGGGTCCGGGAGTGCGCCGCTGACCAACACCGTTGCGTCGGCTGACACGGTGATGGCTTCAGCGATCTCGGTGAGGGAGTCACCGAGTTCCGGATTGCTGGAGTAGGCCACGATTGCGACGGGCATTCCATCGATCCGGTAGCGGAGCACGATCTCCTGACCGGACGTGTCGGTGAGGGGCGTGGCCCGGTTGCGGAGCAGTTCTCCCTCACCTTCACCGTCACCGATCGTGACGTTGCCGATGCGTTCGAAATCGTCGTCGCGTCCTTCGTCGAACCACCATTCGTCGTCTGTCTGGACTCGAGCCGTGCCGACCACAACTCCTGCGTCGATCTCGTCGAGGGTCAGGTCCGTGCCGGTGAGCGCTGACGACGATGGTTGGGTACGAGCAGCGATCAGTCGGTACCCGGCAGGGGTCGTTTCGGGGGCCAGCAAGGCGAGTGAGTCGGCGGCTGGATCTTGCGGGGCTGCCGGCGCTGGTGCGGTGGTGAGCGAGAAACCGAGGGGGCCGACCATCGCGACGTTCGAGACGGTGGAGTCGGTCGTGGTCCAGTTGACGACCGCGATACCGGTGAACGCAGCAGCGGTCGCCAATCCAATCAGCGCCAGGCGACCCGGTCGTGGCGTGCGAGACTTGCCCCGGTTGCTGTCTGCGCCGGCCAGAGCGAGTGGACGATCCGAGAGTTGTCGAGGCGGCCGAACGTCGGCTGCCTTCGGGGCGTGATCGCCGATTTCTTTGAGGGCGGTGCGGATGCAATGGTCGAGTTGGTCTGTCATTTCAGTGCCTTTCGGAGATGGGATTTGGCGCGATGGAGGTGTTGGTTGACCGAGCTCGGCGACATCTGGAGCATCGTTGCGACATCGGCCGGTGTGCGGTCTTCCCAGTAGATGAGGTACACGACGGCTCGTTGTCGCACGGACAGGTCGGCCACCGCTCGACGGACATCGATCGTGGAGTCGGGTCCCGTGGTGGTGCCGGGCCCCAACTGGCGGAGCTTGCGCGCTGATCGACGCTGACGACTACGCCTCCAGTTGCTTGCTTGGTTGGCAACTGCCCGGAACAGGTACGCCCGCTGGTTCGCGACGTCGGCGTGCTGTGACGATGACGCGGCCCGCACGAATGCGTCGATGGTCACGTCATGGGCATCGGTCGGCCCGACCAGAACTGTCGCGAACCGCAACAGTTCGTCACCGAAGCGCTTCCACAGCGCGTCGAGCTCATTGGATGGAGGAGGTTTCTCTACAGCGATCATGCACCCTTACGACACCGCCGCCGCGTCACGGACACGACAGGCATCACCAACAATCACCGGGAACAGCAACAAGCCGATCTCAGCTGGAGCGACTCCCAGAGATGTTCAGCAGCGTTCACGAAGCTCGTCCGTTCAGCCCCGAGTACAGCATCAGCGAGTCCACAGGTCGCGATGGTCGTCGATGTAGGTCTGGAGCGTTCGACTGGGACGTCGCAGCAGCTCGGGCATCTCGTTGGCCACTTTCGCGGCGAGACCGAGTTTGGCAACGGCGTTGATCAGCAACTGCACTCGGACGTAGTCGTTTGGTGATCCGGAAGCAAGCAGCTCTCGCCGGTAGCGCAGCAGGCCGATTGGTTCGTAGCGGATCGGACGAGCCAGCGAGGCCGACAGGCGGGAAGCGACTTCGTGGTAGTCGATGGCCGCTGGCCCGGTGAGCGTGTAGATCTTTCCCCGATGCGCCGAGGGTGATTCGAGCGCCAGCGCGGCGACGTCGGCAATGTCGCGGGCGTCGATGAAGCTGGTCCGTCCGCTGCCGCTCGCCAATCTGATCCGGTCGTGATCGCGGATGTCGGCGAGGTAGGCGCCGCCCAGGTTCTGGGAGAAGAAGGACGGACGCAGCATCGTCCACCCGAGCCCCGATTCGCGAAGGTCCTGCTCGATCTGCCAGTGCGGCATCACCCGGTTGACGCCCATCAGCGACAAAAAGACGACGTGCTCGACGTGTGCGGTCACCATTGCCTCGATGAACGGCCGAATGTAGCGCTTCGTGTCGCTGATGGGTGGCGGGCGCATGAGGAAGACGCGCTCGACCCCATCGAGGGCGGCAGCGAAGGTCGAGGGCTGCAAGAAATCGATCATCCGGCCATCGGTGTCGGCGGGCTGAGCCGTTCGATGCGTGCCGACCACCGCAGCCCCGTGTTCACGGAGCGCATCGAGCAGCGGACCGCCCACATTGCCAGACGACCCGGTCACCAGCGTCAAGTTCATCAGCCGAGCCTTCCATAACCATCGAAGCGTGTTCGCCCGCTCGTCCCGTTCAGCGCCCTGCGTTGAGCGCACGGATCGACGGGGACCATGACAATGAAAACCTTGACACCGTCCGTCATCGATAGTTACTGTGACGTCCGTTACTCAAACGCCATGTATACATGGCGAGGAGGTCGGGATGTTCCATCGGGCAAAGAGTTCAAGGGCGGTGCGAGCGACGGCTGCCGTCGTGTGCGTGGCCGTCATCGCACTGGGTGCATGCACCAGCGCCAGCGACGATCAGGGGGCATCGAGCGTCAGCACCACCGACGGCCTGTCCGACACCTCGCCGGACGACACGGGCGTTGGGGAGAGTCCGCCGAGCGACTCGGCCGCGACGAACACATCCGTTGGTAGTGCGACGACGAACGCCGCCACGGTGGCACTCGATGCGGTCACCGCCGACTCGAAGTTCGAGGTCGTCAGCCATGTCGACGCTGGGGGATTCACGTCGAACGTTTGGGTCCTCGACGACCACGCGTACCTCGGCAGCTTCGGCCAGGACGCGAGCGCCTTACCGCCAGGCGCTCCGGGGGCCGGTGGCGACGTCGATCTCTGCCCCACCGCCGGAGTCCGCGTCTACGACATCTCCGACTCGTCCGACCCGAGCCTCGTCGGCACGTACGCCGACGGGACGAGCGAACCCGACATCGACGGCACATGGAACGAGACGGTGATTGCCGAGCACGTCGAGACGTCGGAGTTCACCGGCGATCTCAGCCTCGTACCGTTCTTTCGCTGCGCCGCCGACGGCTTCCAGGGCTTCGGATTGTACGACGTCACCGATCCCTCGTCCCCCGAACGGCTCTCGATCGTCGAGATCCCGAACGCCGGCTTCGGCAACCAGGAGCCCTGGCTCGACGTGCGCGACGACTCCGTCTACGTCTACACCGCGAACGCCGCGTCGGAGCTGACCTCGAGCCCGGACGGTGCGACGCCCGGCGACCCCGACTTCGTGGTCTACGACGTGTCCGACCCGACAAAGCCAGAACGCATCGCCGAATGGGGAGCGTGGGCCGAACTGGGCGTCGCACCGCAGGGCCCGGACGAGAACGGCGTCAATCGCAACCGGTTCGTCCACACCGTGTACGCCAAGGACGACGTTGCCTACTTGTCGTACTTCGACAACGGAACCGTCATGCTCGACGTCTCGGACCCGTCGAAGCCGACGTTCATCGGTCAGACCTCTTTTGAGAAGCAGGAAGCTGGTAACGCAGAACACTCCTGGGTCAGTGACGACGGGCTGCTCATCGAGACGGCAGAGCACTTCCCGCAGGAGTCCGAGTTCATGCCAGCGCTCTCTGGCCCATCGGAAACGGCGTGGGGCTACGTGCGCACCTACGACATCAGCGACCCGACCGACCCGCAGCGCCTCGGCACGTTCGAAACCGCCCATACCCGGGTGAACCCACCGCCGCCGGGCGCGGTGTTCTACACGCCGAACTTCGTCCGCACGCAGGGCGATATCGCCTTCTTCGCCTGGACCGGTGACGGCGTCATCGCCGTGGACATGAGCGATCCCACCGCTCCGCGGCAACTCGCGCAGTTCACGACACCAGCGACACCCGACCCCTACGGATTCTTCTTCGCTGGTCTGCCGATCACCTACGTGTGGGGCCTCGACTTCCACGGCGACGAGATCGTCGTTTCCGATGCGAACTCCGGTCTGTGGATTCTCCGGCTCACATCAGGGCAGGAAGGGTCGGACGAGCAATCGCAGGCCGACGCAGTTTCGCAGCCGCTGAACATCGAAGCGACAGACGGAACCTTCGAGATGCCATCGGTGCTCGACGCAGGCGTCTACGACATCACCTTCAACAACACTGGGGAGGGAGACCATCATGCCGAGATCTACCGGCTGAATAACGGCGTTGACTTCGGCACCTTCTTCGCCGAATCAGCAACGGGTCCTGACGCCATCAATGCAGTCGCCACGGCGCTGTCGGGGCCGGCCACCACCCCTGGCGGTACCTCCGAGCGGATGTCGATGGCTTTCGAGCGCGGGCGCTACGTCATCATCGACGTCCTGCCCGCAGCGAACGGCAACCCCAACTTCCTCAACGGCATGATGCGCGAGTTCATCGTCGAAAACGGGGACGCCGATCCAGCGCCGCCCACCGCCGAGCCCGAGCTGACGATGGGCGAGTTCACGTTCGGTCTTCCCGACACGTTCGCGGCGGGAACGACAACGTTCGGGTACCGCAACGTCGGCCTTCAGCAGCATGAGTTGACCCTCGTACGACTCGACGACGACCAGACGCTCGAAGAGACCCTCGACTACTTCGACGAGCTGATCCCGTCCGGTCCGCCCGAAGCCGGCGCACCACCGGCAGGCCCACCACCCGGCCCGACACCGTTCACGTACGCAGGCGGCCTCATGAGCATGGCCTCCGCCCAGTCCGGCACCGTCGACCTCACCCTCGAACCGGGGCGATATGCGTTCATCTGCACCCTCGTCGACCCGGACAGCGGCAAGCCGCATAGCCGATTGGGTATGGCCGAGGAGATAACCGTCCGATGATTCGGGTGAGAAGAGCGGGCGCGTTCCTCGCGATCTTCGCGGTCGGCGCGCTCGCATCTTCCGGGTGCGGCGAGGATGGCAACGACGTCAACGCGGGCAGCGGCGCAACGCCTGTTGCGGCCGCGCCGAATCAACTCGAACTCAAGGACTTTTCGCTGTCACCGAGCGCTATCGACGTTGCGGCGGGAACGAAGATCGCGTTGAGCAATGCCGGAGCGAATCAGCATGATCTCGTGGTGGAAGGCTCGGACGTGACCAGCCACATCCTTGACCCGGGCGCTGTCGGCACACTCGACACGTCGTCGCTCGCACCCGGAACGTACGTTGTCTATTGCTCGATCACCGGACACCGCGAGGCGGGTATGGAAGGCACGCTCACGATCACCTGAGTTCTCACCAAGCCCACGACCTGTCGGCGCCCAAGCCCGATGATCAAGTCAACGCGATCCTTGGTTCATTGGGTGCCGGCGATCAGCTCTGCAGCACGTGTGAGTCGGTGTACGAGGTGACCTTCCATCCGCTCGCGGGCAAGGCGACGGTCGCCCAGCTGAAAGGCCTCGACGATCCCGCGATGTTCGACGTTGGCGACGAGCCGCTGGTCGGCATCGGTGTCGACCGGCATCGGCAGGTACCGATCGCCGCGAGCTGCCAACTGTCGCACGATGTCCAAAGCGATCGACGCTCCCGCAGCGTCGTAGAGCAGATCGTGGAACTTCGCGTTGGCGTCGTGCCACACCGCGACGTCAGCGGAGGCATCCATCTCGTCACACAGGCGAGCGAGGCGGCCCACCGCCTCCGCACCGATTCGTTGGACTGCCTGCTCGACCAGGTAGAGCTCGACACGCGTCCGGATTTCGATCACCTCGATCACCTGATCGGTTCCGAGGCCTGAGACGACCGCCTGTTCTCGAGGCCGAGCAGTCACGAGTCCCTCCATCTGCAGCTGCCGCATCGCCTCACGGACTGGAATCCGGGAGACACCGAAGCGGTGGGCGAGACGGACCTGGCTCAGATCCTCCCCCGCCACGAGCCGCCCGGCGAGGATGTCCGCACGAAGTTCCTCGAAGATGAGGTCGCTCGTACGTGGACGATCGGATCGGCCGCCTTTCGCTGTCGTCATGCATCGTCTCCGTCAGCCGGTCGCCGGCACCGTCGTGTAGGTGTCGCAAAGATAGTCGATAGCGGTTGGTGGGAAACCGGTCAGCCGCTCGACGGCATCTGTCACTCGGGCGCTGGATGCCGACCCGAGCTGGGCGAACATCTGCGTCAAGATCGGTACGACCGGCGCGGGAACACCATCCGCGTCCAGCTTCCTGGCGAAGTGCTCGGGATCGAGCGTGACCAGCCGAACTGGCCGCTGGATGGCGCGGCCAATCGAGGCGGCCACGTCGCTCAGACGCACTGCGTGCGGCCCGGTCAGGGCAAGTCGACCAACGAGGTCATCGTCAAGCAGGGCTGCGGCCATCGCCCTCGCGACGTCTTGCGCCCCAATGATGCTCACCGACGCGTCGCCGGCGCACGACACGAGCGCTCCGTCGCGACGGATCCACGTCGACAGCGGTGGGTGCGTGAAGTTCTCGAAGAACCAGTTGGCGCGCACGACGAGCGACGCAACCCCTGACGCTTGGATCGCGGTTTCGATCCGGGCATGCGGCAACCAATCCATCTCCTCGGCACCGATCGCCGACAGCTGCACCACCCGCTCGACACCCGCCGCGCGGGCGGTGACGAGTACGGCCTCGACCGTCGCGGGATCCAACCGGGCCGGCGTCGACACGTAGAGTGTCGACAGCCCGGCCATTGCGTCGTGGTGAGTGGCGGGGTCGGTCCAGTCGAAGCGTCGCCAGCAACACGAACCCGGCAACCGACGGCGCGACAACGCAACCACGGTCGCATGTCGCTCGAGCAGCGCCGAGACGACAACAGATCCAGTGCGTCCGCTCGCCGATGTCACACCGACGAGACGTCGAACAGTCACGCCGACGGCTTGCGCTTGGCAACGATGGTCGACCCGACGGAGAGCACGGAGACCACGACGATCATGAACACCACCGAGAGCGCAGCGACCTGTCCCATCTCGCCGTCGGCCAGCATCGAGAACATGGCGACCGAAAACACTTCGGTGCCATTGCGATACATGAGTGCCGACACAGCGAACTCGCGGAAAAACGTGATGAACGCAAGGAAGAACGACGCCGCCAATGCGGGCGCCACGAGCGGTGCAGTGATTCGCAATGCCGTGCGGACCGGCCCCGCTCCAGCAACTCGGCTGGCAGACTCGAGCTCCGGTGAGACCTGCCCGATCTGACTGGAGATCTGGCGGCTGGCGATGGGGAGGAACATCGCGACGTAGGCAATTCCCATGATCCAGAGTGTGCCGTACAGCGCCTTGCCGGCGCCGAACGGCATGAGGAGGTACGCCCAGAGGAAAGCCGGCGCCAAAGCAATGCGCGGGACCGACATCGGCACGAGCGAGAAGCTGTCGTTCACCTTGGAGACCGCCGACGGATGGCGCATGCTCAACACGGCGAGGACGGTTGCGAGCAGCACAACGGCAATGCCCCCAAAGAAGCCGAGCAACAAACTGTTCTTGACCGCACGGACCAACATCTCGTTGTCGAACAGCGCTGTGAAGTGGTCGAGCGATGCGGTGCCGAGCAGTTCGGCCGAGGGCCGCCCGACATAGTCGACGACCGAGGCGTACAACACCGACAGGAACGGCAGAACAAGCGTGAAGATTGCCGATGTGACGCAGACTGCAAAGGCGATCCAGCGGCCCCGTCCGAGTGACAGCTTGGTGCTCGCTCGAACCCGGCTGCCAATCGTCACGTAGCGATGGCTCTTGCGCGTTGCGAGCACGTACCACGCAAACAAGGCGACGACGGCCACGACAAGCATCGTCGACAACGCCGACGCCTCACCCCAGCGCGTCGGAGTCTCGACACGCAGGGACCGGTAGATCTCCCCGGAGAACACCTGGATGCGGGCCGGGAAGCCGAAGATCAACGGCACCTCGATGGACTCCAGGCTGACGACGAAGACCAGCAGTGCCGAAGTCAGAATCGCCGGGCGAATGGCGCCGAGCGTCACGGTCAGTGCGCGCAACGGCCCAGCGCCGGCGACGCGCCCTGCGTGTTCGATCTCGGAGTCAGCACGCCGCAACGCCGCGCCCACGAGGATGAACACCAGCGGCATCATGGTCAGGGACTGCACCCAGACCATCCCGGTGAGCGACAAGATGTTGAACCTCCAGCCGAAGAGCGGTTCAAAGACGTAGACGTTGAGCAGTCCGGTCCGTTCGCTGAGCAAGACGCTCCAGGCCGTGGTCGCCATGAGCCCAGGAATGAGCAACGGTGCAATCGTCAGGATCTGCCATGCGCGAGCGCCCGGCACATCGGTGCGCGTCACGATCCACGCCAGCGTTACGCCGACGACCAGACAGAGGGCGGTCGACAAACCCGCAAACAGCAATGAGTTGCGCACCAGTTCCGGCAGCGCCGAGTTGGTGAGCACGCGGCGATAGTTGTCGAGCGTCCAGGCGCCGGGCTGGAATGGATCACCACTGCGGAACGACCCGGCGACGAGTTGCCACATCGGCAAGCCGATGAGCATCACCAGCACCCCGAGCAAGATCACGCCACCGACCGTGGCGGGTCGGATCGCGCGCACCCGGCTTGCGAGCGTCACCACTCGTGGCCGGGTGCTGTCGCTCCCGGTGCCGCTCGATGAATCGCTCGACGGCAGTGGCGCGAGGATACTCATTCGGTGTTCCTGGCGTAGGCCGACGACGCGGTGATATCGAGATGGACCCTGGCCCCCGCCGGCGGCGTGGTGGAGTGAGCCATGACCCGGTCGCCCGAGTCGAGGTCGATGACGACCTCGTAGACCGATCCGAGGAACGCCGAGGACACGACTGTGCCGACCGGCCCCTCCGCTTCGTCGAGCCGAATGGCGTCCGGGCGGAACATCAGGTCCACCTCATCGCCAGGTGTGACGGCGACGGGGCGGCAGGCGAGTTCGCTGCCATCCGGGAGACGAACCCGATCCGGGCCGGACATGGTGCCAGAGATCCGGTTGGACTCGCCGACGAACCGGGCCACGTACGGCGAGTTCGGCGCGCCGTAGATCTCCTGTGGGGTGCCGTCCTGCATGACCTGCCCCGCCCGCATCACCAGGATTCGGTCCGAGAGCGCCAGTGCCTCTTGCTGGTCGTGGGTCACGTAGATCATGGTCAAGCCCCGGTCGCGCTGCACCCGCTGGATCTCGGCGCGCATGGCGTCGCGCAACTGCGCGTCGAGATTCGACAGCGGCTCGTCCATCAGGAGCAGTGCCGGGTCGGCGACGATGGCACGCGCGAGCGACACCCGCTGCTGCTGTCCTCCCGACAACTCTCCCGGGTACCGCTTCGCGAGGTCGCCGAGGTGTACCGCCTCCAGAGCTTCGACGACGCGACGTTTGCGTTCGTCGGCGGGCACCTTTGCCCGCTTGAGTGGATACGCGACGTTCGCCTCGACCTTCATGTGGGGCCACAGTGCATACGACTGGAAGACCATGCCGACGTGGCGACGCTCGGGTGGCACATTGACATGACCTGCGCGCGCCACGGTCCGGCCCCCAATGTCGATCTGCCCGGCGTCGATGCGGTCGATCCCGGCGAGGCAGCGCAGGAGTGTCGACTTGCCGCAGCCGCTCGGGCCGAGCAGGGTGAGCACCTCGCCTTCGTGGACGTCGAAGCTCGCTCCATTCACCGCAGCAACTGCGCCAAAGCGTCTCACGACCCCGTCGACCGACACTGCGAGGTTTGGCTCGACCTGGCGTCGCGCCGTTGTGGACGGATCTGTGTTTGTGGTGGCGGCAGTTGTCTCCAGCATGGCGAGTTCTCGGTCAGCGGTCACCGACATCACGCCGGCAGCTTCGGGAGTGTGGTGCCAACGCCAGTGGCGAGACGACCTCGCTGGACCTGGATCACGAGGATGTCAGCGCCCTCGTCGGTCGCCGTCATCGCCGCGGCCTCGGTGCCAGGAGGACAGTACCAGGCCGAGACACGTTCGTGATGCTGGCCGTCGACGGTGACCGTGCCTTGGTACACGAACCGCATCTCGGCCCAATCCGTGGTGCCCGCCGTCGTTGACGCGCCCGGGTCGAGGCGGATGATCGAGGCGATCGGGCCGCGGTCTCCGAACGCTCCCAACCGTTTCACCGAGACGCCTGGCGCACTCGGGCGCCAGGCGATCGACGGTGCATGAACGACGAGCGGCTCGTCGTACACCGGCGGGGCGTAGGCGAGGGAGTCGCCCATCAGGTACTCGAATGCCGCCTCGGTGGAGTCCTGCTTGCGACCGTCGGGCCACACGACGAGACCACGCTCGACCGAAGCCCCCTGCTCGCGCATCGCCTTCATCGCCCGGCCGACGTCCTCGTTCGATCCGAACAGTCCGCCGGAGGGCCCCGGGAACTGGCAGACGATCATTTCGAGTTGCTCGCCCGAGCCGTCGTTCGACACTGGTCCGTAGTGAACCGACTCGGGGTGGTAGGCGAACGTTCCCGGAGGACGCGTGCGCCCGCCCATCGTCTGCTGGCCCGCGATGTGAAAGTACACCTGCTCGAATGTGTGACGATGTCGGGGCACGCTGGCACTATCGACAAGATCATGGGCGGCCCGGAAGTGCACGTCGTGTTCGTCGTCATCGAGTGCCCAGAACGTGCCAACGGTCTTGACATCGCGATGTGCAGTCTCCTTGACGACATCGGCTGCGGATCGTCCGGGCAACGCAACCATCCGTGCATATTCGACTGAGTGAGTCATGTGTTCCCCTGTCATTCAGGAGGAATCAGCGGTCCCGGACTATGGAATCTCAGTTTCCTCTTGTGTCGTGCGTCACGAAGAGTGTATGTATACACCCACGGTTCGCGCAAGGGCCGACTGAAAAACATCACTGACCGGTGGCGGATCAACCGTTCCGGATCCACCAACAAGGAGAACAACCATGAGAAAACACCGACTGATTGGCCTACTGGTGCCACTCGCCATCCTCGGCGCGGCCTGCGGGAGCGACGACGACAGTACCGGCACCGCCACGACGGTGCGATCGGCCCCCGCCACCCCTGCGCCGACCGACGCCGCGCCCACCACCGATGCCGCGCCCACCACCGATGCCGCGCCCACCACCGATGCCGCGGTCACTACGGAAGCCGCAGACACGACCGATCCCATGACGACGGAGGCGCCGGTCGACACCACGCCGATCCAGGCGTCGGGCAAGCTCATCTACTACTCGTTGCAGCCGTCTTCTGCCACGGACATCTTGCTCGCCCAGTTCGCCGAGGTGCAGCCCGACGTCGATGTCGAGGTCGTGCACTTCCAAGGCCCGGACATCCTCGACCGGATCGGGGCCGAGGCCGCAGCCGGCGTCAACGCCTTCGACGTCGTCGACATGGCCGGTCGCTCGCCGTTGACACCATTTTCAGAACAGGGCTTGCTCGCCGAATTCGAACCTCAGGCACTCTCCAACTACGACGCCGAGACTGCAGCGTCCATCGCCGACCCAGACAAGTGGGTCTTCGCGGCCAACTCGCATGGCCTGTGCTACAACTCTGACGTCATCGATCCAGCCCCCACGAGCTATCAGGACCTGCTCGATCCCCGGTTCCAAGGTGAGATCGTCTATGGCGCTCCGCTCGGAACGGGCTTCGGTCAGACGCTCACAGTCGAGACCAAGGGCTTCTGGGGCGAGGTGCAGTGGACCCAGTTCTGGGAAGGCCTGAGTGAGCAGGACGTCCTCATCGTCGACACTCCGGCCACCGCCATCGACACCCTGACGCGCGGCGAACGCGGGGTCGCTCTGTGGTGCAACGCCTCGGCCCTCCGCACGGCCCAGCAGAAGGGCGCCCCGATCGAATGGGTGACCGT
>Ga0105048_10014419_pt1 | contig 12317 bp, 12 predicted proteins | sample MAT05_FD_78382 | JGI IMG/M metagenome (GOLD analysis project Ga0105048, IMG submission 78382) | Freshwater microbial communities from Lake Fryxell liftoff mats and glacier meltwater in Antarctica - MAT-05 | ecosystem: Environmental > Aquatic > Freshwater > Ice > Liftoff microbial mat | place... | reverse complement strand
TGCTTTAGCTGTAGCAAATATTTCTTTGAGGGTTGATGATGATGCTATAGGTGTTTCGCAGGTGAGGTTGGTCAAAAAAGAATTTCCATGATGAAGATGCGTTTGAACGAGATCGAATTTCTTCCGGTATGATTCAAACGAAACTGCCTCTTTTTTCAAGTCTGTTTTTTTACCTGAAAAATGCACAGGCTGATTTCTAAATGAAGGAAAATCAATATCAATATCCTGCGTATCCAGTTCTTCTTTTAAGAAAAGTACAGGGTTCTCAACAGAAAAATCAACCAGCAAAAAGAAAGGAATTCGTTGTCTGCCCAGCTCATTTATTTTTTCTGTAAGTGTCAGGAATTGCATTTAATTTGTGTAAAAATAGTCTTTTGAAAGTTTTATTGATTGATAATTACGATTCGTTTACGTACAATATTGTGGAGTTGCTGAGATGTTTACACATACGCAATTTTACAGTGGTAAAGAATGATGAAATAAGTATTGATACAGCGCGTACGTTTAACAAGGTTATTATTTCGCCTGGTCCCGATCTGCCTGCTGCGGCAGGGAATATTCTGTCGATCATTCAAGCGCTTGCTCCTACTCATTCCATCCTTGGTATTTGCCTCGGTCACCAGGCTATTGCGGAGGCATTTGGTGCTGTTCTGAAGAATGAAGTGGTTCCCTATCATGGTTTTCAGACAAGCTTACAGGTTGTAAAAAGACATCGAATATTCTATGGGATACATGGAGAAGAGGGGGATTATGATCAACCTCTACGGGTAGGGTTATATCATTCGTGGACTGTCGAAGAAAATTCCCTTCCTTCTTGTCTGGAAGTTACCTCGTATTCAACAGAAGGAAATATCATGTCGCTAAAACATAAAGCGTTTGATTTGCATGGTGTGCAGTTTCATCCGGAAAGTTATATGACCGACTTTGGCAAAGAGATACTCGGCAATTTTTTAGAAGTACCCGATCGGTAAAATTTCGTACTGTTTTTGCGGGCCGGAAAAAGCTTTAAAGTCCAAAATCCAAATTCCAACGTCCAACGTCCAACGTCCAAAGGAGGGAATGATACATTCAGACCTCCTTGATTTACAATGGTAGCTGAACAAATGAACCAGTACTTTGTATTTGCTCATTTATTAATTCCTATGCCATTATCGTCTCTTGCTTGACACCAAGCATTTTGTTATACTTACCCTTCTTCCATCAAAGCCGCAATACATTGATCAATCCCGGGATAGGCAAATGCAAATCCCTGGTCTTCAATTTTATGGCTACTGACACTCACACTTTTTAACACCTCGGTCGCCATTTCTCCAAGTACCATTCTTAACGTAAAATCCGGGACATGTACCTTTAGAAAAAAAGGATGGGTATGTTTTATAAGTTCGAAGAAGATCTGATTTACAGAAGCCGGGCGAGGAGAGACCGCATTAAATATGCCTTCTTTATTATTCGAGGAAAGAAAAAATAAAAGCCTTGAAAGATCATCCACATGGATCCAGCTATAGATCTGTTTTCCGTCTGATGGTATAGCAGCCAACCCAAAATGCAATGGCTTTGCGAATTCTTTAAGGGCGCCTCCGTCTTTTCCTAAGACGATACCGAATCTGGCGACAGATACCGGGAGGTTTAGTCTCGCAAATCGCCAGGCCACTTCTTCCCATTGCCTACACGTTGATGACAGAAAACTTTCGTCCCCATGATCTTCTTCTGTCAGGATCTTATCACTTTCCCCATAATAACCAATGGCAGAAGAAGAAAGAAGGTGTACGGGTTGAATCTGTTTTTTTTCAACCGCAGCATATAACGTCTCAAGACTTGAGGTGCGGCTTTCGACAATTTCTTTTTTTCGGGAAGGTGTCCATCGTTCACCCGCAATGTTGGCACCCGCGAGATTTATGATCCTGCAATTGCTGAGTTGAAACGATTTGTCGATCATTCGTTCGACAGGATTCCAGTAAATAAATTTTACAGAATCGGAAACAGATGTCCCGGCCTTACCCTTTTGTGTTGTCAGAATAAAAACATCATGCTGCTCTTTTTCTAATAAGGCGGTCAAGTGCCTTCCCACAAAACCTGACCCACCTGCTATTATATATTTTCCCATCTTTCCTCTTTTGCTGACTATTAACCGATAACCCTTAACTTTACGGCAAAAATAAACAGGCTTTTGACAAACATGAGAAAGTACCTACTGATTAGCATCTTATTGTTATTTGCCATTCCGTCGTTTTCACAGAAAATAACCTTAAGCGCAAAAGAAGACCTGAGTTTCCGGAATGATGATTTTATGGTCGTTGGTAAATGGAAAAATTATACGACAGTTTATAAAAATCATGCGTCAGTAGGAGAACTCCTTTTCTACAACCAGCAAATGATTAAGGAAAAGATCAGTACATTGACTTTCCTGCCAACCACTGTTTCAAAGATATGGTTTTCAGCATCGGCAACACATGTGAGTGTATTTTATGTAACAAAAGAGAGCAAGGTAAGGAATGTGTTTGCGTCGAAAATGAATGAAGATCTTACATGGACTGAACCGGTTTCGCTACTAAGAAGTTCTTCCGGATCTTACAGAAATAGCGGCGATTTTACTTTTACCACCAGCGAAGACCGGACCAAAACCTTACTTTCTATCAGCAGTATGGAGGCTGGAGTATCAAAGATTCAGGCGACTGTGGTGGATGAAGAATTGCATACGTTCACCTCTCTTGAGCAAACTTTTACGGAGAATGAGATCACTATCACCGACGAATCTCTTGTTATGAATAATGGAAAGGTGTTCCTCGTGGTCGCAGATACCCGAACTTCGAGAGGAGGTGCCGATCGCTTAACCCTACTTTCGGCCTTTAAAGGCTCCACTTCTTTTACATCGACTATTATGCCCTTGAATGGGTATTCGGTTAGTGATATTCATACGCTTGTAGATAATACAAATGGCATCGTGTATATCAGTAGTTATTTTTCAGACAGTAAATATTCTACGCCCCGTGGACTCTATTTCAGCGGGTTGAACGCAGAACAATTAACATTGATTGGAAGTTATTTTACACCGCTTGCCTTACAAGTGTCTTCGTCGAGGAAGGATCTCAAGGACCTTAAAATCAGAAATATATTTTTGAAAAAGGGAGGCGAATTAGAGATTGTAGCCGAGAAAATATACCAGAATACACGAACTGTTGGAGGGGTAGCGCCGTTACTGAGTTCCTCGTTTATGATGTCGTCAATGGCTGATAACACAAGGACTGTGAATGAATTCTCCTATGATGAAATCGTTGTGTTTAATCTAAAAACAGATGGTTCGCTCGCCTGGAGTCAGGTGATTTTGAAAGATCAGACAACGACAGATGATAATGGCATTTTTTCCTCCTATGGCGTGTTACGTCATCGTTTGGGGAATGCCTATATTTTTAGTGATATGAGTGGCAGGCAGACAAGATTACTCGCTGCCTATATTTCAGGAAACGGAGAAATGACAGTCAAGGAATTACAGACCAGCGAAGAGGCAGATGAGATGAGCCTGATGCCACGTTCGGCGGTTCAGATCTCGTCATCAGAAATAGTGATGCCATGTGTTTCAAAAAATTATCTTTGCTTTCTCAAAATCAGCTATTAAGCAATCTCTGTGTTACGTATTTTCAAACAAAACGATATTTCATCGGCCTTTGCCCTTGTCATTATTACTTTCCTTCTGAAGGCAAAGTATATCCTGCATCCGCCTGCCCTTCGGGATATTGAGCATTTTGAACATGGATTATTCTTTTCTTTTCCTTCCTTAAAGGCAGTGTATACAGCACATCCTTCGTGGTATGTTTTTTTGTCTGTATGTCTGATGCTTGGTTTTGCGTTGTATTTGAATAATGTCGTAAACCGTGAAAAATTTCTTCCCGTAAAGAGTTTTCTTCCCGCCCTTTCCTTCCTGTTGTTTTCGTCATTCTCGCCAGTGTTCAATATCTTCTCTATGCCGTTTATCGCCAACTTGTTTTTGTTCATGGCGTTTTCTCGAATGATGCATTTATATCATATTGCCAATCCGCGAAGAACATGTTTCGATGTGGGTATATTGGTCTCTCTAGCCGCACTATTTTATTTTCCTTCTATTCTTTTTCTGTTTGTTTTTCTAGCAATCCTACTTCTCTTGCGACCTTTTGTTTTCGAAGAAAATATTGCATACATTCTAGGAATTCTGACCCCGGCCTATATCAGCGTTTGCATTCTTTATATAACAGGAAATTGGACCCATTTGCGGTCGTTTCTTTATTTGCATCTGACACCTCCTGTAAAGATTATTGCACTGACTCCTTTGGTGGTTATGACTGTTGTTTCCATTTCCATGTTGGTCTATGGATTATTTCTGATCAATCAGGCGTCTATAAAAAATGCCATCTCTGTAAGAAAAAAATGGAATGCCGTGGTGATCTATTTGTTCTTTGCATGTGTGATCGGGATTTTTTCTAATACCTTTCCAGGAGTACCGTGGTTATTGACGATCACGCCCATCAGCATCATCGTAAGCCAGACATTTTTGAACCATAAAGAAAAATATAATACGCTAACATTCTATTTTTTAATAGCAGCGGTCATTGTGATACAGTGGATGTTACAGGGTTAGTTGCCGATAAAGATCTTTTAATTATTTTAGGCTTAACTAAAATTGTAGTGAGAATTAATTAGGGCAGCAAATACGCCTGTCCGGCTGAGCCATTCAGACGGGCTTTCCACTTGTAGTCCTCCCCTCCCAAAGCGTCGGGTTGCGGGCTACCGTTTCAATCGTTGCCGCAATACATCGGAATAAATAAAATTATCTTCCCCATTACAAATTTTGCTTAGTCTTATTTACCGGTATTTTTTCGATGGGCTACGTTTGTGACGAAAAATCGAGGTAATAAATGTCACCTTCTTTTTTTCATCAACAACATATAGTATACTGTGAGGATATTTATTCAGCAAAATTTCCCTCCGCTCCTTATGTTTAATTGGGTACTGAATTGGATTCTCTTTAAGTATATTTATTTTCCGGTTAAATTCTGCAACAAAATTTTTGGAATCTTTGGGGCTGCGTAAATAATACCATAATACCGCATCTTCATATTCTAAAAGTGTCATATCTAATATTCAATGCAATAACTCACTTTGCTTTCCTCCCAGTTTCTAAAATATGCTGTATTCTTTTATTGGCTTCATCTTCTGAAATAGATTTCCAAGTTTTTTTATATTCAGTATAACGTCTGTGAACTTCTTTTTCATTTCAGTTGTCCAGATTTCTCTGCTTCCAGACTATCCTCGATCATTGTATACATGGCCTTTACTTTTCTTAATTCAACAGTGTCGATATATTGATGCAATTTTTCCTGCATGTTTGTAGCAGTCATGAGTACTATTTTTTACCAATTTATCTCTTTTTATGAATTTACCTCATTTCAATTTGTAAGGTTAAGATCATGATAAAGGAAACAATTTAAGAGGGTACACCAAGGGCACTGGCAATTATATATTTTCAGGGCAGGAATCAAGGACGCCCATTAGCATAATATTAAGCCAGACATTTCTGAACAATAAGGAAAAATATAATACATTTACCTTCTATTTTTTACTGGCAGCAGTCATTGTAATTCAGTGGGTGCTCTAAACATACATTATGAAATTTGGAATTGTAGTTTTTCCCGGATCGAATTGCGACAGAGATATGGAACATGCATTGCGGGATGACCTCGAACAAGAAGTGGTGATGCTCTGGCATAAAGACAAGGATATTTCCATGTTCTCTAAAGAAGACTGTCTCGTACTGCCAGGAGGATTCTCCTACGGCGATTATCTTCGTTGCGGTGCCTTAGCTCGTTTCAGCCCGATGATGGAAAGTGTGATCGAACATGCAAATAATGGTGGAAAGGTCCTTGGTGTTTGTAATGGCTTCCAGATCCTATGTGAGTCGGGACTTCTTCCCGGAGCTCTTTTGTTAAACGATCAGCAGAAATTTGTATGCCGTAATACTTTTATTATTAGTGAGAACCCTGCTGCTGCGATTTCAAAGCAAGTGGTCGGAAAGGCGCTGAAGATTCCAGTGGCACATGGGGAAGGTCGCTATTTTGCAGATAAGAATACGATGCGATCTTTACATGACAATCAACAAATCATTTTTAAATATTGTAATGAAGAAGGAGAGATCGGAAAGGAAAATCCAAATGGGTCGACCAATCATATCGCCGGTATCTGCAATGAAAAACGAAATGTCTTTGGTATGATGCCTCACCCAGAAAGAGCTTGTAGTGTGATGCTAGGGAATGTGGATGGAAGGAAGGTATTTGAAGGACTGATTAATAATTGAAAATTGTTATTTGTCACGATAGCTATCGGGATAAAAAAAAATATATAGTATGAAAAATATACTTGTCGTTTTATTCATGTTAAGTGCCTTTATTTCCTTCGGGCAAAACCCTGAACCAGTTAAATGGACCTTCTCCACAAAGAAAGGGAATAACCCGAATGAGTATGTATTAGTGGCTACGGCAAAACTTCAGGAAGGGTTTCATGTCTTTGCACCTAATCCGGGTGGTGATGGTTTGCTGATTGCCACAGAAGTTGTACTGGATCATAAAGAAAAGTATAAAAAAATTGGCAATTTAATCCCTCAACGAAGACCAATCACAAAAGATATGACAGGTGTTGGAATGGTCAATTATTACGAAGGCGAAATAGAATTCACACTCACTGTTGAAACCGATAAACCCGGTACACTTTCCGGTACCATCACCTCACAATGTTGTAACGAACAGATGTGTTTCCCTCCATCCGATCTTCCTTTCAATGTAAAACTTTAAAACGCTTATGAAGAAATTCTTTGTCGCCCTCGTCTGTCTTTCCTTTACAAGTCAGTTTCTGTTCGCCCAACTAGTGAGTGATCCCACTACTTGGAGCTTTAGAGCAAAAAAAATTAAAGACGCAGACTATGAGTTGAAAATAAATTGTGACCTGAAACCGGAATGGCATTTGTGGAGTCTTGATCCAGGAGGTGATGGATTATTAATGGCTCCCGAGATTATATTCACTAAAAATGAGCAGGTCAAACTTATTGGAAAGGTAAAAGAAAACGGAAAGAGAATAGATCAGGAGTTTCCCGGTACAGATGGTATAACCCACTATTATGAAAATAATGTGTCGTATACACAAAAGGCCATTATAAAAGGAAATACAGTTATAAAAGGGATCGTGCATTATCAAACCTGTGACCATTCACAATGCCAGCGGCCCGCAAGCAAAAAATTTGAAATAAAAATAACTGATGCAGGAACAGCCGATGTTCAGGCCGGAACCGATACCTCTGTAGCATCCATCGATACAGTTGTAGCGGAAGTGGCTGCTGCTGCACCGCGGGTAGATAATAAAACAAAAGCGCCCCTCCAACCAAAAGTGGAAAGTGCCCCCAACGCATCGCAAGGACAACGATCCAATTTTATGTTGCTCGCCGAAGGAATGGGAGGCGGTTTGCTGGCTATCATTACACCTTGCGTATTTGCCATGTTGCCGATGACCGTCAGCTTTTTCCTAAAACGTAGTAAGGACAGGAAATCAGGAATCAAGGTGGCACTTCAGTATTCCATCAGCATCATTATCATTTTTGCGTTGCTTGGTTTGATACTGACCTTTGTCAATAATAAAAATATTCTTTACGAGATATCAGTAAATTGGGTAACCAATGTATTTTTCTTTATCATTTTTATCATCTTTGGTGTGGCCTTTCTGGGTGCGTTTGAAATTACACTTCCTGCAAAATGGAGCACCTTCACAGATAGTAAAGCCAACCTCAATAGCTGGAGCGGTATCTTCTTCATGGCATTGACACTTGCTATTGTATCGTTCTCTTGTACAGCACCTTTTATCGGCGGACTCATCTCAGAGATATCCAAAGGCGCCAAAATAGGGCCATTGGTGGGATTCACCGGTTTCGGTTTAGGACTCGCATTGCCGTTTACACTCTTCGCCATTTTTCCGCAGATGCTGACTGCCCTCACCAAACAAGGCGGATGGCTGAACGCTGTGAAAGTGACATTTGGTTTTATAGAATTGGCGCTGGCATTTAAGTTTTTGAGCAACGCCGATCTCGCCATGGGATGGCGTTTACTCGACAGAGAAATATTCATCGCCATCTGGTTTGTGATTGCCATCGCACTTGCCTTATATCTCTTTGGTGTGATACGTTTTTCACATGATAGTGAATTACCTAAGAACGATTGGGGACTTCCATATCTCTCAGTGACGAGATTAATGTTTGCGATGACGGCTCTCATGTTTGCCTTTTATATGTTACCCGGCATGTGGGGTGCGCCTTTAAATGGTATGGGCGCATTTGTTCCGCCTATGGGCACCCAGGATTTTGTTCTTGGTTCAGGAAGTGGCGGAGGTAATGGAGGAGCTTTGCATGAGAATACGAACCGATATGCAGAGCAATTTAAGATCTATGAGCCTGAGGTGGTGAAGAAGAACGGTCTAAATACTTACTTCGATTATCATGATGCATTGAAGGCTGCCAAAGAGCAGAAGAAACCTATCATGCTCGACTTTACCGGAATCACTTGTGTGAATTGCCGTAAAATGGAAACACAGGTATGGAGCAATATGGAAGTCTTTAAGCGGATGAAGGAAGATTTTATTGTGGTCTCTTTATTTTGTGATGCGACTAATATTCCTATCCCAGAAAACGAACAATATCAATCGCAATTATTGGGAAGTAAGGTTACGAACTTAGGCGACAAGAATATCGATATTCAGTCATCCATTTATAACTCCAATACGCAGCCAAATTATTTCTTCATTGATGAAAATGAAGTCAAGCTGGCAGATAAGGGTTATAGTTACGATCCCAATCCTGGAAATTTTGTGAAGCATTTAGATGCCGTGTTGGCAAAGTATCATGAGATTCATAAGTAAAATATTAATTTGTTTAGCAGCATGTTGTTTCCCATTCATTTCCTGCACAAACCAGAAGAACCCTTTCAATGCAAATGATGCCATAATGTATGAGGATTCTTTAAGATGGACAAACCATAATATTGTAGGAATAGAAAATATCAGATGTTATTATGTTTATGATGATGCCATCCGTGCGGCGAGGAAATACAAGAAACCAATAATGGTCTTTTTCACCGGAATTACTTGCGGTGGTTCCAGAACAATGGAAAGGAAAGTTCTTCAAAAGAGTGGTATTGCAAAAAAGCTATGCACTGATTTTATTGTTGCACATTTATTTGCAGATGCAACCCGTATTCAAATTCCTGAGAGTGAACAATATGAATCATCAACATTAGGAAGACGTGTTACGAATTTAGTAGACAAGAACATTGACATTCAGTCTTCGGTTTATAATACAAACACCCAACCAAATATTTTCTTCATTGATTCAAATAAAAATCTCCTAGCGGAAAAAAGATATAGCTATGATCCAAATCCTGAGAAATTTGAGAAACATCTCAATGAAGTATTGAACAAGTATAATCATATCAATCATTAAAATCAGTTGTTTTGAGAGCCATCATTTATAAATCAACAGGAAGCTGGTATATCTGCAAGACGGAAGATGGAAGGATCTGGAATGCCAGGACCAAAGGCAAACTAAAAATTGATAAGGAGATTACCTCCACCAACCCGATTGCTGTGGGTGATGAAGTGGAAGTCGTATTGGAAGATGAACTGGAGAACAGCCTGATGATTACAAAGATCTATGGCCGAAAGAATTATCTGGTTCGCACATCACCGCATAATAAACATCAGAAACATATCGTTGCCTCCAATCTCGATCAGAGTATTATTCTGGCAACTATTAAGGATCCGAGAACCTCTATGGGTTTTATCGATCGCTATCTTGTTTCCTGCGAAGTGTATCATCTTCCGGCTATCATTGTTTTCAATAAATCGGATACGCTGGATGAAGAGAATATGGTCTATTATGAATTTGTACGGTCCATTTATATACAAATCGGTTATCCAGTCTATCTCATCTCTGCGGAAAAGAAGCTACAGATTGAGGAATTGAAAGCACTTCTGAAAGATAAGACCACCTTGATTACCGGACATAGTGGTGTGGGTAAATCGACATTAGTGAATACACTGATTCCGGTAAAAGATATTCGTGTACAGGAGGTCTCTGACTGGAGCGGGAAAGGAATGCATACAACCACGTTTGCCGAAATGCACAACCTGCCGAAAGGCGGACAGATCATCGATACGCCGGGCATTAGGGAATTAGGAATAGTGAATGTGACACGGGCTGAACTGGGTGGATATTTCCCCGAGATTAGGAGGCACGCATTGCAATGTAAATACAATAATTGTCTTCATTTTAATGAACCTTTATGTGCCGTGATCAAGGCGGTGAAGGAAGGTGATATCTCTGAAGAACGATATATTAGTTATTCGAAGATTTATGAGAGTATTGATGATAAAAGCTATTGATCGGTTTGAATCTACTTTCCTGAAATTTTTTTGGGCGTTCCCGAGACGGGTCAGGCTCTACGCTTCAATCTTTTCCTATGCCTTCGACAGGCTCAGGTTGACAGTGAAAAAGGATTTCCGCTACGATCCTTAACGCGTAGTTGTTCTTATGCTAGAATTGGTCAGTTAAGACTTTTCAATGACCTGTTCTTCTGATTTAAACCAATATTATACAACACATGATTATTCGCGATCCGGTTGATCTTCATTCAACGCTGGCAGGGTTTGAAACCCTGCCAGCGTTCCGGCCAGCGTACGCTGCCAACGTTTTGCGCATCTTTATTTAAACCAACTGCTATACATCACATAATTATTCGCAATCCGGTTGATCTTCATTCAACGCTGGCAGGGTTTCAAACCCTGCCAGCGTTCCCGCCAGTGTACGCTGCCAACATTTTGCACATCTTTACTTAAACCAACTGCTATACATCACATAATTATTCGCAATCCGGTTGATCTCACCATGAATTAATTCCTGTGAGATATCTTTTACTTTTTTGGCAGGAACACCTGCATAGATGCTACCGCTTTCGCACACTGTATTTTCAAGGATCACGGCGCCGGCCGCAATGATGGTATTACTTCCCACCACCACATTATCCATGACTATAGCACCCATTCCTATCAATACATTATCCTCAAGTGTACAACCATGTACCAACGCATGATGCCCAATCGACACATTATTGCCGATCTGAGTTTTAGTTTTTTCGTAGGTGCAATGGATACAGGCTCCATCCTGAATATTCACTTTATGACCTATTCGAATACTATTGACATCGCCGCGAACAACCGCATTGAACCAGATACTACATTCCTCCCCCATTTCTACATCACCGACAATAGTGGCGTTAGGAGCAATAAAACAAGAAGCTGGAATTTTTGGTGAAATACCTTTTACTGGAAGAATAATGGGCATGGTAGGGAGAATTTTACAATTTTACAATCCCGAAGTATCGGGAGACTATTCGGCAATGGGACAATGAGCTGATAGACTAATGTGATAATATGTAATGGCCAAATAATGAACATTATATCTTATTTAGGTCTCGAATCTCCATCGCACCTCTCACCTCTTTCTTATGCAACAGCTTATTCTGAAAGACAAGGATCGTTATAACGCCAAAGGAAATCGAGAAATCGGCGAGATTGAATACAGGTCGGAAGAATTCAAAAGGTTCATTTCCCCAGATAGGAAACCAGGACGGAAAGGTTCCGCTGAACATCGGAAAGTAAAGCATGTCCACGACCTTGCCATGAAGCAACTCACTATAACCTTGTCCCCATGGAACAAAATGGGCTTTATGAAAACTGCTTTCTGTAAATATTTTTCCATACACAAGACTATCTACCAGATTCCCCATCGCACCGGCAAGAATCAGGGAACTGCATAAGATTAGTCCGTTTGCATATTTTTGTTTGATCAGGGTGGTCTGAATAAAATAGAACCCCCAGCAAACAGCCACCAATCGGAAAAGTGTCAGGAAGATTTTCCCCCAACGTTCGCCAAACTTCATTCCGAAGGCCATTCCTTCATTCTCAATAAAATGAAGACGAAACCAACTCCCGATCACGTTTACTTCCTGACCATAAAAGAAATTCGTTTTAATATAGATTTTTAAAACCTGATCCATCAGAAGGACCACAAAAACGGTCAGGAAAACATGTTTTAATTTCACGCAATGAATTTTGGCAAAAGTAAAGGTAAAATCGGTAAAAAAGCGGAATGTAAAAGGAAGTTAGCCTGTAGATAAAGGCTTATTCTTTCACAAATTTTCTAGTCAGAATTTCATTGCCAACAACGATTTGTAAAATGTATTGACCAGTCGCTAACG
>Ga0105048_10014414_pt1 | contig 12318 bp, 12 predicted proteins | sample MAT05_FD_78382 | JGI IMG/M metagenome (GOLD analysis project Ga0105048, IMG submission 78382) | Freshwater microbial communities from Lake Fryxell liftoff mats and glacier meltwater in Antarctica - MAT-05 | ecosystem: Environmental > Aquatic > Freshwater > Ice > Liftoff microbial mat | place... | reverse complement strand
CAACGCGCACGTCTTCAAGAAAGCGATCGTCACCCAGGTGGTGCCGCTCGAGAAGTTCTACACGGCGGAAAGTTACCACCAGAATTACTCGGCGAATAACCGCTCGAACCCTTACATCGTCAACGTCTCCGACCCCAAAGTCGAAAAGTTGAAGAAGCTCTTCCCTGGCTGCGTGCGCAAGCGCAAATAGATTTATCCGCGGCTGGGATCGATTGCTGTCTCAATCCGGTCTAAGTCAAGAACTCCTGAAACACGTCATTCGACAGCAACACCCCCCGCGAACTTAGCCGCAAACGCCCCTCGGATTTCTCGAGTAACCCCATCCCCACAAACCGCTCAATCGCCTCCGCGTGTTGGGACCACTCCTGCGCCGTCGGAGTGAGTCCCTCCGTCAAACGCAAACCCACAAAGAAACGCTCCTGCTCCGGGTGCGCCGGCTCGCGCTCCAGTTCTCCTTGCGTCAGATACTCACTGACTCCTTCGAGATTCTGCCAACGCTCGCCGCCATCGAAAGAGTGGGCATCGGCGCCGAAGCCTAAGTAGGGCTCCAGTTTCCAATACTTCAAGTTATGCCGGCTTTCGTGGCCGGGCCGGGCGAAATTCGAGATCTCGTAGCGCTCAATTCCCATCGTCTTCAGGCGCTCAACCGCTGTTTCGTATAACTCGACAATTAACTCTTCCGAAGGTACGTCGCTGGCCCCGTAGCGCACTCCGCCGAGTAACATCTCCGCCCCCAAACGGCTATCTTCGTCGACCTCCAAAATATACACCGACACATGCGGCGGACTTAGTCTTTCGATCCAATCCAGAGACGCGCCCCAGCTCTCGCGCGTCTGCCCGGCCAAGCCGGCAATCAAGTCGAGATTAAAGCTAGTAAGTCCCGCCGCGCGCAACCGCCGCACTTCATCTTCCACGATCGCCGCCGAGTGTTTCCGGCCCGTTCGCGCGATCTCCTGGGGCACAAAGCTCTGCACCCCCAAACTCACCCGCGTGATGCCCGCCTCGCGCCAACCCACGATGCGTTGGTCCGTCAAAGAGCCCGGCGCCGCCTCCATCGTCGCTTCGAGCCAAGGCCGCCCCGGAATCTTCGCGTGCAAGCGCGCCAGCCACTCAAGCGGCATCAAGCTGGGCGTACCACCGCCCCAATAGACGGTCTCCGGAGTCCACGTCCAAGCCGTCTCCGTTAACTGGGCCTCCAGTTTCTCAAGATAACGCGGCTCTAACTCTTTCGGAAAGACTCCCGAGGCAAAGTTACAGTAAGTGCACTTCTGCGCGCAAAACGGATAAGAGAGATAGACGCCCGGCATTACAGGGTGACAGCTTCGCCCAAATGCGTCGCCATCGCCGCGCCGATCATCTCCTTCAAGCTCTGCCCGGTATCCCCTAACACAAACGCCTGCCGTTCGGCATTCCAGTCGAGCTTGAAGCTCCGCGAATGCGCCGACACCCACACCTGGCGCACCGGCGTCTGCGGACTCACCACAAATTTCCCCGGCGGCTCATCGAAGGCAATCTGCAGGGCGCCGCTCACCATATCCGGATCGAAATCGTGGTCCGCCGTGGCGCGGTTCAGGGCCTTGAAGAGCTCGTCCAAAGCCTCGTCGCAATGACGGCGAAACTCATGTTCATCCAGCATAGTTAGGGTTTCCTTTGTAAGCCAATCGAAGCCACAATCACGCCCAATTCCCGTTGATCGGCGGTGGACGGCGGCAGCGTCTTATCGAGCACAAACTCACAGCGCACCGCGTCGCCATTTAACACCTTGGCCGGCACGCTGAGCTTCAATAAATAGTCGCCCACCTTGCCGTAGGACACCGGCGCCAGCCGTTCGCCATTCACTGTGGCGTTGATGGTGACATCCTTATTCGTCTTGATGATGATCTCGGGGATCGTGAACTTCATCACCAGCAAGGCCCCCTTGGTTGCGGCCGAAACGGGCGGCTGCAGGTTTACCGCGAACCGGCCCATCGTCCAGCGCCAGGCGCCGCTCTCCACTTCGTGAAAGCCCTTCACCAACTGCACGGAAAAACGTGGATCGGCGACCTGCACCGTGGATGCCAACGCCACCCCCGGCTCAATCGTCGCCGGCTGCTTGTTGCCTCGCCGGCATCCGGACGACGATGTCAGCATCGCCGCCACCGCCACCATCGTCACGAAGCGGGAGGCCGCTTCGCCAGGGACGGGGATCAATCCCCGCACTTTTCCACCTCTACCAGGCAGCTATAGAACGTCGCCCCGGCCCCGATATCGGTCAGCCGCTCCGAGGTCAGCACGTTCACCGTCTGCGCATCCCCCGCTTTCTTGCCCCACCGCACCGCCGGCACCCGCACCACTCCGCGGTGGACCTTGGGCCCAACCTCCACCGTCAGCCGCAAACTACCGCGTTCGTTAAACACCCGCACCGTATCCCCTACTGCGATTCCCCGGGCGGCCGCATCCTCAGGATGCAGAAAAGCCCGCGCCGTCTGTTCGTCCACTTTGTCGCGATTGCCGAACGTCGAGTTCATGCTGTCGTTATTCTTTGAGCTGATCAGCTCCAGCGGAAACCGCGTGCGCAACCCAACGTCGCCCTGCCGGCTTTCCACCGGCGGCACATAGGCCAGCGTCTGGGCCTTAAATTCGCACTTACCCGATGCCGTCAGGAAGCCGCCATTCGCATGCGGCTGAAACGGCTGCCCTTCCGGTGCCACATTGAGCCGGATGGAGCCCTTCGCATCCAGCTTCTCAAGCGTGATGCCGTCGAGATAAAGGTGGCCGCTCGCCAGCGCCTGCCGGATCAGGTCATCGTCCGTATCGCCGAAACAGGCGTCGGTGAAGCCCATCCGCGCCGCTAGCAGCCGGAAGATCTCGACGTTGCTCTTGCACTCGCCCGGAGCCGCCAACGCCGGCCGGGCCATCTGCATATGATAGTGGCCGTAGGCGAAGTAGAGGTCAGTATTCTCGAGGAACGTCGTCACCGGCAGCACGATATCGGCATAATCCGCCGTGTCGGTGCGGAACTGCTCCAGCACCACGGTAAAGAGATCCTCCCGCAACAGCCCTTCGCGAACCCGGTTCGTATTCGGCGCCACCGCCGCGGGGTTCGAGTTATAAACCACCATCGCGTGGACACTCTTCCCAGCCAACACCTCGCCGAGCAGCGACATATTCACCAGGCGCGTCGGATGCGGCTCCAGGTCAATCCGTTCAAGCGCCGCCCGATCCACTGTAAAGCCCCCCGACGTCGACAAGCAGAAGCCACCGCCGACGTCTTTCCAGGAGCCGGTGAGCGCCGGCAGGCAAGCGATCGCCTGCATGGCGCGGCCCCCGCGCTCGCTGCGTTGCAGGCCATAGTTCGCCCGAATCACGGCCGGGCGGGTGGTGGCATAGTCACGCGCCAGTTGGATGATGTCCGCCGCGGCAATGCCGGTCAGTTCGGCCACCCGATCGGGCGGATACTCCTGAGCCAGGGCCGTCAGCTCAACGATACCGGCGGTGTGCCGCGCGATATACTCCTTATCCTCCAGCCCTTCGGCGAGGATCACGTGCATCAGGCCCAGCGCCAGCGCCAGATCGGTGCCCGGGTTGATGAACAAGTGCTGGTCGGCCAGTTCGGCGGTCTTGGTGAGCACCGGGTCGATCGTAATCAGCTTGGCACCGCGGCGGCGAGCTTCCACAATAAAGGGCCACAGGTGAATGCTGGTTCCGTGGACGTTGGCACCCCACACCAGAATCAGCTTCGCGTGGACGAACTGCTCGGGCTCCGTGCCGGTCTTCGCCCCCAGCGCTTCCATTAGCGCCGTCGCGCCGGCGGTGGCGCAGATCGTCCGGTCGAGCCGGGAAGCGCCCAGGCGATGGAAGAAGCGGCGGTCCATACTGCCACCATTTAGGAAGCCCATATTGCCGCCGTAGCTATAAGGCAGAATACTCTCGGAGCCATACTGAGCCACGGACGCCTGCAGCCGATGGGCAATCGTGTCGAGCGCCGTCTCCCAACTGATCCGTTCGAAGCGGCCCTCCCCTTTTTTGCCCACCCGGCGCAGCGGATACTGCAAGCGTTCCGGGTGATACTCGCGCTCCAAATACTGCGCGACCTTACCGCAGAGGAAGCCGCGGGTGACGGGATGATCGGGATCCCCTTCCACCTTGGTGGCGCGCCCATCCTCAATGTGCACCAACATGGCGCAGGCATCGGGGCAATCGAGCGCGCAAACGGAGCGCCGCACTTCAGAGGCCTTCATCGTTCTAGTTTACCGAATCTGCGCGCTTTAAGGTCTTCGCCCGATGGGCTTCGGCGACGGGGGCACGTAAGGTGGAAATATGCTGCGCATTCTCTCTTCCTTGCTGCTGATTTCCGGCGTCCTATCGGCTCAGGTGGATTGGCGATTTGCCCATCCTTCGGCGGACATGCTGATGGGCTTCAACCTGAAAAGCCTGGTCACCTCCCCGGCCGGGGCACCTTTGCGCGAAGCCTTAGGCGGCTTCGGTGGCATGAATGGTGACCGCCTGCGCATGCTCGAAGACGTCGAGGAGATCTACGTCTCCGTGCGCAGCAAGTACGTTAAGGGCCGCCCTTCTGGTGAGCCGATGGGCGTCATCTTACTCCGTGGCAACTTCGACAGCGGCGACATGATGAAGCTGCTTGCGGGGCAGGCCAAGGTCGTCGCCCAACTTGTCGACCGCCGCACCATCATGCTGGGCGACGAAGAGTCGATGCGCGGGGCCGCCTTACGCCTCAAGGGCGAGGACGCCTTGGAGAGCCCGGTCATCGGCCGGGCTAAGGAACTGGCGGCGGCCAATGATTTCTGGATGGTGGGCTCGCCTGCCCCGGTCTACGCGATGAAGCCGCGCGGTTCCATGAAAAATCAAGGCATGCTGTCCGAGATTGAGAATATCTTCGACAACTTGCGTTCCTTCTCCATGGGCGTCTCCTTCCGCGACGAGCTATCGATGGACTTGGGGCTCAACCTGCGCTCGAAAGCCGCCGCCGATCAGCTGATGAGCCTTTACCGGCGCTTCGAGGCCGACATGCAGAAGACGCCCGAAGGCCAGAAGAGCTGGGCGGAGATGGCGAAGGCCCTGGAAATACACCCCAATGGCTCCAGCGTGCGGATCCAGATGCGTGGCAGCATGGAGAATCTGCAGGCGGCCTTTAAGCAGGGTCTGCCAGTAGCCGTAGTCGCCGAACAACGCCCCCCGGCTCCCGTAATATTGCCCTCGCCCACTCCGGCTCCAGTGCCCGTCCGGAGGACCGTCCGGGTCTACGGTATGGAATCGGGCTACCGGGAATTCCCCGCATCACCGTCTGCCTCACCCCGTTAAATCGCTTATTCTGAAGCTCTTACCTGGGCCAACCGCTCTCGCAAGAGCGGCGAGAGCGCCGCTTCCATACTCAGCGTGATCAGCCCGGCGCCATCCAAATCCTGGATGTGCACTTGGTCCTTCAAGCGGAAGCTGGTGAGCTTCATGGTCAGCAAGTGGTCAACCGACGTGATCCTGGCGCCCATGATCATTTCGCCGGTACCGAGTTCCGGCGTCGGCTCGGGGCTATCGGGGCGGACCTTTTCACCGGCCATCAGGAGGTGGATGGCTTTGCTCGCCTTCGGCTCAATCTTATCTACCAGCATTTCGACTTCGGCGACGCGCCGGTAGACGAGGCCGTAGGGCGCGACGGCGGCGCAGATTCGTTCCAAGTCTACGCGGCGTACGCTGACGTCGATATCGCGGGTAAGGCGGGCCAACTCCGGATCGATGCGCTCGACGTGGAGGAAGACAGCCATGCCTCCAACGACTTCGTAGGGAATGCCATCCGCCGAAAGGGCATCGTGCAGACTGCGCATAGAACCGAGAAGATTGTCCACCAGCACCTCAAAGACAGTATCAACCGTCATCCTTCCAGGATACCTCCAAGAAGAAACAAAAAGGGCCGGGCTTTCGCCCGGCCCTTTTTCAAACTAAACCAGAGGCTTAGCTGCGGAACTTGCGGATGCCCGCGAGAACCAACACACCGCCCACGAGGGCGAGGGTGGAAGGCTCGGGAATGGTGTTGTCGGAGATCACCTCGTAGGTGTAGGTGCCGCGAACCGAGTACGAAGCGCTATTCGGGATCAGGTTGCCAGTGGTGGTGGTGACGTTGACCTGAAACTGCGCGATGCTCGCGAGTTGTAGACCGACTTGGTTGACGAACGTGTTGCTGGTATACACACCGACGTCGGTACCCATAAAGTTGACATTCGGGATGCTGCCGAAAGCATTGGAGGTGGTAACAGCGTAGCCGACGGTCTTGTTCGTTTGGTCGTCACCATCCTGGAAAGAACCGTTGAAGCGAAGCGTGAAGTTGGTGATCTGGTTGAGGGCGGGAGCAGTGAAGGCACCGCAGGTAACGGAAGTGAGTCCGCCGCCATTCAAAGCGCCGAGCGTGATAGCGGGAGCGTCAAGTTGACAGTTGAAATTAACAACGGTGGCGCTGGCAAAAGAAGCCGACGCAACCAGAAGGGTGAAAATTGAGAGTGAGCGCAAAGTAGAATCCTCCGGACAAAAATGTGATTTCGAACCGGCGACAGATTCCGGCTCAGTGCAAATTTATCATGCACCACCACTAGTGTCAACACTTATTCCGTAATGGCCCGTTGGGGTGTAAGCCATTCCACTTCATCGGGATAACCACGCTATCTCACTTAGTACCGTAACGGGATATGGTACCCCCCTACCCGGACCCTCTGACCCTCACCAGTTTGCAGGGAGATCTCACCGAAAACGTCGCTTAATGCAACACTTTATGGATTGAAGATGGCACTCAGGTAACAAAATAAAGGTTCAGCTTGGGAACAGCGGAGGCTCGGCGTGAGTGCGGAGTGTGAATTAAAATTGATTAATCTCAGCGCGACGGTAACCACACAGTGGCCTTGACGGTCTGCGAATGGCTGGTCGACCCGTACCAAAGTCTGTTCTTTGGGGGGCGGGAGGGGTCCGGGAGGGTCCCGAAAAGCAAAAACTCCGCCCGAGGGCGGAGTTTTTGCGGGGTGCTTGCGGAAGAAAAACTAAGGTTTAGACACTAAAGGAGCTGCCACAGCCACAGGTGGATTTGACTTGGGGGTTACCGAACTTGAAACCGGCACCTTCCAGGTTTTCGACGTAGTCGACTTCGGCGCCATCGAGGTAAAGAAGGCTGGCTTGGTCAACATAGACGGCGAGGTCGCCGAAGCGGTAGGTTTTATCGAGCATCCCGGGGGCATTCTCGAAGGCCATGGAGTAGCTAAAGCCGGAACAGCCGCCACCGACGACGGCGATCCGTAGGCCAGCGGGCTTGGGTTCCTGGGCGCTGAGAATTTCGTGTACTTTTTCAACGGCTTTTTCGGTGAGTTGCAACATTGACGGGAATCTCCTAGTTCAGATACCAGACTACTACAGTCTTAGATTCGCGGGCAAGCGGGAGGATTCAGGGTTGTGGGTAGTTTACGAAACGAACCCGGGAGTTGTTGATTCTATTGAATATTGTTTTGAGCGGGGAATTGGGGGGGACCGGTGTCTCGGGTTGGGCATGATTCTATTTTGGCATGGGCTGGCAAAAACGGGCGGGGCGGGAGGGGGCGGATAAGCGGGGAAGTGCCTGGTTTTGTTAGGAGTTAGATGGGGTCGGGATTCGTTGTGACTGGAGCCGTTGTGACCCCACAGCTTACGCTGCGGCTGGGAGGGCGGAAGTGTGAGGGAGCGGTAGGGCGTTAGTCCTGTTTATGGTCGATGGTGATGAAGCAGCTCTCGAAGGCGTGGTCGAGCACCTCAGCCGTCAATTCAAAGGGCATGCGCTCGAAGCGGATAAAGTCGATCGCATGGGTCAGCACGTCGCGTGGATGGCAGCGGCGCATGCGTTTGTTCGCTTTCCGGTAGCGCTCTTCGAGAAAGACGGTGAGCAATTCGTCGTCGAAGGGTAGCTTCTGCGCTTCGCAGAAGCGGCGAAAGATCTCCTTGAACTCTTCTTCGGCCGGGCTCTTCATCATCATCTTGTACTGAATGCGGCGGAGGAAGGCTTCGTCGCCCAACTGGTCAGGATTGAGGTTGGTGGAGAAGATGAGGAAACACTCGAACGGCATGGCGACTTTGCCGCCGGTCTCAAAAGACAGGTAGTCTTGCTTGCGCTCCATGGGCACGATCCAGCGGTTCAAGACCTCGGCCGGCGACACCTTTTGACGGCCAAAGTCGTCGATGAGGTAGATGCCATTGTTGGCCTTCACCTGAAACGGCGCATCGTAGATTTTGGAGCCTTGGTTAAAGCTCAAGTCCAGCATGGGGAGTGACAATTCGCCGCCGGTCATGATGAACGGGCGCGGCCCGTGGAACCAGCGCGGATCATAGAGCACTTCGTCGCTCATGGCGTTCAGCACGCTTTCGCTGGCGGCATCCTTATGGCTGTGAATTGGCTTGTGATACAGAGGGTCAAAGACTTGGATGATCTGGCCCTGGGCTTCAATGGCGAAGGGGATATAGATGGGGTCGCGGCTGATTTTGAAGAGGGCCTCGGCCAGGAACGTCTTGCCATTGCCGGGCTGGCCGTAGATCAGGAAGCTCTTGCCGGCGTTGACGGCGGGGCCCAATTGCGAAATCACTTCGGGCGTCAAAACCAAGCCCTTTAAGGCCTCCAGCAGGTTCTCTTTGGTGAGCCAACTGTCGCGCAGCCGCTGTTTGGCCACCTGGGCCGAGTACTGCTCAATCGGCACCGGGGCGGGCCCGGAGTACTGATTTTGCAGCAGATGATCGCGCGCCAGGATGCGGCCGGCATCGGCCAGAAAGTAAGTGGCCGAAACGCTGCCCATGCCTAGCGACTTCTTCACCGCCACGATCTGCAGCCGCTTCAGATTGTCCATAATCGGCTCAATCAGGCTGTACTTAAGGGCGATGGCGGTGGCCAATTGGCGGCCGGTGATCTCGCCACGGAAGTAAAGGATTTTGAGAATCAGCGCCTCAATGAAGGTGTCCTTGAGGCCCGTCTCTTCGAGCGACTCGGGCGCGGCGGGCGCCATCACGGGCACGGCGTCGTCCTTATCTTTAGCGGCGGAAGCGCCGAGGTTGAGGTTGCGAATGTTCGACAACCAGCCGGCACCGCCCGACGCGGCGGGCTCGGCGGCGGGTTTCGGAATCGGCTTTGGGCCCGGTGTTGCAGTGACCGGTGCTGCAGTGACCGGTGTTGCAGTGACCGGTGTGCCAGTGACCGGTGTGCCAGGGACCGGTGCCGGCGATTTCGCCACTGGCGAGGCCTGGGTTGCCAGAGGGCCTGCCAACGGAGTTCCCAGAGGTGCTTTCGGAATCGCGGGTACCGCGGGCGCCTGAGCCGGTGGCCGTGGGGTAACGGTTGGCGCTCCGCCGGTTGCCGGGCCACTTTGTGTCGGCGCGGACTGCGGTGCCTTGGGCGGCAATAAACTGATCGACGGCAGTGGACCCCGGGCCGAAGCCGGAATCGGACTTACCGCGGGCTTCGGTACCTGGAGCTTCGGGTTTTGAGGTTGCGGGGCTGGGGCTTGCGGGGCTGGGGCTTGCGGGGCTGGGGGTTGAGGGACCTGGAGCTTCGGGGCCTGGGGTTGCGGTATTTCGGTACCGCTGTTGCCGGCGTTGGTGGGTCCCGCACTTGTCAATACATCGCTCATGCACGGATCAGATCGGCAGATTCAGCCGAACTATAGAGGGCCTGCACCGCGAAATTGGCCCGCCACCGCCCGGTTTGCCATTATTCTGGTGGAGACACACGCTCATGAATGGCCTACTTCGCTTCGCACGGCTCATCTCAAACGAAATCCGCCCCCGGTCGCTCGCCTCGGCCTGGGAATCCGCCAAGCTCACGGGCAAGTATCTGATGGAGACCGAAGTACACGTCTACGGCTTCTCGATCGCCGCTAATGTGCTTTTGGCCTTCATGCCCTTTCTGGTGGTGATGGCCTCGCTCTGCCGCCATGTATTTGGCATGCCCGCGGCCGAACAGGCCCTGTACTTCGCCGTGCGCGACCTTTTTCCCGACGACGTCGGCAAAGCAATCAGTTATCGCGTCCAGGAATTACTCTGGATTCGCGGGCCGCTCCAACTTACGTCGATGTTTTTGCTCTTTTTTACGGCCAACGGCATCTTTGAACCGTTAGAGGTGGCGCTCAACCGCGCTTTCAACATTCGCGCCAACCGGAGCTATTTTCGTAACCAGTTAATTAGTTTAGGCCTCATCTTCGCTTGCGGTACCTTGTTTATGATCTCCACCGTCTTTACGGGTATGAATGTCACCCTGGTTTCGCGGCTCCTGCCGGCGAAATCGTTCCTGCTTTCCTGGTTGACGCTCCTTTTCTTCAAGATCGCCGCCGTGCCCGCGTTGATGCTGTGCCTGTTTCTGATTTACTGGCTGTTGCCCAACGGCCCGGTGCCGATCCGCCGGATTATCCCCACGGCGGTTCTGGTGGGGCTGCTGCTGGAACTGCTGAAGAACCTGAACCTGCTGTTGTGGCCCACCTTGCAGAAGAAGCTGTTGAGCGAATACAGCGCCTTTTATATGTCGGTGTCGATCGTGCTGATCAGTTTCGTCGGCGCGATGGTGGTACTAGGCGGCGCCGAATGGGCCGCCCGCGGTACGCATTCGCCTAAGAATGCATTAGACTATTCACTTGGCCCTCTAGGAGACGAAAATGCCCAATAACGAACCGAAAGATCTCACCAGGCGCGACGCGGTAAAGACGACCGCCGTTGGCGTGGCCGCTGCCACCGGTCTGATCACCGGTAGTTTGATCGATGGCGCCCCTTGGATCCAGAAGATCAAAGGCGCCAATAGCAAAATCACCTACGGTTTCATCGGCACCGGTAGCCGTGGGCAGTATCTGCTCAAGCACCTGAAGGGCATCGACAACGGGCTCTGCAACGCCGTTTGCGATGTCTACCAGCCGAATCTCGATAAGGGCGCAGAGACCATCGGCACCAACCCCAAGAAGTTCAAGGACTATCGCGAACTGCTCTCGGCCTCGAACCTGGACGCCGTCCTGATCGCGACGCCGCTCTTTGCCCACTTCCCGGTTACGAAAGCGGCGCTTGAGAGCGGCAAGCATGTCTTCTGCGAGAAGTCACTGGTCTTTAAGCCCGAAGAGGTACACGCGCTCCGCGCCCTCTCCAATGAGCGGCCGAAGCAGACCGTGCAAGTCGGCCTGCAACGCCGCTACTCGAAGTTTTACCAGACGGCCAAAGCCATGATCGACAAGGGGATGATCGGGCAAGTGACGCACATTCGCGGCCAATGGCATCGCAACACCTTCGCCAAGGACCCCTGGAATAAGCCGGTCCCCGCTGGACGCACCGACAAAGAGCAAAACTGGCGCAAGTACCGCGAATTCTCGGGCGGCCTGACGGCTGAGCTGGCCTCGCACCAAATCGACATCGCCGACTGGATGTTCGGCTCCGGCCCCGAGTACGTGGTGGGCGTCGGCGGGACGGACTATATCAAGGACGGGCGCGACATTTTCGACAACATTCAGCTCATCTACCGCTATCCCAAGGGCCAGAAGCTGATCTACACCTCAATGACCACGAATCGGCACCTGCCGCTGTTCGACGGCAGCCGCACCGAGTTCGGCGAGTGCATCATGGGCACCCAGGGGACCATCCACATCACCGTCGGCACCGACGACGAGCCCGCGCTGGGCATGTGGTTTAAGGAGCCGGCCGCTCCCACGGCTTACCCGGCCGGCGGTAAGGGGGCACCGCCCGCCGCCGTTGGCGCCTCGCTCGTTAGTACTGGCAAAGGCGGCCGTGGCTTGCCGATCCTGCTCGACCAGCACAAGGTGCAAAGTTCGGACTCGTTTATCCAAAGCGAGCTCAAGTTCGCCAAGATGTGGCTCTACGGCAAGGGCGTCATGGTTCCCGAAGAAGACTCGAACCCGGTCGACGTCGAACTCGCCAGCTTCTTCGACTGTTGCAACACCGGCAAGCGCCCGCTGGCTGACCTTGAGGTGGGCCTGCACGATTCAACGGCCGTCATCCTCTCCAATCAGGCCATGTACGACGAGCGGAAGGTCTATTTCAACGAGATCGACAAGATGGGCAAAGGTCCGATAGCGCCGAAGAAAGTGTAGCCCTGGGGGAAATCTGGGACTTCCCCTCCCTTACGGTCGGGGTTCTGTTTGGGTCTAAGTGTTTGAAAACAGAAGCGGGGCCCGACACAGGCGAATAGTATAACCTCTACCGGGAGTTGAGGAAATGCCAAAGTGCGGCGCAGGAAGAAGGGGTTAGGCTGTAACGCGGCATCGCCGAATCGAGCTGAATGCCCGCCGGGTCAACGCCGCCGCTGAGTGTTTGGCAAAACGCCTCCCGCGAGTAGCGGCT
>Ga0105048_10014412_pt1 | contig 12320 bp, 7 predicted proteins | sample MAT05_FD_78382 | JGI IMG/M metagenome (GOLD analysis project Ga0105048, IMG submission 78382) | Freshwater microbial communities from Lake Fryxell liftoff mats and glacier meltwater in Antarctica - MAT-05 | ecosystem: Environmental > Aquatic > Freshwater > Ice > Liftoff microbial mat | place... | reverse complement strand
CACAAATATAATCATCGTTGTAGTCAGATATTTCGGAGGCACAAAACTAGGTGCTTCAGGTCTAATCAATGCATACAAAACGGTAGCAAAAGACGCTTTAGATAATGCTCGTATTATAGAAAAGTTTATTTATGCACAATATCAGCTTAATTTTGGATATGATCATATGGGACATATACTTTCTGTGATCAAAGAAAATAATATAGAAATCACAAACAAACTATTTGAAACAGATTGCCATCTATCCATTGAAATCAGACTGTCGGAAGAAGCAGAAAAATTGGTAAATATTAAAGCTGGAATATTAAATATTTCCAAAGAAGAAGCGACCTTAATTACTGAAATCCCATTTTGTAGCATTCAAAAAACCTAAGTCTCTATTTCTCAATGTCTTTTTTTGTTGCTCCATACTCTTCATTCAGCCTTGTGACTGTTTCCTGAGTTATATTAAGGGTAGCTCTACCGTACATTACACTACCTGATGAGCCCTTCATTAAAACAAGGTCATACCCTTTTTCTTCAGCAATTTTATCAAGAAAAACGTCGATTTTCTCCTGAAGGTTCTTTTGAGTGGCCTGCAATTGTTTGTCCAGATCCATAGCTGCATTGTCTCTTTGTTTCATCAGAGATTCTTCTTCCTTAGCCAGATTTTGTTGCTGCTGAGCATACTTTTCTTCCATTTTTTTTAGGTCAACTGGAGCAATGGTATTCGCTTTTTGCTGAATCTCGGCTACTTCCTGTTGAAATTTAGCCAGTCTTCTCTGAAATGCTTCAATTTTACCTGATAGAGCTTTTTCAGCAGTTTTGGATTGGGCTTCCAGTTCAGACTTTTTATCCAGATATAGATTATATTTGCTTAATAGTGTGTCAATGTCAATAAATACAATTTTGTCCGAAACAGGAGCTGCTGTTGTTGAGTCTGACGATGTTGTTGAAGTTTGACCTGGTTTATTGCAAGCCATAATTAAAACAGCAAACAACATAAAAAATCCAATGCTTTTTAATAAGATATTCATTTCTATTGAATTTGAATTGATTTAATTTAGGCTGCAAAAATAGTATTTAATTGAACTTTTAAAGTATAATTCTGCAATTGTTTGAAAGAAGTCTTCAAATTAGTCCAATAATTCAATCAAATCATCATCATTTAAATCAGGAAGGCTACTTACATCGATGATATCGTCAGATAATATTTTCTTTTTTGTCTGGAGCATAAGAATTTTTTCTTCGATGCTGTCTTTGCTGATAAATCTTGTGACAAAAACATTATTGTTTTGACCTATCCTATGTGCCCGGGCGATGGCTTGTTTTTCTATAAAAGGATTCCACCATGGATCCAAAATAAAAACATAATCAGCTGCCGTGAGATTAAGTCCTGTACCACCAGCTTTTATAGATAAAAGAAAAACCTGAATATTATCATCTGACTGAAAGGCATTCACTGCTTTTTGACGGTCATCTGATGACATACTGCCGGTTAATGTCACATAATCGTAAGCGCTGCTATCCAACCATGATGCTAAAAGACTGAGATGCGAAAGAAATGAAGAGAATATTAGTACTTTATGTCCTGATTTAACCACTGTCGATACCATGTCTTTGATATCTTCAAATTTCCCCGACTCTTCTTTATAATTTGAGTCGGCTAAAACAGGATGATTGGCTATCTGCCGAAGTTTAATGAGTGTAGATAAAACATGGAATTTAAACTTCCCATCGTTTCTTTGCAATGAAAGTAGAAAGTTGCGAGCAGCTGATTTTTCTTTTTCAAACATTCTGGCTTGATGAACAGACATTTCTGAATAATGGATATTCTCAATCAACTCAGGCAGATCTTTTGCAACCTGCTCTTTTGTACGTCTTAAAATGAAAGGTTCAACCAACAATCTGAGTTCTTTGATGGCATTTTCATCTCTGCTTTTTTCAATAGGTATTTGATAGTTGTTTTTGAAGAAAGAGTAACTACCCAATATTTCAGGATTTATAAACTCCATTTGAGACCAAAGGTCGGACAAAGAATTTTCGATTGGCGTTCCACTAAGAGATACCTTGTATTTGGCAATTAGCTGATTTAATGAGCGAAATACCTTGGAATCTTTATTTCTTATTTGTTGACTTTCATCCAAAACCAAATAATTGAACTCAATCGTCTTTAAAAATTCAAGGTCAGAAACTGCCGTTTGATATGTAGTAAGTATTACATCAAAGGTAAATATCGTAGCTGAAGCCTTTTTTCTAGCAGTACCAATATACTTTAAAACATGAAAAGATGGTGCATACTTTTTTATTTCGGCATACCAATTAAATATCAGCGATGCAGGTAAAATAACCAATGCCTTTAAAGACGACATTTTATGTTCAATACATTCGCCAAACAGATCCAATAGAATGGATCTTTCCTGAGCCACCTCATGTGATGAGATGGTTTCCTTTGCATCGACCAAAGCTGCTATGGTCTGAAGGGTTTTACCCAAGCCCATATCGTCTGCCAGGCAAGCCCCCATGTTATTTTTTCGATGCTTAATCAACCACTTGACCCCCTGAATTTGATAAGGCCTTAATTCTGCTTTTAGTAAAGACGAAGATACATATTCACATTCTCCTTCATTATATAGTAGTGACTTGGAATCATTACTTATTTTTTCAGCTTCATTGATCAATGAAAAGTATTGCTTGGATAATCTCCATTTGGAATTATCATCATATTTTGCAAATTTCACGATACCTTCAAATCTTGCAAAAAAGGTATCCGGAATAATGAAGAAACTTCCATCTTTAAGCTTGAAATATGGATCGTTTCGTCTAATATTTGAAAATAATTGAGCAATAGGGAATTCTTGATCACCCACGATAAATAATCCAAATAAATCAAACCAGTCATTTAATAACGCAAAAGCAGGAGATACACGGACTGGAGCTATAAGTATTTTTTTACCGTCTATTTCTGGCAGTTCGATATCACAAATAGCATTTAATAAACTTTCATTTAGTCCAAAAGTATGAAAAACATCAAACTTTTTTTCACCCGAAGTCAATCTAAGTGATTCATCTTTTCTACATCCCAAAACCAAGAGCTCGTTAATAAATTCGGATTCTTCCTTAAAATTCCTCGTACATTGATGCACTTTAATATTTCCGTTGTCATCAAATTCAATACGGTTCTTACGTTTCGCAGGACTGATATTTGAAAATGTAAATTGAGCATATTCAAAGATCACTTCAAAAAACCATTTGTCTTTAAATAAGTCAAAAACAAATCTGATTGTACTTTTTGATATTTGGGTAGTTTTTATCAACTCAAAACCTTCAACTTCTATATCAACTTTGGCTAATACGTCAAGAATGAATTGTTCGAAATACTTTTTTGTAAGCTTATCCGGAATAAAAATCGATTCATTTTTTAGAAACGGCTTTAGTTTATATGCATTAATACGATCCAACCTAAGAACGACATTATCAATCAAAATCGTCCCCGGCTCATTTGTCAGTAATTTAATCACATGTTTTGAAGGTTGTAACACCAGATCATGTATATCAAGATTCAACTGATATTTTATACCGGTTTGGGTTTTTGAAAAATGGAGTAATGGTTGAGCTATCTTGTCAGAAAAAGAAAGTAATAAATCTGATGCCTTAATTTTTCGTTGCAAATCAAAACAAAGATAAAAATCATGCTCATGGATAATCTCTAAAAACTTGACCATTCGTCTGTCAATAATAGTCTGAATTGACTTTTGAGTGTTCTGCTCAGCAAATAGCGCTGAAAGACTCAACGGTTTTTTTCTGGTTTTATTGAAAGTGTTTTCTAATGAAGGAATGGATAATTCACCGCAGATATCAATCAATATTTTATGTATAGATTCTGTATATTTTAAACCATAACTCTCCATGTTTTCAGGCAATGCGTTTGCTTTCAAATAGGAAGGCCGTCCTAAACTATCCATGTTGCAAATGCCTGCAGAAGGAAGTACGATTTCTAAGGTATCAGAATAATATAAATTGTATACAACGCAAAATTTTTCATCTAATTCTTCCCCACTCACCTTATTACTACTTTTAATGATAAAAAAGATAGCAAAAGTAGTAAAACGTTGTCAATTTTACCACGAAAGTTCGTATGTTTCACTTTGTAAAAACAAATTCAGACAATGATTTTTGAAAAAAAATTCGGAAATATATTTAATTCTTACTTACATTTGGGGCCTAATTATATGTAAATCAAATGTATGGCAGATACAAAAATTCTCATAACCGGTGCAAACGGACAAATTGGGCGAGTATTAACTGAAGAGTTAAGAAAAATATATGGAACTGAAGCAATTCTTGCAACAGACATTACCAAATTGCCAATCACAATAGAACCTTTTGAATTTTTGGATATACTAAACGGTCAAAGATTAAAAGAGATCGTTCATGATCACAATATTACTCAAATTTATCATTTAGCGGCAATTCTTTCTGCTAATGGAGAGTGGAATCCTATAAAAACCTGGAACATAAATCTCAATGGCTTGCTCTCTATTCTCGAAATCGCTAGAGAAAGAGAAATGGATAAAATATTTTTTCCCAGTACAATTGCTGTTTTTGGAAATACTACTCCTAGAATAAATACGCCTCAGGATGTACCATTATTGCCAACTACAGTTTATGGAATGAGTAAATGCACCGGTGAATTGTGGTGCAATTATTACCATCAAAGATATGGAGTTGATGTACGTTCTCTACGATATCCCGGTATTATCGGTTGGCAATCTCTTCCAGCTGGCGGGACTACGGACTATGCGGTAGAGATTTTTCATGCAGCTTTGAAGTCTGGAATTTATGAATGCTTTTTAGCAGAAAACACTAGATTACCTATGATGTACATGAATGACGCCATCAAGGCCACCATTGATCTTATGAACGTGCCAAAAGAAAATATTGCGATCAGGTATTCTTATAATCTAGCAGCTATGAGCTTTACCCCTTCAGAAATTGCCTCTGAGATCCGAAAACATATACCAGATTTTACCATAACCTATAAGCCGGATTTCAGACAAGGTATAGCATCATCCTGGTCTGAAAGTATAGATGATTCCAGAGCAAGGCAGGATTGGAATTGGAAACCTACTTTCGATTTGGCTTCAATGACATCAGATATGCTTATACATCTAAAGAAAACCATTTATTAAAAATCAATTTATTATGCAAACCGATAGAAATACGACTTTGATTAATATCAAAGCCGAACTGGATGATCTCAGAGCGGATGGACTCTTCAAAACAGAAAGAATCATAACAACTCCTCAGAGTGCTAAAATAAGCACAACTGCAGGTGGTGAAGTATTAAATTTTTGTGCCAATAATTATTTGGGATTGTCATCTCATCCAGAAGTCACAAAAGCTGGCAAAGAAGCTATCGATTCACATGGCTTTGGGATGTCATCCGTCAGATTTATATGTGGTACTCAGGACATTCACAAAGAGCTGGAAAAAAAGATTGCATCATTTGTAGGCCAAGAAGATGCTATACTTTACGCTGCTGCATTTGATGCCAATGGTGGTTTATTCGAACCTTTGCTAAATGAAGAAGATGCGATTATTTCAGATATGCTTAACCATGCATCCATCATCGATGGTATAAGACTTTGTAAAGCCCAAAGATACCGGTATCAAAATAATGATATGAGCGACCTGGAATCAAAACTCAAAGAAGCCCAATCTTCTGGGGCAAGAAGAATTTTGATAGCTACCGACGGTGTATTTTCTATGGATGGAATTATAGCTCAAATTGACAAAATATGTGACCTTGCTGATCAATATGGTGCCATGGTGATGGTAGATGATTGTCATGCAACCGGATTCGTTGGTAATACAGGGCGTGGTTCGGCTGAACATTCAGGCGCTTTTGGAAGGGTAGATATTATCACAGGCACATTTGGAAAAGCGTTGGGTGGTGCTTCTGGAGGTTTTACTGCAGCAAAAAGGGAAATCGTTGAATTGTTGAGACAAAAATCAAGACCTTATCTTTTTTCAAACACTCTTGCGCCATCCATAGTAGGTGCATCATTAAAAGTTATTGATTTGTTGAGCGAAAGCACAGAACTCCGTGACAGACTTGAAGTCAACACAAAGTTATTCAGGGATCAGATGACTAATGCCGGGTTTGATATAATACCTGGAACTCATCCGATTATACCTGTTATGCTCTACGATGCTCCGCTTGCTCAACAGTTTGCTACAGCACTTTTGGAAGAAGGCATTTATGTGATAGGTTTCTTTTTTCCTGTCGTGCCAAAAGGGAAAGCTCGTATACGTGTTCAAATTAGTGCCGGTCATACCACCGAACATATCATGAATGCAGTAGATGCTTTTGTTAAAGTTGGGAAGAGACTTGAAGTAATATAATGTAGTCCTTAAATAATAATTTTTCAAAAAAAAGGCACTGATTTTACTGTCAGGAGCCTTTTTTTTGATTAGAATGAATGCAAAAAAATTAACTGCCACACATCAAACATCCTTCTTCCATCGAACAAACCGCACCTTCCTTAAGATCCATGACTTCTATTTCATTAATTACTTCATCCTTATTTGCCTGTACGCGCTGATGTTGTTCATCCAGTGTAAATTTTATCGGGTCAACCGCCGCTTTGCTTCTAAGGTAATACATCCCTGTTTTCAATCCTTTTTGCCATCCATAGAAATGCATGGAACTCAATTTTCCAAAATTGGGATTTTCGACAAAAAGATTAAGACTTTGACTTTGACAAATAAATGCACCACGATCTGCAGCCTGATCGATAATCACTTTCTGGCTTATTTCATATACCGTTTTGTACAATGCTTTTAGATCCGCGGGTATTTCCTGAATATTAGCTACAGAACCATTTGCCGCCATTAGTTTTTGTTTTAGTTCATCATTCCAAAGACCAAGCTTGGTTAGATCTTTTAGTAAATGTTTATTCACTATTATATATTCACCTGATAATGTTCGTCTTGTATAAATATTGGATGTATAAGGTTCAAAACATTCATTGTTTCCAAGGATTTGTGAAGTGGATGCAGTTGGCATTGGAGCCAGAAGTAAGCTGTTCCTTAGTCCAATAGATTTAACCTTGCCCTTGAGTGCATCCCAGTCATAGCGATTGGAAGGTGTCACTCCCCACATATCAAATTGTAATATTCCATTACTGGCAGGAGAGCCTTTAAATGTTTCATATGTTCCGTGAATGCTTGCTTGAGCACAAGACTCTTCAACGGCTGCATGATAGATCGTTTCAAAAATTTCTTTATTTAACTCAACTGCTTCCAGACTATCAAAAGGCATTCTCAAAAGGATAAATGCATCGGCAAGACCTTGTACACCTATTCCAATGGGCCTGTGTCTAAAATTCGATTTTTTTGCTTCTGGTATTGGATAATAATTGATGTCTATGATACGGTTGAGATTTCTGGTAATCACTTTGGTGATGTCATGTAATTTTTGAAAGTCAAACGTCTTTTTATCTTCATCTACAAATTTTGATAATGAAATGGATGCCAGATTGCACACAGCTACTTCATCAGGAGACGTATATTCTATGATTTCAGTACAAAGATTGCTTGATTTTATAGTTCCCAGATTCTTTTGGTTCGATTTTATATTACAAGCATCTTTGTATAGTATGTAGGGTGTTCCTGTTTCTATCTGTGATTCCATGATTGAAAACCATAAATCCTGTGCATTAATGGTTTTTCTTGCTCTTCCCTCCTTTTCGTATTTATTATAAAGTGCTACAAACTCTTCCCCATAACAATCATGAAGACCTGGTGCCTCATTAGGACAAAACAGTGACCATTTACCGTTTTCTTTAACCTTTTCCATAAATAAATCAGGTATCCACATGGCATAAAAAAGATCTCTTGCTCTTAACTCCTCTTTTCCATGATTTTTCTTAAGATCCAGGAAGTCAAAGATATCTGCATGCCAAGGTTCCAGATAAACCGCAAAAGCACCTTTTCTTTTGCCCCCTCCTTGATCAACATATCTTGCAGTGTCATTAAAAACTTTCAACATTGGAATGATGCCGTTGGATGTACCACCCGTACCTTTGATGTATGCCCCCTTCGCTCTGATGTTGTGAACAGAAATACCAATTCCCCCTGCTGATTGTGAAATTTTAGCACATCTAGAAAGTGTCTCGAAGATGCCTGGAATACTATCGTCCGTCATGGTTAAAAGAAAACAGGATGATAATTGAGGTTTTGGTGTACCCGCATTAAAAAGAGTCGGTGTCGCGTGGATAAACCATTTTTCGGACATCAGGTGATAGGTTTCTACTGCAGCGTCAATGTCATTTCCATGAATTCCAACTGATGCTCTCATTAATAAATGTTGAGGTCTTTCAACCACTTCACCATTCATACGCAGTAAATATGACTTTTCAAGGGTTTTGAACCCAAAATAGTCAAAACTATAATCCCTGTCATAAATGATGGCTGAATCCAACAAATCGGCGTGCTGTCTGATGGTCTGTATGGTTTCTTCACTAATCAGTCCTGCGGTTTCGCCTGTTTTAGTATCTATATAATTGAAAAGGTTTTCCATGGTAACCGAAAAAGACTTTTCAGTATTTTTATGTAAGTTAGAAACGGCAATTCTCGCTGCAAGGATGGCATAATCAGGATGTTTGGCAGCCATACTAGCGGCTGTTTCAGCGGCAAGATTATCCAGTTCGGTGGTTTTAACCCCATCAAACAATCCTTGAATTACTTTTTTTGATATCTCAATAGGATCAATAAACTTTGAATTCAGCCCATAACACAATTTGTTAATTCTGGCTGTTACTTTATCGAAGCTGACCGCTTCTTTTTTGTTACTTCTTTTAATAACCTGCATAGTTGATAAATTTTTGTGGCGTACGAAAAAAAAATGGTCTCAAGATGGTGTGTAAGTAGAAAGGTCAAAACTGAAAAATAAGTCTAAAAATCAGCCTCTAGAGTAAATACCTGATTATCTTTTTCGGCCATGACACCGGCTTTTTGGTAGTCGCCTACCCTCTTTTCGAAGAAATTGGTTTTACCTTGCAGTGAGATCATATCCATCCATGGGAACGGATTTTCCACGTTGTAAATTTTTGAATTACCTAGTGATAACAATAGCCTGTCCGCAACGAATTCGATATATTGACACATCAATTCTGCATTCATTCCTATCAGGGCCACAGGAATAGCATCTGTAACGAACTCTTTCTCAATTTCAACAGCATCAGCAATAATGGCTTCTAAGGTAGCTTTAGGAAGTTTATTGTTTATATGGTTATTGTAAAGCAAGCAAGCAAAATCACAATGCATACCCTCATCACGGCTTATTAACTCATTCGAAAAAGTAAGACCCGGCATTAATCCTCTTTTTTTCAACCAGAAAATAGAACAAAAAGACCCCGAGAAAAATATTCCTTCCACAGCTGCAAATGCAACTAACCTTTCTGCAAAGCTTCCGTTTGATATCCATCTCAACGCCCAGTCTGCCTTCTTTTTTACACACTCTAAAGTATCAATAGCGTTCAATAAAAAGTCTTTATCTTTTGCGTCTTTAATGTAAGTATCTATGAGTAGTGAGTAGGTTTCAGAGTGAATATTCTCCATCATAATCTGAAAACCGTAAAAGAACTTTGCTTCAGTGTATTGCACTTCTCTAACCATATTTTCAGCAAGATTTTCGTTTACGATGCCGTCACTCGCCGCAAAAAAAGCCAAAACATGTTTGATGAAGTGCTTCTCTCCATCCGTAAGCTTATGTTCCCAATCACTTAAATCCTGATGCAAATCGATCTCTTCCGCCGTCCAGAAAGATGCTTCGCATTTTTTATAAAAATTCCAGATATCATCGTGCTCTATTGGGAAGAGCACAAAACGGCCTGGATTGTCTTTTAGAATGGGTTCTGTTGTGCTGCTCATGTGATTGCTGTTGTATGTTTAATTAATTATGGTTATACCCGTGGACACATTTAATAAATAATATATGTGTCAAATATATATGTGTTTAGAATAATAACAAAGGATTATATTAAGAATAAATATATAATTTTAATAATTATGTATTTATTCTTATTAATCAAATAAATATGTTCGGCTTGGCTATTTTGATTCGATATTGGATTCTAAGCCTTCCATGTCAAATCAGGGTGCAAATTAAGCAACTTTTAAATCATATATCACTAGTTAAATTCACAAAGTTATCCACACAATGTGGATAACTTTGCAATGTATTAAAAATCAATCTAATATATGCTAAAAAAAATCAATTATATGTGGATAACTTTTAATATGTGTTTGTAAACTATTGTTTTTGAGCAGAATATACATACCTGAAAGAAATAAGATTATTTTTTTCTAGAAAAATAATACACTACTCCAAAGCCTAAAACTATGGAAATCAGGATAATGAGGGGAAAAGCAAGTTTAAAACTTTTAAAAGGAAGATAATCAAGATTCATCCCATAAAAACCCGCAACCATCGAGGGTACCAAAAGGATAATTGTTACGATGGTAAGCCTATGAATGATTACATTTAGGTTGTTGGATATTATAGATGCATAGGCTTCCATGGTACCACTCAAGATATTGGTATATACATTTGACATTTCTAATGCCTGAGAGTTATCAATAATGATGTCCTCAAAAAGATCCGCATATGGTTCTTCATTCCCTATCTTCAAGAGGTCAGTTCTTTTAATTTTCATTTTCAATAGTTCATTTGTACTCAAAGAACTCACAAAATATACCAAAGATTTTTCTATTCTGAGCAATTGTTGGAGTTCAGCACTTCTGCTGGAATTATATAGTTCTTGTTCAATCAGATTCCTTTTAAGATTTAATTTTTTTAGACATTCCAGAAAACGGTAAACATTTTGTTCAAATATTTGCAAAACAAACATGTTCTTGTCTGCGGGATCAAAATTTTTAACCCTGTTTTCATAAAATTTATCAAGTACAGGATTTTCAGATGAACTAACAGTAACTATATGGCCCGCAGTTAAAATAATACCGATTGGTACGGTAATATATATGGCTTCACTATCTTTTCCCTCTTCATTGAGTATGGGGCTGTTTATCAATACTAGGGTAGAACTGTCTTCTTTTTCAAACCTTGATCTTTCATCTACATCCAGTGAATCGGTAATGAAATCTAGTGGAATATCCATTTCAGCTGATAATGCATCCAATTCACCATGTTCAAAAGGGGGATAAACATTTACCCAGGTTGCTTCTTCCAAACTTCCGAACTTTTTCAATTCGCCGTTTTGTTTTGCTATATAACTTATCATCTCCTGGGTCCTCCATTATCGCATATGATTTAAAAAGGGCTAAAAAAAGCCAAAGCATCGTTCTATTTTCGGATGGCAAATATAAGCATAATACTTAAAAATCTATACTACAATTCAAATTTTAAAGATCTGTTGCCGATAATATTCACATAAATTGCATTATTATTGACCTTTTGAAAACTATTTTTACTGATTATTCGTCATATTATAATAAACAATACATTTTTGATGATGAAAAAAATATTAAAAAAGGGTTTGCTTTACTTTTCTTTTGCCCTATTGGCCCTAACGATAGCTGGTTTTTTACTCCCCTACCTTTATAAGGATAAAATAATCACCTTTATAAAAGAAAAAACCAATCAAAATTTAAACGCTGTAGTAGACTTTTCTGACGCTAATATTTCATTTTTTAAATCTTTTCCAGAGGTCAGAATTACCATCGACAATCTGACTGTGACGGGCATTGATACTTTTGATGGCATATCCTTATACAAATCGCAGAGTACATCTCTGGATATAAATATCCCATCACTATTGGGTAAAAAGAATATACCAAAAATAAACAGCATCATACTTGATAAACCTGAAATAAATGTTGTTGTTTTCGACACGACTCATGCCAATTATTTAATATCAAAAAGTACTGAACAATCATCTTACCAATTAACCTTAGAATACTACCGAATTGATCAGGGTAAGATAACTTATCAGGATAACCAGCAAAATTTGTTTTTGGTTCTGGAAGGCGTTAATCATGAAGGAGAAGGCGATTTTACTCAGGATATTTTTGATTTGAGAACAAAAACAAGTATTTCAAAGTTTGGCGTTAAGTATAAAGGAACACAATATTTGACCGAATCCAAAGCAGACCTTCAAGCTGATATAAATATAAATTTCCCTGAAAATAAGTATACGCTCGAAGATAATATATTAAAATTGAATGAGTTAGATCTTAAGGGTGATGGATTTGTTCAATTAATCGGAGATAATATCATTACGGATGTATCCTTTAAGACTGAATCCGAGGAATTT
>Ga0105048_10014411_pt1 | contig 12320 bp, 5 predicted proteins | sample MAT05_FD_78382 | JGI IMG/M metagenome (GOLD analysis project Ga0105048, IMG submission 78382) | Freshwater microbial communities from Lake Fryxell liftoff mats and glacier meltwater in Antarctica - MAT-05 | ecosystem: Environmental > Aquatic > Freshwater > Ice > Liftoff microbial mat | place... | reverse complement strand
TTTCAAAGTTCCTCGCGACAATTGTCCTGGCGAGCAGCCCTTGCGGCACACATTCGGCGAACTTGACAGACTCTGCGAAGGTGGCGATCTCTGCGTCTGTCAACATCAAGCGCCCTTGTCCCGCATCGGTCAACAGCGATGGCGGCGCGTGAACGCTGATGGCATCGAACCGAACTTTTTGACCACCGACCGAAGCCTGGTGCGCCAAGGTGCGGTTGGCCCGTGTACCGGCGAAGGTCCACGTCCTCACCGGGGCAGCGTCAGACTGCACCACCACAAAGTGCGTTCCCAGCGACATGGGCAGCGCTTCGGTCAGGCCACGCAGAGCGGCCTGCGCGCGCTGGGACAAAGTGACAATCGGCGGGGCACCCGTGGCTAGCACCGTTCGAATGGCTTGACAAACATTACGGCCCAAGCTGCGCGCTCCGCCCATCCATCGCGCTCGTCCACCTTCCCGCACCGGCTCCAGCCACACGATTCGTTTCGACCACTCAACCTCGGTGACGCGCCAGCTGCGCCCGGCCAACAATAGCAGCCGATTGTCCTGTTCGCCAGTCAGGACGGTTGGATCGATGTAGCCCACCTCGCTCGATCCGTGCCGACCAGTTAGCAGCATGCTTCCGCTAAACGAGGCGAGCAGGTCGCGGTAGTGGCCGCGGGCGTAGGCGCGCTCGGTCTCCGGTCCGACCCTAACCAATCCCTCGGCGCGATCCAGAAACTGCTTCTCCACCAAGTGCTCAACCAGAATCGTGATGTCGTCGTTCGGCAGCTCTGGAAACGATCCATGAAGTAGCTGGACCACTTCCATCGTTGGAATTTCGCCGCGCTCCAGTACCAACACGAGTGCTTGCTGCGCGAGGATGGGCCAGGGCTCAGCCGGCGGTATTGCCGCTTCGACCCAAGCTTCCGACCACTTCCTGGTGACGCCAAGGGCCAGCATGAACGCGTCGTCGTTGGTCGTAAGGAACAGGCAGTTCCTCAGGGCACCCGCGCGTCTGCCCGTTCTGCCCATGCGCTGAAGGAACGACGATACGCTCGACGGCGAATCGATCTGGATCACGCGATCAAGGTCGCCGACATCAATGCCCAGCTCCAGTGTCGACGTCGCGACGATGACGCAGTCCTTCTCCTCGGTGAACGCAGCCTCCGCCTGTTTGCGTTCAGAAACACTCAGTGAGGCGTGGCTCACGAAGGTGCGTATTTCCTTGGCGCGCAACATACTGCTCAACTGTTCGGCACTGCTTCGCGAGTCGCAGAAAACTAGCCGCTTCTCGCCGCGATGCAGGCGCGAGATCACAGTGGCGGCGTTTTCGAGTGATGCCACATGATCGATGGTGACATCCGCCTCCGTGCTCACCGATGCACTACCCACCACCGTGCGGTCTCCGGTGGGCGCGAACCACGCCAGCAACTCGTTGGGGTTGCTGACTGTTGCCGACAGACCAATGCGCTGCAACGGTCGCTCCAGATACTGATCCAGCCGATGCAGGATCGAGCGCATGTGCCAGCCTCGGTCATCAGTTGCAAAGGCGTGCAATTCATCCACAATCACAGAGCGCAGATTGCCGAACCACGCTGGCCGATCAACCCGCACCGAAATGAGCATGGCCTCGATCGACTCCGGCGTCGTCAGCAGAATGTCGGGAGCGTCCCGAAGCGCGCGGTTCTTTCGGGCCTGCGAGATGTCGCCGTGCCACACCTCCACACGCCGACCCACCAGCCCAGCGTAGTGGGTGAGCCGGTGCTCCAAGTTGTTCAGGAGCGCCTTGATCGGGCAGATGTACAAGACGCTTGTCCCCGGCCAGGCTTCGATCAACATCCTCGACAACGTCGGAATCGCGGCGGCTTCAGTCTTGCCTCCGGCGGTCGGCGCCAGCAGCAGGCAATGTGCACCGGCTTGGATGGGCGCAATGGCCGCCAATTGCGTCGGTCGTAGCGTGCTCCAGCCCAATGTGTTGACAACGTGGTACTGCAGCGAAGGATGCAGCTGCTCGAATTCGTTCAGCACACTCGCTCCGCAAGTGATGCGGCGCTAACGCCCCAACTACGGCAAGGTGCGCTCACAGTTCGATATCGTCGACGGACGCGGCACTCGCGGCGGCCCGCTCCGTGGCTGACATCTCGGTCTCGGCCAGAGTCAGGGTGTAGTGCTTGCGTGGGTCGAAGTCTTCGTGCAGGTCGACCCGGTCCAGTACATCTGACACGAGCTTTTTCAGGAACAGTCTTGGCGCGACGCCAACCTTGCCGCCTAGCCCGCCCGCCACCGCGCGTGCAAGAGAGTCCAGATAGCTGTCGTTTACTACCGACCGAAGGCGCTGCTCGTTCGGGCGACCATCTGCATAGATGTCACGCACCCGACGTCCAACTGCAAGCAGCGAGGTGTGGTCGAAAGCCGCCAGCCGTATCTGCACCGCCCTTGGGTTGTCGAATCGTCGATCGGTGCCGAAGTCCACGTGCAGGCGCTGCGCCAGTGGGGCGAGTCTCTGCACCCCTTGCGGCCCATCATAGAACGCCGGCGTTCCCGTGATCACCAGATACAGTCCAGGGTAGCGGCCAGCATCAATCTCGTCGATCCATTGTCGCAAGGCGTTCAACCCTCTCTCCCGGGTGTCGGTGCGCATGCGCTGCAGCGTCTCCACCTCATCGAGCACCATCACCAAGCCCGAGAAGCCGCTGTCGCGCAGGATGGTCAACAGGCCGACCAGAAAGTTGGCGGCGCCGAAGTGATCGAGGTCACCCTTGATGCCAGCTGTACGCTTAATGCTCGCGGCCACGTTCGGCTGTCCCGCAAGCCAACTGATGAGCCCGTCTGCCAGCATGCCATCCCCGGCAGCCAGGGCGCTGCGATAGGTTCGCAACACCGCGGAGAAGGCTGGCGCGGTCTTGCTGATGGCACCGAGCCTTGCCTCCATCAGCGCGTTTGCGCGCAGCAGGAGCCCCTCCGCATCGCTCGCGTCCACCGAGCCGTCGGCAAGCACATCCTGCTCAAGCGCGTAGAACCACCCGTCGATCACGCCGCGAAAAGCGCCGCTCGCTGTATCGGCTGTGCCGAGGTGTTCGACCAAGCGACGGTAGACCGTCTCGAGGCGATGCAACGGGGTTTCGGTCTCGTTGATTTGAACCTCGGTCGCGGCAAAGCCTCGCGCGCGCGCCCGTTCCTGCAGCCATCGACCAAAGAAGGTTTTGCCGGTGCCGTACTCACCGCGAACCGCCTTGAAGCCGCCGCGGCCGGCGCTGACCGATTCAAGTTCGTCGTCGAGCGTCGGCGCGAACGAATCGATCCCGACGGCCAACGCATCCAGCCCGCTGCTCGGTACTGTGCCGCGTCGCAGAGCGCTCACGATGTCCTCACGCCGCGCGGAACTGATCATCGTTGGCCTCCCTGGGCGGGCAGGCGGAACTGCTGGTGCAGCAGCACCACGTTAAGCTCAACCGTTCCCGCAGTTTCGTCAACGGTCAGCACCGACGCCTGGTCAACGTTTAACAGTCGTCTGACTGCGCTAAGCAAGCCACCGATCCGAACCTCAGGCAAAGACAGCCGGTGCGCCAGCGCTGCGCGGGACAGCTTGCCTCCACGCTCTGACAACGACGTCAGAAGCAGTCGCATCTTGTCATCGGGCGGCGCCACCCGCGCGGCCAATTGCCGCTGAGAGGCGTAGATCGGGCTGACCAGCAAGGCACCAATCCAATCCTCGGCTGCAGGTGGTGCCGACATCTCGGGTGGTGGCTGATCGAGCGGCTCGAATAGCAGGGACTGTCCTTGCGGCGCAGATTGTTTGCGCCCTGTTGATTTCGCTAGAGCAGCGGGTGCAGTTTGCACGCCCAACAACTTAGGCATGGGCGGCAGTTCCCACCACTCAGGCTGTGCCGGCGGCGCTGGGGTCCACCCGGCCAGATTAAATCCGAGGGGCACGATCAAGCTCAAAGGCACCGTCACCTCTTGCGGCGACAGCCCGCCGTGATACCCGTTCTTGCGACCCGCATACCGGGTGCTTTCGCCCCACAGACATACCACCGCATTCGAGCCGTCAGAGGTGACCACCCGACCGCCGCTGACCGCCAGTTCGTTCGGTGTATCGGCGTTCTTGCCGGGGCGCCATCGGTCGCTCTCGCCACCCGGCAACTGTGTGGTGCCGTCTTCGAGCAGATGCCCGTGGTCGGCTGTGATCACCACTACCCTACGAGCCTCGCGCGCCTCGCGCAGCAGCGGTAGCAGGAGTCGAAGGTCCTCCAGCGCCCAGCGTTGATGCAACTGATCCGGGCCACTCAAATGATCGTCCACGGCGTTGTAAACCACGCCCACCACGCGTTGTTGGGTGCTCGCAATCGCAGCGCGCACCTCAGGGGCCAGGTTAGTCGCGTCCGCCAAGTCACCCTTATGGAATAGCCTAGGCGGTGCGTCCGTACGGCTATGTGCCAGCAGCGCAGCGTTCGTTGCGAAGCCGGACTTCTCTTGCGCTGACGCCCCTACGGTCAAGCGCCCGCACAGCAGGCTGGCGCGGCTGACCTCAGTGATCGTCGGCAACGCAGCAACGCCGGCGAGAGGCTTCCCTAGATTGGCGGGCACCATTTCGGCCCAACCGTGGCTGGCGATCCGGGCGAACAATTCACGGAAGATACTGGTACTTAGTCCGTCCATCACCAGCAGCAAGGTCGGGTGGGCTGCGGCGATCGGTGCCAGCACGTGCTCAAGCACCGACTCCAGCGGGATGATCCGGCCATCAGCTGATGGCTTCTGGGCATTCCATTGCACGAGCGCCTGCGCAAAAGGCTTGGCGAAAGCATTTCGGCGTGCGATGACCGCTTCACGGCATGCGCTGTAAGCCTGCGACAGCTCGGGCAACTCGTCGCCTCCCAGCAGCCGGAAGCGCGCCCAATCTACAAACGCGCCTTGGTCCGATTGCCATGCCACGGCCGCCTGCAAGGACGAAGCGGCAAGCGAGCCGTTCATTAACCAACGTGACAAGCGGCGCGCCATCTCGACGCGTTCCATTCGTGTCTTCTGCACGACTACCAAGGTGTGTCTGAGCGCTCGATCGGCCTGCAGCTCAACCTGGGCAAGATTGGCTTCCGAGGGTGCCGCCACGTGTGCAGTAAGAGCCAGCGCAAAGTCTTCCAGCCGCTGATCCAGCGCCGCCGGTAGCACGTCACTGAGGTGTGCAAATTCGATAACACGCAGATCGCGCAGCAGCGCATCGGCACGGTCAAGCACAGCACGGGTCGCCTCAACCCCCTTCAGTCGAACGACTTGCTCAGCTGCCAGCGCCCAGGCACGTCCCTCGGCAACACCGACGTGCTTGCCGTTGACGAAGCGCTCCAGCCGGATCGCCGCTTGGCCGAGGCTAGCCTGACCCTCGCCGTCTTGGGCAAATACCACGCCGCAAACCAGGCCCAATGGCAACGCATCAATCGTTCGACCCGCGTCCACGCAGCCCAGCACCATCTCCCCCGCAATCCCCGCCGTTTCACCCAGCCAGCGCATCACGTCTTCTCGTGCCGGCGCAGGCAACTGCGCAAGCCTCGGCTCGGCGGCTGAGTCCATGGCCCAGCCCAGCAGAGCCACAGCGTCAGGGCGCGCGGCTTCAATGTCCAGGAATCGATGCAGCACTTCCCGCCATGCCGTTTCAAGGTCGAGGAAGCCGTTGGCAACGGGCGGGTAAGCGCCCTGGGACGCGCTGTCAATCAAAGTCTGCGGCATCCACGGAAAGCGGCCCAGACGCGCGTCGGTTTCCTTGGCTTGAAACAGCTGGCGAACGATGTCCCAGCCCTCGGGTTGAAACACCCGCGCGCGGGCCAGGCGGGCGGCAATGTCTTCGGCCACCTCACCTGTAGACAGTGGTGTGATCACGACCAGGCCGGAGGTCATCGGGTCATGCTGCTCGACGTCGCACAGCGCCTCGCGAATGGCCAACGATGAGTCGCACCAACGAAGCTGAAACTCCCGACCCTGCTGCTGCAAGGAGTCAGGCCAGGGCTGCTTCGTAGTGGCCCGGATGGCAATGACCATCGCGGTCTGATCACTGGTCAGCACACGTTCAACTTGCGCTGCGATCTGCGGGGTCGACAAGCTCACAGCTGTGTGCCCTTGCGCTGCACCCGCCAGCTGAGCGTCAGTTCGAGGTCGCGCTCACTGGTGACGAGCGTCTTCAGGTCTTCTAGTGCCGCCACCGCAGCGTCGCCGCTCAGGTGCAACTGCTGTTTCTCGTCCACGACTTCTGGCCCGGTGCCAGGCGGGGGCGGCGGCATCTCCACTGGGGGCGGCACCAGCGTTGGTCCGGGACCGGGCGGAGGAGGTGCAGGAGGGGGTGGCGGCGCTGCTGCGGCCAGCAACCGCATCGCAACTCGCGTCAGCTCTTCAAGCCTCGGTTTCAACGCGACCACGTGCTCGTCACTGGTTAGCGCCTCGGTCAAGCGACTCATGACTAACAGCGACGCGTCACGGCGGTGGTCAACCAGATCGCGGACGACATCGAACAACTGCCAGTTTCCGCTGCCCAGCGCATCCGCACAGACCTGGGCTTGCCCGAGGCTTCGGCCAACCGCAGCCTCGGACGTCTGCAGGCTCGCATTGGCCAGGGTCGTCACCGCATCACCTTCCTCCGCCTGCGCGAGCGAGGCCAAGAGCGCTTGTGTTGACTCGGCCGACTGCTGACGAGGCCCTGTGATGTCGGGAGCGTAGCGCGCGCAGCGGTCGCGCAGCTGCGCTACCAGTCGGGCGATCGGTTCCCGTTTGTCAGCTGCTTTTTGCCGAACCTCATCGACCAGTTTGCCAACGTTGGCAGCGTTGAGTGTTTGCCCAAGGGTCAGGCCAAACAGACTGGAGGCCCGGTGCAGGGCAACTTCCCAGTCGGCATTGTTTGGCAGCGCTTGCTCCTTAAGTTCCAGCTCGTCGGGCAGGCTGTCAATTGTTGGCTCGTACGGTCCGCCGCGCATCGTGAAGCGGCGGTTGGTCGACGCCGCATAGGCCAGGATGATCAGATTTTGCAGCTCGATCGGCAACCCCATCGGCGACGGGGAATCAATCCATTGCCGCAGCTTGGCCACGGTGATTGTCCCGCCCCCTTCTCGCGCATGGGTTTGCGAGAAACGCGATTGCCAGTGCGGCTCGATCAGCAAATGGGTCTCACCCATCTGCCCCAGCTGGCAGGGGTTCACTACCGAGCGCACCAGCTTGCGGGTAGCAGTGTCCTGCACCAGCCCTCGTTGGCCTGGCGCTTCGATGGCTTTCTGCACCTCGGGCCACACTTTTCTGATGACGCCGGGCTTGATCTCAGTGTCGAACAGCGGGTGCGCCGGGTACTGATGGGCAAACAACTGCCCCAGCAGGCTCTCAAAAGCAGACTTGAATTCTGCCCCCACCGGCGGCCGGGGGGATAGCGTCGGGTCCAGCGATTTGAATTGCTGGTCCGCCGTCAGTGGGCTGCTGACGGCATCACGCGGTTCGGGACTGACGCCGTAAGCCACCTCCAGCTGAGACCGCAGTTTGATTCGCAGCTGATCCAGTTGGTTGCGGGCAAGCGCCTTGGCTTGAACCCGGTCAACGAACGACAGGTGGGCCGCATAGTTGTCAAAGCGCTCGCCCTGCAGGATGTAGTCCAGAACCACCAGCCGACCCAGGTCGGCCAACGCCTTGTTGCTTAGAAATGAGGGCAACCACACCAGCGTCTTGGTGTCGCCACCACGATACTCCGCCAGCCGTGCTAGATCATCTGCGGGGCCAAAGTTGGCATCATCGAACGGAAAGTCCAGCACCACCGTCCATGCACCAGAACGTCCACGCAGCCGGTCATCGGTCATCTCGCGAACGTTTTCGTACAGTAGCTCCACCTCGCGCCGGGTGCCGCGCCAATTGAACTCATAGTTGGTGAACAGTCCCCCCGTGTCTGGGATATCGAGTTCCTTGAACAGCGACTCACGGATACGCCTGCGCCGGTTGCCAGCATTGTCGTTCGCCTCGGCCGCCCGCAGGATCGGCTCGATGTCCACGCCCGTCACCTGGATCGAGATGATCGGGTTCTGGTCTTCGGTGATCTTGATCTCGCCGATTTCGCTGGCCCAATCGCGGCACTTGCGCAACACATCCTGCGCCTCGCGCCCCGGGATCGGAGACCGGAAAGTGCCGTGGTTCAGCGCTGCGAGCCGTTGCGCCGTCAGGCCCTTCAGCGACTCCACCTCGGGCACCAATGCGCCGAGCAACAATGTCTTAAGCAAGCGGGCATCGTTGCGCAAGTTTTTGGCGGCGGTGGCGTCCGCCTGGCCGAGTTTGATCGCGTCCCACGTCACGCTGTGCTGTCGCTCCAGCATGGGCAGCAACCGCTGGTTGTACAGTCGCTTCGCATTCTCGAAATGCAGTCGCATGCCCTCAGAGAACGGCTCGTCCCCCTCAGCAATCGCGTCGTACAAATCGCCCACCGGGATCAGTTCGCCGAGTTCCAAGTCCGCGCGCCGGTCCACTAGCAATTGCAGCATCAGTTTCAATGCTGTGCGCTCGCGCTGCAGCGCCGCCGACACGGCAATCAAGGTCTGCACCAGCGCCGGCGTGAACGGGTAGACCTTGCGGAACATGTCGCGATCGGCCGTGCTGGTGAGCAAGGTGTCGAGCACGTCCTTGCGAATCTTCATCACGTCGTCGATGGCGCCCTGCATCGTCTGTCGTGCGGCCTCGTTGATGGGACGGAGCACGCGCCGCTCGGCGATTGCAGGCAGGTTGCGGTCCTCCAGCGTGATGCGATGAAAACGCGCTTCCCAATGCTTGAGCACATCGCTGAATTGCACCTGCACCGAGCCCGCCAGGTTTTCACCCACAAGGTCTCGCAGGTCACGTTGTCGCGCTACAAAGCTGACCAATGGAATAGGGCGGTCGGCGTTGGTCGCTTCCACCAGCTTCACCAGTTTGGTTCCCTCGCGGCTGACGAAGTTGACGTCGGCCGCATGGCTCGCCAGCCACAACACCAGCTCGTCCAGAAACAGGATGACCGCGTCGTAGCCCAGCGCCTTGGCATGTCTGCTCATGATGCTCAGGCCGTCGTCCAGCGACACGAACGATTCACCGCTGCCCGCCAGCGTGCGATAGGCCGAGAAGAATTGTATGATCAGGTCGCCGACCAGCCGTGAGCGCTCTTCCCCGTTAGGTGGCTCAAGCATCGCAGCTTCAAAGCTGACAGCGTCCCAGCCGCTGTCGAACTCGCCCCAGCCGCCGGGCTTGGCGCCACCGCCTACGCTGCCACCCGTTGCCCTGTCGTTCAGCTTCGTGAAGAAGGAACCGTCACCGATCTGTGCGCGCAAGTCGCGAGCATCTTTGAACAGGCCTTCGGCCAGGTAAAAGCCAGGCACCGGCGCGCCAGGGTGCGTCTTTCGTACGAAATCGGCGTACTGTCCGAGGATGGCGGACTCCATGTCACGCGCACCGATCATGTGGTAAGGCACCAGCAGGAACTTGCGGCCCTCGGTCCAACTGTGGCGCGCCACCACGTCAGCCAACTCAGGCGTGGCGCGGGCCTGTGTGTTGCCTGCCAGCAACAGGTTTAGCACCGCCATGAAGTGACTCTTACCGGAGCCGAAACTGCCGTGCAGATACGCCGCCTTACTGCCGCCCGTCTGCACCGCCTGCTGGATGAACCCCATGGCGTTACTGAAGGCATCCACCAACTGCGGCGTGACAACGTAGTCGCGCAGCGTCTGCTCGGGCTCGGTCACGCCCTTGGAAAGTTGCAGGACGAAGTCGCCCTGGTGCACCCGCTCAGGGATGGTGATGAGGTCTTTCAGTAGGGTCATAGTTGTTCTCTTGCCTCAGTTTCGCGATACGCGCATAGCATGTGTGATGCAGATGTTGTTCATGGCAGCAGGGGCAAACCGGCGTTCTGAGCCGCCGTGCTAAGCGCCTGCTTGAAGGCGTTGAAACTCGGCATGTCGATACGAAGAGGATCTACTGCACCGGTCATCACCCAGTCGGCTTGTTCTTCTGCCGTCGGATCAGCGCCGCCGTGCAGCGTTGCGAGTTGCTTTTTCAGTGAGTTCGAACTGGAGTCATTACCGGACGCGCCCTCAAGCGGTGCACAGTTCACATAGCCTGGTGGGCGAAGCGCGCACAACAACCAAGCCTCTGATTTGGGACGCGGCACCATGGGCACACCGGTGTCGCACTCAACGAGCGCGAAGCCCCGGTGCATCGAATCCACCTTCGCTTTCCATTCACCCGCTGGCGTCGCCCTGACTCCATCGCTGTCACGGAACAACACCGCCACCACCGGCTGCGCTTTTTGCACCGAAGTCTGTTTCGCAAACAAGCCCAATGCTTGGGCATTGCGAGTGAAGAAAGCTGTGCCCTTGCCGAACTTGAAGCCGGGAAACAGCGTTGAACCCCTCTTGCCCAAGGCGGCCAAATCTGTTTCGCGAACGTGAGTGACGCAATCTCCCCCCGCTTGGTGTGTAGCCAGCATGCTGTGCCCCGTGTGATAACGCTCCAGCAGCTTGTCGATCACCCAGGCCATTGGACCCGGCACGAACTCCAAACCACCAACACGTTTGCTCTCGTGGCCGAGATCGGTAGGCCCCTCGCCTGAAAGTACCAACCTCATGACGCTTGGGCTGCCAGCAGTGCCATCGCCTCGGCTGGCAAAGCCTCCAAGTTTGTATCAACGAACACTTCTCCAGGGCCGAGAAGTCTGAGCTTGTTTTGAGTGCTCGGCAGATCAAACAGGCGAACCGCCTTGGTGTGGCCGGCGCTGTTCCTAAAAAGCAGTAAAACCGATTCCCGCGCTACATCATCGGGCAGATAGTTCAGCACCAATGGACTGTGCGTGGTCACGATCACCTGCCGCCTGGCCGCAAGCAGTATCTGCACCAATTTCTGCATCAGCTCGGGGTTGATGCCGTTTTCGATCTCATCGAACAGCACGCAGCTTTGCCCCGACCCATTGACATGATTAACGCGATCGATGGGCTCCGGCATGCTCACTTGCGAGAGGACGGCCAACACGCGGAGCAGGCCATCGTTCACCTGCCGAGCGTCCGACTCCAAAAGGGATGGAAACAGGTTCGCGCTGTCATATTGCTCAACAACTCGCAAGTCCTTCCACCCAGCGCGGAGCGCTTTCGTTGCCAGCTCAGTCACCTGAGGATAGAACTGCTTCAATGCTCGGGTCAGTGCGGCCTTATCCTTGGCCGGTAGCCCGTGGATAAAGGCACCCAACCGTTCACCACCGTAACCAATATCGGTTGCATCCTTGGCCCTCCGCCGCATCGACTGCGGCGACAGCAGATCAAGCGAGCGCAGGTTAGCGGCCAAATGCTTCAGCGCTCCTAATGCTGGGTGAACATCGCGAACGTTGATGAACGAAAGGGTTGAGCCTTCGTATTTCATCGAACGCACTGGGTACTGCACCGGCTCCTTGCCGTCCGTGCCCGATACCAACAACTGTCCATCTCGAATGTGCAGCGCCTGTACCGCGCCGTTGACCGTAACCGTCTCCGCGGTGCAACGCATCTCCGTCGGGTTGAACGAGCCATTCCAAACAATGCGTCCCACATCGGGAAGCTGAATATCTAGTTCAAACTGGATCAGCTTCTTCTTCCTCAAGAATCGACTGTTCAGGTCAGAGGCTTTCCACTCGCGTTGCTTGAGCCACGCAGCTACCTGCCCGTTGGCCAAGTGCCCAATGAAATCGAATGCCTGCAGAACGGTTGACTTGCCCGCGCCGTTCAGCCCCACCAAGCATGTGAAAGTTCCCAGCTGGTAAGGCACCGGCGGCAGACGGAAATCGACCAACGACTTGAAGTTGTCGATGTAAAAGCTTCTGATCATGACTGTCCCTTCTTCTTTTTACTGATGCTCATGCCGTGTCTTTTGTTTTGCGACCACGCTTGGCGACTGTTGCTGCCTGCTTCCAGTCCCGCAGGTCGTCCAGCGTAAAGCCGTGCGAGCGGGCTTCTTCGGATACGAAGGCCTTGTAGTACGTGCCCATGCGTTCGCCGTAGATCGGGTCGACTTCGTTGTGCCATTGCTCCAGCCACGGCACCAATTCCAGCAGGCCGGCCAGCAGGGGCTGCAGGCGGGCGGGCTCCCAGCCTTCGGTGTCTTTCATGTCCACGTAGTAGCCGGCCAGCGCGGTGGCCTGCTGCAGGTGGTTCCAGCCGGCCCAGGCGATGGGGAGGCTGCCGTCTGAGCCGCGCTCGCAACCGGGGTAGCTGACCCAGCGCTCTTTGGGCACGTCCAGACCGCCGCGCAGGCGCCAGACGTTGGTTTTCAGGAAGTCTTTGCTTTGGTACTTGGGCGGCACGGGGATGGCGCCCACCTCGGCTGCCTTGCGCTCTTTTTTGAG